>Ga0182030_10024131_pt1 | contig 11200 bp, 8 predicted proteins | sample 812S3MmetaG_FD_121299 | JGI IMG/M metagenome (GOLD analysis project Ga0182030, IMG submission 121299) | Permafrost microbial communities from Stordalen Mire, Sweden - 812S3M metaG (Illumina Assembly) | ecosystem: Environmental > Terrestrial > Soil > Wetlands > Permafrost | place: Sweden...
CGAGATCTTCCTGGACATTTTTAGACGCTGCGAGAATCCTCAAACTGCTGTGCCAGCCATACTTGTGTCCGGCCCGAACGGAGCCGGCAAAACATTTCAGCTGGAAGCTTATGCAGCAGAATCGGGTCGCGTTGTGATTGAGCTTGCCGGACTCCGAGGTATGTACTTTGGACAGACCGAAACTTTTTTTGAAAAGCTGCGTTTGCGTATCAAAACATACGGAAAGATCTTGATACTTGTGGACGAGGCACACACACAATTTGGCAGTGTGCATAAAAGTGATACGCATGAAACTGAAAAGCGCCTGGCCGGTAACATAATAAAGATGATGGGTGACAGAGCCATGTTCGGTAAGGTGCTCTGGGGGCTTATGACCTCGCGCCCTGATGAACTTGATCCCGACGTTAAGAGCCGCGCGCCCATTCAAATTCCCATATTCGATCTCGAAGGCGACGAGCGCAAACAATTTGTCACGGAGTTGTTTTCACGCCGGCAAGTGCCGATCCCGCCGGAAGAGCTAGATGGCGTTCTGGCAAAAACAGATAATTATTCTGCTCGCGATTTCGATTTCCTCGTCAAGGAGGTTGAGGGGTCTGGGCGAAAATCTGTGCTGCAAACACTGGAAGTCTGGCAGGCCAGTGCGGCTATTCTGCGACAGAGAAGGCTGCAAACTCTACTGGCGGCTCAACACTGCAGTTATCCGGCACTTCTTCCTCAGGCTTTGAAAGCGGCTGCGCAAAACGGTGAACTCGAAAGTGAAGTTGCGCAGCTGAAGGCTGTTCTTTTGCGCTAAAGTCTGACTTTCCGAGAATCTCCTGGGGTTTATGCCGCGCGCATCGCTACATAATCTTGTGGCCTAACGAGGTTTTGATCAGATCGACGGCTAATTCGGCAGTACGATTGCGGACGTCGCGCGCCGGGTTGAGTTCGACAAAATCAATTGAGCGGACGAGGCCGGTTTCGGCAAGGATTGTCAGCGCCAGATGTGCTTCGCGGAAGCTCATGCCACCTGGCGCCACAGTGGTAACGCCCGGGGCAATTTCCGGATCCATCACATCGATATCGAAAGATAAATGTATGCCATTGATATCAGTTCCGATCAGACTGAGGGCCAATTCACAGAGTTTACCCATGCCGAGATGATCGATATCGCGCATGGTGAAAGCATGAATGCCTAATTCACGGATTAGCTCTTTCTCGGGCGGATCGACGTCGCGCAAGCCGATTAATACAGCGCGCTTACCTTCAACTTTAGGAGAGAAACCACCCAGTTGGGTCAAAGTTTCGTCGCCTTTGCCGAGCGAGATTGCCAGCGGCATGCCATGCAAGTTCGCACTATAGCTTGTATCTGGAGTATTGATGTCACCGTGAGCATCAAACCAGACCAGCCCGAATTGCTCTTGCTTTTTCCTGTAATATTTTGATACACCGGAGATGCTGCCGATCGCCAGACTGTGGTCACCGCCGATGGTGATAGGGATGGTGCCCGCTTCCATAGCCGCTTCTACCGCAATTGCCAGATCGGCAGATACCTGAGAAATCTCGGGCAAACAACGAGAACCGACGATATTCTCATCAAACCAGCAGGCCGTAGAAGGCTGCGCAATTTCGACTTCGTTGACGACTTTGAAGCCCAGCTTCTCGATTTGCTCAGGTAGTTCAGCTACGCGAACCGCTGCAGGACCCATACCGGCGCCACGATGCCTGCCGCCGATAAATATGGGTACATAAATGAGGGTAACTTCCGCAATTTTGCGTTCGGCAGGTGCCTGGGCAGCACTATCACTTTCGTTTGGCTTCAGTTGTGTTGATTGATTTGCTAAATTTTTCATATATTCTCGTGGCAACGAATCGTAAACTTGCTCAGCTAGCTGCAAGGGTCAGCCTTTAGGGCTACAGCTACTATTTCGTGGATTATGCAGGCTGCGAACCGAATTCTGGGAACTCGACCGGGAGCGCGCTTGAATAAAGCCATCCAGCGGGCATTTGGCGCTTTGTGTCGGCTTCGTTATAGAAATGCAGGCGAAGCTGAATATCAAGAGGACCTCGACAACTCCTAGTGTATAATCTCTAGCATCTTTTGTCTCTCTACTTGAGCAAGTTGCCCCGCCGGCCGATCATCGTCGAAGCCGCCAGGCAGCCGTTGGAAGTCGTATGAGTGAGAAGCAAGAGGCTTCTCGACAGATGGAGGTATTTCCAGTGTTTCGGCCAGTCATTAAATGCTTATTTTTAGCAAAAGCCGCTTTCGAAGTTGGTCGCGAGCGCGTCGAGGATGCCCTCGATAGCGTTACTGCTAAAGCCAGCGAAGTTAAAAACCAGGGTTCTGACAAAATCACCGAGTCTCGCGACAAAGTCAAAGAGATGGCCGGCGAAGTTTATCAGCAAGTCTGGCAGCGTTCAGAAGTTCTAGAAAGCCAGGTTCGTGAAAAACTGAAGAGACAAGTTTCTGATTTTTCTCTCGGTGCACTTGGTGATTCAAGTGAAATTAACGAATTGAGAGCTGAGCTCGCCACTCTCAGAGCCGAGCTTGCCGAAATCAAATCGATGAAAGCAGCTGTCTAAGCCGCTCGACATCAATCACCAAATCGGCACCAGGTGCGAGTAAAGCTTGCGCTGGTGCCGTTTTTAGTGAGATCATTTTGCAGAGCGGCATGCTCATCATCAAATGCACTAAAATGATAGGGATAATGCTTGATGACAGGTGTAATGGTTAGCAGGGATAAGTTACCGGCCGATTCCAAATCGCTGCCAGCGCCGATTGAACCCTTGCTTCAGCCGCCGGCCGCCCGCAATAACCTGCCTCATGAGGTTTACGACCCGCAGCTTGCCGATGAAACTGTGCAGTTTCCACGATGCCTGAAAGACGATAACTTTTGGCACCTGATTCGCAGTGTCATGGGCTTTTTCGTTTATTCTGTCGGCGCCACTCTATTTGTTGATAAGTCGCTAAGCAAAGAAGAACGTGAAAAGCGCACAGCCTCAAAAGTCAAAGACTTATTAATCGACCTTGGCCCCACCTATATCAAACTTGGACAATTTTTGTCAGTCAGGCGTGACTTGCTTCCTGTGACAATTGCCGACGAACTTGTTAGCTTGCAAGATAAGGTGCCACCCTTTAGCCTTGAGCTCTTACGACAGATAGTCAACAACGAATTAGGCGCCCCGCCCGAGCAGCTCTTTGCTTACTTTGACCCGGTACCTTTAGCTTCAGCCAGCATTGGGCAGGTTCATCGTGTGCAATTGCAAGATGGTCGCCAGGCAGTCCTCAAAGTACAGCGCAGTGGACTTGCCCGTGATTTTTACCGCGACCTTGGTCTGATGCGGCTGGCCGCTAAGACAGGCATTGCCTTTGACGAGTGGCAAGATAAATGGCGCAAGAAATTGAATCCTAGCGCAGCTAAGCGTCCGGCTCGCTTCGATTTTCGCAACTGGCTCGAAATGTCAGAAGAATTCGGAAACAATCTTTTTTCTGAAATAGACTATTTGCTCGAAGGCAGAAATGCCGACCGCATGCGCCGCATATTACGCGATCGACCGGAAGTAAAAATTCCGCGTGTCATCTGGAAATATTCTGGACGAAAAGTTCTTACTCTTGAATATTTAGAAGGCATAAAAATAGATCGTGTCAAAGAACTGAAAGAAAAGAACATAGACACTGAAGCGATAGGAAATTTGCTAATCAGCAATTTCCTTGAGCAGATTGTCATAAAAGGTTTCTTCCATGCAGACCCACATGCAGGAAATCTGGCAGTAGACAGAAATGGTTGTCTGATAATTTATGACTTTGGCATGGTCGGCGAAATTACCGAATTGCAAAGACGCAGCTTGCTTAACTGTGTAATGGGTACTGTCAATAAAGATACTGACATGCTTGTAAAAAGCCTTTCCGAGCTCGGAGTAATTCGCGCAGGAGCCAACACAGAGGCGATTGGCCGAGCGATTACACCGTTTATGGACTATTACGCAGGCAAAAGCATCTTCGATTTAGATTTTAGACAGCTTGAACATGACATTGATATTGTTGTAAGCGAAAGAAGCCTGCGTTTACCAGCAAATTTGGCTTATATCTTGCGAGCAGGTAGCTCACTTGAAGGAATTGCGCGTACACTTAAGCCGGACTTCAGTTTTATCAGCGCAGTTCGCCCGCTTGTAAAGCGCTTGATCGCTATGGAAGGACTTGAGGCACTTTCTACATTTGATGGTTTGATGCAATTAGCAGGTCTGGCTGTCAACGGTTTAAAACGAGTTAGCAACCGCGAAGAAAATCAACATTCTTTGTCATCTAGTGGCAACTCTCAGAAACTCTTGCCTGCTCAAACAGTTGACGCGAAAAAGACCGGTGTATGTCGCAAATGTGCCCGCCAGGTGCGCGATTTGCGTGTTTTGAAAAAGTCACTTGCCAACTTTAGTTATATCGGACTTGGTTACGTAACGATTTCAACAGCGTCTCTTTTTCTGCTAAATCCTAGAATTCTTACAAACTATCGAGAGACTGGATTCTATATGGTGATAGGGAATATTATTTTAGGGGGAATAATGTTCTGGAAATTGATCCACTTATCGAAGTGGAATCCAAAATCAATCGCCGCGAGCGAGGCACAAGTAAACGGAGAGAAGAAATGCTGAAATGGCGTGTGGCATTTAAGACCCACGAAGGCAAACAGCGTCCTAAGAACGAGGACAATTGTTATGTCAGTCCTGACGAAAGAGTGTTTGCAGTTGCCGATGGCATGGGGGGAGCACTCGGGGGAGCAAGAGCGTCCAAGCTTACCGTAGAAGCTATTGCGCAACTTTGGAACGACCGTCGTCCGCATAGCTCAGACCTGGATGCCATAAAGCAATGGCTTCAGGATGCAGTGCTGATGGCAAATCGCTCTGTGTTTTCAGTAGCCGAGCAAGACGCTTCGGTCAGAGGCATGGGCACTACTGTAGTGGTAGCGGTTCAAGCTGAAGGCAACAAGCTTCAAATCGCGCACGTAGGCGATTCGCGCGCATACCTGCTGCGCGACGGCAAACCGATCTTGCTAACCCAAGATCATTCGGTTGTACAAGAAATGGTTCGAGCCGGCCGCTTGACTGAAGAGCAGGCCAGAATCAATCCTTATAAGAACTTAATCACGCGCTGCCTCGGGCACGATGACAAGGTAGAAATAGATTTAACACCGGTAGAAATCAAAGCAGATGATTGGGTTGTGCTCTGCACAGACGGCTTGCCAACAGTGCTGCGCGACGAGCAAATCAGTGATGCGGTGGAAAATCTCGACGACCCGGAGCAGGTCTGCGGCGAACTCGTAAATCAAACGCTAGACGGTGGGGCTCCAGACAACGTTACTGTAGTTGTAGTCCACTATACCGCTGACAACAACGGCAACAGTTAGCCTGCGCAGGGCCAGCATGGCGCAGGCTACAACTACCAACAAATTTAGTCGGGTGGAATTCAGTTCATGAGTGGTACTGAACAGAAGTGTGCAAGATGTGGAGGCATGATGAATGCTTCTGGACAGTGCAGTTTTTGTGTCCCATCATCATCATTAAGTGGTTTAGGCGGGGGCGGATTAGACAGCCTCATGCCACAAAGCCAGTCTCAAGCAGCTTCGCATGGGGCGATGCTGGTAAACAAAGAGACCAACGAGCGTTATCCATTAAGCCAGTCAGTCAGCAAAATTGGACGGGACAAGGCTAACAATATCTCGCTTAACAACGACAGCTACATTTCCAGACATCATGCCTGGGTGCTGTTTATTAAGGGCAACTATTTCGTCGAAGACCTCGGCAGTACAAATGGGACATTGCTTAATGGTGAGGTGCTGTCCGAACGCAAACAGATTTTTCCTGGGGACCGTATCAAGTTTGGTCGAACCGAGCTTGTGTTTGAAGTCAACTAGCGATGGCACAAAATTTTGGCAAATACAAAATTATAGGCGAAGTGGGCCGTGGCGGCATGGGCATCATTTACAAGGCTGAGGACGCTAGTCTCAACCGTATTGTCGCGATCAAACAACTGATTTTAGACCATGTCGATCCTGATAAAAAAGAAGAGTTTCGCGAAAGATTCAGACGAGAAGCCAGCCTGGCTGCAGGTCTTACACATCCGAACCTGATTTCAATATTCGATGTATCGATCAACAGCGAGAATGCTTATTACGTCATGGAGTTTCTCGATGGTGTCAGTTTGCGTCAGGCGCTGGAAAAATGCCCCGGACAAAGGATGAGCATCGAGCAATTTTTGCCGCTTTTCAAACAAACCTGCGCCGGGCTTTCGCATGCCCACGATCAATCGCTGGTACATAGAGATATCAAACCAGACAACATCTTCATATTGCCTGACGGCAAAGTAAAAATTACCGACTTCGGTATCGCCCGCTCAGCCGAAGCAGACAATTCGAATTTGACCAAGCCGGGTGTGATGCTCGGCACCCTGTCTTATGTGTCGCCCGAACAATTACAAGACGCTCGCAATGTCGATCATCGCGCTGACATCTACTCACTGGCGGTGGTGGCATATGAAGTTCTCGCCGGTCAAGTGCCATTTGCCGGCGATGGACTCACTTCGACTTTGATGGCGATCATCTCGAAAGAAGCTAAGGCTGCCAATGAAATAAACCCTGAGATTTCGCTCGACGTGGCCTCAGTCATCGCCAAAGCTATGCGCAAAAGAGCGGCAGATCGTTACCCGACTGTGCTCGATTTTGAAAAAGAAATGGAGCGTGCAGCTAGTATTACACGCGGCGGCGGTGGCAATACCGGCGGCATGCTGCGCTCCGGCATCACCGGTGGTGGCGCCAGCAGCTCATACACACCAGGTATTCCCGTGGCAAACTCCGGCAAGTTTACTCCAGCTGCAGGCTTGCGCGTGCCGGGCTTTGGCGCAGGCGGCTTGCATCCCGGCGCGGAAGAAGCACCAAAAGGGCAGGTAGTTAAGCCCTGGCTGGCAGGTCGCGTCAATGAACAAAACAAAGCTGGCAGTGCCAACCTTCATAACATTACCCAGTCGACGCCACAGGTAAAAGTAATTGGACAAATGGGCCGGAGCGGCGAAGGTCTTGGTGCCTTTCAAGAGCCTGCAGCCATTTGTGCCCGCGGCGGAAAAATTGTCGTGGCAGATACTTCGACGCGAAAGTTTCAGGTTTTCGGCCGCGATGGGCGCGCAGTTGGTGAATCGCGCAACAACTTGAACAACAAAGCTGCATCCAAAACCAGCGGCGGTATTTTTTCCAAGCCATCAAGCGTAGCGATCGACACCCGTGGACGCATTTACGCAGCTGATTCATCTGACCACTTCATCCGCGTCTATGACGGCCAGGGCATGTTTATGCGCGAAATGCAAAACAAGCATGGCAAAGATGGTGGCATTCTCGGTTTGCTTTGCGACAGCGCCGGTAATTTGTATTTTTCCGATCCGGACAACGGTTGCATTCAGATCATTTCAGCCGACATGGGCACCTGGATGCGAAAAGTAGGCAGCAAAGGCACTGCCGACGGTCAACTCCAATTACCTCAATCAATAGCGCTCGATCGTTTCGGGCAACTTTTTGTGGTTGATTACACCGCCTCAAAAATTTCGGTCTTCTCCAAAGCCGGTTTGTTTGTGCGAAGCTGGGGCAGCAAAGGCACAAACAAAGGCGAGTTTAACGTGCCGCGCGGCATCGCTATCGATAAGTTTGACCGTGTCTATGTTGCTGATTCGCTAAATCACCGCATTCAAGTATTTACCACCAACGGCGATTACATGTATCAATTTGGCGGTCGCGGTGCGGAACTGGGGCGCTTTATGGGACCATCAGATCTTTCAATCGATCCCGACAACAATTGTCTTTACGTGGCCGACCGCGGTAATTGCCGCGTGCAAGTGTTTGAACTCTTGATGGCTTGAGAATGTCTGAAAACCACAGCACAAAGTCGCCCGAACTCATTCTTGCTTCCGGCTCTCCGCGCAGGCTTGAACTTTTGCGCAATCTCGGTTTGAAGTTCACAGTCATACCAAGTGACATTGACGAAAGCACGGACTTGAAAGACCCAGTAGAAATAGTCAAATGGCTTTCGCTTGCCAAAGCAGAAGAAGTAGCAGCACGGCTGCCCGAAAGTGACAGCGCCCGCGTCGTACTCGGGGCAGATACGATTGTTGTCTTAGATTCCCATGTGCTGGGCAAACCTCAATCAGCCGAAGACGCACTTGCGATGCTCAAACTCTTATCGGGCAAAGCCCACAAAGTCTACACCGGCGTCTCAATAGTGGAGTTGCCCGGCAACACGAAAAGCTCAATTTTCCAGGAATCGACCATTTACTTTCGCCAATTGAGCGATGCTGAAGCTGAATATTATGCTTCAAGCGCAGAGCCTATGGATAAGGCCGGAGCCTACGCTTTACAGGGCGCGGCATCAGCATTTGTGGAAAGGCTGGAAGGATGCTACAGCAATGTAATTGGTTTGCCGGTACCAGATACGGTGCAACTTTTACGCCAACACGGCGTTGAAGTTATGGGCAGCACCTTAGTTAACCCCAATAACGGCAAGGCCTGAGCGCAAAGAGGTTTCACTGTGCAGCAGAGTAAGTCAGCACTCGAAAACGAACTTACTCATTTGAATTTTTCGTTCCCGATTTTGGAAAAATTGGGAAACTTTCTTAAAAGCGATAATGTTCTTTCTGGAAAGAAGATCGCCTGGCATTGCCATCTTACCTCGCTAACTGCGGCAACAGTAAAGGTTTTATGCGAAGCGGGAGCGACTATGCTCATGTCTGAGTGCAAGCAGAACACCAGCGATCTAGCATCGATCGAATATATGCGCAGCCTTGGTGCTCGTATTTTCCTGGGCGATGAGAGCCCGCGCAGAGCCCTGGAAGAGTGCCCCGTGCTCATTTCTGACACAGGCTTCGTCATGATTTCAGAGTACCTCAAACTGATTCAGGAGAAACAAATAGAGCATTTTGTTCTGGCGGCCTCAGAAATAACAAGCAGCGGTATTCAGAACCTGCGGCAGCGCAAGCAGCTCAGCCTGCCCATCTTTAACATAAATGACGGGCAACTGAAACACTCAATTGAGAATTTCCACGGCGTCGGCGATGGTGTCATCGACGCACTTACGAAAAGCACAGGTCGACTCTGGGCCGGGCGCAAGGCTGCGGTAGTCGGCTATGGTTCGGTCGGAGCCGGCGTTGCGGCGCATCTTGCCAAAGCTGGTGCGGTGCTCAGTATTGTTGAGAAAGATCCGGTAAGGAAGCTTATCGCGCACTACGATGGCTATGCACTTTGCCCGCTCGATCAAGCTCTAAGTGGCGTCGAGCTGCTGGTCAGCGCCACCGGCAGTCCGGGCTTAATTAATGAAAGCGCTCTGCAAAAGTGCCGGGACGGAATCATTCTTATGAATGTCGGTCACTGGGGTGAAGAAATCGATCTCAAAGCCCTGGAGAAATTGTGCTGCCATAAGCGCACAATTTCAGCGCACCTGGATGAGTTCGAGTTTAGAGCCAAGCACAGTTCAAGTTCAGCAAAGAAGATTTATCTGCTTGGCGGCGCCGGTCCGGCCAATGTCGTGATGCTGAGCGGTTCAGCCGAACCAACCTTGATTCACCTTACAACGGAAGCGTTGACTTTGCACTATATTCTCAAACAGGCGCAAGCCGGAAAGAGCCTGAGTCCAGGCGAATTGCCCGTTCCAGCCGAAGTGGAAAGAAAAGCAGCCAGCCTCGCCTTAGAATGCCTCGGTCTGGATTAATAAAAATCTAGGGAAGCCAGCTATCTTCCGATTAGATATAAGACAGGCATTTAATTCTGTTTCAGCCCCGCTGCTACTGCGTTAAGCTTCAGGGGCGGATTGCTCAGATCGTAAGCTCTATGGGCAATCGGTCCGCAGAGCAAGCGCGTCTAAGGCGATTCTTTCTTAAAGAAAAGCGCGGTCCAACATGTTAACCTCTAGATATTAACAACTTAAGCAGGTTTTTCATGCTCAAACGACAGCTCATCCTGGTTGCCACTTCCGGCGTGCTCGTTTCAACACTGCCTTCCCTGCCAGCTTTAGCAGACGATAACGCTGCCAAGCCGGCTGGAAAAGACGGCTCGGCCTCCCTAGATTCCATGTGGATCGACCAGGAAGCGCCAACCATTGACAAGGATCTCGACACTAAGGGCAAAGCCGGCACAGTGGCTAGTGTTGGCGGCATGCCCAGCCTGGTTGCTCCTATGTGCGCTTTCACCGAATTTCGCAATAGCAATTTTGTCACCAAGTCGAGCTGGCCCGGCATCGGACCTTTCAAAAGTAGCAGCAGCGACATTTCCGATCTATCCGATGAGAAGCATAATCACCTGAAAGTAAGTGTGAAAAACGAGCAGATCACAGGCGCTCAGCTTGGTCTGGGCAAGTTGGGCTCGGGCAACGTTCGCGATTTTCTGGACATAGAAATGGGCTGCGACTTCTTGCTCGAGTCTCTCGGAGCAAAGCCGCGCAAAATCGCCGAGTTCAACAAACAGCTTGAGAAAAGCAAAACCGCGCTAAAGCCCGGTGCTGCAAGTATCAGCCTGGCAGCTGGACGTTATCAAATTACATTAGATCGCAGCGCCTCGGCGCGCCCCTATTCTTGCCTGATTGCCATCAACTCGCTTGATGCAAACAAAACGGTTCTGGCAGAGCACAGCTCACCGCCCCCGGCCGACGAGCCTGCCGATCTCGGCTCCATAGTAAGCGTAGGGGAAGCCAAAACGCCGCAGAAGAAACCGGGCGACCTCTTCAACAAAATCAAAAAGCCGCCGGCGAAGGGCCAACCGCCCTCGCCCACAGTTGATACCAAGCGCGAAGAATTCGTCACTGCCATAAAAACCTGGCAAACCGTTAAGAAGACCGCGTTGAAAACGCGTGACGCCGGCCACTTATCCGACATTCTTTCAGGCAACGCTTTGAACAAACAAACTACTGCCGTGAAATGGTTGCAAACACACGGTAATTTCTACGATATGGATCCACGCGGCTGTGTTGTTGATAAATACACCGACCTCGGCGGCGGCAAAAAATACTCTGTCATCGCGCAGGTTCGCGAATTCAGCAAGTACATAAAAGAAGACGGCAATGTGGTCTTGAAAGAAGTGGACGACAAATATGTAGTTAACTACACTATTGAAAAGATCAACGACAAATGGATGATCACTGATTCTCTAGTCGTTAACAACACCCAACCGGGTCGCCCTGCCAGCGCAAGCACAAAGCACTA
>Ga0182030_10024132_pt1 | contig 11199 bp, 12 predicted proteins | sample 812S3MmetaG_FD_121299 | JGI IMG/M metagenome (GOLD analysis project Ga0182030, IMG submission 121299) | Permafrost microbial communities from Stordalen Mire, Sweden - 812S3M metaG (Illumina Assembly) | ecosystem: Environmental > Terrestrial > Soil > Wetlands > Permafrost | place: Sweden...
CATCAGCCTGCATCGCAACGCGCAGCGTCTCTTGCGCCCGATCACTGTGGTGAACAACCACGATGTGGGCGAGTTTCCCGATCACATGATGCGAGCACGGCGCGACCACAACAAACTGCTGACGCTGATCGAAGCCATCGCACTCTTGCACCAGCACCAGCGGGAAATCAAAACGTTTGCCGATGACGGCGAGACGCTGGAATACATCGAGGCCACCGAAGCCGACGTGAAACTGGCGCAGGTACTCGCCGACCAGGTAGGACTCAAGCCGTCGCTCGACGAACTGCGCCCGCAGACGCGCAAGCTGCTCGCGCTGATCAACGAGATGGTGAAGGCCGAGTGCGAGCACTCCGAGATCGCAGCGAGCCAGTATCGTTTCACGCGGCGCACGGTGCGCGAGTACACCAAGTGGGGTGACACACAGTTGCGGCAACATCTGAAGCGCCTGGAAGAGATGGAATATCTCGTGATGCGGCGCGGCGGCAACCAAGGCCAGTTGGTGGTCTATCAACTGCCGACCTCAGAGGAGGAAGCGAATCATAGCTCTAACTTCGCGGGGTCAGAGGGCAACTTCGCGGGGGTAAATGACGACTTCGCGGGTGGGGTGCGGGCACTTCACGGCCCCGAAAAAAATGGCGCATCGCCAACACTCGAAATGGTTTCGGCTTCCACTTCGCGGCTTCGCGGAAATGCATATAGGGGGTCCGAGGCCGCAGGTGTCCCGCAGCATGCAATCGTAGCCGAAGGTAAACCGAACGGCCACGGTCTGACGCGACGCGCGGGAGTGAGGTAATGGCCCGCGTCAGCAAACGTCGTCATCCGCACCTGGAGCCGCACTCGCCGCTAGGCCGCTTGATGGAAGAGCACCTGGAGTGGCTGCTGATTAACAACTACTCGGAGGACACAGCCGATCACGCGCGTTGGGCTATCGCCGACTTCATCCGCTGGGCCGAGTTGCGCGGCTTGCAGCATCCCATGGAGGTGACGCGCCCGATCCTCGAAAGCTACCAGCGATACCTCTACTACTACCGCAAAGGCGACGGGCAGCCGCTCACGTTCCGCACGCAGCACTCGCGGCTGACGCCAGTACGCCGCTGGTTTCGTTGGCTGGTGCGCAACAATCACATCCTGCACAACCCGGCTTCTGATCTCGACCTGCCGCGCATGGAGAAGCGCCTGCCGAAGACGATCCTCAGCGCCGATGAAGTGGAGCACGTCATGGTCGTGCCTGACATCAAAACGCCGGTTGGTTTGCGCGACCGGGCCATGCTCGAAACCTTCTACTCAAGCGGTGTGCGGCGCAGCGAACTGATCCGCCTCAAACTGTACGACCTGGACCGCGAGCGCGCCACGCTGACGGTGCGCCAGGGCAAGGGCAAAAAAGATCGCATGATCCCGATCGGCGAGCGGGCGCTGGCCTGGGTGGAGAAATATCTGCGCGAAGCGCGTCCGCAGTTAGCCCTAGAGCCGGACGACGCGACGTTGTTCCTGACGCAGTACGGAGAGCCGTTTCATCCTGACGCGATGAGTTATCTGGCACGTGACTATATCGCGCAAGCGAACCTGGGAAAATCCGGTTCCTGCCACACGTTCCGCCACACTATGGCAACACTGATGCTCGAAGGCGGAGCCGATATCCGCTACATCCAGCAGATGCTCGGACACGCCGAACTCTCGACCACGGAAATCTATACGCACGTGGCGATCCGCAAGCTGCAACAAATCCACGCGGCCACGCATCCCGGAGCAAAACTCGAACACAGGAAATCGGCAGTCACGAATGATGCCAACGGCCACAGCGACGACGAGAGGGCTGCACTGCTGGCCGCGCTCGAAGCGGAAACTGAAGACGAGTAGCACGGGCCTGTAGTACCTCTCCCTGAGTCCCCAAAGTCACTTCTATGCGCTTGCCTTGCTGACTACAATCAGCAGTGATGCTGCCCGCAGCTGAAGAACGAACCCCGGCTCTCACGAGTGGTGAGGAGACTTTTTCCTTAGCTGCCGGTGTTGCTCTTGCTGCGCTCGAAACGCACCAGGGCCCACACGCGGCTCAGGGCAAAAAACCGCATCAGGGGATTTTTTCTAAAAATCGTGCACTTCGCGTCGGCGAAATCTGGGTTAAGTACTCGGGAACGCATCAGGATAGAAAGTGCTCGTGGTGGAAAACCGTGGTAGGGTCAGCATTAGACGCAAACGGCAATACCCTGACGGACGCGCAGGGCCGGAGCTATACGTGGGACTTCGAAAACCGCCTGACCCAGGCCGTGGTACCCGGCACCGGAACCGTGGCCTTCAAATACGACCCCTTCGGACGGCGCATCTACAAATCCTCGCCGAGCTTCACCGGAATCTTCGTCTATGACGGTGACGATCTAATTGAAACCCTGGGTCCCGGCGGCACCGTGGTGTCTCACTATACGCAAGGGCAGAAAATCGACGAGCCACTGGCCGAGCTTCGCTCGGGGGGAAGCAGTTATTACGAAGCGGACGGTCTGGGGTCCGTCACATCGCTGAGTAGCTCCACGGACACGCTCGCCAACACCTACACATACGATTCCTTCGGAAACGTCACGAACTCGACAGGCACGCTGAGGAACCCGTTCCAGTACACCGGCCGCGAGTTCGACCAGGAAACTGGAATCAACTACTATCGCGCCAGGTACTACGATCCAGCCAGCGGTCGCTTTTTGGGTGAAGACCCAATCTGGTTTTTAGGCGGGATTAACTTCTACCCTTACGTTCGCAACAATCCGATTAGCAGAATCGATCCACTTGGATTATGTCCTACCCCTGATAACCCCGAGAAGTCGTGTGGCGATCAGGCGCCGATGCCGCCCACTTCCCAAGAGCCCTACCCGTCCAGTTACTTCTACCGTGGCGTTAGCGCCAACTGGATGTATCAACTCGGAGGAAACAATCCTTGGGGGAATCGGGTGAGGTCATGTTTGCTTTGCATGTATAGCCAGGGAGTGCCGGCCGAAGAGGCGCACGCTTTCTGCTACTCCAATGCCTCTAACCGAGTATCGCCTTGGGACACAGCTGAAGGATATTCAGCCGCATATGCTTCCGCGATAACGTTCTTTTTCCAGAACCAAAGCACTCCTCACGGCCATTGAGTTCCACGCATGAAGATAAATCGTATAATTCGCTTCACCTGGGGAGTCACCTCGGTGTTGGTAACCTCTGCGGTAGTCGGTGCGGGACTTGGATTCTTCCAAGGCGAAATCTTAACGCGCACTTGGTCACGGCCAGAGCAGATTGCTTTTGCTGAAGGTGCTGCTTTCCTGGGAACGATAGTTGCCCTGTTCGCGGGTCCTCTCTTGTACGCGTTTCTACGACGCCGAATATCAATCGGGGAGCTCTGCGGAATCATTGCATGCTCCGCAATCGGGGGTGGGCTGGTTGCATTGGCAAGATGGGAAGTTCTTGTCCCCGTTGCGAGTGTTTTCGTGTGCGCAGGGGCCGCCGTAACGGTCAAGGCGTTGCGTGAGGATCATTAGCTTTCGAGTTGGGCTCGCCGTTGGTCCGAGCATGGATGTGCAAGATGAAGAGTATTCAATCTAGCAGCATAATTATTACGGGGGCTTTCAGTTACACGGGCAAGTACGCCACGCGGCTTCTGCTCGGTCGTGGATACAGTGTCCGTACGCTGACATACCACCCGGAGCGGGAGAATCCTTTCGGTGAGAAAGTCCGAGTCTTCCCCTACAGCTTTGATGATCCCGACCGGCTCAGAGAAACCCTTCGCGGCGCATCCACTCTGATCAATACGTACTGGGTGCGGTTCGCGCGCGGAGAGTCGACCTTCGAGACCGCCGTTCAAAATACCCGAATCTTGATCGCGGCTGCAAAAGACGCCGGGATCAGACGGATCGTGCATGTCAGCATCGCCAACCCGTCCTTGGAATCCCCGCTGGGCTATTACAGAGGCAAGGCTCAGCTCGAACAAGCGGTGATCGACTCTGGCCTTTCCTATGCCATCGTGCGACCTACCGTGATCTTCGGCGTGGAAGACATACTCATCAACAACATCGCTTGGTTCGTCCGTTGTTTTCCTGTGTTCGGCATCCCCGGCGACGGCAGTTACGCCATCCGCCCTATCTACGTCGAAGACATGGCGCGCTTGCTCGCCGACGCTGTGGACCAATCAGGGAATACCGTGCTCGACGCTGTGGGGCCCGAAACTTTCGGCTTCGAGGAACTGGTAAGGCTCATTGCCGCGGAACTGGGGCGTTCTGTGCGTATCCTTCATATGCCGACGCTCCTAGCCTACGTTTCGACTCTTGTAGCGGGTTGGTTCGTGGGGGATGTTGTACTGACCTGGGATGAGTACAAGGGGCTGATGGGTAGCCTGCTGGCTCCCCAGGGTCCCTCGACGGGCGAGACGCGCTTGAGTGAATGGCTGTCAGAGAACCATGAGAGTGTCGGAAGGAAATATGCCTCAGAGCTGGCGCGCCACTACCTATAGTTACGACGCCGCCGACCGTTTGACCTCCGTCACCGATCCGGCCAGCAACATAACTCAGTATACCTACGACACGGAAAATAACCTGCTCTCGATCACCGATGCCAACAACCACACCACGCAGTTCGCCTACAACGCGCGCGGCTGGGTCACGCAGACAACCTTCCCATCCACGCTCGCGGAGTCTTATGCTTATGATCTGGTCGGCAATCTGCTCTCGAAGACCGACCGCAAGGGCAACACGATTCAGTATGTCTATGATGCGCTGAACCGCATGACCCAGAAGACCTATCCCAACTCGACCACGGTTGAGTACGTCTACGACCTGGCGAACAAAGTGCTGCAAGTAGCCGACCCCACGGGCACGTATGGCTTCGCCTACGACAACATGGGACGGCTGATCTCAACCACGACGAACTACACGTCTCTGTTCGGGACGACCTACACGAACGGCTATACCTACGATGCGGCGTCGAACCGGACTGCGTTAACAGCGCCCGACGGCAGCACCAGCACCTACCACTACGACACCCTGAACCGGCTGAACACCCTGGCCAACTCGTGGGCGGGATCGTTCGGGTTCGGCTACGATGCTCTGAGCCGGAGAACACAATTGACACGGCCGAATGGCGTGAACACGAACTACGGCTACGATTCGCTGTCGCACCTGCTCTCGGTGCTGCACCAGGCAGGGGCAACCACGCTGGATGGAGCCAGCTACACCTACGATCCCGCCGGCAACCGCACGGCCAAGACTAACGACCTGAGCGGGGTCACTTCGAGTTACACGTACGACCCCCTCTACGAGCTGACGCAAGTCACGCAAGGCGGAGGCACGACAGAGAGCTACAGCTATGATGCGGTGGGAAACAGGCTGACGAATCCCTTTCAATACACAGGCCGCGACTATGATCCTGAGACGGGTCTTCGCTTCTACCGTGCGAGATATTATGACCCGAGCGTCGGGAGATTCTTGAATGAGGATCCGGCCGGATTCGGTGGCGGAATTAACGTCTACGCTTACGTAAAGAACGACCCCGCTGACTTCACAGATCCCACGGGATTGAAGTGCTGGCAATCTTCCCCGTGGACAGAAATTCCGAATGTATGGGGCCCTAATGGTCCGACTCCCTATTTAACGATGCAGGATGGTCTAAACTGGGTCAGGGTGGGCTGGAGTTACGCCTCCTGGGGCTTGATCTCCGATTCCACACATTGCATTTGCCGCTGGATTGCGGACCACACGCGCATACGAAAGTTTTATCGTTACACCGTTCAAGAGCAGGCGCAATTCACATGCGACTGTCCGCCCAGCACGGAAGTCGTGACGCGCGAGGTCACGAAGGATTACGAAGTCGACGGTCCCGGCAACCCAAGCTGGCCTACGGAATACGAATTTACCCAGGGGCCGACCTACCAGGCCGGCGAGAACACGGGATCCAATCCGAGAAATAAGAAAAATGTTGGCTGCGCTTGCTCGGTACCGCAACCTTGACGGAGACATGGCAATGAAACAACTCGGAACTGCGTTGCTTCTCGCTGTCTGTGTCGTCTACATCCCCGGCTGCTTTCAGTTCGCTCTGGCACAGCACAGCAGTGTCTCTGTCGACTGGAAGGCGGAACTGGAAAAGGCTCAAAATGGTATCAAGAAAAACCCGAAGTCTGCATTCTGGCATAACCAAGCTGGCGTGGCTTATGACGCCTTGGGGGATTTCGAACGGGCTGTGAAAGAGCTACAAATGGCGTCCGCCTTGGACCCCACAGATCCAATCCATGATTACGCCCTCTACGCTATCTACAAGAGAAAAGGGATGCTTGCCCAAGAGCGAGACGTACTGCTCAATGGTCTTGAAGTAGATTCTGCAAACCCTCTCGGTCGTTTTGAATTTGCCTATGTGCTTGAGAAGGAGGGGCATTTGGTGGACTCACTCAGGGAGTATCGCGCGGCTAAACAGCTCGTCGCTCAGATGGAAGGGCCCGAGTACAAAGACCAGAGGGGCAATCCTTACGATATAAGCAGCGTCCGAGAGGAGGCGGACAGCGCCATCGATAGGGTTTCCAAGCTGATCGCCTCCGGACAGCGTGCAAAGTGATGTGCTAACGGAGAGCTACAGCTACGATGCGGTCGGCAATAGACTGTTGTCATCCGGTGTGCCGAACTATGGCTACAAGTCGGCGAACGAGCTGACGTCGAATTCGAGCGGCAGCTACAGCTATGACGCAAACGGCAATACCCTCTCCGACCCCTCCGGCAAATCCTACTCCTGGGACTTCGAGAACCGGCTCGTACAGGCCGTAGTGCCCGGAACTGGGACGGTGAGTTTTAAGTACGACCCCTTCGGGCGGAGAATCTACAAGCAGTCCCCAAGCTTCACGAGCGTCTTCGTCTACGACGGCCCGAATCTAATAGAAACCACCAATGGATCGGGCAGCGAAGTTGCTAGCTACACGCAGATCGAACACTACTCCGGCGGGTCCTTTGTCGACCAACCACTTGCCGAATTACGCTCTGGAACCGCAGATTACTACGAGCAAGATGGTCTGGGGTCGGTCACATCCCTAAGCAACTCTGCAAGCGCTCTCGCGAACACCTACGCATATGATTCCTTCGGCAACACAACGGCCTCGACCGGCACGCTGCGGAACTACTTTCAATACACGGGGCGCGAGTTCGATTCCGAGATCGGAATCTACTACTATCGCGCCCGGTTCTACGATCCCAATTCCGGTCGTTTTATGAGCGAAGATCCCGAGCGTTTTGGTCAGGGCGGGGACTTTTACGTTTATGTCGGTAACGCCCCAACGCTCCTCATTGATCCGACCGGTCTCGCCGCGTGCTGTCCTACCGCCAACGCAAATCAGATTCAGTCCGACGCAGACAACGCAAGAAAGCGACTGTGGGCGCTGCAGACCACCGGTACAGCAGTTCTCCCGACTGATACCGGTGCCAGTGTTGGTGCGATGACAGGATGCCTGGCTGGCGGCGTTGTCAAGGGCACCAACATCGGTGTGCCCAGCCAGTACGTCATCGCCATGATGAAAGACCCCAATAAGGACCCCTGTGGCTACCAATGCGAGTTGGCCCATGAAAGAGTGCATGCAAAGCAGTGCATGGCGCTGGGCGCTGGGTTCTTCTCGATGACCGAAGCCCAGAAGGAAATACCGGCATACATGATGGAGTTAGGATGCTTGCTCAAAATGCAGATGGACAATGGCTTGGGACCTTACCACCAATAATGAAACACATCGTAATAGGCGCACTTCTGCTGGGTTGCAGCGCGGCGTTCGGTCAAACCGGCGTTGCGAAGACTGCCAGCGCGACCCAGCAGGTGTGCCAGCTTATATCAGCGAACCCGCCGGGGTTCCACCCGTTCGCATTCGTCCCCACCGAGGTGAAGGACAAGCGATTCAAGAATCGTTCCCCTAGAATCTCGTTCGTCGTTGGAGAAGATGGCAACGTTAGTGATGTCAAAGTTGTAAAAGGAACGGGGTCTCCGACCGTAGATGCTGCCGTGGTGAAGAGCGTGGAGGCGTGGAAGTATAAGCCGCAGCCTGGCTGCGTGATTAACATGTCGATGGGAGTCACGATCGACATCAGGTAATGAACAGCAGGGTCCAACCGGACGTCGCTCACCTCGCCCGACGGCAGCATCTCGACCTACGGCTACGACACGCTGAACCGGCTGACGGTGCCGCGACCGATCTGGGTGTGTCCTGGGAGTCGGTGGAACAGGACCCGCAGATCAACGTTGCTACCGGGACCGCATACTTGGGGTATCGGATCGGGCGATCGCACGGGAATGTGGGCGCGGGACTAGCGGGATACGGGACCGGCTCCAGCTATGCTGACGCGATACTGAACTGTGAAAAGTGCCTAAACCAAAACGCCAATGAGCCCTGCGATGTGAAGACCAAGAGATGCCTTGAACCGCTCCACCCAAGACGCCCGCCAAAACCTCGACACCGGCGGCGGCGCGCTCGCCCATAAAGGAGGCTGCCATGCGGGACATCTTCAGAGCTATTTCGGTCGCTTGCGCCCTATTCGCACTGACCTATAGTTCTGTGCTCGCCCAAACTCGCAACACTACCCTGTCCTCGATACTCAACGCAGAGGTGGTGTCGCTTACGCACTGGAGAGTCGCTACGTCCGACGGTCATCTGCTTTGCGTTGTTTCGGAGCGGCGGACTGCTGACGGCAGCGTCACTTCGCCGCCCGTGCGAACGTTGACTGTTTATCGGCAAAATGAGTTGAAATTCTCAATGCTCTACCGCTTCGAGACGGAGGACAGCATTCTGAATGCCTACCCTCTCGGCGACTACGATGCAAGGCTGTTTCTGACATGGGCGGGCGGAAGTGCCTATCACTTTCGCGTTCTTGCTTACGTTGGCGGAGAGGTGGAACAAGTTCTGGAAGCGAGTTCCAAATTGCCACCTGAGGTTCTCTATGACAGCCAAGGAAGAGAGTCAATCCTCGTCACGCAACCAGAGATGAAGGAGGGAAAATGGACAGCGGCTGACGGTACAACGGACGTCTTTAAGTGGAATGGCAAAGCGTACGATGAGCTGGGGACTGTTCCGTGGGCAAAGAGGTTCCATTGCGTTTCCAAGGAGACATGTGCATCAGCGAAGTGACAAATGACGCAAACGGCAACACCCTCTCCGACGCCCAGGGCCGCAGCTTCATATGGGACTTCGAGAACCGCCTGACACAGGCCGTCGTGCCCGGCACCAACGGTGGCACAACGACCTTTAAGTACGATCCCTTCGGCAGGCGCATCCAGAAGAGCGGCCCGCTTGGCACCACGAACTACCTCTATGATGGCCCCGAGACAATCCAGGAAGTCGATAACAGCGGAAATGTCCTGGTGCGCTACAACCAGGGGTCTTGGATCGATGAAGTTCTGTCGGAATTGCGCTCCACAACGACTAGTTATTACGACCAGGATGGGCTTGGCTCGGTAACGTCGCTGAGCAACAGCGCTGGCGCGCTAGCCAATACGTACACGTATGACTCATTCGGGAAACTGACAGCCTCCACAGGCACACTCACCAATCCGTTCCAGTTCACGGGCAGGGAGTTCGATTCCGAAACAGGACTTCGATTCTACCGCCTCAGATACTTCGATCCGAACATTGGCCGGTTCCTCTCCGAAGACCCGATTGGATTCGATGGAGGCATCAACTTTTACAGATACGTGCAGAACAACCCTTCGCTGCTGATCGATCCGTTTGGGTTGTCCTCAATGATTTTCAACCGTGCGAACGGAAGCCTGACCCTCCTGGACAAAGATGGCAACGTGGTAACGGTTTGCACTGCCGCGAACAATACGACTCGAAGCAGCAATGGCCCCTGGCCGAATGGGAATTATCCTTTGCAGAGTCACAACAACCATCCACCCGATCCTAACGGGCCATATGGGTCTAACGGAATCGACGTGTTCGATGTGCCGGGTCGAACCGGTATGGGGGTTCACTCAGGGCGTCAGAACAGCGGCGGGCCGAACCATCCGACTTTGGGTTGCGTGCGAACGACGGACGATTGCATGAAAACAATCACGGATTGGCAATCGCACGATCCCATGACCCAAATAACCGTTCAATAGACAACTAAGGCTCTCAGTTCGGAGCCGTGGGAGAGAATACAAATGCGCCTAATCTCGCTCGTTCTCATTCTGTTTTTAATGGCCAGTGCTTTTGCAGACGATGCGGCAGCCAAAAAATGCACACAGGCGGAAGCAACGCAGGCAGAAAAGGAAGCGGATTCGCTGAAGGACTGGGATCAGGTTTATCGCGCATACAAACGATTCTCGTACTGCGATGATGGCGCGATTGCGGAGGGGTACAGCGACTCAGTCACGAAGTTACTAGCGGACGATTGGAAGAGCTTTAATCGGCTGCTGGTGCTCACGAATCGAAACAGCGATTTTAGGGACTTCGTGTTGAAGCATATCGACGAAAGTGTGCCTGGAGATAGGCTGGCGAAGATTGCGAATAATGCCCGATCCGAGTGCCCCGCACGGGGCAAGAATCTTTGTGCTTCAATCGCGAAAGCAACTGGGAAGTGAACGAAGGACGGGTTGGGTTCAAATCCCACACCAGAGTACCTACTGCTGGCGTTTCCAAGCCCGCCGGGGCGTGACTCCGAGACCGGGGTGAGGTCCTTGGGAAGGTTTTTCCTTCAGCTGCCGATCCGCTGGTGTTTCCCTAGCCCATTCCTCCCTGATGCGGTATCCGATTCGCGCCCTGATCCCGGCCCGATTAGCTGCCCCATGCGTTCCCGATTCCGGGGGTCGAACCGCGTCCGAATATGACCCGGCAGTTTGGCGATTCGGGCACGGTTGGGGTGACGTTCTTGCCCTCCCGGAGTGTAGCTTCCGGGGTGAGAGTTTTTAGCCGTGCTGCGCACGGGGTGGAGGGGTGTCGCGGTAGGGATACGGATTGCTCCGTACCCCCCGCGCGGATCCGTACGAGCGGGTTTCCCGCATACGGCTCTTGCCTCAGGTGGTGACGCGCAGACGGCGCGCAGGATAAGGATGGCAGATACGGGCCGGAGGCAGCCAGCGGCGGATGAGCCGGATCATTCGCTCCCACAGAACGCGACCATGCTGGCTTCGTCTGCACAGCGTGCGATACCAGAGGTTGCTCACGGTGAAACGAAAGTGAGCCAGAGCGTACCGGTTTCCCGGCACTCCGAAGTATCGGATATGCCCGCCCACCACGGACTTCAACCACTC
>Ga0182030_10024134_pt1 | contig 11199 bp, 9 predicted proteins | sample 812S3MmetaG_FD_121299 | JGI IMG/M metagenome (GOLD analysis project Ga0182030, IMG submission 121299) | Permafrost microbial communities from Stordalen Mire, Sweden - 812S3M metaG (Illumina Assembly) | ecosystem: Environmental > Terrestrial > Soil > Wetlands > Permafrost | place: Sweden...
CGTATCCTTTTCATCTGGCGTCGCCTCTCGAAGGCTCCGCCGACCGGTTGGGAGCGCGGGAGCAGTGGCTGGCGGAGTGGAAATGGGACGGTATTCGCGGACAGATCGTGCGCCGCGACGGCCAATGCGTACTCTGGTCGCGCGGCGAGGAAATCGTCACCGACCGATTCCCGGAGATCGTCGACGCCGCCGCCGCGCTGCGCGAGGGCACGGTGCTCGACGGCGAGATTCTCGCAGGATCGGGCGAGAGTGTTCTGCCATTCTCGAAATTGCAGCAGCGCATCGGTCGCCGCAAGCTGTCGCCGAAGATTCTCAAGGAAATCCCGGCGCGCTTCGTCGCCTACGATCTATTGGAGTTGGATGGCGTGGATTGGCGCGCGAGACCCCTGCGCGAGCGGCGTGCGCGCCTCGAGCAGTTGCTGCTCGACACCGCCGCCGCGGCGCTCAGTCTCTCACCCGTCGCATCGGCCGGTTCTTGGGAGGAACTGGCGGTCACCCGCGACCTCGCCCGTTCGCGAGGCGTCGAGGGGCTGATGCTCAAGCAGTGGGCGTCGCCCTATGTTACGGGACGTCAGCGGGGTGCTTGGTGGAAGTGGAAGATCGACCCCTTCGTGGTCGATGCCGTGTTGTTGTACGCCGCTCCCGGGCATGGAAGGCGTTCGAATCTGTATACCGACTACACATTCGGTGTGTGGCGCGACTCGGAGTTGGTGCCGATCGCCAAAGCATATTCGGGTTTGACGGACGAGGAGATTCGCCGGCTCGACGCATGGATCCGCCGCAATACCAAGGAAAGATTCGGCACGGTTCGAAGCGTGGAACCGATCCAGCTGTTCGAGCTCGCGTTCGAAGGCATCGCCAGTTCGCCGCGGCACAAGTCCGGCGTCGCGGTGCGATTTCCGCGCATTCTTCGTTGGCGAACCGACAAGCCGGTGGCCGAAGCCAACACGCTCGCCGATCTTCAGCAGCTACTCGTCACGCATGCATCCCATGATGCCCGATGACATGGATGCGCGTCTCGGCAAGGTGCGCGCGTGGTTCGCCAGCCGCGGCCAAACGCCGTTCGAATTTCAAGAGGCTCTGTGGCGGGCGTTCTGGGCCGGCGAATCCGGCCTGCTCAACGCGACCACCGGCACGGGAAAAACATTGGCTGCCTGGATGGGACCGTTGCTCGAGGAGCCCACGAGCCCCGTGACGCCCGGGATACGGGTCCTTTGGATCACCCCGCTGCGTGCCCTGGCGCGCGATCTCGAGCGCGCGCTGCAGGAGCCGTTGAAATCTCTCGGCTCGACTTGGCGGGTCGAACAACGCACGGGCGATACCGGCTCGGCCCGGCGTGCGCGGCAAAAGGCGCGGCCCCCCGAGGCGCTGATCACGACGCCGGAGAGTTTGTCGCTGCTGTTGACTCAGGCCGCGATGCTGCCGGCACTCTCGACCTTGAGCGCCATCGTCGTCGACGAATGGCACGAATTCTTGGGGACCAAGCGCGGCGTGCAGCTGGAGTTGGTGCTGTCGCGATTACGCGCCCTATCGCCGCGTCTGCGGCTCTGGGGATTGTCGGCGACTCTGCCGGACCTCGAGGGTGCGATGCGCTCCCTGCTCGGGCCGCATCGATGCGGCCGCCTCATCCGCGCGCCGTGGGACAAACGCTATGACATCGATTCGATGATACCGGAGTCGGTCGAGCGCTTTCCCTGGCGCGGCCATCTGGGGCTCAAAATGCTGCCGCAGGTGTTGCAGAGGCTCGATCAGAGGTCCACCACCCTGGTGTTCACCAATACGCGATCGCAGGCGGAGCTCTGGTATCAAGCGATCGTCGCGGCGCGGCTCGATCGGCTCACCACCACGGCCATTCACCACGGCTCAATCGACGTCAAAGTGCGCCGCCGCATCGAGGAGGGCCTTAAATCCGGGGCATTGCACTGCGTGGTGTGCACCTCGTCGTTGGATTTGGGTGTGGATTTTCCGCCGGTGGATCAAGTGCTGCAGATCGGCAGCCCCAAGGGCATCGCGAGACTCATGCAGCGCGCCGGCCGCAGCGGCCATCAGCCCGGCCAGATCAGCCGGGTCACCATCGTGCCGACGCTGGCTCTCGAGTTGCTCGAATGTGCAGCCGCCCGTCGCGCAGTCGAGCGGCTGGACCTCGAACCCAGAATCGCCATGACCTTGGCGCTCGATGTCCTGGCGCAGCATCTGGTCACGCTCGCCGTAGGCGGCGGCTTCGATCCTGGCGAAGCGCTCGCCGAAGCACGCGGCACTCACGCGTTTGCGGCGCTGACGGATCTGCAATGGAGTTGGGTGCTCGACTTCATCACGCGCGGCGGTTCGGCCCTGCAAGGCTACCCGCAGTTTCGTCGAGTGAGCATCCTCGACGGGCGCTACGTCGTGCACGCGTCGGATCTGATCCGCCGCCACCGCCAGAACGTCGGCACAATCCCGACCAGCGCGTCGATCGCCGTCAAGTTCATGAAGGGCGGTACGCTCGGTCAAGTTGACGAATCGTTCATCGGCCGGCTGCGGCCCGGGGACCTCTTTATATTCGCGGGACGAACTTTAACCCTGGCGCGGGTCCGCGACAGTATCGCCTACGTGCGCCTGGCGCAGACTTCGAGTCGCTATGTTCCCCGCTGGCAGGGCGCACGTTTGCCCTTGCCTGCCACCCTGGGGCTCGAATTGCTCGATCTCCTCGGGCGCTACAGCCAAGGAACTGCCGAAGATCCTGAACTCGCGGCACTCGCGCCGCTGCTGGAACTTCAGTGCCAATGGTCGGCGCTGCCGACGAACGATCGGCTGCTGGTGGAATCGTTCGACAATCGCGAAGGCTTTCATGTGTTCGTGTTTCCGTTTCAGGGACGACTCGTGAACGAGGGCATTGCGTCGCTCATGGCGCTGCGCATGGCACGCGAGGTGCCGCGCACCTTCTCCATCACGACGAACGAATATGGCTTCGAGCTCTTATGCCAGGAGCCGTTCACGGTGACGGAACAGGCGCTGCGCCGCTGGTTAGCTGCCGATCGGCTCGTAGAAGATCTGCTCGCGAGCGTCAATGTCTCGGATCTGGCGCGGCGTCAGTTTCGCGACATTGCGCGAATCGCCGGCCTGGTGGATTCGGGAACGCCGCGCCGCGGCAAGACCACGCGCCAACTGCAGGTGTCGAGCGGATTGATGTTCGACGTGCTCGAGCAGCACGATTCCGGCAGTCTCCTGCTGGAGCAAGCTCGCCGTGAAGTGCTGGACAGTCAGCTTGACCACGTCGCGCTCGCGAAGGCGCTGCAGCAGATGGCTCGGCAGACGGTGAGCCTGACACATCCCGGAAGGTTCACGCCGTTGTCGTTTCCGCTGTGGGCGGATCGCTTGCAGACGCAAACGTTGTCCACCGAATCATGGCAAAGCCGCATCGAGCGCGAGGCGCGCAAACTCGAGCGGGCCGCCGGATGAACGGCGGGACGTTGTCGCTCACGGTTCGGGGCGAGAACTTGTTGCTGCATCCGGAGCGGGCATTGCTCTGGCCGCGGCGCAACACCGTGATCGTTGCCGATACGCACTTCGGCAAGAGCAGCTTTTTTTCCCGACACGGCATTGCAGTGCCGGCGGGAACGGACGACGCCGATCGCCTGCGGCTCACGCGTCTCGTCCAAGATTCAGGTGCCGAGCGGCTGATCATCCTCGGCGATTTTCTGCATGCGCCGATCGACGCCGACAGCCAAGATGCACTCGCCCTGAGTGCATGGGCGCGCGAGCTTGCTCCGGCCCAAGTGGTGGTGGTCGCCGGCAATCATGATCGCGGCGCGCCACGGTATGAGTCATCGATCGCGTGGCGGGAGGGCCTGTGGCCCGAGCCGCCTTTTTGCTTCGTACACGATGCGGCTCATTTGAAGAATGATGCCGGGGAATTCTTTACGCTGAGCGGGCATATTCACCCGGTCGTGCGACTGCACAAGACCGGTATGCGCGTTCCCGTGTTCTGGCGCCAATCGACGGGGCTCGTGCTGCCTTCGTTCGGCCAGTTCACCGGCGGATTCGCAGTACGCTGCGGCGAATCCGAGCAGGCTTTCGCCGTCGGACCTAGCGCCGTACGGCGGATACGTTAGTCGTTCGGCGCTCAGTGATTTCCCGCGCCGCTGGCGCGGCGTTCAAACTGATCCGTGAGCGATTCAAGAGCGCCGACCTGAGTGAAAAACGAGCGTCTTACGGCCCCTCAACTGTTATCGCTACGCTCAGCGACTCGCGCATCGGGGTCGGACGAATCGCATTTGCGATTAATGGTCGACACACCCGAGTCTTGAGTCGACCACCGGCGCAACGCGTATAGTGTTGTTGGGCCACGGAAGGAGCATTGTGTCGATCAAGTCCGATTGCTCGATGTCGAGGGGACGGGGCGGCGCCCCATCTCATTGTTATGCACGCCGCGACGTGGAGAGAGGGAGGGCCTGGCTTGCACTATCATTTATGACACTCGGTTTGTGCCCGAGCGTCACGACTCCGAGTTCCCCGGAACCGGATGATACGCTGTACCACGCCGAAGAGTGGAAAGACGATCCGCGATTCATGGTGTCCATCACTCGCTTGACGGCATGCAAAATAACTGGGGCTCCCGCCACGGTATTGCGCGTGCCCTGGGAAATATATCCCCAAGAATCGATGAGGCGTCACGAGCAGGGCAGGGTCGTGATGCAACTGATATTCGACCCTCAATGGTGTGTTCGTAAAGCGACCATAGTTCAATCGAGCGGGTTTTACCGCTTGGATAATGTCTCGTTAGAGTTCGCGATGCACGTGAAGTACTCGTTCAATGTAGTGAAGCGGGTCGATGACGCGCCGACGATCACAATTCCGATCGTGTGGGGTGGCAAGCATCAAAAGCAATTAGCGTCTCCTCCGGATCAATTGGAGTGGACGCAATGAACTTGCAAATGCATATTCTGGGTACGTTATTTGCGGTCATGCTGACTTTAAGCGTAACTGGACAGGAACGATTGGTTCTTCCTCCCCATGTGGCGGAATTCGCGAAGGCGCATCATTGTCAACCAGTCCTGGAATTTGTGGCGGATGAGGAATCCGATCATGAGGCGCCATACGATTTTGGCTACGAATTCCATCATGGCCCGCCCAAAGCGCTATTTGCCGAGTGGTGCACTAGAGGTACGTCCGCGTCGAAAGGGCCTTACACGCTTTTGATTGGGGCGGAGCGATCGGATCATCCGCTGCGCAGCTGTCCTGACGAAATTCCGAACCGCAGCCGGATAGGGCATCCCTCCATCGAGGCGGGACCGATGATTCCGCACGACTTCGTTATGATAGATACCGGCGAGCGTCTCCCGGTCCGGGAGCCACGCATCATGTTCGGAGTTCGCAACCATGTGCCTCGAGGTTCGGAATTTTACGCCTGTGTTGCCGGAAAATGGGCGTATTACTCGCCTGAAAAATGAAGGCCACGATTCGACAGACTTGAAGGACATCGACATGACTGATCTCGGTCAGCGAGGGCAAGCCGAAGAGATTTGTCGGGCTATCGTCATAAAGCGACTTTTCAAGTCTAGTGCGACCATCAGCGTGGTCAGCTGGCTGTTGAGTTCGTGTGCTACGCAAATGCAATGGCCTCTCATCGAGGGCCAACACAAGGAGAGCTACAGCGGCGAAGTGCGCAGAAAAGTCGACGGCCAGTTCCTACTCTATCTGCCGCACGGATTCACCGAGCACCCGGCGTCGAAATATCCTCTGCTCATATTTCTTCACGGTTCGGGTGAGTCGGGCTTCGACATCGATAAACTCAAGAAACACGGCCCGCCGCAGTTTTTGGACGGACGTCCGGACTTTCCCTTCATCGTCGCCTCGCCGCAGGCGCCGTATCCTCCTCGGGGGTTCGATCCCGAGGAACTGACCCTATTCCTGGGTCAACTATTGCAACGCCTGCCGATCGATAAGCAGCGCGTCTATTTGACCGGCTTCAGCATGGGCGGCTATGGCACGTACAACTGGGCGAGCGTTCATCCGGAGATTTTCGCAGCCATCGCGCCGGTCAGCGGCGCCTGGAATCCCATCGATGCCTGCAAATTGCGCACGGTTCCTATTTGGGTCTTCCATGGCGCCAAGGATGAGACCGTCAAGCCGGAAGGCGACGAGGCGATGGTCGAAGCGATCAAGGAGTGCGGCGGTGACATCAAATTCACCGAATACGCTGATGTTGGACATACCTCGGATCCGGCTTACGCCGACCCGCAGCTGTATCAATGGCTGTTGGAACACCGTCTCACGGATGCGCTGGTCGAGCGGATCAATGCGGATCGCGCAGGTCGCGAGAGGCGGGTGTCAGATCAGACTCCGGCGGCCAATGCGGAGACCACCTTGCGCCGGTTGTTGACGGAATTCTCCGCCGGAACTCCTGACTACTCGCAGATGACTTCGCACTTCGCAGCGGAGTCACGCAAGCAAGCCGACAAAGTGCGGGCACGGTTGACCACTCTCGGCACCCTCAACGCGTTAAAGTACAAAGGCACGGAGCGGGATGGCTCGGATGTCTACGATGCGGAGTTCGCGAACGGCACGGCGCAATTGCATCTGCTGTTGCAAGCGGACGGCAAGATTTCGGACGCATCTTTCGACTCGGGACCGTAGTCCAAAAGAGCATGGATTCTAACGATGCCGGTTGATGACGCTGGTGCTGTTGCTGCTTGCGGAGAAACTATGACCGATTTGCGTGACTTATGAAGTCGACCATCGCGGTGGTGCAGGTGGGATCGAGGCTCGGAGATTTTCCCGGGACATTCGCTGACTTCGAGACAGCGTGCGGCGAGTGTGCCGCCCGAGGCGCGCGGATGGCCGTCTTCCCCGAAGCCCTCATCGGGGGTTATCCCAAGGGACTCGCATTCGGTGCCTCGGTCGGCATTCGCACCGCTGCCGGGCGATCCCTGTTTGGCGAATACGCCGCCGGCGCCATCGAGGTGCCGGGGCCAGTAACGGCCGCAATGGGTGAGGTGGCGAAGCGGTACGCGCTCTATCTCGTCGTGGGCGTGGTCGAGCGTCAAGGCGGCACTCTTTACTGCACCGTTCTGTATGTGGGTGCGGACGGGACGCTGCTCGGAAAGCATCGAAAACTCGTCCCGACAGCCGTCGAGAGAGTCATTTGGGGCAGTGGCGATGGGTCGACGTTGAGCGTCTTTGAGACGCCGATTGGCTGCGTCGGCGGATTGGTCTGTTGGGAAAATTACATGCCGCTCGCTCGTGTAGCCTTGTACGAACAAGGTGTGCAACTCTACTGCGCACCGACGGTCGATGATCGGGAGGTCTGGATACCGACTATGCGGCATATCGCACGCGAAGGGCGCTGCTTTGTCGTGAGCAGCTGCCAATTCCTGCCGCGCGGCCATTATCCCGTTCGCTGGCTCGAGGCGGCGACAGATCTCCCCGAAATTCCGATCCGGGGTGGCAGCTGCATCATCAATCCCATGGGCGATATCATCGCGGGACCGCGATACGATGCGCCGTGTGTCTTGACTGCAGAGATCGATCTGGCCGACCTGATGGAGGCCAAATTCGATTTCGACGTCGTTGGCCATTACGCGAGACCCGACGTGTTCGAATTTGCGGTGAGGCGAAAATAGCAGCCATCAACCGCCGTTCCAAATGAAGCTCGGCATCGACACGGCGTCGCCGAGAGTGTCAGGATAGGGCATGCGCACGGTTTACGAAGCCGCCGGTGGCATGGACGGGATACGTCGTCTTGCCGATGCCTGGCACCGACGAGTGATGGCCGATGAAGTGGTCAGTCATGCGTTCAGCCACGGATTCCACGCCGAGCACACCGAGCGACTCGCGGCCTACTGGGCCGAAGCACTCGGCGGCCCCTGCACTTACTCCGCCCGCTACGGCGATGAGACTTCCGTCGTCAAGATGCACAGTGGGAACGGGCCGCACCCTGAGATGGATCAGCGTGCCATCGCCTGCTTCGACCAAGCCCTGGACGATGTCGGTTTGGCGGAGGCCACGCCGCTGAGACAGGTTCTGTACGACTATTTCGCGTGGGCGACCACCACCACCATGTCGCGATTCCATGAGTCCGCAGACGATGTGCCGGCGGGCCTTCGCATCCCGCGCTGGTCCTGGGGCGGACTTGAATTATGAGGTGACGTGGGCAGAGCTTTCAGATCGCGCCACCGCAATGGCGAGTTTGCGGTGACGTGCGGTACGAACGGCCGGAGGTGATCGACCGCTAACCGCCCATCCCGTCCTGATAGAATGCGCAGGGCTCCATTTTGAGAATCTCAGGGCTGGATTTTCCGACTCTGCGACGCGAGGAGAATCCCGAGAATCTCGTCGCGTGCTAGAACTGTCATCATTTGCGCAATGTCGGAAACAGTACGTGCACGACTGGCGATCGCTAACTGGTTCCTCTGAGCAGTGTTGTGGGTAGCACCTGGCGCCTTGTCACTGCTTGCATCGTCTTGTTGCTGGCGGGCGGTGCCCTACTGTGGCGGCATTCCTCCTCGCAAATCCCCGTTCCGTCGGCAGCGGCAAGCAAGACCACCGACTCTGTTTCTGCTGCGGCACCCGGGCCGCAAACCTCTCGCGCCGCCGTCGGCCCTGAGTCGGTGACGGGACTATGGGCGCCGCCTGCGCCCGCAGTCGCCGCGCGAAATATCCGACGTTGCGGAATCGGCGCAGGCCTGGCGCCCATGGGTGCCACCCCCGACATCATCGAGCGTTTGTCCGCTGGAGACATCGCGAGCGCCTTCTCCGACCTCAAGGCGCAGGCACGGGCCGGTGATGCCTCGGCCGCCAACCAATTAGATTACGTTGCGCATTTCGTCTGTTTGTTCGCCGGCATCAATGGTCCACAAAGCGATTTTCAGGCATCGCAGCTACTCGACAGCAACTCCTTGCCACCTGCGGATCGCGACTGGTTTCGCGCGGTTCTCAATGATCGTAATGCGTTCAAGCAGCAGCTCGTTAGCAGCTGCCAGCCATCCCTGGACAAGAGCGAGATCGATACCTGGGTGACTGCGGCCGCGGCACGCGGCGATCCGGCGAGCGAGTACTCTCTATGGATGTTTGGTGGCACCAACATCAGGAGCCACAACGATGAATATTTGCGCGCCGCTGCTGTCGGCGGCTTTCCCTGGGCTCAGTTCTCTCTCGGCGGCAGGACTGTCGGGCCGGATGGTCCCGGGATGATTACTGGCGGCGATTCGTCTGATCATCCGGGAGACCTGCTAAGAGCAGCCGCGCAGACTATTCCCTTTGCTGAAAGCGAGCTCGCGCGATGCGAATTTACCGGCTGCGAGTACATTGCTCAGGATATTCCCGCCGCTGTTGTGGAGGCCCGGTCGGCGGCCGAGCAAGGGAGTGTTGATGCGATTCTGGCAATCGGGCCGCAGCTTCAGGCCAGTCAAATTGATCCCGATGAAGTCCAAGCGTGGCAGTTGATTGATGCAGCCCTGCGGCTACAGGGTTACGCGGTCAACATCGACGTTCGAATGATCAAATCTGCCAGCGCCGTTCTCAATTCTCCGACTGTGACTGCGAAGGCCCGCGCTCTCGCGAACCAGTACTGGCAGCAGTTCAGCGCGAAGATACTCTTCGGTCTCGGCTGCACGGGGTGATCGGCCTCGATTGGTGTTCTGTTCAGGTTGCAAGAGATTTGACAGTCGACCCATAGCTGGCCGGCCAAATCCCGGTGGCCCTTCTGCGTTTGCCTGCCCGAGACAGTTGGATAGACGGTCAGGCTGTGGTGCTGGATCGTCTCCAGCGAGCGGGAGAGACACCAAACTCCCGCTTGAATGCGCGACCGAATGCGGCGATAGACCCAAAGCCGGCGTCGCTTGCGACTTGCTTCACGCCGCGATCGGAGGATGCGAGAGCGTCAGCTGCGAGGTGAAGCCGCCACTGCCAAAGGTATTGCATCGGTGCCTGGCCCATGATGCGGATAAACCGCTCGGCGAGCGTAGAGCGCGACGTGCCGCTGTCCGCAGCGAGACCGTCGAGCGTCCATGGCCGGCCGGGTTCGCCATGTATCAGCGCCAGAGCAGCGCTGACATACCGATCGTTGAGACCGGCCAGCCAGCCGCTTGACGGATCGTGAAGCGTGTCCACGTGCGCACGCACCGCCTCGACGAACAGCAATTCGGACAGTTTGCAAAGCACTGCTTGCATGCCAGGCTTTGCGCGCCGCTCGCGGCGCGAGCGCGTATCCCTCACCGCACCGGAAAGCAGCGTGGCGGCGCTGCCGACTCCCGCGCGAAACTTGAGTGCCCGCGGCAGCGGCGTGATGAGGCGATCGGAAAGCGCGTGGTCGCAGGCAAAGAAGCCGCACACGAGTTTCGTCTTGACTCCGCCGCCCCCATAACTCACCCGGGAAATCTCGTCGGCGCGCGTCAGCGCGATCAGCCCTTGCGTTGTGATTGGTTCGGGCTCGAGCTCGGCGTCGCTGGCAATCTGGTGCACGTCGCCGTGCGGAAAGCAGACGACCTCGGGTGCCTCAACGACGAGCGGCGGCTCCGCTCCCACCCGGACCCTGCAGGCGCCCTCGACGAGGAGATGGTAAGGAATGATCCGACTTGCATGGGGCGCGAGACGTTTGGCGAGGTCGGCGACTGTCGGAGTCTGAATGGACCATGGGGCGGACAGTTCCGCATCGATGAAGGCGGAGCCGGTCAGCCGAATTCCCCTCAAAATTTCCGACAGTGCATCCATGTCGACAGCGCCCGATCTCCTTCGTCACGCCTAATGCCGCTCGCGAGACGCCCATCAGGTAGATCGATCAAGCCTTTCGGCAAGAGAATCATAACCCAGTGCGGCGGCGCCGCGCGGCTCTGGTTAGCATGCCTGAAGATCGGTCTCGACGCGGGGCGGGCCTGGAAATCCGGGAACTGGCCGCACCGAGGCGAGCATTGCAACAGGAGAAACGATGATGAGCCAACCTCGTGTTTTCGAGATCCAGATCCCGTTACGTCAACGATACAAGGCGGAGCCCGAAGCGGCGCTTGTAATCGATCGTGCCCGCGCCCTCGGTAACGATCCCGACGATCCCTTTCACTCCATCGTGATGCCGATGCCAGAATGTGGCATTGCGGTTCCGGTGGGTGTCCACCGGGCCATCGGCGGCTTGCACGATGCGCCCACGCCCGGCGATATACTTTGCGCGGCCCTCGCCGCGTGTCAGGACTCATCGGTGCGCATGGTGGCGAACCTCCTCGGCATCAC
>Ga0182030_10024136_pt1 | contig 11199 bp, 7 predicted proteins | sample 812S3MmetaG_FD_121299 | JGI IMG/M metagenome (GOLD analysis project Ga0182030, IMG submission 121299) | Permafrost microbial communities from Stordalen Mire, Sweden - 812S3M metaG (Illumina Assembly) | ecosystem: Environmental > Terrestrial > Soil > Wetlands > Permafrost | place: Sweden...
GCTCCACAACAGGTATTATAACCGGGGTGGCAGCCGCTACGTCAACGATTACGTACAAAATGCCAACAGGGTGTAATGCCACCGCTACGGTCACTGTAAATGCGGTGCCAACGCCAATAACCGGCACATTCAGCACATGCGGAACTGGGACAACAACTATAACCGACGCCACAACAGGAGGCTACTGGACGAGCGGCACCACAACAGTAGCTACGGTGGGTTCCACCACAGGTGTTGTAACGGGTGTTACTGCCAGCACAACTGTCATTACTTACGCATTAACGGCAACAGGTTGCTCTGCGAAACAAACATTTTCCGTCAATCCAAACCCCGTGGCAATTGGTGGAAACGTAGCTGTTTGCGCTGGGTCTATGATTACCCTGACAGATGCTACAACCGGGGGTACGTGGGCGAGCAGCGCTACGGCTGTAGCTGTAGCGGGTTCCGCGACAGGCATTATAACCGGGGTGGCAGCCAGTACATCAACGATTACTTACAGGCTCCCAACTGGATGCAGTGTCACCGCTCCGGTCACTGTGAACGCTGTGCCGTAAGCTATAGGAGGTACGTTCAGCTTTTGCGGAACAGCCACTACTACTTTAACAGATGCCACCACAGGTGGCCACTGGACGAGCGGTACTACAACAGTCGCTAATATAGGTTCTACGACAGGTGTCGTAACGGGAGTTACCGCTAACACAACTGTCATTACTTACGCTTTAACCACAACTGGTTGCTCCGCGAAACAAACATTTACGGTGAATGCAATCCCCGCTGTTATAGGAGCAATTGCAGCTATCTGCGAAGGAGCAACTGTGGCGCTCACAGACGCTTCACCAGGAGGCACCTGGACTAGCAGTACGACTTCAGTTGCTACCGTTGGTTCCTCAACCGGAATAGTAACGGGAGTTATCAACGGCACAACAACAATTACGTACAAATTGCCAACTGGTTGCAGTACTACTGCACTCTTGTCAGTAAATACAGTACCCGCCCCGGCATCTATAGCGGGCACGTTCCATGTGTGCGGTACGGCTTCAACTACATTAACAGATGCCACCACAGGTGGCCACTGGACGAGCAGCACAACGACCGTAGCCACTGTCGGTTCTTCATCGGGTATTGTTATGGGTGTCACCACAAGCACCACTACTATCACTTATGCGATGCCTACAGGCTGTTCGACAAGCCAAATATTTACTGTAAATCCAAACCCGGCGGCTGTTGGCGGAAACTTGGCTGTTTGTGCAGGGGCTACGATTACGTTATCGGATGCTACAACCGGGGGCACCTGGGCTAGCGGCACTACTACTGTAGCTACAGCAGGCTCTGGCACAGGCGTTATGACAGGTGTGGCAGCCAATACGTCTGTCATTACTTACAAATTGCCGACAGGATGTATTGTCACCGCACCTGTGACTGTGAATGCGTTGCCAGCGGCTATAGCAGGGACGTTCAGCGTATGCGGAATAGGGACAGCAACTTTAACCGACGCCACCACAGGCGGGCACTGGACCAGCAGCGCAACAACAGTAGCCAATATAGGTTCTGCAACAGGTGTTGTAACCGGTGTGGCAACGGGCACAACTAATATTATTTATGCATTAACGGCAACCGGGTGCACCGCAAGTCAAACACTTACTGTAAATCCCAACCCCGCTTCTATTGGCGGAAACGTGGCGCTTTGCGCGGGAGCTACTATTACTTTATCGGATGCTACGACTGGGGGCACTTGGGCCAGCGGTACTACAGGAGTAGCTACAGCGGGCTCTGGCACAGGTGTCATAACAGGTGTCTCAGCCAACACTTCAATAATTACTTACAAATTGCCAACAGGATGTAGTGTCGCCGCTCCTGTGACTGTGAATGCGGTTCCATCGGCCATAACAGGAACACTCAGTGTTTGCGGAACGGGAACAACAACTTTAACCGACGCCACCACAGGAGGTTACTGGATCAGCGGCACTACTGCCACAGCTAATATTGGTTCGGCAACAGGGACAGTAACAGGCGCGGCAACAGGTACAACTACTATTACATACGCATTAGCAGCCACAGGGTGTTACGCAAGGCGAGCGTTTTCGGTGAATCCAAACCCGGCGGCTATTGGTGGAAACGTAACCGTTTGCGCAGGGTCTACGATTACTTTAACTGATGCCACTACAGGGGGCACCTGGGCCAGCGGCACAACGACGATCGCTCTCGCCGGATCCGGCACAGGGGTTATAACAGGGGTCGCGGCTAATACTTCATTGATTACTTACAAGTTGCCAACAGGATGTAGTATCTCCGTTCCCGTAACCGTAAATGCCGTGCCATTGGCAATAGCCGGAACATTTAGCGTATGTGGAACAGGCACAACAACTTTAACAGACGGAACCACGGGGGGCCATTGGACAAGCGGCACCACAACTGTGGCTAATATTGGGTCTGCGACAGGTGTAGTAACGGGTGTTACCGCCAACACGACTGTCATAACCTATGCATTGAACACAACTGGCTGCTCTGCGAAACAAACATTTACGGTGAATGCAAATCCGGTGGCAATTGCGGGGGCGGCTGCACTGTGTGCCGGCGCTACAACTACCATGACGGATGCAACTACGGGGGGGCACTGGAGCAGCAGTAATACCGCCATAGCCATTATCGGCAGCAGCACTGGAGTGGTAACAACCAGCAGTTCTTCCGGCCCCGTAACCATACAATATCTGGTAGGTGTTTGCCCGGCAACAAAGGGAATCACAGTATACCCGGCAACGTCACCCGTTACCGGTGACAGCGTTCTCTGCGGAGGCACTACTACCACATTAGCCGACGCAACAACGGGAGGTACGTGGCGCGTTTTACCAGCCACTGTAGCGAGTATAGGTGCTGGCACCGGATTACTGGTGGCAGGCAGCTCCACAGGTACAGCAATAATACAATACACACCCACTGACGGCTGCACGGTCTCAAAAATAATAACCATAAACATATCGCCATCGGCAATAACCGGCGTTGCCGTGCTTTGCGGAGGTATTACGTCTGCTTTAAGCGATGCTGTCACTGCCGGAACATGGAGCAGCAGCAATACAGGTGTTGTAACGGTGGGTACTGCGACGGGCATAGCAACCGGTTTGATCAACGGTACAGCAACTATTACTTATACATTGGCGTCAGGATGCAGCCAGACCCTGCTCGTATCTGTCAATACATCATCCGGGCCAGCGGCAATCACCGGGGACGTTAGCACATTTTGCGGAGGTTCCACAGCCACTTTCTATGACGCCACTACCGGTGGCACATGGAGCAGCAGCAATACCTCCATAGCCACTGTAGGCAGCAGCGCTGGCCTGGTAACAGGGGCATTGCCCGGTACAGCCACCATATTCTACACGGCGCCAGTCACGGGGTGCCCGACTGATCGTATAATCACAATTGAGCAGGCGCCATCCGCAATCGTCGGGACTACTAACTTATGCACCAATGATACCGTAATGCTAAGTGATGCAGTTACCGGCGGTACCTGGAGTTCCCAGTATACAACTGTTGCTACTGTAAATGCGACCACCGGCCAGGTTATACCTACGTGGATTTATGCAAGCTCCATTAACAATCTTATCACCTATACGCTTTCCGACGGCTGTCAGGCAACAATTACCCAGACAGTTAACCCGGCATTTGCATTGAGCGGATCTCCAGTAGCAGGTATTGGAGGAACAACCACATTTGTTGGTGGAAGCAGCTCAATTGTCGGCACATGGTCACAGAGCAACAGTGCCGTTGCTAGTCTTACAGTTTTATCGACCTCTTATGAATGCCAGGTAACTGGCATTGCAAATGGCACAACAGTTGTAACCTATACTACCACAGCCGGCTGCATCAATACAGACATCGTAACAATCGGCAGTGGGCGGCACTCATATAGCACAGCCACTACTGAAACAATACCAACGGCAACCGACCTGAAATTGATACCAAACCCCAATAATGGAGCATTTACCATCAAGGGAACGCTGACGTCAGTCGGCAATGAAATAATAAGCGTCGACATAAGGAACATGGTTGGCCAGTCGGTTTGTAAAGGCAATATTGTAACATATAACGGGGCCATAAACGAGCAAATACAGCTTAGTAACTCCCTGACAGATGGTATGTACCTCATCAACCTGCAAACACAAAGTGGCAACTACGTATTCCACTTTGTCCTGCAAAAGTAGTAAACAGTGTTTATGCCGTCTGCACCTCTCCTGCAGACGGCATAAACTATTGCTATAATTTATTGAATCCCATTCTGGTTGTATTATCGCGCCCATATTGCTTCGCATTTACAACGCCATTTTCCAACTCACGGCAAAGGTCCGGCAGATTTCGCTCTTGATGGCGTTTTCATCAACAAACTCGCTCGGGGCTAGAACCATTCTCCATACCAACATCTGGTGCAAATAATATGCACCCGATTTGCAATCGGCAGTTTCTTTATCCAGCACAATCTGACGACTCTTTATTTTCAAATTTTCAAATCCCCAAATTTTCAAATTAAACAAAAATTTTCCTACCCGTAGCAACAGGAAAATCACAAACCCCCATCGTATATTTGCACAAGGCAAATAATACCAATTAGACATTAAAAATGTGCATTGTAGTTATTGATATAATATTCAAATGCTGTCATTGAAATTATTGTTTCATTTTTGAGTTCAATGATTAGTTCTGATAATCGAGAAGAGAGGTCATCGAGTGTTTTGAAAATCTTATTTGCGATTCGGTCTTAAAAGTATCGCCACATTTTTTCTGCTGGGTTTAGTTCGGGACTGTAAGGAGGAAGAAATACCAGTTCAATATTAGGAGGTATCTCCAGGTCTTTAGCTTTATGAAAAGCCCCATTGTCAAGAAATACTATTTTAAATTCATTAGGGTTTTGTTGGCTGAACTCATCGAGATAAAGCTGAAAGCAATCGCTGTTACACTTCGGCAGCTCTAAGGTAAAGTGCATACCGGTGATTGGGGAGAAAGCGCCAAACAGATAAAAGTTCTTAAACTTATGCTGGTAGGGCATCAATGGCTTTACACCTTTGATGGTGAGCATTCTTCGCTGCACTGTAAGTAATCCAAAACGACTTTCATCCTGAAAGTATATATTGACCGTCTTAAAAACATCTGATTGAAACTTCGTTTCTTTAATATGTTTTAGCTTCTCAGATGGTTTTTTTAAATAACGCCGCAGCGCTATCATCTTTATTGATGTGGGTTTTTCGTCCCACTTTAAGTTTGGTCTTGAAGTTTCGCTTCAAATACTTATTGACAGCATGATACTCCATCTCCAAGCCAAATGTTTTATTGATCCATTCCATAGCCTCTTTGTAAGATGCAAACCCACCCTTAGGATCAGACAACTTTTGATGAAGCTGCAGTTTTTGCTTTGCATTAATAGCTGCAGGGCGTTTGCCTCCACGGTCATCTTTGAGCAAGCCTTCCATGCCCTGTTTCAGATACGCATTTTTCCAGTTACTAATGCTGTTGCGATTGGCTTTGGTTTTCACAACCAGCTCTTGCGTGGATGTCGTACCGTTAACTATAGCCAGCAACATCTTTATGCGTGGCTTAATTGACTCAGCTGACTTTTTTAATAAATTGTTCAGCTGATCAGGTGTCTCTGTGACAGTAATTTTCTGTAATATGGCCATATCTTTATACAGCAAAAATCATGCCTAATTTATAAGTCTAATCGGTATAATATCACTGATTAAGCCCAGCCAATTTGTTTTTCAACGTACGGAAAGGAGAGGTGTAATTCCCAATTCATTAACAATTAACCACTAACCATTAATTTAGACATGTTCCACCCCCAAATAGACAACCAGCAAAGGCAAAAAAGACAACCACAAAGTACACCGGAAGACATGCACAGGACAACCATTGAAATCTTCAAAAACCTCCAAATTAGTTATCCCTTATGAGAAGGAAAATAAATATCATAAAACAACAATCATAAAAAATTTAAAATGAATACAATATAAATTCAAAAAGATACTTTCATAAAAACATACCAAAATGATTTTCCGCTGCAAGGCCGAAAAGACATGTTTTGGCAACTACCCAGTCAGGTTCGAAAATCCCGAACCACAATCTGCCCCTCAGCTATCCGAAAAAAGTTTCACTTTGTTTCAATACACGGAAACGTCAGCGGGGCGGCAGTAAATAGGTAAGGAACAAGCATACAGACACAGTGAATGCACATTTTCATATTTTCTAATTTTCACATTAATTAAGCAATTTTCACACTTTCAAATCAAATGCTATAACTTTTGCCTCACAATAGATTGTACCTTTGCATTTTACTGTAGAAAGTAAGTGCTTTCTACTTTCTGCTTACGGCTAAATACTTAGGACTAATAAAATATGCTGGATACAATTGAATCTGCCTTAGAAGACCTTAGAAAAGGAAAATTACTTATAGTAGTTGATGATGAAGACCGGGAAAATGAAGGCGACTTTATCACCGCCGCCCTCAACGTTACACCTGAGATCATCAACTTCATGTCAAAACACGGTCGCGGACTTATCTGCGCGCCAATCACGGAGACCCGCTGCAACGAGCTGAAACTAAACCTGATGGTGGAGAACAACACGGTCCTGCACCAAACACCATTTACAGTATCCGTAGACCTCATTGGTCATGGCTGCACCACAGGTATTTCAGCACAGGACAGGTCTAAAACAGTACAGGCATTAATAGACCCCGCCACCCGTCCCGAAGACCTCGGAAGGCCCGGCCACATCTTTCCGCTAAGGGCCAAAGACGAGGGCGTATTGCGCCGTGCCGGCCATACGGAAGCCACAGTAGATCTAGCCCGCCTCGCAGGGTTTGAAGCTGCAGGCGTGCTGGTGGAAATCATGAATGATGATGGTACTATGGCTCGCCTGCCACAGCTAAAAGAAATAGCCAAGAAGTTCGACCTAAGGATCATTTCTATTAAGGACCTTATATCATACCGTCTCCAGACAGAGACATTGATAAAGGAGGAAGTCAGAGTACATATGCCCACAAAGCACGGCGACTTCGAACTGGTAGCGTTCAAACAAACAAATACAGGGGAAACACACCTTGCGCTGGTAAAAGGCGAGTGGAAAAAAGATGAGCCGGTATTGGTACGTGTACATAGTTCCTGCTTCACCGGCGACATATTGCATTCCCTCCGCTGTGATTGTGGCGATCAGTTAGTAAAGGCCATGGAAATGGTGGAAAAAGCAGGCAAAGGGATAATAGTGTATATGAACCAGGAAGGGCGGGGCATAGGCCTTTTCAACAAACTAAAAGCCTACAAACTGCAGGAAGAAGGCAAAGACACAGTAGAGGCCAATCTTGCTCTCGGCTTCAAAAACGACCAGAGGGATTACGGAGTAGGTGCCCAGATACTGCGTTATCTCGGCGTTTCAAAAATGAGGCTTATGACCAATAACCCACGCAAGAGGGCAGGCATAGTGGGCTACGGCCTGGAGATAGTGGAAAACGTGGCAATAGAAATAATACCAAACGAGCATAATGAATTCTACCTGCAAACCAAAAGAGACAAGCTCGGTCACGAAATACTGAAATAGTCAAGAAGTAAGATCGAAGAATATCAGTAATGCCCCCTTTATAGGTTTGGGCACTAGATCACAAGAGTAAGCCCCTTTAGGGGTTTGGGGTATTAGATAACAAGAGTAAGCCCTTTTAGGGGTTTGGGGTTTATGAAAATACTATTTCTGGCGAACCGTGTTCCATATCCGCCATATAGAGGTGATAAATTAAAGATATTTAATCTGGCAAGAAGATTAAAAGGCAGGCATGAGCTGCACCTCCTTACTTTCGCCCAGACTAAAGAAGACCTTGGATATAAAGAAGAACTGGAAAAAATATTCAAAGAAGTTCATTTCATTTACTTGCCTAAATGGAAGTCTGCAATCAACTGTTTATCTGCGTTATGGGATAGCAAGCCATTGCAGGTTCTTTACTTTCAGTCCAGGGGATTACAGCATCAGTTAACTGCACTTTTATCACAGCATCACTATGATGGCATACATGTGCAGCACTTACGGATGTCCCCTTATCTGGCAGAGCGCAAAGATATTCCCAGGATATTGGATATGCCTGATGCCTTTTCCCTTTATTGGGAACGCAGGAAAATGGTAAAGCGTGGACTGCTCACCACCTTGTTTGAAAACTTTGAGCAGGGGCGTGTGCTAAAGTATGAGCAGGTATTGAAAGACTATGATCTCTCTCTTGTTTGTTCCAGCGAGGATCTTGCATACCTTGAAAAAATGCATCATGCTACAAACTTGCGCCTATTGCCTAACGGCGTGGACATGGAAACCTTTGCTCCGCGCAATCATGATTACTCACATAATCAAACTATACTCTTTACCGGCAACATGGATTATGCCCCCAATGTGGATGCCGTAGTTTATTTTGCTGAAGCCATTTTGCCGCTTGTCCGTGCACAACTGCCAAACATACGCTTTATTATTGCCGGGCAACGCCCGGTACCGAAAGTGGCTGCACTTGCTAATGACTGCATATCGGTGACCGGCTTTGTAAAAGACCTTGCAGGAACGTATAACAACGCGAGTGTAGTTGTAGCGCCACTGCGCTTCGGTGCCGGCACACAAAATAAGGTGCTGGAAGCTATGGCCATGGGTGTGCCTGTAGTATGTTCCAATATTGGTTTTGCAGGACTAGGTATAAAAAGTGGCGAGGGGGCTATTATGCAAACAGACCCGAAATTGTTTGCTGGCAGCGTTGTAGAAATACTTTCGTCTGAAGAACAGAGAAGAAGGATAGGGCAGGAGGGTGTAAATGTTATTAAAACCCGTTTCGATTGGAATATTATTTCATTAACACTGGAAAGATATTTTAAGGACATAGCCCCAAATAGTTAACCCACCTACGAAATATCTTTCTTCTTTGAAAAAATATTAAATGCCCTACGAAATATGGTGCCAGCAGTATGCATCAATATTTTAAGATCAAGGCCTATACTTTGGTTCTTCATGTAGTATATATCCCATTGAATACGTTTGCGCAGTTCACGCTCAATGCTTATTTCGCCCACATATCCTTTTATTTGGGCCATGCCTGTGATGCCGGGCTGAACCTCGTGACGTAAGTTATAATAAGGGATACGCTGAGAGTAATACCTTGTATGATATAGCATATGTGGCCGTGGTCCAATTATGCTCATATCCCCGAATAAAACATTGAAAAATTGAGGGGTTTCATCCAGGTGGGTAATTCTTAAAAATTTACCGATTGGTGTGATACGCTTATCCTCTTTAGATGCTTGTATCAGGTCAGCATCTGCGTTGACATACATAGTACGGAACTTATAGCAATTAAATTCTATGCCCTTAAATCCCGTTCTTTTTTGAATAAAAAGTACTGGCCCTTTAGATGTAAGCTTAATAAGCAAAGCTACAACAGGGTACAGCCAGGACATTATTAATAAAATAAATAGTGATGAGAACAATACGTCCATCACACGTTTGGTGTTATAATAGTAGGGCGAGGGTTCATACACCCTGTAACGTTGATTCATATCAACAAACATTTCACGTATGTCACTCATCTCGGTGGGAGCCGGAGTGTTTTGACGCGAAGAACGTTCTAATGGTATATTTAAAAAAATTCGTTGATCCATTAATTTTTTAATCTAGTTACTTTAATACAGCAAAAACCGTGCAGCTTTTTGTTATTGAACGCAAAGTTGCAAAAAAATGATTGTAAATTAAAATTTTGATGTTGATTTGTACTTAAATTAACTGATTAACAACAATTTCAGCAATTAATAAAGTATTTTGCATCTATGAACATATGATAAACGTTACATTGCTTATTTTGTTGTAAACTGCGAAAAATCATTTTTCAGGTTGTTGATTTTGATATTAGAAATAATAATTTTGTGTGTCCATACGAAGGTTAAGATGAAAATTAAGTAATTAATATATATATATACTGCGAATTTGGAAAAAAATAATTTCCATATCAGTTGTTAGAGCGATTTAATCATTGCTAATAACAAAAAAATAAAAGGTACTAATCATGGAGAGAATGTCCCACGGAAAAATTAGTTATTATTTATTTGTAGCCGTTCCTCTAATCGTTTTTGAACTATTATATATTTCACACGGGCAATGGGTCGGTGATTTTTGGGAGCATTCGGCGGTAGTAAATGAGCTATCCAGGCATCTGGTCCACCCAAATAATCCGATAATAAAAAGCAGTATTCCGCATGCTTTTTTTTCACCCTATGCTCTTCTTGTAGCCGTTTTTTCAAGGATTACGCATACTAACTCTATACAATCGTTAGCCTGTTTTGCTGTATTTAATTTGTTCTTTTTTTTGTTTTCTTTCTATTTTTTCTGCAAATCGGTATTCCGGGAAAATCACAATCTGATAGCTGCATTAAGTTTAATTTTCATGCTGTTTTTTTGGGGGCAAGACCCATATCGCTGGAGTGGATTTTATCATATTATGGTATTGAATTTGGTTTTACCTTATCCTTCGACGTTTGCGATATCTATATCATTTTTGATTTTATCCATAATAGCAAGGAACAATATTCAAAATTATTATTCAAAGCAGGCACTCCTGATTATTTTAAGTGCTGTTGTTTTTATCACACATCCAACCACAGCCATTTTTTTATTTATCGCAATTGTTTCTCTCAATTTTTCATATAATAATAATTCAATTAAACAATGCATACTAAAGTCTGCAATAATTATTATCCCCAGTTTAATTTTATGTTTGTTTTGGCCTTATTATCATGTCATCGGCCTGTTGCACGGCAATATTTCTGATTTTCAAAATGACTCCGGGAGCCTTTATTCCAGGGTGTTTAAAGTAATTTGGCCCATTTTGTTTATACTTCCTGGTTTATTCTTTATAAGCAAAGACAGAACAGCTAAATTTTTCTTTTCTACTTTATTTGTAATGCTTGTAGTATTCACATTCGGCTATTTATTCAAAATATATGGAGTATCAAGACTGATGTCTAACATTATGATGTTTGCTCATTTTACAATAGCATACCTAATCGTTTTTTTGATGAGAGGGTATAAGTTATATCGCAATGTATATGCCGCAATTGTTGTTATTGCAATGACGGCTTCAATTTATTATAATTATAATAATTTTAACTACGCATTCCCTACAGCACTTAAAAGTGATAATGTTAA
>Ga0182030_10024137_pt1 | contig 11199 bp, 10 predicted proteins | sample 812S3MmetaG_FD_121299 | JGI IMG/M metagenome (GOLD analysis project Ga0182030, IMG submission 121299) | Permafrost microbial communities from Stordalen Mire, Sweden - 812S3M metaG (Illumina Assembly) | ecosystem: Environmental > Terrestrial > Soil > Wetlands > Permafrost | place: Sweden...
CCGCGCCAGCGCGATCCCAGATCTCCGTCCCCGCGAGCGCCATCAGCTCCTTATTCGCCGTAACCACCGACTTCCCGCGTGTGATTGACTCCTCGATGATTTCGCGCGCGACGCCCGTGCCGCCGACCAGTTCCGCGACGATATGGACGTCGGGATGGTTCACCACTTCGCGCCAGTCCGCAGTCTTGAGTACCGGCCCGAGCCCTGCCGGCAAAGTCTTCGAAGCGATCCCGCGGCTGCATACCGCCACGACGCGCAGCGGCGCGCCTAATTTCAACGCGATCTGATCCGCGTTTTCCGTCAGAATGTCGAGCGTGCCCGCACCGACATTGCCGAGTCCGATGATGCCAACGTTCACTGGCTGCATAAATATGTGTGGGGTCTTCCTATTTCACCACTAATCGGAATTCCACCACCAGCACCAGAGCGTCCGGCGTCACCTGCACGTCGCTTAATTGGAAATCTTTCAGCTCGCGTTGGTATACCGGCGCCGCGGGCGCCTTGTCCGCAGTTCCTCCCTGCGTCCAAGTTGTTGATTTCCCCGCCGCAACAGGCGCTGGTTTTTCCGATACCGGCGGCTTGATCGCGGATGGTTCCGTCACCGGTTGCTCGATCAATCGCCTCGCCTGATCATTCACCTCGATCTTGAACCCCTTCGCGATGCTGTCCGCGAGCGCCGCGCGCACCCGTCCGATGTAATACGAATTCCGAATAGTCGTGACTTTCACATCCTTCAGCACCACCGCACCGCCCTTGGGAATCGGCGCCGCCGTCACCGTAAGGTCGAACGAATCGCCCAGCCCCACGCAGTGCCCGAATACATCGAGGGCGCTTCTCCCGCTGAACCGGGCCGTCACCTTGAGACGTCCGTTCTCCGCGCTCACATGCGGAGCTTCGAGATACGCGAACTGACACTTCGTAGCTGCCGTCCCGCGGACGTATCGACGCCCTTCTTGAGTGAAAAGTTGCTCCGCGACGATCCGCTCCAGGGCGTCATATCGTAATTCGAGGCTGGCAGCGCAGGCCGGAAAAACGGCGAGCAGGGCCAGGCAAAGGCGGGCGGCATGGCCTTTCATGCGGGTCTGTATCATTGTATGCGATGAATATGCGATGAAATGGCTTTCGCTCCTCCTTTTTGGCGCCGCTTCCGCGCAGTTCTCGCCGCCGGACCCGCGTTGGACTTTGCCGCCGATTCCACCCGACAGGCCCACCGGCGTGATTGAGAGCCGTGCGCGGACCGTCGAGATCCTGAAAGAAGACTTCAGGTAAAAACCTTCACGACACGTGCAGGACCTAAACCGAGCCGCGACTGTGAAGGAGCGGTCATTCAAAAAGAGATCCCTTACAAAATGAAATCCTCTTTTAGAAATGACCGCTCCCTGACGGTCACGGCTCGGTTTGGGAATGTCCACCGCTCCCTCACGGTCACGGCTCGGTTTGGGGATGTTCGGGTCAACGAGAATGTGCGAATTGATTTTGCCGAGACCGGGAACGAGATCGGCGATCAAGCGGAGGAAAGGATCGCGGACCTGGGTTTCGTAGTGAGCTTTGCGCTGGAGGAACATGCTGAAAAGGATGGACGATATCGAAAAGCTCGTGAAACGAATGCGCGGGCGGCTCCGGCGGTATTGAGCGCGTCCCGACGGCCATGCTACGCTGAGACGTTTACCTCTAATGCCTGCCACGCGTGAAAAAGCCCAATTAATGAGTGCTTCCGAAGTCGATCGCACTCTGGTTCGACTCGCGCATGAAATTCTGGAGCGAACCGAAGATCTCGATAAGCTGGTCTTCATCGGCATCCGCCGCCGGGGAGTGCCCCTGGCCCAGCGCCTTGCCAAGAAGATCGCGACGCTCGAACAACGCGAAGTCCCGCTCGGAATCCTGGATATCAATCTGTATCGCGACGATCTCTCCACCGTCTCGAATCAGCCGGTGCTGAACTCCACCGACATTCCGTTCGAGGTCACGGGCAAGGATGTGATCCTGGTCGACGACGTTCTCTACACCGGACGTACCATTCGCGCCGCGCTCGACGCTCTATTCGATCATGGCCGCCCGGCGCGCGTTCAGTTGCTGGTGCTGATCGATCGCGGCCATCGCGAGCTGCCGATTGAAGCTCGATACGTCGGCCGCATGGTGCAGACTACCTCGAACGAAATTATCGAAGTGAAATTTCAGGAAATCGACGGCATGGAGAAGGTTCTTCTCGTCGAGCGAACCTCGGAACAGGAGGCTTGAAGTTGCCGTCGCGTGAGCAGCCCCGTGGGCTTCTTGGAATTGAAAATCTAACCCGGGACCAGATTCAAGCCCTTCTCGATCGCGCCCGCGATTTTCAGCCCGCCCCCGGCCAAAGTTTCCCCCGATTCGATCTGTTACGTGGACGCATGGTGGTGAACCTGTTTTACGAAGCGTCCACCCGCACCCGCACCAGTTTTGAGATCGCCGAACGCCGTCTCGGCGCAGAAGCCGTTTCGATTACCGCGCAAGCGTCCAGCGTGTCGAAGGGCGAGTCTTTGGTCGATACACTCAACACACTCGCTGCCATGCGGCCCGATGCCATCGTCATGCGCCACTCGGCGTCCGGTGCGCCTCATTTCCTGCAGCGCTATCTGGACACGCCGATCGTCAACGCAGGGGACGGCACGCATGAACATCCCACACAGGCTCTTCTCGATGCCCGAACCATTCTGGATCGTGGCGCAAAGCTCGAAGGTCTGCGCGTTGCCATCATCGGCGACATCGCGCACAGCCGCGTGGCCCGCTCGAACGTCTATCTGCTCTCGAAATTCGGCGCTGACATCGTCCTTTGCGGTCCCGCGTCGCTGCTGCCCCAGGAACTGGCGCAGTTGGCGCCAGGCGTGACCCTCACCACCGACATGACCGAGGCCATCCGCGACGCGGACGTCATCATGATGTTGCGCGTCCAGCTCGAACGTCAGCACGAAGCGGCCTTTCCGGCCAGCGAATATTTCCAGTTCTACGGCCTCCGTCTGGAGCATCTCCGCCTCGCCCGGCCCGAAGTCATCGTCATGCATCCCGGCCCCATCAATCGCGGCCGCGAAATCTCATCGGAAGTCGCGGATTCGCAGCGCTCGGCGATTTTGAATCAGGTGGAAAACGGAGTTTCCATTCGAATGGCTGTGCTCGAACAGGTTCTCGGCGAGGGGAAGAAGTGATGGCGTCCCTGGTCATTCGGAACGGACGCGTGATCGACCCCTCCTCGGGCCGCGACGCCATTGCCGACGTTTGGATCGAGGACGGAGTGATTCGCGGCGTCGGCGCCAATCTCGCTGCGAATTCCACCACGGAAACATTCGACGCCACCGGCATGATCGTCACGCCCGGTTTCATCGATATGCATGTGCATCTCCGCGAGCCCGGCTTCGAATATGCCGAGACCATCGAATCCGGCTCACGCGCCGCCGCCGCGGGAGGCTTCACCTCCATCTGCCCGATGCCCAACACTTCGCCCATCAACGACCGGGCGACCGTCACCAGCTACATCGTCGAAAAAGCGCGTCGCAATGCGATCGTGAACGTCTATCCCATCGGCGCCATCACCAAGGACAGCGCAGGCGAAGAACTCGCAGCCATCGGATCCATGAAGGAGGCGGGTGTCGTCGCCATCTCCGATGATGGCCGTCCCGTGATGAATGCGCGCGTCATGCGCCGGGCCATGGAGTTCGCGCGCGGCTTCGGTATTCCGGTGATCAACCATTGCGAGGATCTGCACCTCAGCGCCGGAGGCGACATGCACGAAGGTGCCGAGTCCGTCCGCCTCGGTCTGCGCGGCATCCCCGGAGCATCGGAAGACGTCATGGTGGCTCGCGATATTCTCCTTGCGGAGCTGACCGGCGCGCGCTACCACGTCGCGCACATCTCCTCGCGTCACGCGGTCGAAATGGTCGCCTTTGCGAAATCCCGCGGCCTCGATGTCACCGCCGAAGCCACGCCGCATCATTTGGCGCTCACCGACGGTGACATGACGCCGTACGACAGCAATTACAAAATGAAGCCCCCGCTGCGCGCTCGCGGCGACGTGAATGCGGTCACCGAAGGGGTCATCACCGGCGCGATCGACGCCATCGCCACGGATCACGCCCCGCATCCCGGAAGCGAGAAGATGCAGGAGTTCGAGAAGTGCCCGTTCGGAATCATTGGTCTTGAAACCGCCATCGGCCTGTCTCTCGAGCAACTGGTGCATCCCGGCAAGATCACTCTGGCGCATATGGTGCGATTGTTCACCACCGGACCGGCCAAAATCCTCGGCCTCGATCGCGGTACGCTCGCGCAGGGCGCGCCCGCCGATGTCACCATCTTTTCAACGGATCGTGAGTGGACCTACGACGTCAATAAGTCCGCATCGAAAAGCCGCAACTCTCCCTTCGACGGCAAGACTTTTAAAGGCGGACCGGTGGCAACCATCGTGAACGGCCGCATCGTCTGGCAGGCTTAGTCGTTTTACTCGGTAACGGCGGGCACTTTTCGCGGGGGCCGGTGTCCAAACAGTTGATGCCTTCAGCGCGCATGCAAGCAGTATTCATGTTGGCGGTCCTGACTGCATCATGCCAATCCCCTGCCCGATTTCTCACGCCTGTCGCGCAATGGCTGGAGGAGGACCGAGCCGAAGCAATGAAGGCGGCCCCGGTGATTGTCCTCGCGGAAATCACGAATGTAAAGATTGTGAGCGGTCCCAGGATAGTCCAACAAGATGACGTACCGAGAATCGAATCGAAACTGTTCCCGGACGCTCCCGTACCTTTCCCCTTATACCTGGCACAGATTAAGGCAAAGACTCTGCTCAGCCTGAAGGGTGATGGGTCTTCGATCACCCAATTCTATAGTTGGATCTGGAATTCGGGTTCACACGGCGGCGCTCGATTATTCCGGCCGTCTCCCGGATCTTTTCATGTCTTGTTCCTCCGGCGTGACGGCGAATGCCTGCGGACGGTCGGCGATTACCCGTCTTATGATCTCCCGATCTCTGGCAAATGGGTTACAGCTTTTGTTGCGGGATGGAAATCGAGCGCTGCCGAGGGAACCGACCCTATCGAGAAAATCGTCGTAGCTCAAGTTCGAGCAGAACTAGAGTCTCTTGCCTGGGAGGACGTGAACCGGAAAATACAGTTTGCTCCTTCGACCCAGTCTCCTACGTTGCAACACTTGCCGTATTGGCTGCGGTACGCCCAGGAGGTAACCGCCCTCACGAGCCCACTTCTCATGGCCCGCTTACTAGAGACGTATTGCCGGACCTCGACCAACGCCGCAGGACGAGTGGCTGCCTGTGAAGTGCTCGCGGGAATCTTCCCCGGACGATGTCACGCGTATCGCCTTGCAGAAGAAGCGAACGTCGAAAAGATTGGTGCGGTGAGGGTCGCAAATCAAATCGAAGCCTGCAAGCAAGCGCCACCCGATCACGACGTGGAGTTCTTAAAGGCCCAAGGCTGGCCGATGCCGCCCTACAATTACGGATGGCGTCAGACCCATGAGCGCCGCAAATTGACCATGCGGTTCTATGCCGCAGCGATGGATCCGGAAATTCGCCAGGCAGCGTGCAAAGCTATCAAGGCTACGCCGGATCTCGGGGATATTCCTGAGTGCGCCACGACGAGCGCCCATTAGAGCGTCCTCAGCCCAATTTTCCCGCGGCAGCCTTGCATTCTTCGCACGGACAAATTCGCCGCAGGTGATCGAACGAATAAATGCCTGTATTGTGCCCGTCGCTCCAATCAATCCGCACCGCATATTCGCCGATCGGCTCGACGCCGACCATTTTCAATACAGGCGTGTACATCTGGAACGGGCTCGGCGGAGCAGAATAGTTGCTTTTCTGCGGCTCAGTTCCATGCGCCCCCGTGCAACTCGCGCACGGGCATTCGTCGCGCAGATACGCCAGCGGATACTCGCTGTGATGCCGATCCTTCCAGTCGATCTTAATGCCTTTCGACTTCGAGATTGCAATGTGGTCGGGTTGGCTGGTTACGCTCGCAGTTGACATGAATAAATTTGGGCCGCCTCAGTCTTCGTGATGTCCGCGGTCGGCGTTTTGAACTCTTTCAATATCGCGAACACCCGGCACGCGCCGGATCGCGGAAACAATTCGCTCAAATTGCTTCTTGTCGCGCACTTCGAGCGTAACGTCGATGATCGCGCCCTCGGTCAACCGGCCGTCTTCCGTGCGGGCTTCCAGACTCTTGATATTCGCCTGCTCCGTGAAGAAAACCGTGGTCATCTGGTTGAGAATCCCGGGACGATCCTCAGTGTGCACCAGGATCTTCACCGGGAAGGGGTCCGACGTGCTGCGCGCCCATTCGACGTCGATCTTCCGTTCCACTTCGTACATCAGATTCTGCACGTTCGTGCAATTCACCGAATGCACCGCGACGCCTTTGCCACGCGTCACATACCCCACGATCGCTTCCCCCTTGATCGGGTTGCAGCACTTGGCCCGGTACACCATCAGATCGTCCATGCCGGTGACCTTGATGACCAGATCCTGACCGGATTCAAGCGGTGTACCACCCGCCGGCCTCGCGGGAATCGGCGTCGCGGGCTCGGAAACCTCGACGGGCACTAAGTCCGGCACCAGCTTTTGCAGCACCTGCCGGGGCGAGAACTTGCCGTAGCCCAAGCCCGCGTGCAGGTCCTCCATCTTGCTGTACCCGTAATCCGCCGCGACGCTTTCCAGTTGGCTCTTGGTGATCTTCGCCATCTGAACGCCCAGCCGACGTGCCTCGCGCTCCAGATATTTTTCGCCGATTTCGATCGCCTTGGCGCGCTCCGTAGTATTGATGACGTGCTTGATTTTGTTGCGCGCCTTCGACGTCTTCACCAGCGCCAGCCAATCCTTGCTGGGCAAATGATTCGGCTGCGTCAGGATCTCCACTACGTCGCCGTTGCGCAGGGCGTATTTCAACTGAACGATGCGGCCGTTGACCTTGGCGCCGACGCAACGCGTGCCCACGTCGGAGTGGATCGCGTAGGCGAAATCGATCGGCGTCGCATCGCGGGGAAGAATGATCACCCGTCCTCGGGGCGTGAACGTGTAAACCTCTTCCGGGTAGAGGTCCACCTTCAGCGTGGACATGAACTCGCCCGGATCGCGCATGTCACGCTGCCACTCGACCAACTGCCGCAGCCACGCGATCCTTTGATCGTCTTCGCCCGGACCGCGCCGCCCCTCTTTATATTTCCAGTGGGCCGCGATGCCTTCTTCCGCCACTCGATGCATCTCTTCGGTGCGGATCTGCACCTCGAAATGCCGACCGCCCGGTCCCATTACCGACGTGTGCAGGGATTGATACAGATTCGCCCTCGGAATCGCGATGAAATCTTTGATACGACCCGGAATCGGATGCCACTCGTTGTGGATCACGCCCAGAGCCGCGTAGCAGTTCTTCACCGAATCCGTCACAATGCGGACCGCCAGAAGATCGTACACCTGATCCAGCAGAATCTTCTGCCGCTTCAACTTCTGAAAGACGGAATACGCCCGCTTGACTCGCGTCTCCACCCGCGCCGGAATCCCCTCGCGCGCCAGGTTGACCTCCACCAGGGTCCTGATCTCTTTTAGGAACGTTTCGTTGGCCGGCCGCGCGGCCGCGAATTCTTTAAGTAATTCCGCCGATGCCTCGGGCTCCAGATACTGGAACGCCAGATCCTCCAGCTCGCCGCGGATTTTTCCCATTCCGAGCCGATGCGCGATCGGCGCGTAAATCTCCATCGTCTCGAGCGCGATCCGTTCCTGCTTCTCGCGCGATAAGCTGCCCAGCGTGCGCATGTTGTGCAGCCGGTCCGACAGTTTCACGATCACCACCCGGATGTCGTTCACCATCGCGAGCAGCATCTTGCGGACGCTCTCGGCTTGCCGCTCCTCGCGCGACGCCAGGTTTAATTTGGTCAGCTTGGTGACGCCGTCCACACACCGCGCGACGTCTTCGCCGAAGTTGCGCCGGATCTCCGCGAGCGTCGCCGTCGTATCTTCCACCACGTCGTGCAGGAGCCCGGTCTCCAGGCACGTCATGTCCATGTGCATTTCCGCGAGCTGGCGCGTCACCAGCAGCGGATGAATCATATACGGTTCGCCCGAGCTCCTTTTTTGAGCTTTATGCCGATCCGCCGCGAAATGATACGCCTTCGCGAGTGGCTCCAGATCCTCGGTCGGACGCATCTGATGCACCAGCGCCGCCAGATCCTGGTACAGCTGTTCCACTTGCTCTTCGCCCGAAACCACGGGAATCAGGCTCGCGGCAACAGGATCTATGGGAGCGGCAGGGACAAGGGACGGCGCAGGATCGGAATCGGATGGCGGAGCTACAGCGGCCGGGGCCTCGGTGGAATCAGACGGCATCGCTACTACCAGTGTAACGAAGGTCGCCAACTCTCTTTCGCATCATCGATTCAAACGACGCCCGCGGAATGTCCATCTGTTTCCGCAGATCGCGCAGCTCTTTGCGGACCGACGCCGGCAGCGTACCCGCGGCCTCCTCAAATCCGCGCGGCGACGCCGTCGCGAACCCGGCGAGGGCGCGGTAATACCCCTTCTGATTCGGGACCTTCCGGCATCCCGACACCAGCGCCGCCACCGTTTCGCCGCGATCCTCACCCGTGAGCTTCGGATGCTTCGCCACGATCCCTCCCCACTCGTCCAGGAACGGACCCAGCGGCAGCAGCAGATCCGCGTCCTGACGCAGCGCCTTCACTTGACGCAAAGGATAGTTGCGATGCCCCTCCGTCGCCATCGCGTCGCGGTACAGCCGTGCCGCCCATGGAAACGTCCCCCCATACGGACTGCGGTTCTCATGCGCCAGTCTGTGGAATCGCACACGCGACGCGTCAAGCCGGGCGTTCGCGGGCGCGTCCTCCCATCCGCCGATGCCTTGATCCAGATCGCCGCAATTGTGCGTCACGCTCGCCGCCAGGCGCAGGACGTCCAGTTCCCCTCCCGCGACGCCCAGCGCAACGCGAAATCCCTTCGCCTCCCGTTCGAGCTCCTGGTCCATCGCGTCAGCCGTCTTCTCCGCATATTCGGAATCGCCCAGAATCGCGAAACGTCCGTGTGCGCCGGCCAGTACGCTCAGCCACTCTCCGTTGTGGCCGCTGATCACTCCGACGCCCTTCGCCAGCGTGAGGCGGCGCGACACCGGCTCAAGGTCCCAGTCCGCCGCGCCGATCGCGTAATCGCATATCGCGCGCAGAATATCGCGGTCCGCCGTTTCCCACCAGATCGCCTTGCGGATCTTCGTGTCGACGTCGGTGGGAACAAATGTGGCTACTGTCGCGTAGTGCGATGCCAGGCACAGCTTGAAGTAATCGATGAGGGAGAGTTCCGCGTTCGGCTCACCGTCCGCCTGGCGCAGCCGCGCGATAAATTCGTGCCGGCCGTGGGGCTCAAAGAGGCCGCCCGAAAAAAAAGCGCCGCCCCTGGTAAACAGGAACGGCGCAGTGTTTCTAACTAACGTAACCAGATTCGCGGGACTGATCCAGCCGGCCCGAATCCCTCGGGGATGCGAGGCTATTTCGAATCCTGCACGATACCGCCGGGGCTCGCCGGTTGACGGGCTGCTTTCGCCTTCTTGGTATCCAGAGCCCTCTGCAGCCAATCGTCGGCCGTCGCGATTTCCTTCCTGTATGCCTCGGGCGAATCCGCCAGATCGGCACGCTCGCGGATCAACAGGTTCATGTACGCCATCGCATCGTCGTATTCTTTGTCGATGTCGATCGCCTTCTGCAGATTCTGAACCCCCTCTTCAATGATCGGCGAATACTGCGCGCGCAGTTCCTCGCGCACCTTCTTGTCTTTGAGCGGACCCGGATCTTCGGGCTTCATCCGCAGGTTCACGCGAGCCGTCATCATCGCGGGATAGTATTTGTTCTGCGCGATGACGCCCAGCGTGTAGTACGCTTCTTTGTTCTTCGGGTCGACCGCGATCACCTTACGATTCCAATCCGCGGCTTCGTCGAGTTTCTTCAGTTTCTGGTCCGGCGGCAGCGACTGCGCTTCGTTGTAGGCCAGCGAGGCCAGCGACGCCAGCGCGACGGTCTCGCCGGGATTCTTTTCGAGAACCCCTTCGAATTCCGCGCGGGCTTTGTTGGCGAACGCCGAGTTTTCCGGCGAATCCGCGCCCGGGATCCACTGCATCATGTAAGCCGTCGCCAGATATTCACGAGCGCTCGTGTTGTCCGGATCCAGCGAAACGGCTTCTTTGAACAACTCCACCGCGTCGGGATATTTGGCCGCCCGGTACATCGCAATGCCCTTGTTAATGTCATCGCGCGATTTGAGCTTGGCACAACCGGTACCCACCAGCATTAAAGCGCCGGCCAGAGCGGCGCCTATTACAGTAACTTTGCGCATAACGAAGTCTTATCCTTTAACCTAGCGTCCCAATTCGATCTTGGGGGTAATCAGGCCGATCTTGTCGATGCCCGCGCCCTTTGCGATATCGATCGCGTGCGCCACTACCTGGAAATCCAGATCGCCGTCACCCTTCACGAACACGACGCGCTCGGCGCGAGTCTTGAACACTTCCACCAGCCGGGCTCCCAGTTGCTGTTCGGTGATCGGATCTTGATTGAGCTTCATCGATTTGTCTTTGTCGATGACGATCACCACCGTGCGGTCCAGCGCCGGATCCGGCGGCGGCGTATTCGGAGGCGGCGGTTGCGGAGCCAGCGTATCGAGTCCGTGCGGCGTCAACGGCGTGATGACCATGAAGATGATCAACAGCACCAGCAGCACGTCGATGAGGGGCGTCATGTTGATGTCGGACTTTGCTCCGCCCGCACTCCCCATTGCCATTGCCATAGTAAATTCTCCTCTTTTGCTTCCTGGATCCTTCTAGAAATCGTTATTCGCTCGCGCCGGGACGCCGGGGCGGCGTGGGTGCGTCCGACGGAATCAATTCGGTGATGAGACCGATATCCTCGACTCCGGCTTCGCGCATGGCATCCACCACGTCCGTCACTTTTTCGTATTTGGCTCGAGCATCGCTCTTGATGTAGACCACTTTGTCGGTCCGGTTCACCAGGAGGTCCTTCACCTTGCCGGGGAGATCGTCGACGTTCGCGACCTGCTTATTGCCCGGGCTCATGAAGATTTTTCCGTCGCGGGTCACCGCGATCAGGATCGCATCGTCTTTGTCCGCGTCCTTCATGGCGATCGGGTTCCTGGCGCGATACATTTCGACGGTTTGGCCC
>Ga0182030_10024138_pt1 | contig 11198 bp, 9 predicted proteins | sample 812S3MmetaG_FD_121299 | JGI IMG/M metagenome (GOLD analysis project Ga0182030, IMG submission 121299) | Permafrost microbial communities from Stordalen Mire, Sweden - 812S3M metaG (Illumina Assembly) | ecosystem: Environmental > Terrestrial > Soil > Wetlands > Permafrost | place: Sweden...
CCTGGCCGTGGCCTGTTTCGCCGTTTCGGCGGGGCTTTTCTCCGCTGCCGCGCTGGCCGGCCCGGCGCTGGGCACGACCGCGCGGCCCGCTACCTTAACGGTGTCGAACCAGGACCGCGCCTTCATGGCCGCGGCGGCCCAGGCCAACATCGCCGAGCTGTCCATCAGCAGGAGCGTCGAGCTGAGAGTGGAGGAGCCGCTGGACGGAGTGGCCGCCCGTTACGTCAGCGACCACACCAAGGCGCTGGCTGAGCTGCGGCAGCTGTCCGCCATACTTAATGTCCCGATCCCGGCCAGCCCTAGTTCCCAGCAGCTGGCGGAGGCGTCCCAGATCGAGTCGCAGTCCGGGACCAACCTCGCCGTCGCGTTCGCCCAGGCCAGCATCATCGCCCACGAGCAGGCCATCGCGCTGTTCCAGCAGGAAGTGGCCGACGGCAGCAACTGGAAGATGAAGGACTACGCCAGCGCGGCCATGCCGATGCTGAATATGCACCTCAAGCTGGCCGAGGAGGCCGCGTCCGAGCTGGGGGTGTCGGTGACCAAGATGCCCCAGGGCGCCCCGCAGACCGGGGGCGGAGGCACCGCCGGCGTGCAGCAGGCGTGGATGTTCGGTCTCGGTGCCGTGGCCCTGCTGGCCGGCCTGGGCCTGCTCATCCAGCTCCGCCGGGCCGGCGGCCTCGCGCCGCCCGGCTGACGCTCAGGCCGGCGGGCTGAACTCGGCCCGTACGCCGAGCAGGCGCACGGGGCGGCGGCCGGTGAACTTCTCCAGTGCGGCCAGCGCCGCCACCCGGATCGGCTCCGCGTCCACGGTGGCGGCGGCCAGCGGCTGGCCGTGTGTCTGGGTGATGAACGGCGCGTACCGGACTTTGACAACGACCCGGACAGCGGGCCGCTGCTCCGTGGCCAGCTCGTGCGCCACCACGCCGGCTAGCCGCGCCACCTCCTGCGTGACCCGCGCCCAGTCCCCGATGTCCTCCTGGAAGGTGACCTCGCGGCCGTGTGACCGGGCCACGTAGGGCCCAGCGTCGACCTCGCGCCCGCCGCGGCCCTGCGCGGTCAGCACGAGCCACGGCCCGGTGGCCGGGCCGAACTGCTGGGCCAGCGCGCCCGGGTCGGCCGCGGCCAGCTCGCGCACCGTGTAAAGGCCGAGATCCCGCAGCCGCCGGGCGGTCTTGGCCCCGATGCCCCATAGCGCGTCGGTGGGCCGGTCGCCGAGCACCTCGAACCAGTTCTCGCCGGTCAGCCGGAAGACCCCGGCGGGCTTGCCGAACCCGGTGGCCAGCTTGGCCTGCAACCGGTTCTGGCCGATCCCGACCGTGCTGTCCAACTGCGTGGCCGCCCGCACCCGCTGCTGCAGCCTGCGGGCGAAGCCTTCCGGGTCAGCGTCGTCGATACCCAGGAACGCCTCATCCCAGCCCAGCACCTCCACGACCGCGCCGGACGCCCGCAGCACCGCCATCACCTCGGCGGAGACCGCCTCGTAGGCCTCGCGGTCCACCGGCAGGAAGGTCGCCCCGGGACAGAGCCGCGCCGCCGTCCGCAGCGGCTGACCGGAGTGCACCCCGTAGGCGCGGGCCTCGTAGGAGGCCGTGCTGACCACGCCGCGCTGGGCCGGATCGCCTTCCCCGCCGACGATCACTGGCTGGCCGCCCAGCTCAGGATGGCGCAGCACCTCGACCGCCGCGATGAACTGGTCGAGGTCCATGTGCAGAATCCATGCCGCCACGCCCCCTTACTACCCCGGAACGGCAGCTGCCCCAGCCGGCTGCTGCCTCAGTACAGCGAAGAAGTCCCTGGTCCAGCCGGTGAGGCGCGGAGCGGGCGGCGGACCTGGCCGGGGATCGCGGCGGTCAGCGCGCCGCCCGGTGCGGCCGCGACGCCGAGCTGGACCAAGGCTGCCGGCCGGGTCAGCGAGCGCCGGTGTCCTCGCAGGCGTCGGCGCAGGTGAGCAGCGCCGCCGCGAGCCGGCGGGCCTCTCCGGCGGTCAGCCCGGCCCAGGTCCCGTCTTCCCCGTAGCCGGAGGCGCTGATGGCGAAGCTGACCCGCCGGGCCGGCGGACTGGCCCCGCCGAGGGTGAGCTGGCCAACCTGGATCGCGCGGCCGCACGCGGTCCGGAAACGGATCCGGTCGCCGGTGTCCTCGTGGCTGGAGTTCCTGCTGTGCATGGGATGCCTCCGCGACTTCCTGCGGTGGTACCCGAACGGGTACATAAGGGGACTTCCTGCGGTGATACCCGAAGGGGTACATAAGAGACAGCATCCGGCGCGGTACATCCATTCCGGCGCGCGGTCCCGGGGGCGCTGTGCGGGGCGTGCAGCCTGCACATGATCTTGGATGGCTGTGGCAGGAACGTATGACTTGCGGTCCTGCCGCCGGTGACTTGCGGTCCTGCCGCTGCGCAGGACGGGCTGGCAGGATGGCAGGATGGACGAAATACAGCTTGAGAAGATCCGCTCCGGCCAGGGCTTTTTCGCTGCCCTTGATCAGAGCGGCGGCAGCACACCGAAGGCGCTCGCTCATTACGGCATCGCCGAAAGCCGCTACCACTCCGAGGATGAGATGTTCGGCCTCATCCACGCCATGCGGACGCGCGTCGTCACCAGCCCGGCCTTCGACGGCTCGCGCATAATGGGCGCGATCCTGTTCGAGCAGACGATGGAGCGAGACGTGCAGGGGGTCCCGACGGCCCAGTATCTGTGGGACGCGAAACAGGTCGTGCCCTTCCTGAAGGTCGACAAGGGGCTCGCCCCGGAGCAGTCCGGTGTCCAGCTCATGAAGCCGATCGACGCGCTCGACGACTTGCTCGAGCGGGCGAACCGGCACCGCATGTTCGGCACCAAGATGAGATCGGTGATCAAGGACGCCGACAAAGGCGGGGTGAACGCCATCGTCGATCAGCAGTTCGAGGTCGGCGGCACGATCTGGGCGGCGGGTCTCGTCCCGATCCTCGAACCCGAGGTCAGCATCGACAGCCCGCACAAAGATGAAGCGGAGCTGCTGCTGCGGGACGCCCTGGAGGCGCACGTCGACGCCCTGCCGGACGGGGCGAGCATCATGCTGAAGCTGACGATCCCGACGCAGCCCGGCCTGTACGCCGGCCTCGCCGCCGACCCTCGTGTGCTGCAGGTCCTCGCCCTTTCCGGCGGTTACAGCCGCGACGAGGCGTGCGATCTGCTCGCCCGCGAGCCGAGCATGATCGCGAGCTTCTCCCGCGCGCTGCTCGAGGGCCTGTCCGACGAGCAGACCAACGAGCAGTTCAACGCCCAGCTGGAAGCGTCGATCGCCCAGATCTACCAGGCGTCGGTGCACAAGACCCTCGTCGGCTAAGCGCGCTGCGCGACCTCGTGAGTGTTCTCGGGCGCCGGAAGCCCGGTCCCGATGTCGAGGAACTGCCGGATTCCCGCTTCCCCGGCCAGGTACTGGACCGCCCGGCGCCTCCGCGGCACCGGGCGGTGGGTGAATAGCCCGGGAATTCAGCCGTCGTCCGCACCGTCGGGACCGCTCCTGAGCTGCGCCACCCGGTGGGGTGCCGCACTCAGCGGAGGCGTGCGCCCCGATGCGCCGATGCGGGGCAGCTCGCGGCGGGCAATGACGTGGACGTCGATACCGGACGCGCCCGCCTCGGTGCTACCCCCGTGCCGGCCATGACGTGAGCCCGGTCAATATCGTGGGCGAGTCTGATCGTCGTTTCCGCCGTGGGCGGCGGATTGACCGGGGGCTGCCCGATGGAACCTGCTGCACCGACGTCCGCTTCCCGGGTACCCGCGCCAGGGCGGGAGCCTGCGGCACTGCGGGCCCGCGAGCTGGCCGCGGCGCGCCGGCGCGCCACTGCTCTCCTGGCGGGGGTGACGGTTCTGTTCGCGGTCGTGACCGCGGCCGGGGCCCATGGGGTCCTGCTCGGCTACGTGCAGGCTGGCGCGGAGGCCTCCATGGTCGGAGGCGCGGCCGACTGGTTCGCGGTGACGGCGCTCTTCCGCCGTCCCCTGGGCCTGCCGATCCCGCACACCGCGCTGATCGTCGAGCGCAAGGATCAGTTCGCCGCCACCCTCGGCCGGTTTGTCCAGGAGAATTTCCTCACCGCCGACGTGCTGGCCGAGCGGATCCGCTCCGCGCGCCTGGTTCCCCGCCTGGCTGCCTGGCTGGCCGACGAGGCCAATGCCGCCCGCTTCGCCGGTCGTGCGGCGGACCTGGTCGTCACCATGGCCGAGACGCTCCGCGATGAGGATGTCCAGCGGCTGCTCACCGCCGAACTGACCCGGGCCGTAGATGCCGTCGAGGTGGCACCCCTGGCCGGGCGGGCGCTGCGGCTCATCGTTGCGGGCGGCCACCAGTCCGAGCTCTTCGACGCCATCCTGTCCGGCGCCGACCGCTATATCGTCGGCCAGTACCGGGAGCTTCGCGAGCTGTTCGAAGCCGAGGCGCCCCGCTGGGTGCCGGACGCGGTGAACCGGCGGCTCTTCGACCGCCTGTACAACCGCCTGCGCCAGCGGCTGGCCGCGATGGCCGCCGATCCCGACGACCAGGGGCGGCAGCAGTTCGGGAAGTGGATCGCCGGGCTCCCCAGCCGCCTCGAGACATCCCCGGAGCTGCGTGAGCGCGGCGAGCGCCTCAAGCGCGACGTGCTGGGTAGCGAAGGCCTGCGGGACTGGTCCTCGCCGCTGTGGCAGAAGGCCAAGGAGGAGCTGCGGGTCCAGGCCGCTGACCCGGAGTCTGAGCTGCGCCGCCGGCTGGCCGATGCACTGGCCGCGGGGGGACGGCGCCTGGGGTCGGACCACGACCTCCAGGAGAGTCTCGCCCGGGTGGTCGAGTCCGGGGCCAGGGCACTCGCCGATCAGTTCCACGACGAGCTCGCCGGGCTCGTCACCGGGACTATCGAGCGGTGGGATGCGGCCGAGACGTCAAGCCAGCTGGAACTGCTCCTCGGGCGCGACCTGCAGTACATCCGCATCAACGGCACCGTGGTGGGCGCGGCCGTAGGGCTGGCCTTGCACGCCATCACCCTCGCCCTGTCCTGAGCGCGGCCACTCCGGCAGCGGCAGATCACATCAATGGGATGGGTAAGGATGGCATGCACAGCAACCGATCGAGGGAATGAACGAGGGAGCACAAGACATGACCGTGACGCTCATCAGCGGAGCCAACAAGGGCCTGGGCTACGAGACCGCCCGGCACCTGCTGGCCGCGGGTCACACCGTCTACGCCGGGGCCCGCGACCTCGAGGGCGGCCGCCGGGCCGCCGAGCGGCTGGGCGCACGGTTCGTCCACCTCGACGTGACCGACGACGCCTCGGTCGCGGCGGCGGCCAAGGCGATCGAGGCCGACGGAGGACTGGACGTCCTGGTCAATAACGCGGGCATCGAAGGCCGTACCCCGGACAACGGCGTCATCGGCCCTGCGGACGAGACCGCCGAGCACATGCAGGCGCTGTTCGACACGAACGTGTTCGGCACGGTGCGGATGCTGCATGCGTTCCTTCCGCTGCTGCAGCGCTCCGCCGCCCCGGTCGTGGTCAACCTGAGCAGCGGCCTGTCCAAGACGGCCGACCTGGCCAACCTGGACGGGCCGGTGCACTTCTACCCAGGGGTCGCCTACCCGGCCTCCAAGACCGCGGTCAACACCGTCACGGTGCAGTACGCCAAGGCGTTCCCGGGCATCAGGATCAACGCCGTGGACCCCGGCTACACCGCCACGGACCTCAACGGCCGCACCGGCATCCAGACTGTCGAGGAGGGCGCCGAGATCATCGTCCGGATGGCCCAGATCGGCCCAGAAGGTCCCACCGGCGGGTACTTCGACGCCAGCGGCCCGCTGGCCTGGTAGCCCGGCAGACCCCAGTCACACTGCCTCGGGAGGGCCCGCAGCCGACGCCACTGCCACCACTCGCAGGGAGAGGGTGCCGCTGTCGTTATGGTGCCGTTGCCGCTCGGCGGGCAGAATCCCCGGTACGCACCATTGAAGGCACGAAATACAGCGAGGACCGCCTTATGGCATTTGTGGCGGCTACTGTGGTGTGTCGCGCCGGCCCTGGATCTCGGCCGGTAGATCATGAAGCCCGTCATTAAGTCATGAAAAGCCCGCTTTCGGTCACCTGCCTGGAGGTGCCATGGCCGTTTCCCGGTATGTGCAGGACCGGAGTGGTGCTGCGCGCCCTCAGGCCGATGGGGTGGACAGCTGGGCTCGGGGCACGCCACTGTATGGCGTGGCCCGCTGGGCAATGCGGGTGCCGTGGCTCTGGCCGACGCTGCTGATGCTGCTGTTTGGCTGCTATCAGCTTAACCGGCCGGAAATGTGGGCGGATGAGCTGTGGAGCTGGTCGTTCGCCGCCGATCCGGTGCATCAACTGGTCGTGAGCGCGAGCAATTCCAATCCGGCCGAGCTTCTTTATGACCTGGCGCTGCATTACTGGATGGCGGCGTTCGGCGATTCGGTCGTGGCGATGCGGCTGCTGTCGGTGCTGGCCATGGCCGGGGCGGCGGCCTGCGTGACGCTGGCCGGGCGGAGGCTGGCCGGCGCGCGGGCGGGCCTGCTGGCGGGGCTGGTGTTCGCTCTGGTGCCGAGCGTGTCCCGGTTCGCTCAGGAGGTCCGGTTCTACGCGCCCGAGGTGCTGGCCGTGGCGCTGGCCACGCTGCTGCTGCTGCGGGCCCTTGATGCGCCGTCCGTGCGGCGGTGGGCGGCCTACAGCGTATGCCTGGCGGTGGTCGGTTACATCGACGTCGTCGCCCTGTCAGTGGTCCTCGGTCATGCGGCCGGGGCAGCTCTGCGCTGGTGGCAGGACAAGGACGTCCGGCAGGACCGGGGCGCCGGTGTCCTGCTCGGGTTCGCGGCGGCCGCGGCGGCCGGGCTGGCCGCCTGCGTGCCGCTGGTGGCTTTCAGCTTGAACAAGGCCGGGTCCCAGGTCTTCTGGATAGCCCGGCCAGGCCTTGACCTGTTTACCTTCGGCTCCTTTACCCGGAACCTGTTCTATTCGACGTCGGTGGCCGCAGCGGTGATCGTCCTGGCCGTGCTGGCCTGGTCGGTCTGGCGGGCAGCGGCGTTCATGACCGCGATAGCCGTGCTGCCGGTGGGCGCGGTGTGGCTGCTGTCGCAGGGCCCGCATTCGTACTTCTTCAGCCGGTACCTGCTGTTCACCATCGTGGCGTGGGCGATCTTGGCCGGGATCGGGCTCAGCCGGATTGACGTGCGGGTGGCGGCGGTGGCCGTCCTGGTCATCGCCGTTTTGGGTGCGGGCGACCAGCAGGTGATCAGGCAGCCGGGGGCGCACGAGTGGGCGGGCTACCCGCTCGGCTACGGCGGCTACTACATGGATTACGCGGGCGCCGCCAGCATGATCGCGGGCGACGCGAGGACCGGGGACGGCATCGTCTACCAGGAGGGCGACCTCTGGTGGCAGATGATCGGCCCAGGTCTGCAGTACTACCTGGGGCGGGACATCCCGCGTGGCGTGCCGGTGCCGCGGGATCTGTTCGTCGCCGGCGCGGCCCTGCCGTCAAGCCAGATCAAGCCGGTCGCCTGCAATCCTGCCGCGTGCCTGGGCGATGAGCCCCGGATCTGGATCGTCGGCAGCGGCCGCCTGATTGACCCCTACCTGGCCGTCCCGGCGAACCAGGCGGCGGTGCTGCGGCCGCGCTACCGGCTCGCCCTCACCAGGCATTTCCTCGGCCTGACCGTGTTCCTGCTGGTCCGCGACGCGCGGCCAGGATCGCCTGGCTGACCGGGCCGCAGCTGGCCCCGCCGCGGGCCCGCCCGGGAAGCCCGAAGCAAGGCCCGGTATGTAATGCTCTTCCTGATGCCTGCCAACCCGGCCATGCTCCCCCGCCTGCTCGCTGTCAGTGACCTGCATGTGGCCTACCCGGAGAACCGCCGGATCGTGGCGGATCTGCGCCCGGAGTCGGGGGCGGACTGGCTGATCGTGGCGGGTGATGTCGGGGAACTCTTCGCGGACATCGAATGGGCGCTTACCACCTTGCGCGAGCATTTCGCCACGGTGATATGGACCCCCGGCAATCACGAGCTGTGGACCCACAGCCGGGATTCCGTCCCCTGGCGCGGCGACGAACGGTACCGGCGGCTGGTCGAACTGTGCCGCCGCCTCGACGTGGTGACACCGGAGGACCCATACCGGGTGTGGGAAGGCCCGGACGGCCCGGCCACGATCGCGCCGCTGTTCCTGCTGTACGACTACTCGTTCCTCCCGGACGGCACGCAGACCAAGGAGCAGGGCCTGGCCTACGCGCATCGGACCGGCGTCGTGTGCAGCGACGAGGTGATGCTGCACCCCGATCCGTATGAGAGCCGCGAGGCCTGGTGCTGGGCCCGGCTGGAGGAGACCGAGCGCCGCCTGGCCGAGCGCGACCCCGGGTTCCCGGTGGTCCTGGTGAACCACTTTCCGCTGGTCCGCGAGCCCACCCGGGTCCTGCGGTACCCGGAGTTCGCCCAGTGGTGCGGGACGACGCGTACCCACGACTGGCACACCAGGTTCAATGCGTCGGCGGTGGTCTACGGCCACCTGCATATTCCGCGGACGACCGCCTACGACGGCGTCCGGTTCGAAGAGGTCTCGATCGGCTATCCGCGGGAGTGGCAACGCCGTCCGGTCCCTCCCGGCATTCCCCGGCAGATATTCCCGGTGCCACCCGCTGTGGGCGGCAGGCGGTGATCGGGCTGATTCTCCCGCCCGGGGTGGCCGCGGACGAAGCGTTCACTGACCCGCCCGACGTGAAGCTCTTCCCCGAAGAGGAAGCGGTCATCGCCAAGGCCGCCGATAAACGCCGCCGTGAATTCACGACCACCCGGGCGTGTGCCCGGGCCGCGCTGGCCAGGCTCGGGCTGCCGCCGGCCCCTATCCTGCCGGGACTGCAGGGCGCCCCGCAATGGCCGGCCCGGGTCGTCGGGAGCATGACGCATTGCGCCGGGTACCGGGCCTGTGCCGTGGCTCATGACCGGGACGTGCGGACCATCGGGCTGGACGCCGAACCGCACGACGCACTGCCGGATGGGGTGCTCGGGGCCGTCGCGTCCGGCGACGAGCAGGCCCGGCTGGCCGCGCTCACGATCGCCGCACCCGGCGTGTCCTGGGACCGGGTGCTGTTCAGTGCCAAGGAGTCCGTCTACAAGGCGTGGTTTCCGCTGACCCGGCGCTGGCTCGGTTTCGAGGACGCATCTGTCACGATTGACCCCGCGACCGGCACGTTCACTGCACGGCTGCTCGTCGACGGGCCCGAAGTGAACGGAGCGGCACTCACCGGTTTCGAGGGCCGCTGGCTGGTCGACGGCGGCCTGATCATCACCGTGATCGCGGTTCCCGCCTGACCGCCACCCGCTCAGCCGCGGCCCGGGAAGCGTTCGACCTTATGTGAGCGGCACGATACGGGTGCTCGGTACCGGCCCCTACCGCGCCGTCGAGGCTGGGCCGCCGTCGAGGCTGGGCGGGTCGGCGCGCGGGCCGACAGCGCTCACTTGCCGCTGTTGACGACTCACCGGCGCACGGCCAGGTACCGAGCGAGGTGATCGATCACTTCACGTGCGTCGTCCTCGGTACCGTAGATGAACGTGGACTTGCGCCGCCGCAGGACCGGCAGCCCCAGCGCGTACAGCCCGGGGCTGTCGACCACACCGCCCGCGTGGCGCAGCTGGCCCTTCGCGTCGACCACGGGCACGTCGAGCCAGCTGTAGTCAGGCCGGAAGCCCGTCGCCCACACGATCGCGCGGATCTCGCCGCGGCCGAGGTCAAGCTGCAACCGCGTCGACTCGGGCACGCGGGTCGGCGCGAAGCGCTCTGGCGGGCCAGCTTCAGCCTCGTACCCCTCCGCCTTGGCCCACTCGTCGAACGTGTCCAGCAGGCGCTCCATCTTGAGATCCGCGAGCGAGAGCACGTTGCGCAGGCCACCGGACAACAGCGCCTGGCCGTCACGTACCGCCGCCCACCGGCCCACCAGCTCGACGCCCATCGAGGCGAGCGCGTTGAGATCGAGCGCCGTCCGCCCGGCAGTCCCGACGAGCTGGGGCGAAGGCAGCCGCCGGGCCCGGGTGAGATCGTCGATCTCGTCGTACCGCTGGTCCCACACGCCCGACGCGTCCATCCACCACAGCACGTCGCGGCCGCGGTACGTGCGCGGCAACCGCACATGCTCCCCGACCGAGAGGGTCACCGGCCGGCCCGACCGCTGCAACTCGGCGGCCAGCTGCACGCCGGTCGCCGACGCTCCTACGACGAGCACGCGGCCGTCGGGGAGCCGGGTCGGATCCCGGTAGTCGAACGGCGTCAGTTGCTCGACGGACGCCGGCACCGCATCTTTGAACTGCGGCATCGTTGGGCGGTTGCAGGCGCCGCTCGCGATGACCACGGTCCGAGCGTGAATCTCACCGTGGCTCGTCGTCACGTGGTATCCATCGTCGGCCGTCCGGACCGAGGTGACGTTCACGCCGGTCCGGACGGGGGCGCGCGAGACCTTGGCGAAGTGCTCGATGAACTCGGTCACTTCGGCCACCGTCATGTAGCCGTCCGGATCCGGGCCCTCATAGCGAAGGCCCGGCAGGCGGCTCTGCCAGTTGGGAGTGAGCAGCCGCAGCGAGTCCCAGCGTTCGCGCCGCCAGGAGTTAGCGACCTCTCCGCGCTCAAGCACGATGTGGCCGACTGACCGGTCGCTAAGGAAGTGGCTCGCGGCGAGGCCCACGTGCCCCGCGCCGATGACGACCGCGGTGGTGCGCTCGATGGTTTGGCCCTTCAGGCGACTTCGACGGTGACGTTCGTCGGATTCGTCAGCGCGTCGTACACGGCGGAGCGCTTCTGGGACTGGGCGACCAGCGCCTCGATCTCCTGCCTCGACGCGTCCGCGTCGATGTTGAACGTCACCTTGATGTCGTTGAAGCCGTTGCGGACGTCGCTGTCGGCACCGAGGATCCCGCGGATGTCGTGCCCGCCCTCGACCGTGGACTCGACCGAGCGCAGCTGGATGCCGCGGTTCTCCGCGACGGACGCGATGCCCCCCGTCAGGCAGCTCGCCAGGCCGACGATGAGGTACTCGATCGGCGTGATGCCGTCGTCTTCCGCCGCGAAGACCTCGGGGTGGTCGGCTTCGAACGTCCACTCCTGCTTGTGGCTCTGCTCCTGCCCGAGGCCGAAGAAGCTCTGGACCTTGATCGTGCTGTGCACGCCGTTCTGCCACTTGGCGGACGCGCGCCAGGTGAACTGAGCGGCC
>Ga0182030_10024139_pt1 | contig 11198 bp, 7 predicted proteins | sample 812S3MmetaG_FD_121299 | JGI IMG/M metagenome (GOLD analysis project Ga0182030, IMG submission 121299) | Permafrost microbial communities from Stordalen Mire, Sweden - 812S3M metaG (Illumina Assembly) | ecosystem: Environmental > Terrestrial > Soil > Wetlands > Permafrost | place: Sweden...
GATCGGTCCGGCGGTTGGCGTGGACGCCGCGGCAATCGCTGGGAAGGCATGACGCCGGAAGAGCGCGAGAGGTTCCGAGAGGACATGCGCGCGCGCTGGTGCCGCGTGGGAGCGCCGCCCAACGAAACGAGCGAGCCGGCGTGATTTATTTGGCCGCATCGGTCCGGGTCAGCGCGAAGCAATTAATATCTGCTGATCCGGACGGTGCCCGCCGGCGCTGGAGGGCGATGTACGACTACGTGAGACCAGGACTCTAACCCCACCAGAACCAGCGTTACAACCGCCAGCACTACCTGCAAACGTTCGGAGCGCTTTTCTTTGGAACTCAGCTCGCGTTTGCGCCATGCGGCCGAGGGCTGCGCCCGCAAGCGCCAGATCCATGCCAGCACCGCGAGGTTGACGATGGCGCCCAGAGTGGCAAGTGCCAACATGGGAATGCGAAACGCGTCGCGATGAAATGCCAGCAAAGATGGGTAGACGCCGGAAGCCGCCAGCGCACCGAGTCCGATGGCGACCCGCAGGCCGCTGATGGTGAGCACAGCGGTGCAAAGGCTCTGCAGCAGTGCAAACGCCAGGCTGGCCCAGCCAAGATCGCGGATTCCCTTGGTACTTTCCAATTTGCCTCCTGCTGCGTTGCAGCGCCTTTGCTGTCTCCAGGCAGAATCAGAGTAGCGCACGAAACCATCGGCGGCCAATCCAATACCGAGAGCATTCGCAGGAAAAACAATTGAGATCTGACGGTTGTTCATTCGCCCCTCCGGGGCTGATGGATTCGAATGGGACGCATTCCCAGGATTTCATCCTGGGCTATTGTCAGTCGGTCCCTCCGGGACGTGAAACAGAGGCTATTCTCGGTCTGTCCATTCGGGACGTGAAACAGAGGCTATTCTCGGTCTGTCCCTCCGGGACGTAAAACGCACCAATGGGCCTGGCGGAAAGATTTTCTGTTCAACCTAGCCACTTTCGCTGTAACCTTTCCGGCAGGCGCCCACTCCTAAGGTGCGTGACTCGGATTGTGCGGGATTGGCCAGTAACGGTTCCCGCGTGGCTACAACCGGCGGACCCCTCCGCCCCAACCCCCAAGCGAGGTCAATCAATCATGAAGAACCAATTCAACGCTCTGCTTCTCACCGCGGCGCTCTCCGGCCTGGTTGGCGGAACCCAAGTATCGGCCCAGGCGGCCACCCAGGGTAACGCGAAGGTGAACGCGGCCAAGGCCGGCCTGCGCCTTACCAGCCTGGATCAGACCCCACCTGCAAAGCATGCCTGTAAAGGAAAGAACGGTTGCGCGAAAACCGGCGGGTGCAAGACCGGCGATCAGGGCTGCAAGGGTAAGAACACTTGCGCCGGCAAGGGCGGATGCGCCACCGACGGCTCCAAGCCAGCAGCACCCAAGTTCGCTTAGTCTCTCCCCCAAACCGGTGGCGCGGCTGGCTCACAAGGCATCTTTCTACCGCGCCACCAACTTGTGTTCATTAACCACTAGTGTGGTGAGGATCAGGCTCGCAGCAAAAGTCTTGAGCATTCCTGGCACGCCAGCATCGCGAAACGCAGATCCTTCGACTCCCTTCGCTTCGCTGCGGTCGCTCAGGATGACAGCCGTTATGAGATTGACCTCAGGCTCAGAGCATTAGCCGCTAGTCACTAACCACTAACTACTAACCACTAACTACTGTTCACTGAGAGCTGTATTTATGCCCGGAAATCGCTTCAATGCGTTTCAGGATCACGGCGTAGGCATCGGCCTGCGCATTCCTCATTACGACCATATCTTTTCGCGCAAGCCGGTAGTGGACTGGTTCGAGATTATCTCGGAGAACTTCATGATCGACGCGGGCCGGCCGCTGGCCATGCTGGATCGCATCCTGGAGCAGTACCGAGTGGTGCAGCACGGCGTGTCGATGTACTTTGGCTCAGTGACTGCGCCCGATCCCGAGCATTTGCGCCGCCTGAAGCAGCTAGTCCGGCGCACCAACACTCCCTGGCTCAGCGACCACCTGTGCTGGGGCAGCGTGGACGGAACTTATACGCACGACCTGCTGCCGCTGCCTTACACATGGGAGGCAGTGGAGCGCACAGTGGCGCGCGTAAAGCAGGTCCAGGACTATCTGGAGATTCCCGTTGCCGTGGAGAATGTCTCCAGCTATGCAGCCTTCACCGGATCGCAGATGACCGAGTGGGAGTTTTTATCGGAAGTGGTCAGCCGCGCCGATTGCGGCATTCTGCTGGACGTGAACAACATTTACGTCTCCAGCGTAAACCACGAGTTCGAGCCCATGGATTACGTCAATGCCATCCCCGCCGAGCGCGTGGCGCAAATCCACATCGCCGGCCACTCGCGCTATGACAAGTACATTCTGGATACGCACGACCATCCGGTTATCGACCCTGTATGGCAGCTCTATGCGCGCGCCATCGAGCGCTGCGGCCCCACGCCCACGCTTTTGGAATGGGATGACCATATTCCCAGCTTCGACGAGGTTCATGCCGAGGCAAAAAAGGCCGAGCGCTATCTGGGCAGTCATGCCGGGGCGCTTTCGGAGGCGGCGCGATGAATCTTGAAACCCTGCAGCGCGAAATGGCGGCAGCCGTTATGCAACCGCTGACACCGGAAGAGAACATGCGCGCACATGCCGCCGATGGCCGCGCCATGACCGCCGTGGCTGAGTCGTTCATCGCGCCTAATAGCAGGCTAAGCGCTTGTGAGCGCCTGGAGATCTACAACCGCCAGTATTGGTATCGCGTCCTCGATGCTCTAATCGAGGACTTTCGCGCGTTGCGGGCGGTTGTTGGCGCCAGTGCGTTTCAGGCGCTTTCGATCGCGTATCTCACGGCTCATCCCAGCCGCTCGTTCACCATGCGCAACCTGGGTTCGAAGCTACCCGAGTGGCTCGCAGCGAATCCGCAGTTCAGCGGGCGCCGCCATCGCCTGGCCATGGATGTTGCGCGCATCGAATGGGCGTTCGTAGAGGCATGGGACGGCGCAGATCACACGCCGCTCACACTCGACCAGATTGCAACCCTCGATGGCGGCTCGCGGTTAGCGCTTCAGCCCCATCTGCGGCTCATCGAACTCAATTACCCGGCCGACGATCTGGTCCTCGCCCTTCACGACCGGGAGAAGCGAGGCACGAGCGAGGCGGGCCACATGCACGGAGACGGTTCTGAAGACGAAGATGGCGGCAATCCCGACGCGCCTGCCAAACTGCCCAAGCTCCGCCCCCGGCCAACATGGCTGGCGGCTCATCGTGTCGACTTGTCGGTGTATTACCGGCGTCTGCAGCGCGAGGAGTTTCTGACCCTCACCGCCATTCGCCAGGGTCTTGGGCTCGGCGAAGCCATTGAAGCAGGCTTTCAGGACTCGCAGGCACCCGCATCGCGCCGGCCGCGACTGGTAGGCGAATGGTGCACTAACTGGGCCGAACTTGGCTGGATCTGCGCCCCCGATCTGGAATCGATTCTGGAAATCTGAAAACGGAGTTATACGAAGAAAAGATATGGCTAAGCTCATCGACTTTATAGGCAAAACCTACACTCGCGCCGTTGGCCTGTTGAACTGGCTCAAGAGCCCCTTGCTGCTGGCGATCCGACTCTACTGGGGCTGGCAGTTTGCGCAGGATGGGTGGGGCAAGTTGAACCATCTCGACAAAGTAACCCAGTACTTTGCTTCGTTGAACCTTCCCATGCCGGCGCAAACCGCTCTCGCGGTCGCGCTGATCGAACTGGTGGGCGGGATTCTTTTAGCGTTGGGAATCGGCACGCGTCTCGTCTCGCTGGTGCTCTTCCTCAACATGACCGTCGCTTTCTGGACGGCAGAGAAGGATGCTTTCCTCGGGGTGCTCTCCGCTCCCGACAAATTCCAGGCAGCAGACGCTTATAACTACTGGTTCGCCGCGCTGCTGATCCTGATTCTTGGTCCGGGTATCGTCTCGATCGATGCATTTATCGGCAGGTGGTATGCGGCAAAGCGCGAACCGTGACAGCGCTTATCATTGCCAGGCAGTATCATCAGTTCCACTGAATCTCTTTGTGGAACGTGGCTGGTATGCGAATCGTCTATGTGCTTACGTCGCTCGGCATGGGCGGAGCGGAACGGCAAGCGCTTGCGGTGGCTGATCGCATGGCAGAGCGCGGCCATTCCGTCGCCCTGCTTGTCCTGCGCCTGCCCATCCCGCAGCAGTGGCCTACCGCGCACTCCATCGTATATCTGAACATTCGAAAGACTCCGCTCAGTCTGCTGGCAGGGCTGGCTCATGCCCGCCGTTTTCTCCTCGCGTTCCGCCCGGACCTGCTTCACAGCCATAGCTTTCACGCCAACATGGTTGCGCGAGTGCTCAAGCTGGTTGTTCCGTCTGCTAACGTCCTCTCCAGCGTTCACAACATCTATGAGGGCGGCTGGGGGCGCATGTTGGCCTACGGTCTGACAGATTGGCTCGCCTGCCGCACTACCGCGGTAAGCCAGGCGGCTGCGGAGCGTTTCGTCCGGTTCATGGCCGTGGGCCGCCGCAAGTGCGTGGTGGTGACAAACGGAATCGACACTGCCGAGTTTGCCCCTGATTCGGCTCGCAGGGAGCGCATGAGAAGTGAGATGGGTTTGGATGCCGAATTCATCTGGCTGGCGGCAGGCCGCATCGTGCCCGCAAAGGACTATCCGAACCTGCTGCGAGCCTTTGCGCAACTCCGCCAATGCCGCGCCGACGCGCGCCTATGGATCGCCGGAGAGGGAGCTGGGCCGGACTTCGACCGCATGGCCCGTTTGCAGGCTGAGACTGGTTTGGGCGGTGAGGTGCGCCTGCTCGGCCTGTGCCGCGATATGCCGGCGCTGCTGGATGCCGCGGACGGATTCGTGCTTGCCTCCGCATGGGAGGGCATGCCACTTGCCGTGGCCGAAGCTATGGCGATGGAAAAGCCAATCGTGGCTACCGATGTCGGGGGCGTCCGCGAACTGGTGGGAGAGACTGGCACAATCGTTGCGGCGGGCGATCCGCAGGCCCTGGCACAGGCCATGCTGAGCGAGATGGAGAAATCTGGGGAGAACCGCCAGGCCATGGGCCGCGCAGCCCGTGCGCGCATTGAAGCCAACTTCGACATCGACGCCAAGGCGGACGAGTGGGAAGGGTTGTATCGGATACTGCTTCGACGGGAACGCTGAGCCATGCGCTATGGCAGTTCCGATGCGCACAAGTCCCGCTATCCTCATCGTGATAACCTTATCGGCGGCCTTCCAATGCAGTGGAAAAACGGGCTAAAGGCCGGGCGCAGGGTAATTCATGGAGGAAGGGCAATGCGGGGAGCAATTGCGGTCATCTGCTGTCTATTCGTTGGGGGAACACTCGGGATGGGAAATGAATCGGCGCACGCGCAGGTGAGGCCGGCGCAGAATGCGGTCCAGGCTCTGGATCATGGCTGGCAATTCCGGCAGGTTACCGCCGGCGCCGAGCAGGACGAGAAAGGCTGGCTTCCGGCCACCGTCCCCGGCGATGTTCACCTCGATCTGCTGGCCAACAAGAAAATCCCCGACCCATTCTTTCGCGACAACGAGGCCAAGCTCCAGTGGATCGAGAATGAAAGCTGGGAGTACCGTCTGAGCTTCGATGTAACTCCAGCATTTCTCTCCCGCTCCAACGTCGACCTGGTTTTCGACGGGCTGGATGCAACGGCGCAAGTCTATTTGAACGGCGCGCAGGTGCTGAAGGCCGACAACATGTTTCGCATCTGGCGCGTGCCGGTGAAAGGCCATTTGCACGTTGGCAAGAATCTGCTGCGAGTGGTGTTTCCGTCGCCGATAAAAGCCGCTGAAGCAGTTGCCGCGCTCGATCCCTGGCAGCCACGGACAAAAACCGAGCCCAAGACTTATGTTCGCAAAGCCGCATATGAGTATGGCTGGGACTGGGGGCCGAAGTTTGTAACCAGCGGCATCTGGCGCATGGTGCGGCTTGAGGCATGGGACAAGGTTCGGATTGCGGACTTCGTCATCCGCCAGCACGATGTGAGCAGGGGAGTGGCGCACGTGAGCGCCGAAGTTGAAATTGAGGCCTCGACCGCCGGCTCAGCCAAAGTGACGGTTCAGTACACCGACAACGGCAGACCCATAAGCGAGATTGCAACGGTGAGCTTTCATGCCGGACGCAACGTGATCGATCTGCCCATTGAGATCCGCCAGCCCAGGCTGTGGTATCCGGCCGGCTACGGCGATCAGGCTCTGTACGAGTTCACGGCGCTGGTTGCCACGGGAGTTCAGACGGCGGAGCAGCGCAAGGTAAAGGCAGGTCTGAGGACCATCGAACTCCATCGCGTGCTGGATAAATGGGGCCGTTCTTTTGAACTGATTGTCAATGGCATTCCGGTCTTCGCCAAGGGGGCGGACGTAATCCCTTTCGACAGCTTTCCCAATCGTGTCACCGAAGCGGATTACCGCCGCATCCTGGAGTCTGCCCGCGACGCCAACATGAACATGATCCGCCACTGGGGCGGCGGCTACTATGAGACCGACGAGTTCTACCAAATCTGCGACGAACTCGGCATCATGGTGTGGCAGGACTTCATGTTCGGCAACGACTGGCAGCCCGGCACCTACGACTTCAAGCTCAATGTCGAAGCCGAGGCCGAGGACCAGGTGCGCCGCCTGCGCAACCACCCCAGCATCGTGGTGTGGTGCGGTAACAACGAGACCGAAGGCGCCATCGGCTGGGGCGCAAGGGCCGCGCTACCCGCGGATGTACGTTATCAAATGTGGCAGGACTACCTGACGGTTTTCAGCGGCATTCTGAACCGCGTAGTAGCGCGGCTTGCCCCGGAAACGCCCTACTGGCCGAGCTCGCCCAGCGCCGATTATGAAGCGCTCAGCGATCATTATCAGAGCGGGGATGCGCACATCTGGGATGTGTGGCATGGCCGCGTACCCTTTTCAACCTACGAAACACACCATGCGCGCTTTGTGACAGAGTATGGCTTCCAGTCGTTTCCGGAGATGAGTACGGTGGAAGCGTTCACCGAGCCTGAGGATCGAACCGGTATCTTCACCGCGGTGATGCTTGCCCACCAGAAGAACAACGAAGGCAATGACATTATCCACAACTATCTGCTGAAGGATTACTCCGAGCCAAAGGATTTCCCGAGCTTCCTTTATGTTAGCCAGGTGTTACAGGCTGAAGGAATCAAGATAGGCGCGGAGCATTTTCGCCGCAGCCGGCCGGAGACCATGGGATCCATCTTCTGGCAATTGAACGACTGCTGGCCGGTAGCTTCGTGGTCCTCCATCGACTACTACGGACACTGGAAGGCGCTGCAATACTATGCGCGGCGTTTCTATGCGCCCATTCTGGTTTCGCCCCATGTGGAGGATGGCTCGCTGAAGGTTTATATTGTCTCCGACAAGGTGAAGTCTGAATCGGCCACGTTGCGAGTGCGCCTGATGGACTTCGACGGTAAGGTGCTGCTGGAAGAATCGCATGCGGTGGATGTTACTCCGCTGGCCAGCCAGGTCTATCTCGACTGGCCTCTGAGGAAGCTTGCCGATGCCGGCGCGGCCGACACTTCGCGCGTCTTTGTGGTGGCCGATTTGACCGAGGGCGCCACGCAGATCTCACGCAACCTGGCTTATTTGGCGCCCGTTAAGGAAATTCAACTGAAGCCCGCGGCACTGAAGACGGAGACCTCAGGAGGAAGCGGAAGTTACAAGATCAGCATAACTTCGCCGGTGCTGGCTCGCAGCGTTTATATCTCCTTTGGCAACCTGGACGTGAAGCTCTCGGAAAACTACTTTGACATTATGCCGGGAGAGACAATTCAGCTTGTGGCGACCACCGTGGCGACGCTGGATACGATGAAGGCTCAAATGAAGGTGATCTCGCTAACTGACGCGTTCTCAACCGGCGGTGGGGCTGCGGTTGGAGCGGCGCGCTGATCATTTTGTGGAGCTCTGAACAAGTTGGAAGTGAACTTGCGGGAGACGTCCCTCAGGGGCTAAAGCCCACGTTTGTTTGTGGACTTTATGGCACGACTGAAGTCGTGCCCTTTCAAAGCAACGCGCTTTTCGGCAACATCCAAAGTGATGCCTTTTCAAAGCGTCGGCCTGTTGAGTGGTTCACAAAGAAAGGCCGGAGCGTTGCGCGCCGGCCCTTGTTTCTTAAGCCCGGCCTAGAAGTTGAACGCGGCCTGGAAGAAGACGCGTCGCGACGCCGATCCAGAGGGCGAGGCGAAGATGCCGCCGGCTAGGCTGGTGGCCTTCTGAAACCGGGGCCCGGGGCCGTAGTTGGTCGTCGATCCAGATAGCAGTGTCGGAACTACGCTGCCCGAGGGAGTCCCGTAGTCTATGTCGTTGAAGAGATTCAACGCCTGTGCGCTGAAGGTGAGCGAATACTTGTGTCCTGTGTTCGCTGCCGGCGGTCCATATCCGCCACCGCCACGGCCGCCGCCGCCTGGGCCGCCGCCAAATCCTCCCATTGGACCGCCAGGGCCCCCTGGCCGCTGCCCGTTCGGGCTGTTCTGCGATTGGAGCTTGGGTCCGATTCCAAAGGCCCGGCTCACGCGCAGGTTGAACGCAACTGAGGCAGAACTGTTGAGAAGGTTTGGGGTGAGCAGTGCTTCACCGGCTTGAGGGGTCAGGTCAAGGCAGCCAAACGAGGTATTCACGAACTCAGCCGATCCCGAGTTGCAGGAGGCGGAGTTCGCCGTCCCCGGGCGATCGTTGAAGAAGTCGTCGCCGGTAAGATCCGTATCCGTCGTGACGTTGTAGGGCCGTCCCGACTGCGCAATGAGAAACGGGTTGAAGGTGATGGCCAATGGGCCGGTGTAATTGCCCATCACGAAGAGCATGTTCCTGCGGACGAACGCAGCGCGGCCATAGTCCTGCCTAAGGTTATAGGAGTTCGAGACCGTCCCTGTGTCTCCATTGGCAAAGTTCAGCGTATAGAAGCCCATGACGCTGAGCGTGGGCTTCAATCGCGCGTTCACATTGGCAATCACCTGGTTCTGCTTGAACACTGCTTCCGGAAAGATTTCATCTATGGGTCCAAGTGAGGGATTTGGCCTGGGTCCCGTGGTGCTGTTGTAGAAGGTTGTTCCTGGCACCGGCTCATAAGCGTTCGAGTCGCGCGTGTTCATCTGGTGCACGCCATTGGAGTGCAGGTAGGTGAAGGTGAGCGTGGTGGTCTTGGTCAGTTGCCGCTCCAGGGTCGTGCCCACTTGCTCGTTGTACGGCGAATGATAGGTGGGATCGAGCTGCTGAATCTGCGGCGGGTTCACTGCGGATGTGGCGCAATTTGACCCTGGCGTGTTAAGCGCGGCCGTCAGACTTGTGGTGCTAAAGCAGGTGGGATTGTTGATTATGTTTTGTATCTGGGCGTCGGGGCCGCCGTTGTACCGCGCCAGGCTCATCAAGCTTCCAATGCCGAACCGGTCATAAAACAGGCCGAAGCCTCCACGCAAGACTGTCTTGGAGGTTGTGCCCTTCTTGTGTCCATCCAGTGCGTAGGCAAAGGATACGCGGGGCGCCCAGTCGCTGTGGTCGGCGATGTGATTCTCCCCCTCCCAGCGCAGGCCGCCGGAAAGTGTAAGGAACTGGTTGGCCTTCCAATCGTCCTGGAAGAACACCGCGGCGTCGAAGATGTTTTCAGTGTAGGAGAGCTTGCCCGAACTCCCGGCTGTGGTGTATGTCAGCTTGTTCGGCGTGCAGGTGCCGGGCGTGGGGCAGGCCGCGGCGATCTGGGCAATGGTTTCCCCCATGGCCAGGCCGTTCAGTGTGTCCACATACGCGCCGATCGAAGGAAAGCTGAAACCCCCATTGAATCCAGCGAGCCCGGTGTTGGCGTCCCGGTTGTCGCGCAGCCACGTCCCGAACTTGATTGCGTGCGCGCCCGCCGACATGGTGGTGATGTTCTGCAATTCCATGTGCGTGCTGTGGTCGGATGACTGCCCGCCGCTGCTGCCGCCGCCGGTGAAGTAGCCTGGGACGCCGATGGTCGGCGTGGTATTGACCGGCGTCGTCACTGTCGGCGCCAGCCGGTACTGAATGCGAGTCTCATTCACAATGTGATCGTTGATGATCTGCGAATCGAGCAGTTGCGCCGATTGTTCACTGGTAGAAGAAGAGTTGGACTGCGTAGGCAGCGAGGTCGACCCAATGCTTCCGCTTGACGATCCGTTTTCATATTGGTAGCGCAGGGTCAGTGTGTTCTTTTGTCCCAGTTGCAGGTCAATGCGTGGTGAAACCTCCACACGGTTGGCCGTGGTGTTCAGCGCGCCGGTGGTTGGTGCGGTGGGAACCGAGTACAGGCCAGTCGCCGCGTCCAGCACCGGGATCTCAACCGAGTAGATGCTGGCATCCGGGCTGTTGCGGCCTTCCACGCTGAGGAAGAAAGAGGCGCTCTTGTTGAGGGATCCGCTGACGGTGGCGTTGTACTGGATGCTGTGATAGGCCGGCGGCGGAGCAAACGGATTTTCGGTGTTGAAGGAGTTGTCGTTGCCCTGGACGAATCCGCGACCGTGCAGTTGATCCGTGCCAGGCTTGGTGAGAATCTCAATCCGGCCGTATCCGATATGGTCGAACTCGGCCGAGAAAGGGTTTTGATTGATGCGAATCTCGCGAATTGCCGATTTCGGGGGAAGCGTGCCGCCGGTAAAGCCGTCGATGTAGATCTGTCCGCCGTTGGGGCCTGCCGAAGGGCCAGCAAGAGCAGTCAACTCATTGGACAACTCGTCGGGATCGTCCGACAGAGCTTCGAGATCTTTTCCCTTCAGCACAATCGCGCTCGCGTTGCCGCTGGCCTCTACATTCACAGTTGGCGACTCGTCGGTGACGGTAACGCTTTGCTGTTCCACCTCGATTGCCATCGTAACGTCTACGCGCTTCGACTGGCCGGCCGCGAGCGCAATCGCCGGCATTTTGAACGGAGCAAATCCAGGGTAGCTGGACCGCACAATGTAGCTGCCTGCGGCCAAGCCGGTTACCGCATAGGCTCCGGAAGAATCCGCGGTCGTTTCCTTGACAGGCGCTCCTGCGGCAGTGGTGATGGTCACGGTAGCGCCTGGAATCAGCGCGCCCGTCGGGTCGGTAATGGTTCCGCGCAGAATTGCGGTTGGCGCCTTTGTGGATGCGGCGCCTGCTGACGCGGCCGGGGTTTGCACCGGTGGCGCAGCAGTTTGCGCTTGCGCCGAACCAAGGCACGCGATTGCCAAGGCGGCAAAAATCAAATAAA
>Ga0182030_10024140_pt1 | contig 11198 bp, 5 predicted proteins | sample 812S3MmetaG_FD_121299 | JGI IMG/M metagenome (GOLD analysis project Ga0182030, IMG submission 121299) | Permafrost microbial communities from Stordalen Mire, Sweden - 812S3M metaG (Illumina Assembly) | ecosystem: Environmental > Terrestrial > Soil > Wetlands > Permafrost | place: Sweden...
CCGTCGGTCTTGAAGAACAGTTCGATCGAGAACGGACCGGTAAAATCCATTTCGTCGCCATACTGATCTTGGGGGAAAAACAATACCCCGTCCACGTTGGTGATTGCCTCCGCGTTGTACGAGTGGCTGCCAGCATTGCGGCCATTTACAAACATGGAGGTGGGCGCAACATTTGTGCTCAGCGTCACGGGATTGCCAGAAAGTCCGTTGAACGTGATTAAATCATCGATTGCTGCCGGCAGGCTGTCGGTCGTATAAATCCCCTGCCCGCTGTTGGTGTCGGTATCGGCCACGCCGACATAAGTGGGGGAGCCGCTGCTGTTCGGCGCGACGATCTGCGCTTCCATCCGCCAATAGGCGACAGCATAGCCACCGAGGATCGTTACGGCTACCACACTGCTCGTCACCGCTCCCCCGTCATTGCTGATCACCACGTCGTAATTTAAATTAGTGCCGCTGGCTGGAAAGAGGTTTAAGACACTATTGGTAGCCCCGGCCACCGGTTGACCATTGTTGAACCATTGATAATAAAGCGGACCGATGCCCGACGTGGTTACGCTTAACAGCGCCGCCCCGCCAAGATTCACCACTAAAGGTGAAGGCGGAGTGATAATTGTCGGTATTGAGGATGAGGAGGACAAACCCCAGGCTGAACCGAGATTGTAAAGATTGAGGGAAACCAATTGCGCCCCGCTTCCGCTGGCCACTAGGCTGATCGGCAGCGCACCGGCGGTGGGATTCACATTGGCCGGCATGTAGACCAAGCCATCGTTGCCAAAAATTTCCAGGATACCGCGATCTACCAGGATGTGAAGATGCACCACGCCGTTACTCGGACTTAACGGCTGGCTGATACCAGAGCAAGTCACCTGATGTCCGATATTATCATAGACTACCGGGTCGCCGCGCAACGTGAAGGTAATTTGGCTCGCGGCACCCGGTTGGAAGAGCGCGTCGACTTCGCAAGCCTCACCGGTCATGCCGGACAAAACATCAACACCGTTGGTCATCGCCTGTGCCGGCCAGGAATTGGTGCTGGTGCGCAGCAACGAGATTTCCCGGACAGGATTGACATACATCAAGGGGGTTCCTGCCGTCGTGACGAGCGTGAGTTCTGCGGGGAAAGTCATGGGTTGATTAAACGGCATCCCCGGATAGTTTTGACTTCCATTGGCCATCAAGATCCGGCGATTGTCGTTGGTGGGCATGTTATTGAATGTCTGCCCCGCCCAAAAATTATTTGCACCCCGAATACTAAAAGGCCCGAACTGGGGTGTGAATGTGTTGCCATCGAACAACCCGACGTAGTAGTGACCAAGGTTGGTGTAGAAAATCCATTTGACGTTATTAGTATTGCCATCCACCGGCAAGGGAAACAACTCCGGGCATTCGTAGGCGTTGGTAAACGTGAAGGTGGACGTTTGTGTCCAATGCTTGAGATCGGTCGAGGATAGAAAGGCAAAGTCGTTATTGATCAGAAAAAGCGCCATGACCCACTTGTTGCCGGGCGCATACCAGAGCACTTTGGGATCACGGTTGCCCGCCGCGATATTGGGCACGACTGGATTGTTGGTGTATTTGGTCCAAGTCCGGCCGTAATCAAGGCTGTAAGCCATGCATTGAGTTGAGGGTAGGCCAATCGACATGCGGTTCTGCCCGCCGGCTGAACAATAAAATGCCACCAGCGCATTGGTGCCAAATCCAGCCGAATTATTCCAATCCACAAGGGCGGAACCGGAAAATTCCGTGCCCAGGTTGTCGGGGTATAACGCTTCGGGAAGCTCGGTCCAATGCACCAAATCCGTGCTGACGGCATTGCCCCAGTGCATATTGTCCCACGCCCAGCCATAGGGATTATGCTGGTAACAATAATGATACTCGCCGTGGTAATAAACCATCCCGTTGGCGTCGTTGACCCAACCACGGCGAGCCGTGTAGTGGTAGATCGGCCGCAACGATTCCTGATAAATTGGTGGATCCGCGATGATCGTGTTGGTTTGGATAAAATAAGTCGCCAACTGATTCGAAGTGGCAAGTTGTGAATCCACCCGCACCAGCAGTTCCTGCCCCTGAAAAGGCGTCAGATCCATGAACGCCCAGAAGTTCGTGGCGGTGTCGGCCAGTTCCACATTCATTTCCCGCACGACGAGCCCATTTTGCACCAGTTCCAGGAGATGTTTTGTGGCCCCGGTCCGGATTGGCAGATTGAGGTAGGGTTGTGTGGCCGTAAAGACACTCGCCAGCGACGCATCCGTTTCCGTGATCTGGTCCACGTTGATGTGTCCCCAGCCGCCCGTGTAAGAATCCACGATTTGAATTTGAGCCGTTTGACCGTGATAGGCGCTCACGTTCCATTGCAACCAATCCAGATGTTCACGGTCGCCCATTCCAACCGCCGAACGAACCACTTGTCCGCCGACCACCAGATTCATGCAGGTTTGTTCCAGGTGATTTCCGCCACCAATAAGAAACTTGATGTAGTTTCTCTGGATAGTGAAGGCCGGCGAGGTAAGCGTGCCTGTGCTGGTGTCGCCATTTAGAAAGGTGTTCACCAGACCGCTTCCGAGAAAACCGTCCACGGGATTTTGATTGGCCAATGTCCCTTGTGCCGGGCCCGGACCAAAGCACGTCCCGGTCGCCGTCCATACCCCACCCGGCAGCCAGGCGTAATTCGATTGCTCAAAATCAGACAGCAGAATGTCTTGGGCAAACAGCAAAGTGCCGGTCGTCGCCAAAAAAAACGACAAGAGGAATCCCCTGACGACTGATTGCGCCTGCGTTCGCCAAGATTGCTGTGAATTCACGGAACTTCGCCCGGCATCATTTCCAACTCGATTTCAGATTCCAAATGTTCAATGCATTGATTTTAGTTCCGCTCTCCGGTCCAAAGAATTCCACCTCGCGACTTCCGGCGGAGGGATAGACCAGCACGGTGAAAACTTTCTCGCCGTCATTCACGAACACTTCCACTGAACAGGCGTCCACGAAAACGTGCAGCTTCACCTTGCCATCGCGAACGGCGAGCGGGGCGTCATATTTGCCGGAGAACACCGGATTGAAACTCACGTTGCCCGAGTGAGTGCGATCCACGAACACGGTTCCCTTGTCGCGATCCGCCCCGATGACTGTTTCCTCACCCTCACCTTTCAAAAGTTTTAGGCCTTCCAATCCGGCGCTCTGCGGATTGAACTCAACTTCAATCTCTAGCTGGTCGCCTTGGATGTGATTTTTTGCGAGCCAGGCGTTGGCTTCAGCCAGATCGCCACCTTTGAATTTAATATGCTGGCCGCGCAACGAGTCCATTTCGTGCGTCGGTTTTTGCACCAACCGGATGCCCTCGGCGGTCTGGCGCAAGCCGACTTCGCGCGGGATGGACATCGCACTGCGCCACGGCGACGTGGGAACGTCCTGACCGTATTCCCAGTTGCTCATCCAGCCGAGCCACAGTCGGCGGCCATCCGATTTCGGAATGTCGCTCCATGAAACTGCCGCGTAATAATCCGGGCCGTAATCAAACCACAGTGCCGATTCGGAGGCCGGGCGTGCGGGTTCATCGGCCAGCATGATTTGGTCAACATTGATGAGGCCCCAGCCGCCGGTGGCGTTGTCCACAATCAGCAAAACGGCCTTCCGGTTTTTGAACTCGTTCACGTTCCAAGATTTCCACGCCAGCCGCTCGGCGGCATCGCCGGATGCAGTGCGCACGACCTTGCCATCCACCAGCAAATCCATGCGGGTTTCCTTTTGCGAGCCGCCGCCGATGAGAAAATTCAGATAGGAATGGGTGATTTCAAACTCCGGTGAAGTCAGTGTGCCGGTGGTGGCGTCGCCATGGTAATAGCTGTTCACCAAACCATGTCCCATGTATCCGTCCACGGGATTTTGGTCACCAAGACGGCCTTGCGCCGGTCCAGGCCCGAAGGCTTCGCCGGTGGTTTTCCAATCGCCGTAATCTTTGCCTTCGAAATCGGCAACTACCTGACCTTCCGGCGCAAAGGCCGGAGTCGGCGGCAGGAGTGAACCCGGATCCGCCGTGAACTGTTTGCCGTCAAACTGACCGACAAAATATTGTCCACCCGACCCGCCGGCGATGCTGCCGGGATTCATGTTGACCGCGAGCACCCAGCGCTTTTCGTCCGTGCCCTGCACCGGCACCTGAAACAGGTCGGGACATTCCCAAACACCGGCAGTTCCGCCCGCCGGGCCGAATTCGCTCAACAGCTTCCAGTCTTTAAGGTTTGGCGAGCCATAAAAACGCACCTTATGCTGCGCAGATAGCGAAACAGTCATGACCCAGCTTTTGGTTGGTTCATACCATTGCACCTTGGGGTCGCGAAAATCTTTCGCGTTGAGATCGATGACCGGATTGCCGGCGTATTTTGTCCACGTGCGGCCTTTGTCATTGCTGTAGGCGATGCACTCAAATTGGACGCCATCGCTGTCCACCCGGCAGCCCGTATAAATCGCCACTATCGGCGGTTTGCCACCGTTGCCAAAGCCGCTGGTGTTGTTCCAGTCAATCACTGCGCTGCCCGAAAAAATCATCACGCCATCCGCCTCGGGCAAGGCGAGCGGCAGATGTTTCCAGTGAACCATGTCGGGGCTGACCGCATGGCCCCAGCTCATGTGTCCCCATTTATCGCCAAAGGGGTTATATTGGTAGAACAAATGGTATTCGCCTTCGTAGAAAACCAAACCGTTTGGATCGTTCATCCAATTCTTCTCCGGCGTGAAGTGATATTGTGGACGGTACGGTTCTGAATAATAAGCGCTCTGACCTGCCGCGAAGGATGAAATTATCACGCTCAAACTCAATCCCGCGCAAAATAACTTTACCAGGCGGGCCAGATTGTTTGCGGTTGATAAATATTTAATTTTACTTTTCATTAATCTCCTAAGTCTAAACTTTATCCGTCGTAACCAGCTTGGACACGCTTTGGCGAAGTCCATCACCGACGGCAAATCTGTTGGCAAATTCTCTGGGCAGCGGCGGCGTGGCACCGGCGTAGGAACAGACGAAACGGGCCACCTCGTCAGCGAGACGGTTGATCTCATCCAGATCCATTTTGCTGAGCAGACCCATGACCAACGCGGCCGTGAAAGCATCGCCGGCTCCGACCGTATCCACAATTTTTATGGGGACCGAAGAACAATCCGACCATTTCCCAGCTTGAAACAATAGGCTGCCAGCCGGACCGCGGGTCAAAGCGACCAGGTGCAAATCAAATTGTTTGGCCAGCAACTCAATTTGATTATGAGTTGTGCCGTTCAATCCAAGAAGGTCGGCCAGGATCGGCAGTTCACTGTCGTTCAACTTGAGCACATTGGCGAGACGCAATGATTGTTCAATGATTTCAAGCGAGTAAAATTTCTGGCGCAAATTTATATCAAATACCCGCAATGTATGCTCAGCGGCAGAGGCCACCAGGGTTTGTATGGAATCCCGTGAGGTCTTGCCACGCTGAGCCAAGCTTCCGAAGCAAATCGCGTCTGCCTGTTGAATGCCAACCAGTGCGGCCAGTGTTACTGATATTTGGTCCCAAGCCGCATTTTCCTTAATATTGTAACTGGGGATTCCATTGTCGGATAATGTGACGGTCACCACGCCCGTGGGCGCCTTCTCATCCACTTGCACCGTGCCATCGGCAATTTGCTGCTGCTTGAATCGCCGCAGAATTTCCTGTCCGAAACCGTCGTTGCCGACGCGCGTGACCACGCAAGCGTCCGCACCAAGCGAGCGGGCGTGATAGGCAAAATTCGCGGGGGCGCCGCCGAGTTGCGAGCCGGAGGGAAGCAAATCCCACAGGACTTCGCCAATGCCAATAATTTTGAAACTCATGATTGGCCTTACTCAATGCCTAAGCGTTTTTGGATCTGTTCCAGTGGCACTCCTTTGGTCTCGTGGACCATGAATTTCACCCAGATCAGTTGGAGCACCATCATGAAGGCAAAAAATGCGAAGACGTAACCGGGAGCAAAAACAGATACCATCTTCGGGAAGAACGTCGTCAGCAGGGCGGCAAAAATCCAATGGGTAGAACTGCCGAGGGTCTGCCCTTCAGCACGATGACGGTTGGGGAAAATCTCCGAGATGAATACCCAGATCACCGCGCCTTGTCCGATGGCGTGCGCCGCGATAAAGGCAAAGATACAGGCCGGGACAATGCTGTAATGCTGCGTGAAAAATGCCCAAGCCGTCAGCCCGAGCGATGCAATATAACCAAACGAGCCAATGAACAGCAACGTGCGGCGGCCAAGCCGGTCAATCAGCCACAAACCGACAAAGGTAAAAATCAGGTTGGTCACCCCAATGCCAACGGATTGAAGCATAGCCGCCTTGGCCCCCAGGCCGGTCATCTCAAAAATTCGTGGCGCGAAGTAGAGAATGGCATTGATGCCGGAAAGCTGATTGAAGAAGGCGATCAGGAATGCCAGCATGATCGGCACCCGCAAGCGCCGCGTCCAAAATTTGGTGGAGGTTACTTGCTCGGAGGATGCAGCGAGAATCGCATCAGCATCCGACTCGACCTGGGCCGAGGTCGCCTCCGGCTCGATGAGCTTCAAGACCTTCACCCCTGCGGCGCGGTCACCCTTGCGCCCAATCAGCCAGCGTGGACTTTCCGGGATGGTAAAGCACATCACAGTGTAAATGATGGAGGGAAATGCCGCGACGCCTAGCATCCAGCGCCAGTCATTATCACTAATCCCTTTAAGCATCGCGTTGGAAGCAAAGGCGATGAGAATGCCGAACACGATGTTGAACTGAAACATGCCTGCCAGTCTTCCGCGGTAAGCCGGCGGCGCTATTTCCGAGATGTAAAGTGGGGCGGCCACTGTGGAAATGCCAATGCCAATACCACCGATGACTCGCGCGATTATGAACATGGTTACATTAGTAGAAAACGCACAGCCCACGGCCGAAATCACGTAAAGAATGCCGATGGACAATAAAGTTTTTTTGCGACCGAAAAAATCGGTCGGCCAGCCGCCAAACAACGAACCCAGCACAGTACCGTAAAGCGCCGAGCCGATGGCAAACCCATGCAAACCAGCACTAAGCCCCCAAAGGGCCTGAATTTTTTGTTCGGCACCGGAGATGACCACAGTGTCGAATCCAAATAGAAACCCCGCGAGCGCTGAAGTGATGGCCCAAAAAAGTATCTGCCGGTTGAACGCTGGAAGTTGGCCCGATATTACCGTTGGTGATGCTGCGATTGTATTCATGTCAAAAACTGTTACTGCTATACCTGGCTAAATCAATGTTATACAGATTGTCAGACTCGATAATTTAAGTATTAAGTGGTTCCACCCTGAATTCCGTGCGACCGCATCTCTATATCGTCCATATTTTTTGGACCCTCTATGTCGCTGAGTGGCTGTTTGCCCAGTTTTTACATTTGGCCCGCAGTTTGCAATGGGTCCCAGTATTGCGAGTTAATTAAACCTTGCGTGGCACCACTGGAGGGATCCACCGGGGGATTGATGTTAGCTTCTTTTCTTGATTCAGCGTGGCCATCTGCAAAGCCAACGTTGCCTGTTCCAGGAAATTTGCCGCCGTTGTGGCGAGTAGTGTCGATGCCTTCATAGGCGCCAGACGAACTTGTGACATGCATGCTTGCATTCGGCCACCACAAGCTGGCGCTGGCCGACAAATCCGGCTTGGGCTGCTTGTCACCAAAAACCATGCAATCCGTGGGATGTCGGATGGCGCTGCGTTTGAAGTTGGCTGAACTGGTGAACTTCCAACCCGCCACCGCGGTGTTCCCTGGGGTATTGGGCGTGCAACTCAGGAAGAAGGAATTGTATCCGTAACCCACCAGATTAAAGTTGAAGGCCCAATTCCAAACTGCGCCACCGTTTAAGATGATGGGGCTGTTCACCGCTGGATCATGAAATGATCGGTAATTATTCGTGCCGCCGCCACAAATTGAGTTGCCCCACCAATTGGTGGCCTCGTCAGCGGCATCCCACATGCCGTAAGTTGTCGCCAAGCAGGTGGGGAACCTATCCTCGTTGTCATCCGTGTACATTTGGGCATAAAGCGTGATCTGTTTGAAATTATTCAAACAGGAAATTTTGACTGCCTTCTGTTTGGCGGACGCCAGCGCGGGCAATAACATGGCGGCCAGGATGGCAATGATGGCGATCACAACCAGCAACTCAATCAGAGTGAAAGCGCGCCGGCAGTGAGAAATTACGTTTGAGTTGGTTGGTTTCATAGATTTTTTTATTTTTTGTAAAAGCTGGCCTGCGGCGCCGATGCCGCAGGCCAGCAACTAAACATTTTCTCTAACGCTGAACTTTATAGAATTCCGCATTACCGCTCTTGGTAATCGTTGCTTGGAAATGACCTCCGCCCAAAGAGGTAATAGTGGCCGACAAGGCTGCGTAGGTTCCTCTGACGGTGGGCGAACCAATCAGCGTGAACGCCGTCGCCGCATCCGCAGCGCTGCCGGTGAACTTGACAGTCACCGTGGAACCGCTCACAGAGATGCCGGTGATCACTGGAGTCACCACCGCTGCGCCAGGCAGTAAGCCCAACTGACCGCTGCTCGGCGTGATCAAGCCCGAGGAAACCTGCACTTCGTCAATGGCTCCAATGAATGTGCGTGGGTCAGTTTGGGGATTGTCAATCAGCGGATAACGATAGCGGCCGACAAACAAATTCCCTTCAAAGGTTCCCGGCAGAGGCCCGTAACCGGAAGGAAGCATCGTGCTGGCATTAGTGCCGGTGCCGTCGGCGTTGGCAATGGAGAGGACGATTTTATTGTTGTTCGCATCGTATTGAGCGAGCATGTAGTGCCAGTTGCCATCGGCATAGTTTTTATTCGTCAACGTCACCGTCTGGATGCCCGCGTTTGTGTCTTCAAATGACGGGCCTGCCGGAGCTACAGAGTAGTTGTTAATGTGGAAACTTACTGTGCCCGGACCCGCTTGGTTGGCGACGACGCTGTAACGAACAGTATTGCCGCCGTCGCTACCCTGACAGATCAGTTCCATGTTGCCGGACGCACTTTGGTCGCCATAGGTCTTGAAGAACAATTCCAATGAGAAGGATCCTTGGAAATCAAACACATCTGGCCCGGCAGGGTAGAAAACCACTCCGTTCACGGTTGAAATGAAGGAAGGGTCGAAGGAGTTCGTGCCTCCCGTGTTGCCACCGATAAACATCGAGGTAGGTGGAACAATGTTGGTCAAAGAAATGCCTCCGTTACCACCGATGGATGGCGGTGGGGTTGCATCGTTGAAGGTGATCAAGTCGTAGCCTTGGCTGGGAAGCACACCGGGAAGCGAATCATCAACGGTCGCTTGCGGATAGGTGACATCTTCCACCGATTCAAAGCTCCAACGGGTCACCGGAATTGCTTGGGCAACGGTTACGACCGCCGGGGCACTGGTGGCCGTGATTCCACCGCACGGAGTGGAGGCGACCAAAGTGTAAGTGCCAGCCGAAGCCAAAGTGGCCGGGAACAGGTTCAAACTGATATTGGTCTGACCGGTAACATTGGCACCATTTAATTGCCATTGATATTGAAGTGGGCCGCCCAAAACTTGAACCGGCCAAGAAGCGGCCGAAAGGTTGAGATCGCTACCGACAGCCACAGCATTCGTGGAGGAGGTGTTGTTGAACACCGGTGCATTGCAGGCGCTGGCGTTTGCCATTAGCTCGCTGTTGGGCAATGAAACATTTGAATAACGCATCTGATTGATCAAGCCGTTGAACGGTTCGTTTTGACCTTCATCACAGCCGATGAACACAGGGCCTTGGCTACCGGAACCGCCCGGATTCAGCGGCACTGTGATGTACGTTGACGTTTCCGTGCTGGTGCCGTCCTGGTTCACCACCAGCAGATCCATGGTCTCGGTGGCGGTATTAAACCGGGCCGCGACATAATGCCAATGGCCGTCATCCAAGCGCTGTCCGTGGTTTTGGGCCGCCGTAATCCGGCAATCAATTCCGAAAACTGCCACGTTCCAGCTCCAAAACCGAATACTGCCGATGTTATTCGTATCGCCCGGGTTGTCGTTCAACGAGACAAAGGCGTAGGCAGACTGATGGTGATCGAAAATGAGGAACTGTGCAGGATCCGAGCTTCCTACCGCAGCGTTCGTGGTGTCCGATTTAAAATAAGCTTCCCAGGTGAAATCGGGGCCGTTGAAGTTATTACCATATGTGATGTTGTCACAAGTCAGGCTGCCACCGGAGCCGGAGAATTCGTCAGCACCGCAATCCCAAGAAGCCGCGCCAGCACTGAAATAATTGTTCGCATTAAACATCGAAGCGGGCGGCACCGTGCTTGCAAAAGTTGGACTCGCAGCCAAGGGACCTTGTAACCACAGGTCTTGGACTGAAAGCGGAACACCGCTTATGGTTCCGGCAATGGTGCCCTGCCCCGGGTTGGTGGCCAGATCCAAAATACCGTTGCCGCTGGGGCTCAGGGCAATGCTGTTAACGCCGCCTAATTTCCAATACGCGACGGTGGTCGCATTAGTGTCTGCCTCGAGAGCCTGGACCACGCCGATCCCGCCCAGAATGAGCGTAGCGGCCAGCGCCGCTGTCTTTAGGTGTTTGCTTTTGGTTTTCATGTTTTTTTTGGTTGGTGACTTAATTGCCATTTTCCCAGCCAGACCAAATTTGGAAAATATTCCGGAGCAAAACTCCGGTCGATTTACCTATGATTACTGCCGCAAACTTTTCTTTGCACCAATAAGCCAATTGATCTAGTCGCTGGGTGTGACTCTTTTTTATACTTTGCCGCGCTTGGATACAAATGCGGACTAGACAGTATTTGAAATACATGTAATTACAACTTTTCATGCAGTAATCACATCAGGCTCCGTCGCCGAACCCAAAGCAGACCGCAAAAATTCACCGCTACGCTGACGATCTGACTAATTCGCAAGGCCAAACAGAGTTCAAATATACGAGGTCGAACGCACTCAGGAAATACAACCAGCTAGCAAGACAATAAGATTAAGGAGCCGTCGGGTCTGCAATTCCCGGCGCCAGCAACACGATGGCCTAAGCAGAGCTGGGCTGGCGGGTGGAAAGCTCCACGGCCTTGCCTTGCAGATAGGTAGTCTCTGGCCGGAAACAGGTGTTTTTTGAAAAGCAGATCCCGGCGAGGTTATTGAAACGGGCGTGAAGCGACTGATTTTGGTTCAGTCACGTCTATTTTGCCAAAAATCTCTGGCGA
>Ga0182030_10024142_pt1 | contig 11197 bp, 12 predicted proteins | sample 812S3MmetaG_FD_121299 | JGI IMG/M metagenome (GOLD analysis project Ga0182030, IMG submission 121299) | Permafrost microbial communities from Stordalen Mire, Sweden - 812S3M metaG (Illumina Assembly) | ecosystem: Environmental > Terrestrial > Soil > Wetlands > Permafrost | place: Sweden...
CCTCTCCCCAAGGGAGAGGGAGAGAAATCAAAATCATAGCCCTCTCCCAGGGGAGAGGGTGCCCGACGGAGGAGGGCAGGTGAGGGGTCCCTTTCAACCCCATTAGACTTTGACGGTGCCCTGTAGTTGCCACCGGGTCGCGTGACGCGGTACAAGGAACCTGGCTATTCTCTATGACCATCACGCTGTACTCCCCAGCATCCTTCGCCGCGGCGTGCGCTGCCTCAGCCTGTTTCATGGCTGCCGCGCACGTGGAGAAAACCTTTAAGCGCCGCCTGCAAGATGGGCTCGTGCGGATAACCGTGTCCAAGGTGCTGGCGAAAACCTTCGGCGTAGGCAAATCCGCACTCGCTGCCGTAGTTTGCCGCCCACGCCGTCATCCGGTCCAGGTATTCGTCAATCCCGTGGTGGGCACGCAGCCATTCCCCCTGCGAGGCGTGGTGTGATAGCATCTCGCGCTTGGGGGGAAGCGTTTTGCTGATGTTGACATAAAACTGGGGATTGATCCGCTGTCCCAATGGGTCCTTCCCCTCCGTGGCATCCGCGTAATAAAGGGCAGGTGTGGCGCGGCCACGCTGGGCGGGCGGATTCTGCCGCGTCTCATAGTTGGGAATGGCCAGCGCAAAGGCGGCTGCCCGCACCAGGCGAGAGGCCTCTTCGTGATCCAGCATGTAATCCACCGGCGAATGCGTAATCACCACGTCGGGATCAAATTGGCGCATCACATCCACCACTCGGCGAAGGTTTTCGGCGTTGAGCATTACCTCCACGTCCATCAGTCCGGCGCACGCGTACCATGCACCCAGATAAGCGGCGGCGGATTGCGCTTCGGCATAGCGAATCCGCGCGATCGCTTCCCTGGCCACCGTGGCCGAGCCGCAATCTCCGGCGGTCATCGTGACAATCCCTAACTCCCAACCCAGGTCTTTTAGATGGAATAGCGTTCCCCCCACCAGGATTTCGGCGTCATCGGGGTGCGCCATGACCACCAGCAGACGGGAAGATTTTGACTCGATTGCCATGCGTTAACCCCGGGAACCACAAGCCCGGCGAGCTCCCCGGCAAATTGAAGGACACCCGGGGGAGCCGGCATCCAGGGAAATTACCATAGCATGAGGCTACCCATAAGAAGCAACAGATAAAAGCAAACTGTGGTGACCCGAGGTCCAGGCAAATGCTCCAGGCATTCCCTCGAAACTATTCAGGAACACGCGGAGGTTCCAAGGCGCCGCCAGGCAACCTGAGCCAGGGTCGAAGGCATAGGCGTTAAAATAAAAGCATGCACGCGCGAAAGCCCGCCTTGGTGGGCGGCACAATGTGGCCCCTTATAGGTTTGAATCTGCGTTGGAGTTGCCTTATTTTAACGCCTATGGGGCGAGGGGAGCGCCCGAGAACGATTTGGGAAAAGGGAAAAAACTGGTCTCGTTTGGACCAAAATGAGTCACTATGGAAAAATCCGAGCAGTGCGTGCGGAAATCTGCTAAAAAAAGGTAGTGGGTAATTTCCACAACCCCTATAACTCGATTTTCAAGGAGGCAAGATATGGCGGACTTGACCCTGGAGGCGGCCGAGCGGATCGTGGCGGCGGCTAAGAAGAAAGCGGCGGAAATCAACACCAAAATGGACATCGCGGTGGTGGACGCGGGAGGCAACCTCAAGGCCTTTGCCCGCATGGACGGCGCATGGCTGGGCAGCATCGACATCGCCCAGCGCAAAGCGCGAACCGCGCGCTGGTTCGACATGGATACCGGCGTGATCGGCACGCTCTCGCAGCCGGGCGGCCCGCTCTACGGCATCGAGCACTCGAACGGCGGGCTTATCACTTTTCCGGGAGGCGTGCCGCTCAAGAACGCGCACGGCGAGGTCGTGGGCGCGGTCGGCGTGAGTGGCAGCACGGTGGAAAATGATCATACCGTGGCCGCCGCCGGCGCCGCCGCCCTCGGGTAGTAAGTCCATTGGGCAGTTTGGCCGGGTTGGACCTCGGGCGCCCGCATTAACCGTAGCGGCGCTCACGGCACACCGCTACTGGTCGTCCATACCGCCGAGGAGCGCGCCGGGGTGGTGGACTTTTTTCGGGTTGCCGGGACTCTCGGCGGGGGCGATTTCGCTGAGCTTTCTTAGGTCGAGGACCATTTCCCCCTGGGCGTCGGGCTCAAAGGCGGGGACGAAGCGCGCTCCCCACACCACTTCGTCATGGCGGTAGGAGTAACGAACGTGGACGGTTTGGAAGAAGGTATCGTCAAAGGCCTTAATCAGAACCAGAAACTCCGCTTGCTCTGCCGCCAGATCCTCGGGTTTTCTGGCCCAGAGCGGGCTTGACTCGTCGATGGGATGGACGATCGTCCATGAAAGCGGCAGGAATTGGATGACGCGGCGTTCCAGCGGCAGATACTGGAACTCCCGGTGCGTCCCTTGGTCTGAGGTTACAACGGTACTCAGCATCACGCGCGCTTCCACTTCCATCAAATTGTTGCTGCGCCGGTTGGCCACACGCAATTGCAGGCTGGTTCCGGACTGATAGGGCGACATCACCATCTGCTTGCTAAAGGCCAGGCGCGCCGCGGGCCGCGAAAATCGCCCAAACAGCAGACCGGTGCCAATGGCCAACGCCATCAAGCCCAACAGGGCCTGAAGCGATGCCACCATGCTGGTCAGAACGCCGTCCGGAGAGATTCGGCCGTACCCCACCGTGGTGAAGGTTTGCGCGCTGAAAAAGAAGGCGCTCAGAAAGCGGCTCAGCGCGGTGCTGGTATCCGCCCCCTGGAGGTGCCCGACGCCGATCTTTACGTAGATCAATGCAAACGCCGCGTTGGCGATGACGAATCCGCCAAAAATCATCGCCGCGAAGACCGGCCACGGGGCGTTGATCATGAAAAGATAAGGGTGAATGTCGCGCCAGGTGGTTCCGCACCGGCGAACATTGAATTGCCCGCTGGGATTGATGATTCGGCGCAAGTCGCCGCGGTATTTTTCCGTGAAGCCGGGGTCAAACGAAGGTTTGTTCATGTTGGGCGTTTACCGCTTCAGGAACGTCCCCTCTTCCAGCTCCTGGAACGCGTCGCGGAGTTGCTGCTGCGTGTTCATCACAATCGGGCCATACCACGCCACGGGCTCCTCCAAGGGTTTTCCCGAAACCAGGAGGAAGCGGATGCCGTCCTCGCCGGCCTGCACCATCAGCTCATCGCCACGGTCAAAGAGGATCAGCGAACGGTTGTCCGCTTCCGTCGGAGGGTGTGTGTCCAGCCACCCTACCGATTCCGTGGGCACGGCAAGAGGCCCTGAGGCGTTGCAAAACTTCCCACTCCCTGAGAAAACGTAGGCGAAAGCATGGCGCGTGGTCTCAACGGGCAGGGTCTTCGTCCGTCCGGGAGGCACGGACACATCGAGATAAATCGGGTCCGCGGCAATCCCGTCAACGGGGCCCGCTTTCCCCCAGAAGTTTCCGCACACAATGCGCACCCGCGTGCCGTCGTCGTCCTGAACCTCCGGGATGTCGAGTGCTTTAACTTCCTGGTAACGCGGTGACGTCATTTTGAGCGCCGATGGCAAGTTCGCCCACAACTGGAACCCGTGCATGCGCCCCGCCGCGTCGCCCTTGGGCATTTCCTGGTGAATGATTCCGCTGCCCGCCGTCATCCACTGCACGTCACCGGCGGCGATGGCGCCCTGGTTTCCCATGCTGTCGCCGTGTTCCACAGTTCCGGCGAGAACGTAAGTGATGGTCTCAATCCCGCGATGGGGATGCCATGGGAAGCCGGCAAGATAATCCTGTGGAATGTCGTTGCGGAAATCGTCCAGAAGCAGGAACGGATCGAAATCCGACGTGTTGCCGAACCCGAATGCGCGGCGCAGATGCACGCCCGCGCCTTCCAGAGTGGGCTTCGAGGAGACAATTCGTTTAATGGGTCGAAGAGACATGTTGACCTCCAGAGGTGGAGTTTACCTTTTTTGGCGCCGCTCCGCCACCGTTCAGGCGAATGGTGCACCGGTGTGAGCGTGGCCATCGCCTGGAGCGGGATGGGGCCCCCCAGAGTCACTAGCGATAGCCCCCTGCGATGAGCAATGTTTCGCCAGTGATCCAACCGGCGTCTGAGGAGGCAAAGAAAACAGCCGCAGGAGCGATATCTTCCGGCAGGCCGATGCGTCCGAGCGGAGTCTGTGCTTCAACCTGCTTCCGCATATCGCTTTCCGCGAAGCCGGCGGCATGCCACCCCTCGGTTTGCACCATGCCGGGATTGATGGCATTCACGCGAATCTTGCGCGGGCCCAACTCTTTAGCCAGCGACTTGGTAACGGAATCCACCGCCGCCTTGGTAGCGCTGTAGACCGATCCATAGGCAGGGTTCAGGGTGCTGACCACCGAGCTGATATTAATAATGCTGCCGCCCTCAGGGCTGAAGTGCTTCACCGCTTCCTGGGAAGTCAGGATTAGACCGAGGACGTTGAGGTCAAACTGTTTGTCGAAGTTCTGTTCCGTAATGCTTTCGAGCGGAAAGAACTCGTAAATTCCCGCATTGTTGATAAGGATATCGAGCTTGCCAAAAGCCTTTTTGGCTTCGGCAAAAAGATGGGCGATTTCTGCCTGTTTGGAAACATCCGCCTGCACCGCGATGGCCTTGCCTCCATGGCCCGAGATCTCGCCAACGACGCGGTCCGCGCCCTCTTTGCTGGTGGCATAGTTCACCACCACCGCCGCGCCTTCCGCCGCCAGGTGCTTGGCAATGGAAGCGCCAATCCCCTTGGATGCGCCGGTCACTACGGCGACTTTACCTGCAAGTTTCTGCGACATACAACGGCTCCTGAATCCGAATTTTATACCGCACAGTTAATGATGTCGCGGTCAGCCCAATGGATACAAAGTTTTTGCCGATCGATCCGCAAAGGCATATCATCGACAGAAGCGGTAGTGGTGTCATTGGGAAGTCGCACGGGCGTCCCGCCCGTGAACGGTCACGGCCAAGATGGCCGTGCCAGAGCAAATGACACCCCTACGGACAGAACCTATGACGTGAACTCCGAGTCAGGGCTGCAAGCGTAGATGACTTAACGGAAGGCTTTAAGCGAATGCAGGTGATTCTTTTCGGCGCGTCCGGAATGGTGGGGCAGGGCGTTTTGCGCGAATGCCTGCTCGATCCTGAGGTTACAACTGTCCTCTCGATCGTACGGAGCAGCAACGGGCAGCAACATGCAAAACTGCGCGAGATCGTCCACAAAGATTTTCTCGACTTTTCTTCAATTGAATCCGAGCTGTCAGGCCTCGATGCTTGTTTCTTTTGCCTGGGCGTCTCTTCCGCGGGCATGTCCGAAGAAAATTATCGGCGGGTTACTTACGATATCGCCTTGGCTGCGGCACAAACCTTGGTAAAGCTCAATTCCAACATGACCTTTATTTTTATTTCGGGCGCGGGAACGGACAGTTCCGAGCGCGGACGCGCGATGTGGGCCCGCGTGAAAGGGCAGACGGAAAATGCCTTGCTGCGCCTGCCCTTCAAGGCCGCGTACATGTTCCGCCCCGGGGTGATCGTGCCGCTGCACGGAATCAAGTCGAGGACTATGCTCTATCGGGTCCCTTATGCCGTCTTGGGGCCAATCCTGCCTTTATTGCAGCGCCTCTTCCCTCAGTACGTTACCACCACCGAGAAACTGGGGCGGGCCATGCTCATCGCCGCCAAGCGGGGCGCACCCAAGCCCGTGCTCGAAAGCGCCGACATCAACCAACTATGAGGCGGGGTTTGCTGCCGCCCTTTCGGCAGCCCCATCCAAGCGTGGTAGGAAATGCAGGCTAATGCCCGGAAGTAAGGGCCTTCAGATAGCGGTAGTAGAAGTCAACGCCCTGGTAGAACGACTCTACGCGCAGGCGCTCGTCGCGCCCGTGGGCGCGCACGTCGTCCATATCGACGGCGACACCGGAAATTCCGTAGGTGGGCATGCCTGCGGCGTTGGTATAGATTCCGTCCGATGCGCCGGTCCCCATGGTGGGGATAACCGGCGTTCCCGGCCACATTTCTCCGGCAATTTTCTCGAGCGTCTGCATCACGTCGGGCCGCAGATTGACCGGCGGCAGGGCCTGACCGTTGGGCGCGCTATCGAGCACACGGCCGCTGTTATCGACATAAGTGACCTCTACCTTGGGATCAGCGAAGATGCCGATAAGAGTCTGCCGAACCTCTTCGCGCGTGTGCCCGGGCAGGATGCGGCAGTTCACGTTGGCGCGGGCGCTTTGGGGAAGGGCGTTGTTGGCGTGTCCCGCATCAAGCCGCGTGGCCACGCAGGTGGTGCGCAGAGTGGCGTTCTGAAGCGGGTCCAGGGAAAGGCGCGCAGCCGCAGCAGGGTCCGGCGGGGCATTCAGAATGGCCCGCATATCAGCAGCCTCCGGGCCGGTTTCAACGGAGGCCATGCGCTTAAAGTAGGCGCGCGTGACGTCGTTCAGCTCCAGGGGGAATTGAAAACGTTCCAGGCGGCCTAGCGCCCCGGTAAGATGATAGATGGCGTTGTCCGGCACCGGCAAGGAACTGTGCCCGCCCGGGTTGGTCACCTTGAGCTGGAAGTCCGCGTAGAGTTTCTCGCTAGCGTCTATGGAGACGATGACGGGCTTGCCGTTGTCAGTGTCCACGCCGCCGGCGTCGGCATTGAGCACGAATTCGGCATCGATCAGCTCGCGATGATTCTTGATGAGCCAGTCCACGCCGTTTGACTGCCCGCCCTCTTCGTCGGCGGTCAGCGCCAGAATAAGGTCGCGGTCCGGTTTGAACCCTTCGCGCTTGAGGCGGATGAACTCGGTGACTAAAATGGCGTCGTCACTCTTCATGTCCTGCGTGCCGCGGCCGTAGAAGTAGCCGTCCTTCTCGACGAACTGAAAAGGATCGAGGGTCCAGTCGGACCGGCGCGCTTCCACCACGTCGAGGTGGCCGATCAGCAGCACGGGCTTGTGCGCGCCCGTGCCGCGCAGACGCGCCACCATGTTGCCTTTGCGGTCGTTGGGGCCCAGCACCACAACATCGCTCGCGGGGAAACCGGCTGCGCGCAGGATTTGCGCCATGGCCTCAGCGGCAATGGTGGTGCTGCCCACGGAGTCCGTGGTGTTGGTCTCAATCAGACGCTTGAAAATGTCGCGCGATAAATCCCGCGTTGCGTCGTCAATCTGGGCACACAGGGCGGGTGCAAAAACCAAGACCACTGCCGCAAAAAGAAAGGCTTTCCGTGAATGTCGATGCATCGTGCCATTATATCAAACACCAACCGTCGCCGCAGTTTGCCGCTTGCCGCACTTTCATGCCAAGATTTGTGGCCCAAGCGAAGTTCGACCCGATATACTGGTCGGCGCATTTTTAGTTTGCCGGCGAGCACCCTGGCGATGCTGTTGCCTGAATCCTTTGGTGAGTCACTGCCATGAAAAGGTTGGGAATCCTTCTTTCCGGTCGCGGTTCGAACTTTGAGGCCATTGCGCGCAATGTGCAAGCGGGCGCGATTCCGGCGGAAATCGCCGTGGTGATTTCCAACCAGCAGGAAGCGGTGGGCCTTTTGCGTGCGCGAGAAATGGGCCTCGAAACCCGTTGCATTCCGTCCAAGGGCAAAGAGCGCGAGGCCTTCGATCGCGAGGTGGTGGCAGTATTAAAGGAATTCCAAGTTGATCTGGTTTGCCTGGCGGGTTTCATGCGCATTCTCAGCCCTTACTTCGTGCGGGAATTTCCCCGCCGGATTCTCAATATCCATCCTGCCCTGCTTCCTTCCTTCCCGGGTGAAGACGCGCAACGGCAGGCTCTGGAGCATGGCGTGAAATTCACCGGGTGCACAGTGCATCTGGTAGACGAAGGCATGGATACCGGACCTATCGTGTGCCAGGCGGTGGTGCCGGTGCGCGATGACGACACGGCGGAGACGCTCGCGGCGCGCATCCTTCAGGAAGAGCACCGCGTCTATTCCGAGGCGATTTGTCTGCTGCTTGAAGGCAAGCTGCGCTTCCAGGGCCGCCGCGTGTTGCGGAGGGATTGAGCCTTGGGCTGGTGAACCTAATGTGATACACTACCGTGTGTATACTATGGCTGCCCGGAAGAGAATCTGTATCACAGTTGGCGCGGAGACCTCGCCTTTGGCGGATCGCGAGGCCCGCCGCCTCATAACCTCCCGAAACGAATTCATCCGCGCTGCCCTCCGCGCCGAGATCAAAAAACGCCAACACGCAGGAGAAAGAAGGATGCCGGAAAAAACCAGAGTAAACATCACGGTTGATCCTCAGACGCTACGATTGGCTGACCGGATGGCGCGCGCCCGCAAAATCTCCCGCAGCGCGGTTTTGCGGGAGGGGGTTCACGCCCTGGCGGAAAACCAAGCGAACAAAGTTGCCGAGCAGGCGCGCCGCGACCGCCAGCGCCGCGCCGCAGAGACGATGGATCGGCTGGCGCACAAGTTCGGAGACTGGCCGGCAGAAAAAATCCTGCGTGCGGCCAGAGACCGCTGGCAGATGCCCGAGAAGGATTGATGGGGAACCCGGCCACGCCCCCGTTTCTAATCCTCGACACCTCTGTCGTCCTCAAGTGGTTTCGGGAGAAAGGCGAAGCGGATGTTGCTGAGGCTCGGAAACTGCGCGCGGCTTCTCTGTCCCGCCGCTGCGCACTTGGCGCCCCGGACCTTTTGCTGATTGAAGTCGCGAATGCATTGACGGCTGGCCATCGGGCAAGCCCCAAAGCGGTTTCGGAAGCGATCAAGGCCATCATGGAGATTGGACTGCACCTGTTCGAGCTTCAATTCCCGGCACTCGTGAAGGCAATCGAGTTGGCTTCAACTTACGGAGTTACGGTTTATGATTCGTGCTTTCTCGCTGTGGCCATCGAATCGGGTGGTCTTTTGGTGACCGCGGATGAGGCTTTCTTACGTAAAGTCAAAGCTCACATTAATATCACATCACTTCGTGACTTTCGTCTGCCAGACGAATAGCAGGACCATTTATGACCCTCGATGAACAACTCGCTTACCTCACCAAAGGCGCGGAAGAGACCATCCGCGTGGAAGAACTCAAGGCCAAGCTCGAGCGCTCGGCGAAAACCGGCAAGCCGCTGCGGGTGAAGGCGGGGTTTGACCCTACGGCGCCGGACATCCACCTGGGCCACACGGTGCTGATCCGCAAGCTCAAACATTTTCAGGATCTCGGCCACGTGGTGATTTTTCTGATTGGCGATTTCACCGGGATGATCGGCGACCCTTCCGGCCGCAACGTGACGCGCCCTCCTTTGACGCCGGAAGAGATTGCCGCGAACGCGGAGACTTACAAGAAACAGGTCTTCAAGATTCTCGATCCGGACAAGACCGTGGTGGACTTCAACAACCGCTGGCTCGGCAAACTTGTGGGGCGCGACTGGATAACGCTTTGCTCCAAGTACACCGTGGCGCGGATGCTGGAGCGCGACGATTTTTCGAAGCGCATGAAGGAGCAGCGGCCCATCCTCATGCACGAACTGCTCTACCCGCTCTCACAGGCGTACGACTCCGTGGCGCTGGAAGCCGATGTGGAACTCGGCGGCACCGACCAGAAATTCAACCTGCTCGTGGGGCGCGCTCTTCAGCCGGAGTATGGGCAGGAGCCGCAGGTGATCATGACCATGCCCATCCTGGAAGGCCTTGACGGCGTGCAGAAGATGTCAAAGTCGCTGGGCAATTACGTGGGCATCGATGAGCCGCCCGCGGAAATGTTCGGCAAGCTTATGTCCATTTCGGATGAGATGATGTGGCGTTATCACCTGCTGCTCACCGATATGACTCCGGCGCAGATTGAAGACCTGAAAGCATCGGTCGCGTCCGGAAAAGATCACCCGCTGGAAGTGAAGAAAGCCTTGGCGCGGCGTATCGTCACGGATTTTCACAGCGCTGACGCCGCCACTCAGGCGCAGCAAGATTTTGAAGCCAAGTACGGGCACAGGGGAATTGATCCGAACGCACCTCGCGGGGATGCCGGTATGACACAGGGAGGTGACGTGTGGGTGAAGGTGGGACCGTGCGAGAGGGTTATTCAGTGGGGTGCGAGGCTTGACAGTTGGCTTGTGACTCTGGACATGTGCAAATCGAAGAGCGAAGCCCAACGCCAGATCAAAGCCGGCGCGGTGTATATTGCGATGGGTGACCTCGCGCAGCCAGCCTGGACGCGGATTACGGATCCCGCGTGGGAATTCCTTCCCGTTGACGACAGCCGCAATCAGAAGCATAGCGAGGTCGCCTTTAAGGTTGGCCGTAAGCAACGTATAGTGGAGTTTCGCCCAAAGTCGAGCCCTTCGGTGTTATAGTTAGCAGCTAAGGAGCAATTATGCACAACGTCAAGATTGTTATCGAGAAGCACTCAGACGGATATGTCGCTTACCCCGTCGGCGTTAAGGGGGTAGTGGTCGGCGAGGGCGACACTTACGAGGAAGCACTCGCTGACGTAAAATCCGCACTCAAATTCCATGTAGAAACCTTCGACCCTCAAGTCCTGCCAGGATGCTGAAAAACTCGTAGGCCCTGTCCATCATTCATTGATCCCCGCAGGGGATACATATAATAGCCGGGGGCAACCCCCCCCCGGAAGGCATGGCGTTCGGCTACCGACCCCGAAGGGGTCGCATCGCCCCCGGGCTGGGGATGCAGGACCGGCGTGACGCTACGGAGATTCGACCCTTTCAGGGTCGGAGGTTGTTGGGGGCGCGTTTCCCGGGGGCGTTGCCCCCGGCTACTGACTTGTCCCCTTTCAGGGCGCCAAAAAACTGCCCGTTCGTCTGATGCTGCGACACGCAGTCCCTCATGGGCAAGGAAAGCCGCGGACCTATAAAACAGGTCCGCGCTACACCTGCTCCGCCTCGCGGCCCCTCTCTCCCAGGGGAGAGGATGCCCGACGGAGGAGGGCAGGTGAGAGGTCTTTTCAAAGCCCAGAGGACTTTGACGGAACCCTGGCAGGGACAGTTTGTCCCTTGACAAAACCATGCCATCAGTATAGGCTAGAAATGTGCTGAAGGTTCGCCGCCGCGCTCCCCCCGCAAGATTCTCACCCCCTGACGCCCGTACTAGTGTGGTGTCCCGGATAAGATTTGACAATGGCCTGTTGCAAGGCCCCCCTCACCCCCGGGCCCCTCGGTCGCCACGGCCACCGAGGGGAGGATGGATTTTATTGCCCTCGCCCCTTTGGGGGAGAGGGTGGCGCGCATCCGGCGTAATCGCCAGCCGGGGCGGGCCG
>Ga0182030_10024144_pt1 | contig 11197 bp, 8 predicted proteins | sample 812S3MmetaG_FD_121299 | JGI IMG/M metagenome (GOLD analysis project Ga0182030, IMG submission 121299) | Permafrost microbial communities from Stordalen Mire, Sweden - 812S3M metaG (Illumina Assembly) | ecosystem: Environmental > Terrestrial > Soil > Wetlands > Permafrost | place: Sweden...
AAAGCCAGAAGGCAAAAGAACCCCGGCCGAAGAGGAAAAAGGGTTGCGGCGATTTTGGGTGGTGGCTTCGTTGCTCGTCGGTTACAGACCTACGGGTATGCTCCCTCCTCGCGCCCCGCCACAATCCAAAATCGACTCGCAACGCGGCCATGCCCTATTTTGAAGACACGCCCTGGGCTTGAGCAGCGAGACAACATCAACTAAACCACAAATAACAACCCGGACATGAACACTCCCTCTGGCCCCAATAGGGAGTCTGGTTGCAGTGTGTTGAAAAGCAGAAAAATCTTCCCAATGAAAAAAATCAATGTCGCCGTTATTGGACTCCGCTTTGGCGGTTCTTTCCCACCCATCTATCTCAAACACCCGGACGTCGGTCGCGTGGCCATTTGCGATACCGATGAGGCCCTGCTTCATTCCTATGGAGACAAATACCACATTGACGACCGGTTTACCCGCCTGGACGAAGTTCTCGCCACCAGGGATTACGAGGCCGTGCACATCCTCACCGGCATTCCGACCCATGCGGCAATGACCCTGGCTGTGCTCAAGGCCGGCAAACACTGCGCCTGCACCGTTCCCATGGCGACGTCCGTCGCCGATTTGCACGCCATCGTTGCCGCGCAGAAGGCAAACAAAAAGAACTACATGATGATGGAAACGGCCGTTTACACCTATCATTTCTTTCACGCGCTCAAAATGCTCGATCAAGGCGAATTTGGCCGCATTCAGTTCCTCCGGGGGGCTCACTATCAAGACATGGAGTACTGGCCGGATTACTGGATGGGGCTTCCCCCGATGTGGTATGCGACTCACGCGATCTCCCCGTTGCTCGCCTTGACCCGCTCACGGGCAACCAAAGTTCATTGCTTTGGATCGGGGCAAATGCGGGAGGAGCTGCACCGTCAATATGGAAACCCTTATCCGGTGGAAACGGCAATATTTCAGCTTTCCCGGGAGAATCTGGCTGCCGAGGTCACCCGCACCCTTTTCCACACGGCCCATGAATACGTCGAGTCTTTTCATGTCTATGGTGAGAAGAAATCTTTCGAATGGCATATCGAGCAGGAATTGCCTGTCGTCACCGAAATGAAGTCTCCCGTCAATCCCGCCAACCACCGTGGCAACGATATTACCTTGGAACGGGTTTCTCCCTTGGATTGTCGCGATGTGTTGCCTAAACCCATCCGGGAGTTCACCGAGTTGCATATTATTCCCGACCCTCAAAATCCACACCAGTCCCTGCGCCAAGGCGGGGGGCATCACGGCTCACATCCACATCTCGTGAACGAATTCGTTCGCAGCATCGTGGAAGAACGCGAGCCTTGGATCAATGCCGTCACCGCCGCAAACTGGACTGCAGCCGGCATCTGCGCCCATGAGTCGGCAATGCGATCAGGGGCGGAAATCATCATTCCGTCGTTTGATCAATTTTGAATTCTATCAGAGTTACCCAGGCATCTTCAAAAAGACTGTGGCCGGTGGGGAAAGGTGGCCGTCGCGCGCCGCGCGACGGTCCGGGATCGCCACGACAAAGGCACCGGCGCGGCCCGTGTCTACTTTGGCAATGAGTTCTGGATGCCTAAAATCGATCATATCAAGTAATCAGCATTGCCATCGTCTGTTTTTTGCAAGATCGTCGCGCTCATGTCTCGCAACGGCTTGAGGTCGATCCTTCCTGTCGTCGGCCTCGTGTTACCGACGTTCGCCGTGGCCCAAACCGTGAGTAATCCGCCGGTTGCCCCCGCCGGCGCCGAGCCCACCCGCCTGGCAACCATCGTCGTCACCGCCAAGGCCCCCGTTCCAGCGACGGCCAACCGTCTGCAGATCGATTCCAGCCTGGGAACGAGCACCTATACCCTGACGCAAGGCCAGATCGACCAGATTGCCCAGGGCGCAAACACCAGCTTCAACCAGATGCTCGTCCGCACCCCCGGGGTTTCTGATGATACCTATGGAGCAATCCATTTTCGCAATGAGGATCCCTATTACCGCTATGAAATCAACGGCACGCTGCTGCCGTCCGGCATCAACGGTTTCAGCCAGGACATCGACACGCGCTTCGTGCAAAGCGTCACGCTGAAAATCGGCGCCCTGCCGGCGGAATATCCCGAGGGCAATTACGGCATCGTCGCTATCCAGACCAAATCCGGAACGGGCCTCAACGGAGACGCAGCCTCGTTTTACGGCGGAAGCTACGACACGCTGCACCCGGCTTTTTCCTACGGCGGATCGTCGGGCGGGACTGATTTCTATTTCACCGGCAGCTACCTCCACGACGACATCGGACTTGAAAACCCGACGCCAGGCACGACGCCAATCCACGACGAGACCAACCAGTACAGAGGCTTCGCCTACGTCTCTCACGCCTTTCCTGACGCCGGCCGGTTGAGCTTCATCTTCAGCGGCTCCGACGCTGATTATCAAATTCCGAATACGCCGGGGCAAACATCCGCCTTCGATTTCACCGGCGCAACGTCGCCACCCACCCCGGTCGATTCCACCACCCTCAACGAAACACAGAACGAACAGACCTATTACGGCTTCATCGCTTATCAGCAGACCTTCGATGATTTTTCGTTTCAGATTTCCCAGGTAAACCGCTCCGGCGCCGTCCTGTTCAATCCCGATGATAACGGCGACCTTTATTTCAACGGTGTTGCCGCTCGGGTGAACGAATACAACCTGACCAACGGCATCCAGGCCGATTTCACCTGGCAGATCGGCGACCCACACACCGTGCGGGCCGGTGTTCTGGCCAACACGCAGGGCGCCGGGGCGAACAACAACACTTACGTTTATGCCACAGATCCGATAACGGGAAATCCCATCGGCCGGCCGGAACTCGTCGAGGACAATCATTTCATCCGCGCCTATGATGAAGCCGCCTACGTCCAGGATGAATGGAAGATCACCGACAAATGGACGCTGAATTACGGGCTCCGTTTCGAGCAGGTCAAGGGCTACACCGACCAAAGCCAGTTCAGCCCCCGCATCAACGCGGTTTACCAGGCGGACAAAAACACGGCGATCCACGCCGGATACGCCCGCTACTTCGATCCGCCCCAATTGCTCAACGTCTCCTCCGAAAATGTCGGCCGGTTCGACAACACCACCAACGCCGCCGACCAGGACACCGACGATCCGGTCAAGGTCGAGCGCTCCCATTATTTCGACGCAGGCGCCACCCACACCTTCCTGCCCGGCCTCGAAGCGGGCGTCGACGCCTACTACAAACTGGCCGCCGATCAGATCGACGACGGCCAGTTCGGCGCGGCCAACATCAGTTCCCCCTACAACTACGGCAGCGCTTCCATGTACGGCGTGGAACTTTCGGTCGACTACACGCACGACGGTTTTTCCGCCTATGGCAATTTTGCCGCGGCCGATTCGTGGGCCAAGGACATCGTCTCCAGCCAGTTCGAGTTCGACGCCGGCGAGCTGGCCTACATCTCGACCCACAACGTCAACTTCGACCAGCAGCAATATTACACCGCCTCCGCCGGCATCTCCTACACCTGGCTCGACACCACGGTCCATGCCGATGCCATCTATGGCGACGGCATCCGCAACGGCTTCGCCAACACCACCAAGCTCGATCCCTACTACCCGGTGAACCTGGGCATCGAACACCGATTCAAGAAAATAGGGGGCGCGGCGGATTTGACCATTCGCTTCGATGTCCTCAATGTATTCGATCAGGTTTACATCCTTAACGACGGCACCGGCATTGGCGAAGGGGCGGTCAAATATGGTAATCGCCGCGGCTTTTACGGCGGCCTGACCTACGAATTTTAAATCCATGAACCGTTACCCCGCTCTTCCCGCCACTGTCCTTGCCGTCATCCTGCTTGCTCTTCATCCGCCGCAGAACTCGCGCGCCGGTGAACCGGCGGCCGACAAAGCCCGGATCGATTTTTTCCGCGCCATCGGTCTGGCCGACGAAGGCAGCAAGCCCGAGGCGCTGCAAGCCCTGGCCGAAAGCCTGCGCCTCCAACCGAAGAACAACCCCGCCGCAGCCCTCGCCTTCCAACTGTTGACTGAACTCCGCGCCACCAGCAGTCTGCAATTGCTTGGCCACACCGGGGGCGTCCTCTGCGCCGCCTACAGCCCCGACGGCGCCAAGATCATCACCGGTTCGAACGACCATACCGCTCGCCTCTGGGACGCAGCCACCGGCCAACCGCTGCTCCCGCCGCTCCAACACGGCGATGACGTCCTCATGGTCGGGTTCAGCCCCGACGGTGGGCGGATCGTCACCGCCTCGGCCGACGGCGCCGCGCAAGTCTGGGACGCGAAGACCGGCAAACCCATCGGCGCGGCCATGAAGGAAACCGACGAGATGCACTACGCCCGCTTTAGCCCCGACGGAAAATCGGTGGCCACCGGCTCCGGTGACAACAAGGCGCGCATCTGGGACGCAGCCACCGGGCGGCCGCTGATTCCCCGGCTCGTCTACCACGACGACGTCTTCCAGGTCAACTTCAGCCCCGATGGCAGCCGGATCGTGACCGCAACCGGCGACGGCAACGCCGAAGTCCTCGACGCCAGGACCGGCAAGCGGCTGCTCGCTCCGCTCAAGCATGGCAACTGCGTTTACGTCGCGGTTTATAGTCCCAACGGCGCCCGCATCCTCACCGCTTCCGCCGATCGCACCGCGCGCGTCTGGAATGCGGCCACCGGACTGCCCGTCACGCCGCCACTGCAACACGGCTATTGGATCGTGTCGGCCGCGTTCAATTTCGATGCCTCGCGCGTCGTGACCGCCTCGTGGGACCACACCGCGCGCATCTGGGACGCTGCCACCGGACGGCCGGTCACACCGCCGTTGCAACACGGCGACGCCGTCCTTGCCGCCGTCTTCAGTCCCGACGGCACCCGGATCGCGACCGCTTCACGCGACCACACTGCGCGCGTCTGGGATGCGACCACCGGCGATCCCCTCACCCTGCCCTTGCGCGACCAGGACGAGGTGACGACGGTGGCTTTCAACCCCGCGGGTAACTCGATTCTCGTCGCCTCCAAGGACCACACCGTCCGGTTCTGGGACCTGCCGCCGGAGGAAACGCCCCCGCCCTGGCTCGCCGATCTGGCCGATTTCGCCGCGACCCAGGTGCGCTACGACACGTTGCGGATCGCCGACCTCCGCGGCATGGAACAACTGCGCCTGCGTCTTCTCGCCTCCTCGTCAAACGATCCGTGGGAAAAGTTTGGACGCTGGTATTTTGCCGAAAGCGACGTGCGTCCGATCTCGCCCTGGAGCAAGGTCAGCCTCAAGAATTATGTCGACAGACTCATCGCTCGTGGCGACAGGGCTTTGATCGACTACGCCATCACCCTTTCCCAGAATCAGCCTGCCTGGATGATCAAACTGATGTCGTTGCGGGCCAAGTTCGGCCCGCCTCCGCCACCCGTGCCGAAAGACGATTAGCCCTGAGCTCCGCAACAAGTCTCAGTTCGAGGCGGCCCGGGCGGTCTCTTCGTTGTCGTTGCGCGCCAGATGGTCCAAGATCTGGACCGAGGCAAAATAGTCGCTCGAACCAGCCAGCGCGTCATTGGCCGTCAGGATAAAGCGGTTCAGCCAGTTGCGCTGCTCACAATCGCAGATGCCCTGCAGCAGTTGCTCCGCGATGGGAAGTTGCTTGGCCCATTCGGCCTTGTCGACGTTTTGGAGGGCCCCGTCATCGAGCTTGACCCTGTCAGCGAGATTATTCAGGTCCGCGGCGAGAACCGTCTGTCCAGTGCTGACAGAACGGGCGACCGCGGGACAGGCCGCCAAATTTGAACCGGAGGCGACGGAAGCGGGCGCGACCGCCGGGTTGCCGGACGCCGACGCCGCCAAGGCCGAACTGGAACCGGTGGCCGCGACGCCGAGAGTCGCCGCTCCTGCGGATGGTTGGACGCCGGTGTGAGGAATGTTGCCGGACGTTTGACCTTGGATCATGGACACGGCCGATGCCGCAGGCGATCCGGAGATCGCTGCACCTGTGGGAGTCGAATCGCTCGCCCGGCTGGTGATCCCAATCGAACCGAGAGCGAGGGCAAGCGTACAAAAGGAGACTATCCCAATTCCAATAAGGAATTGACTGGAGATCGGATCTTTGGGGGCAGGAGAGCCAAAGGAAGCCATACCTCAGTTTAGTTTTTAGTTTGACAAAAGTAAAGGGGGGATTATCGTCGCCATCGTTATGACGACCAAAACCAAGAAAAAGTGGACGAAACCCGCCTTAAAACATGTCCCAATTTCGATGGAAAGCACGGCTTATTCCGGGACTGACGATGTTGTAGTCGACTAGGCTAACTGAAAAACTGATATTCGAGTACGGCTTCTCGGTGTTGCGGCAGGGGGCGGATTGCCCCAATGGAATTGCCGGTGTCCCAATTGCCTGGACGCAAGGGCCGGCCGCACGACTGCATTGACGCAGTCATCCGTCGCGATTTCCGCCGATGGCCAGTCTTGGTTCCTTTTTAATGCCTCGCCTGACCTGCGCAGCCAGATGGAGGCGTTTCCCGGCCTCCATCCCCACGGTCCCTCCCTTCGTCACAGCCCCATCGAGGCGGTTTTGCTGACCAACGCCGATCTCGACCACGTTCTCGGCCTCTTCCTCCTGCGCGAAGCTGATTCCATTCACCTTCACGCCACCCGCGCCGTGCGCGAAACCTTATCCAAGGGACTGCGTCTTGAGGAGGTCCTCACTTCCTATTGTGAGGTGATCTGGCACGAGGTCACGCCGGGTCACGACTTCGCGCCCCTGCTCACCCGAAGCGGCCGGGCCAGCGGACTCTCCTTCCGGTCCGTCGCCCTGGCCGGCGCGCCGCCCCTCTATTTCCGGAAAGGTTCCGGCGAAGGCGTCCAGAGCATCGCCTGCCTGATCCGCGACGAGCGGACCGGCGGAATCCTCCTCGTCGCGCCCGACGTGGAGAAGGTGACGCCCGCCCTGCTCTCCGCGCTGCACGAAGCCGACGCCGTCCTCTTCGACGGCACGTTTTGGTCCGACGACGAATTGATGCGGATCAAGGGAGCGCCCCGCTCGGCCCTCGACATGGGCCATCTTCCGCTCCAGACCCACGGCTTGAAAACATTGTGCGGCCTGCCCGCCCGGCATAAGATACTTCTCCACATCAACAACACCAATCCCATCCTTCGGCCCGGTTCGCCCGAGCGGACGGAAGTCGAAGCGGCGGGCATCACCATCGGCCATGACGGCCTGGAGTTCGACTTATGACTGAAGGACTTTGGGACCAGGAAACATTCCTCGGCAAACTGCGCGAAGTCGGGGGCCGCTCCTATCACGACAAGCATCCCTTCCACATCCTGATGAACGCCGGGAAGCTTTCGCCCGACGCCATTCGCGGCTGGGTGATCAATCGCTTCTATTATCAAACCCAAATCCCGGTCAAGGACGCGGCCATCCTTTCCAATTGCCCCTTCCATGAAATTCGCCGGCTCTGGACCTACCGCATCATCGAGCACGACGGCGCCCAGGGCGAGGAGGGCGGCATCGAGGCCTGGCTCCGCCTCGGCGCGGCCTGCGGCATTCCCCGCGAGAAAATGATCGTCGGCGGGGACGTGGCGCCCAGCGTCCGTTTCGCCGTCGACGCCTACGTCCATTTCTGCCGCGAGAAACCGTGGATCATCGCCATGTCCTCCTCGCTCACGGAACTCTTCGCGCCCGATCTCATGGCCAAGCGGCTCGAAGCGTTTCAGCAACACTACCCATGGGTCGAACCGTGGGGCTTCGATTATTTCAAGCGCCGGCTGACCCAGGCCCGGGTCGACTCCAAGGGCGCGCTCGCCCTGACGCTGAAGCATTGTGACACGCCGCAACTCCAGCGCGAGGCGGTCCGCGCGCTTGTCTTCAAGTGCGATCTCCTCTGGGCCGTGCTCGACGGCATTCACCTCAAGTACGGCGCCTGAGCCATGAACGTCCCCGACCCGCAGAGCCGTCCCGCCCTCGCCCCGCGCGTGCGGCTGCGAGCCGACCCGGTGACGGGCGAACCGGTGCTTCTTTATCCCGAGGGCATCCTCATCCTCAACCCGACTGCGCACGAAATCGTCACCCGCTGCGATGGCGAAATCACGGTGGATGGACTCATCCGCTTGCTGTATGATGAGTACGAAGAAAGCGAAGAGACCCTGCGCCACGACGTTCTCGAAACCCTGGCCGATCTCAAGCAACGCAACCTGATCGTCCTTGCCCCGTGAATGAGCGTCCCTACGCCCTGCTGGCGGAACTCACCTACCGGTGTCCGCTTCACTGTCCCTATTGCTCGAACCCGGTCCGCTATCCCGAGGGCCGCGAATTGTCGACCGAAGACTGGCGGCGTGTTTTCTCGGAGGCGGCCGCGCTGGGCGTGCTTCATCTCGGTTTGTCGGGTGGCGAACCGCTCGCCCGGCAAGACTTGGCCGAACTCGTCGGCGCCGCGCGCCGGGCCGGCCTCTACACCAACCTGATCACCAGCGGCCTCGGCCTGACCGCCCCGCGCGCCCGCGACTTGCGCCAGGCAGGGCTCGATTCCGTCCAGATCAGCTTCCAGGCCGATGACCCGGCGCTGGCCAACGCCATTGCCGGGACCAAGGCGCATGATCTCAAACTCGAAGCCGTTCGCGCTCTTCGCGAGGCCGGACTTCCCCTAAGCCTGAACGTCGTCTTGCATCGGGCCAACATCGAACGCCTCGAACAAATCATCGCCCTGGCGGAAAAACTCGGCGCCGACCGGCTTGAACTGGCCAACGTTCAATACTACGGCTGGGGCAAGCTCAACCAAGCCCAGCTCCTGCCCACCCGGCACCAGGTCGAGACGGCCCTGGCCACGGCCCTCGCCGCCAAGGAACGGCTGGCGGGACGGATGGAACTGATTTATGTTCTGCCCGATTATTATGAAGAGCGTCCGAAACCGTGCATGCAGGGCTGGGGCCGCCGCTATCTGACCGTGAACCCGGTCGGCCAGGTTCTTCCCTGCCCCAATGCCGCCGGCATCCCGGGCCTGGTCTTCGACAGCGTTCGGGAACGGAGTCTCGCCGCCATCTGGCAAGAGTCGGAAAGTTTCAATCGTTTCCGCGGCACCGAGTGGATGTCGCTTCCCTGCCGCGAATGTCCGCAGAAGGAAATTGATTTTGGCGGCTGCCGCTGTCAGGCGGCTTTGCTCACCGGGAACCCCGGCGCAACCGATCCAGTGTGCATGCTTTCGCCAGACCGAAAAATAATTGACCAGTTGCTCGATCAAGTGGGCAACGAGTCGGCCATGACCTGGAAGCCTCGTAATAATCCGTTGGATACTTTCTAAACCATTTTCAGATTACATGCCTTATAACTTCTCGGCTCTTCATTACGAACGAGTTATTAAACATCACTGAAAATTGTACTAGACGCCACATTAGTTTTGGCATAAAAAATAGTGTTTACGCTATGCATACCTCACCCGTGCTCAAAAGCTGCGTTTCGTTACTCATGGCGCTTGGGATGACAAGCTTGGCGGCCAGCGCTGGTATCAATATCACCATGTGGCAGGTTGACCAGCAGCATACCGGCCAGAATCTGAATGAAACCACCCTGACGCCGGGCTTGGTAAACTCCGGAAGCTTCGGCCTTCTTTTTTCTCAAACACTGGATGGGCAAGCCTACGCCCAGCCTCTCTTGATCAGCGGCCTCACCATCAACGGAACCGCCCATAACGTCGTCTACGTGGCCACCGAAAACGACAGCGTCTACGCGTTCGACGCCGACAACAACCTAGGGGGCAACGCCAACCCCCTCTGGCACGATTCACTGCTTCCGGCGGGAACCACGGCGATCCCATCCGGTGACACGGGCACGGGCGATATCTACCCAATTATAGGCATCACGTCCACGCCGGTGATCGATACGACCAGCAATACGCTCTATACGGTGACCCTGGTCAAGACAACCGCATCTGGAACTTACCAGCAATATCTCCATGCCCTTGACCTGGTCACCGGGGCCGAAAAATTTACCGGCCCGGTCCGGATCAATCCCACCTTCGCAGGTTCCGCCGCCGACGGATCGGGTGGCGTGCTCGATTTCAACGCACTTCTTGAAGGTCAACGCCCGGCCCTGGCTCTTTCCAACGGCATCGTCTACGTTTGCTGGGCCTCCCATGGCGACCACACTCCCTACCATGGAGAACTCGTCGGTTACAACGCCTCGACACTGGCGCAGGTCTGCGCCTTCATCTCCACGCCCAACACCACCAGCACCTCGGACTACGGAGCCGGCATCTGGATGGGAGGCGCGAGTCCGGCCTTCGACTCGTCCGGCAACATGTACTTTTCCATGGGTAACGGAGACTTTAATCAAAACAGCTCGCCCTACACCTCGGACACCGACTGGGGTGAAAGCATACTCAAGTTCCCTCCGGGTCTGACGGGGGCGATGCACATGCTCTTTTCGAACACGGCCAGCTGGTTTACGCCTTACAATTATGACACTCTCAATAATAATGACGCCGATCTTGGCTCCTCGGGCATCCTCCTTCTTCCCGATCAGACCGGCGGCAGCCATCCTCATCTGATGGTAAGCGGCGGAAAGGAGGGCAACCTCTTTGTCGTCGACCGCGACTACATGGGCGGGTTGGGCACCAGCAGCACTTCCAGCAACGCTGTCGTTCAGGAAATCGGGGTCGGGGCCCTCTTCGTCACGCCAGCCTACTTCAACGGTTACATCTACTACGCCCCTTCGGGCGTGAATCTGATCCAGCAGGCCGTGGGATACAATGCCGTCACCGGCAATTACATTTCGACCTCGCCGCTGACCTCGAGCCTCACGTTCAACAACAATGGCTCGGGAGTTTTTATTTCCGCCAACGGCAATTCCAACGGCATAGTCTGGATTCTCAACCAGGGCACGCCGGGGCAGCTCCTGGCCTACAATGCCACCAATGTCTCGCTCCCTCCGGTTTTTTCCGCCAATAGCACGCTGCCCAGCTATGGCAATTGCACCACGGAAAAGTTCGCCCTGCCCATGGTCGCCAACGGCAAGGTCTACTTCACCGCCCACGACAGCAACAACCTGGGGCATCTTCTCGTCTTCAGCGCCGGGCCGGTTCCCGTTTCGGCGGTCTCACGCAAAACGCAGGGCGGCGCCGGGACCTTCGATATTCCCATCAACGTGACCGCGGGGACCGCGCCGGTGGCCGGGCCGGCCCCCGTCGAATGCCGCGCCGGCAACACCCTTTC
>Ga0182030_10024145_pt1 | contig 11196 bp, 8 predicted proteins | sample 812S3MmetaG_FD_121299 | JGI IMG/M metagenome (GOLD analysis project Ga0182030, IMG submission 121299) | Permafrost microbial communities from Stordalen Mire, Sweden - 812S3M metaG (Illumina Assembly) | ecosystem: Environmental > Terrestrial > Soil > Wetlands > Permafrost | place: Sweden...
CGATCGGGGTTGAAGCGAAAGCACCGCCACGTTATCTGCCGTGGTGTGGAAGTTCGCCGATTGTTTATTGGACGCGACCACTACCAAGGCATCGCCGACGCGGAACGGAGGGGTCGACGCGCCGGTTTTCAGCGTTTGGATCTGCCCGTCCCGGAACAACTGAAGGTGTTCCTCGAAATATCCCACCCAGATGGCGTCTTCGTCCCAATCCGTGCGCGCGAAGACATCGCCGGTCGACGGATTGTGAAACAGCAGCGGGACCCGCGTATAACTCAAGCCCGGCTGATATGGGTTCGCCCAGAGAAACTCATAGGGCGCGCCCAGCGGACCGCGCATCGTAAAGCGATCCTGGATCAACCAGCCCTGCACATACTGAACCTCGGGGGCGTTCGTGTCGAGCGCAACCATCGCCATCTCCGCCGCCCTCGAAAACACGGCGTCCGTGGGATCCGGATCGCCAGGATGCGTATAAACGGGGACCCGATATTCGTCTTCTCCCGCCTGCAGCGCCACCGGATAGTGGCCCATCAGATCTTCGGTCGGCAGAACCCGGAAATATTCCGGGGCGGAGTCCCGCAAATCGATTTTCAGATTCTCGCGCACGGCGTTCATCAGTTCATAGATCAGATAGCGTTGTGAACGGGGAATCGCCGGCGCACCCCCTGCTTCGATCTTCTTCACGATCGCGCCGTTCCACCAATCCCGCACCAGGGATCGCAGAACCGCCTCTCCGTGATCGGGTAGCTGATCCGCCAACGCGATCGCTGCCAATCCCCGGGCCGTCTGCCTCTGGATGTCGGCGTCCGCGGCAGCGCTTGCAGAAGCGGTTGCGGAGGAGGGGGTCGATGCCGTTGCCGAAGACGTTGCCGAAGACACGGATGTGTTCGGAGCGGCCAGGAACGCCTGGAGCTTGGCCGCCAGCCGATCCGTCTGGTCCGGAGACATCGCCGGCGCGCACCAATCGAAAACGAACGCCAGTTGCCGAATGTCGGGAGGACCGGCTACATCTCTCAGGGCCCATTGGATCGCTTTTTGGGCGCTTGCCGCGTCGCCCGCCACGCGATAATGCAGTGCCCAGGATAAGCCCGGTTCAGGCAGCGGGTCTCCGGAGCTCAGCAGAGAGTCAAACTGTTGCCAGCGGGTGCTTTCCCGTTCTCGTTCGCGCTTGAGAAGGCGGAGCCGCGAGGCGTTCAGAAGAAGCCGCGGAGGGTCCGTATAGACCCGGTAGCTATCCTCCGAACTGGCCGGAGCACCCGAGGGACCGCCCGATTGGGCGAAACCCTGGGCCGCCAGGAGAAAAGAAAACAGCCAGGGCGCCACGACCAATCATTGTGTCACAGCGACACACCCATCGGGACGTGGGGCAGCAGTCGGGTCCGTATCGGCCACATTAACTTATTGATTCAAAAGGGGCACGGCATGGCGTTGCGCGTGCACTTAGGAACTACGAATTGATGGAGTTAACTCTCCAAAACCTGCCCTCTGTTTGCAACGGGCACGACTGGGTGGAGCAAGTGGGCATTTATTAGCGTGCTTGCGGGAGCCGGTATATACGACTTCTAAACCGCTTCTTCGCTCATTGAGCAAGTTGCAACAGAGGGGTTTTTTTACAGGGAACGGCTATTATACGGAACGGCTTTTAGTTCGATAAGGTTTTTATAGTCTTTTTCTTGCCTGGATCCAGGGGTATCAGTCTGTTCAACTTCGTTGGGGAACATTAGGACGCGGGCCTCAATGAACGCTGGCTTGCTGACACCAGGATTCGGCCCATCTTGGGCGGACCGCATCGGAAGAGGTACCAACCCGTCACCTCGCAGCACCGATTCCGATGCGGTTTTTTCTAACCCCACCAGCATAAACCCATTGCAGCAGTCTGTATAGTCGAAATTTGAGGAACTTACCAGGAAAGAGTACCAGTCCTGGGAGCCTCATCCGGTTTGGGCAGATAGATCGTGCGGCAGCGTTCGCAGCGGTATAATTCCCTGCCGAAGCGAGCGATGATTTCCGGCGCGGCCCCAAACCAACGCTTCAAGTGCCCCCCGCAAATCTGACCCTTCGCAGTTCTTTCATCGCAGGCCCGCATTCGCGCTACTCTTCGCTTCACTTTCGTCCCGTCGTCGAGCGTCGCCACCAATTCCGAGGCAGGAAACTTGGGGGGCGAGTAGTGCGGTGTGGCGTGTTGCGTCACTGAAAACTATTTTGGCGTATTCGGGAGCGTCCCGTCGTGGCGACCTTCATCCGCGCAAATAGTCCCGTTCGAGCAGCGCGAAAGCGGTGAGTCAGTACCGCGACTAGTCGACGACGGTTAACCGTCGCGTCCTATTGGTCCCATAGCCGGTCGGCAGGTCACAGTGGACCTGCCTATGCGCGACGTCTACCTCGTCATCCGATTCACACGGCATTGGATCCATTACGGCTTCCTGGCGCACGTCGGCATCTGCACCGTGATCGCGGCGGTGGAAGGTTTGCTGGGCCGCTAGACCGCGGGCGGCGATCTTCCCGTAAGCCTCGCCGAGGCAAGATTTATTTCACGAGAACGGTCTTGTCCGCCTCGATGGTCACCGTCTTGTTGATGGGAGTTCCGTTGCGGGGCGCAATCTGCACTTCGTAAGTTCCAGGATTGAGCAGCAGCCCTTGTGCGAAGTTGCTGAATTCGTCCACGTGGCCCATGTATTTCTTGTTCACGTAGACGGCGGCAAAGTGGTCCGGATTCTCCGTGCGCAGCGTACCAAACGGCGGTTTCGCCGGGGGAAGCGCCTTCATCGATTCCTTGATCACCAATGTCTTACCGGCGGTGACGTCGATTTCCTTTTGAATATCTTCGTACCTGGGTTCGGTAAGCCACAGTTCGTGTTCACCTGCGGGGACTTCATACGTTTGGGCGAAGCCAAAGTTGCGGGCCGGTCCAACGAATTTGCCGTCAATGAATACCCCGGCACGCCCTGGTTCTACCTCAAACTTCACTTTTCCATTATCGGCGGCCAGACAAGTCGCAGCGCCGGCCAGCATGAGTACGCAAAATAATCGCATAGGTTAACTTTAGCGAACTCAGGCGCATCAAATCCAAGCTTTGGGCCGCCTCATCCCTCAGCAGCCGCGACCACCTCCGCGGTCCGAACCACCGCGCAATATTCGCCGTCGAGATTCGCCAGGCTCATGGCGTGGACTTCGCCGGCGGTCCGGATCACGCCACTCCAGTCCCGGCGTCCGAAAGTGAAACAAGCATCTTCCGCCAGATACGTCTCGAATCCAAGGTTGCCGGCCATCCGCACGGTGGCCTCCACGGAATTATTGGTGATGACCCCGCAGATCACCACGGTCGATTGCCCGGAGCCGCGCAGGCGCGATTCGAGATCCGTTCCGATGAAAGCGCTATTGGTTTGCTTCGCGATCACCGTCTCGCCCGGAATCGGCGCTGCCTCGGGTTTGAACTCGTGCCCGGATTGCCCCGGACGATAAGGCGACTCGGGCTCGTTCGAATCATGCCGGATGTGATAAATCGGCCGTCCGGTAGACCGCCAGGCGCGAAGCAGCTCTGCGATGTTTTTCTCCGCTTGCGGATGGTTTCGCTGGCCCCAACTCGGATGATCGATGGCCTTCTGGACGTCGATCACCAGGAGCGCGGCACCCGGAGGCAATCGCCGTGGCAGACTTCGCTTCATATGTTCAAAGTACTCGATCCGGTCTTTTGCTTTTTCGAGCTCCTTCTCGCCTCAGAAGACTCCGAGATTGGCCAAGAACGCCCCCATTCCGTCGATGAGAAGCACGAGGATGTTCAAGGCCCAAATCCGCCCCGGCATCGAATTGCGGCTGCTTGAAGAGCGGCACGCGACGGCCGCGTTCCAGTTAGTCAACCAGGACCGAGAGTATCTACGCGAATGGCTCGCCTTCGTCGATACAGCCAATACCGAAGAGGACTGGCGCAGCTTCATCCGAGTATCGCTCGAACAGTTTGCCGCGACGGAAGGTTTTGCCGCCGGAATCTGGATCGAAGATCAGTTCGCCGGCGTGATCAGTACCCGAAAGATTGACTGGTTGAACGGCAAGGTGGAGATCGGCTACTGGATCGGCCGTGCCTTTCAAGGGCAGGGCATTGTTACTGGTGCCTGCCGCCTTGTGATCGATGATCTGTTCCGCGAGCTTCGGTTAAATCGCATTGAGATCCAGTGTGCCGCGCGCAACGCCAGGAGCGCGGCGATTCCCCGGCGGCTCGGCTTCACGCTCGAAGGCATTCGCCGCGAAGCGGAACTGGTCAACGGCGAGTTCCGCGACCTGCTGCACTTCTCCCTGCTGCGGAAAGAATGGAATCGCGCGGAACGCTCGAGCGTTACAGAGGTACGGGAACCGGCTCTGCTCGAACCAGCCTAGAATCGTCCGCGTCTTGCGGTTCACCCAAAAATGGGGACATTCTCCCGTCCTCTAAAACCGCAAGCTCAGTAGCGGCGTCAAGAGTGTCCCCATTTTTCGACCAGATCGCGATGAGTGGATTGGACTGCACCCCTGAGCTGAGACACAAAAATTAGGGACATTCTTCCGTGCTCTAAAACTGCAAGCTCAGCAGCGGCGTCAAGAGTGTCCCCATTTTTCTACCGGATCGCGATGAGTGGATCGTCCGCGTCTTGCGGTTCACAAAAAAATGGGGACATTCTCCCGTCCACTAAAACCGCAAGCTCAGTAGCGGCGTCAAGAGTGTCCCCATTTTTCGACCAGATCGCGATTAGTGGATCGTCCGCGTCTTGCGATTCATGTAATCCATCAGCAAATACTGACCCAGCGTGTACGGCGTCGTGAAGTACGCCTTGCCGCGGCACAGTTCAGTGACCTTCTGGATGAAGTTCACCAGTCCGTAATCGCTCGCCAGCATGAACGTGTTGATCAGGATGCCCTTGCGCTTGCAGCGGCTCACTTCTTCAAGCGTTTTGCTGATCACCAGCGGATCCAGGCCGAACGCGTTGCGGTAAATTCGCCCGTCCTCCAGCGTCAGCGCACTGGGCTTGCCATCCGTGATCATGATGATCTGCTTCATGTCCTTGCGCTCCTGCTCGAGCAGGCGCTGCGCCAGGATCAGCCCTTCGCGCGTGTTCGTGTAGTACGGACCCACTTGCACCTTGGCCAGTTCCTCGATGCGCAGTTCCTCGGCCGAATCGTGGAACAGCACGCAGCGCAGCGTATCTCCGGGATACTGCACCCGGATCAGATGCGCCAGCGCCAGCGCGACCTTCTTCGCCGGCGTGAAACGATCCTCGCCGTAAAGAATCATGCTGTGGCTGCAATCGAGCATCAGCACCGTGGCGCAGGAGCTTTGATATTCCGATTGGTGCACGTGTAGATCTCGGTATTCCAGATTCAGCGGGATCTTCACGCCCTCCCGCCGGAACGCCGAGAAAAGCGTCTGCCCGATGTCCAGATTCAACGTGTCGCCGAATTCATACTGCTTGGCCGCGCCGCTGGTTTCGACACCGGTCGACATGTCGCGCGTATCATGTGCGCCGAAGCTCGAATGCCCCAGCGATCCGAGCAGATCCTTCAGCGTCTTGAAGCCCAGGAAGTCGACGCTCTTGTCGGTTACCTTGACCTCGATCTTGGAATCCTTGCCCTCGCCCGCGCCGCCCCCCTGCTGCTCTGTGTTGATGTAGCCTTCGTCGATCAGCTTCTGGACCATCTTGGCGAGCAGTTGGTCCAACTCCTCGGGCGACATATTTTCCAGCTGCTGCCGGATCTGCTCCGCGCGTTCCGCGTCGAACATCTCACCGTTTTGAAGCGCCCGCTCGATGGCGCGCTTGAGGTCTTCAAGCGAGTGCTGATTGAACTCGCTGAACTGCATGTACGGGTTGTTGAACCCGCTTTCCAGAAAGAAATCCGCCAGCGCCTTCATCAGGTCCTCGGCGCTCAGGCCGAAGTCCTCGCCGGTGTAGCGCGAATAGCGGATGCTCTTCACTGATACTGCCTTCGGGCTTTCCCCTTGGTGTTGGGCTCTTCCGGCTGTTCACGGCGTCGAGCTTCGGCGGTGAATCCGGCCTCTTCATTCCGGCTGATGCGCCGGTGCGCGTACAGTCCTTCGAGAACGAATTCGGCGGCGGCCGCTCGCACGGCATCCGGCTCGCTCGCGCCCAGCCCCAATTTGCCGGCCTTTTCCATCAATCCCTGGATTCGCGCGAACTGCTTCACGGCCTCGGTCGAGCTCACCGATTCGTCCAGCTTCAGCGAACCGCCCAGCTCGAACCACTGCACGATGGAGGACATGCTCTCGCCTTCCATGTGCGACGTGTAGACCTTGCCCACCGCCAGCCGGATCAATTCCCGGGCCACGACGTCGGCGCCCTTCAGCTCGCCTTCATATTCGAGTTCCAGCTTGCCCGTAATCGAAGGCAGTGCGGCGTAAATATCCAGCACGCGCGGCACCGCCACAGGTTCTCCCGCGACCAGCGCCCTTCGCTCCGCATTCGAGACGACATTTTCGAGCACGGAAATCGGCAATCGCTGGCTGACGCCGGACCGCTTGTCGACGCGCTTGTCTTCGCGAGCCGAAAACGCCAGCTGTTCCACTACCTCGCGAATGTAGTCCGGCACATGCAGAGCGATCGGCGATTTGCGATCGGTCCACGATTCCTGCTCCGTGATCGCCAGGCCTTCTTCGATCGTCGCCGGATAGTGCGTGCGAATCTCGCTGCCGATACGATCCTTGAGCGGCGTGATAATCTTTCCGCGCGCGGTGTAATCTTCCGGATTCGCGGTGAACACCAGCAGCACGTCGAGCGGCAGACGGATGGGATACCCCTTAATCTGCACATCGCCTTCCTGCATGATGTTGAACAAACCCACCTGGATCTTGCCCGCCAGATCCGGCAGTTCGTTGATGCCGAAGATCCCCCGGTTGGCGCGCGGCAGCAGCCCGTAGTGAATGGTCAGCTCATCGGCCAGGCTCGCGCCGGTTCGCGCGGCTTTGATCGGATCGATATCGCCGATCATGTCGGCGATGGTGACGTCGGGCGTCGCCAGCTTCTCCACATAACGCTCGTCGCGCGCGAGCCACGCGATCGGCGTATCGTCTCCGCGTACGCTTACCAGGTCGCGGCATGACCGGCAGATGGGCGCGAACGGATCGTCGCGGATTTCGCAGCCCGCGATGTACGGGACGAATTCATCGAGAAGCGTCACCAGCATGCGGATCAGCCGCGTCTTGGCCTGCCCGCGCAATCCCAGCAGAATGAAGTTGTGTTTGGCGAGCACCGCGTTCACCACCTGCGGCACCACCGTGTCTTCATAGCCCACGATGCCGGGAAATAGCGTTTCGCGGCGCTGCAGCTTGCAGATAAGGTTCTCGCGCAGCTCATCTTTCACGCTGCGTTGAAGGTAAGGTTTCTTGGAAGAACGGAGAGATCCAAGAGTCTCAGGGAGGCCAGACGAAGATTTCATGAGACTACAAGTCCTAGGCCGATTGTAGCAATTTGCTATCCTCAACCATTCGGACAACGGTTTCCGTTCCCTTTCGAAGATGACAAGAGAGCTTCCCGATTTAGAGTTCCGCCGCTACTGGCAACGTCTGCAGACCATGGGCCTCAATGCCTACGAAGCGCGATCGTATCTGGTGCTGGTGGGCCATCCGCGTTTCAAGGCGCTCGAATTGGCCGCCCGCTCGCACGTGCCTCGCCAGAAGATCTACGAAGTATTGGACAGTCTGGTAGAAAAAGGTTTCGCGCAGGTCATCCAGGAGAAAACCAAACTCTTCTCCGCCGTCCCGCCGGATCAAGCGTTGCCCAGTTACCTCGCTCGGCGCGCGCAGGAGCTCGAACACCAGCTCGCCGATCAGGATAAAGCCGCCAAGGCCATGGTCGACGAACTGATGAATTCCTATAGCGAAGGCCAGGAGGGCCGAGGGACGCTCGACTACCTGCGCATCGTGAGCGATCCTCGCCAGGGCGCTTCGCAGTTCCGTAAGATGCTGAACGAGGCCAAAACCGAGTATCTGGAGTTTGCCCGCGCTCCCTACGCCACTGATCCCGCGGACACGGAGCTCGTGATCCAGGCCCGCGAGCGCGGTGTGAGCTGCCGCCTGATCGCCGAAAGCGCGCCGTTCGACGAGGACCACGAGAAAGTGCTCGCGCAGTATCGCGACGCCGGCGTCGAGGTTCGCCGCGCCGCCAAGGTGCCCATGAAGATGGCTCTGCTCGACCGCCGCGAAGGGTTGATCGCGCTGCTCGATCCGGTGATCACCAAGCCCACCTGGACCTCCGTCGTCTTCGAACACGAAGGCATGGCGGAGGCGATGCTAATCCTGTTTGAAGATTACTGGCGCCGGTCATCCACTTAGATAACAGCCGCCGATCACGCGCCGCATGGTTCGGCCTCCTCGCTTCAGCCGTCCGCGCTTCTAACCGAGCCCCGACCGTAAGGGAGCCCAGCGCTTCTAACCGAGCCGTGACCGTGAGGGAGCGGTTATTCTGCAATGGGAAAAAGGGGACAGACTTCTCTGTCCCGCGCCAAGAATCTGCGGGTCCTCGTTAAGGTGTGGCGTGGACAGAGCTGTCTGTCCCCTTTTTCAAAACCCAGCGTGCCAAGCCCTGATACGTCCCACGCCAGCGCCGTCAGATCTGCTCCACCGCAAACGGGTCTGCCTTTTTTCGATTCCGCTCGCGACGAACGCGGACGATCGCCCATCCCTAATCCCGAGCTTCCCCCTCCGGCTCCGGCAGCCCGAACTTTTTGAGATCCCTCAGCAGGAACGATCCCCAACTCTCATAGAGCACTGCCTGCAACCCCGCCGCCTTCGCACCCTCCACGTTCTCCCGCCGGTCATCGAGAAACAAAGCTTCCTCCGGCGCGATTCCGAGCTCTTTCACGACGTGCCGATAGATCTTCGCCTCGGGCTTCGCCGAGAGCAGCTCATACGAAAACGTGACCTGATCGAAGTGATCGAGGAACCACGACCGTATGCGAAGATGCGCCCCGAGCGGGCTCGGTAAATTGGACAGAATTCCAGTCAGGTAACCCTGCGCGCGAAGCTGCGTGATCCACGCCAACACGCGCTCGTCATACGCGCTCCAGAAGTCGATCTCGCGCCGGACCATCTCCTCAATGTGCTCGCGATCAAACTTCCGCCCCGTCGCCTTCGCGAACGCCGACCAGTACTCCTCCGGCCCCATCGCCCCGCGATCGTACTCGGGCCGCAGTTTCCAGAACGTGTCCAGAAATTTCGGTGCATCCATCCCGCAAGCCACCGCAGCCCGCGCAATCTGATCCTGGGTGGGATGGAAACACAGCACTCCGCCGAAATCAAAAATCACGGCTTTGATGGAGGATGGGTCGCCGGGGACGGACTCCTCTGTCCCAAGGCGTTTCACACCTTCATTCATTCGGGAACCCCCGCGCCGCGTGGACAGAGCTGTCCGTCCCCTGTGCCATCGTTTCTTGCGTGAACAAGGATTGCCGATGAGGAAGCCGAGACGGACTTCTTTGTCCCAAGGCGTTTCACACCTTCATTCCTTCGGGAACCCTCACGCCGCGTGGCGAGAGCCGCACGTCCCTCGTCGAGGAAGCGGGGACGGACTTCTCTGTCCCAAGGCGTTTCACACCTTCATTCATCTCGGGAAGCCTCACGCCGAGTGGACAGAGCTGTCCGTCCCCTATCCTGCGCGAACGTCATTTCTTTGCTTGCTCCAGGATTGCCAAACTGCCGAGCGCTTCATCCCCTCGGGCCGTGCGCTCCATCCGCCGCCTGCGCCTCGCGCTTCGTGCGAATCTCGCGGACCGCGTAAATCCGCCGCCCCTGGCTCTCGAAATACGTGCGCGTCAAAACCTCGCCCAGCAAGCCGGTACAGAACAGAATCACGCCCGTGACCAGCATTAGTCCGCCCGCCATCATCAACGGACCGTGCTCCTGCACGATATCGATCCCGGTCCACAGCTTCTCGCCCGCCAGGAACGCGAGCGTGCTGCCGCCGAGCCCCGCGCTCACCAGTCCCCATTTGCCGAAGAAATGCATCGGGCGCGTGAAGTACTTGAGCAGGAACCACACGGTGAAGATATCGAACATCACTCGGAAGGTCCGGCCGAGTCCATAATGCGAGCCGCCCGCAGCCCTTGGTGCGTTGCGGATCGGCACCTCAACCACGCGCGCCCCATAGAGCGACGCCAGGGCGGGAATGAACCGGTGCAGCTCGCCGTAGAGATTCACGTCCTTGAGGATCTCGCTGCGGTACGCCTTGAATGTGGTGCCGAAGTCGCGCAGGTCGACACCCGACGCCTTCGCCATCAGCCAGTTCGCGATGCGCGACGGAATCTTGCGCGTCATCGCATTATCCAGGCGATTCTTGCGCCACCCGCTCGCGATATCGTATCCCTCTTCGATCTTTTCAAGCAGCGCCGGAATATCCTCGGGCTCATGCTGCAGATCGCCGTCGAGCGAAATGATCACGCTGCCCTGCGCCTCGTCGAACCCCGCCGCAAGCGCCGCCGTCTGTCCGAAATTCCGCCGCAGCCGGATCACCTTCAGCCGCCCGTCGGTCTCGACCAGATTGGCGAGCAGATCGAAACTGCGATCCACCGACGCATCGTCGACAAAAATGATTTCGTACGGTTTCCGGATCTTTTCAAGAACAGCCGTCAGACGGTCGTAGAGGCGGAGGATGGTCGGTTCTTCGTTGTGGATCGGGATGACGACCGAAAGATACACGGTGCTTTTAGGATAACAGCCGTCGAGAAGCGGCTGAGGGATGAAGCACGGGGGTTCGTCGCTCGATGCTCGAATTCAAAGGATCCGTAAGCGCGGATCTAGTCCCTCTTCTTCGGATCCTTCCCCGGCAAATTCTCGGGGTTCTCATGAACCCTCGTCCTGAATCCCGACTTTAACCCCGCGGCGAGCGACACCGTGGTATCCCCATACTTATCCCGGATCTTGTCGACCGCTTCGAGCGTCTTCCTCCACCGCTCGGTCTTGCCGTCTTCCAACAGATTCGTCTGGCCCTCGCCGGTTTCGAGCTGTTGCGCATACACGCCCAGCAGCCGGATCGCGCCGCCGGTCCAATTCTTCTGAAATAAATCGCGCACCGCGGCCGAGATCTCCGTGTCGATCTGCGTCGAATGATCCAGCGTGCGGGCGCGGGTGAACGTCGAGAAATCGGTGTAGCGCAGCTTGATCTGCACCGTACGCGCGAATACATTGTGATCGCGCAGGCGTCGCGCCACCATCTCGGAAAG
>Ga0182030_10024146_pt1 | contig 11195 bp, 9 predicted proteins | sample 812S3MmetaG_FD_121299 | JGI IMG/M metagenome (GOLD analysis project Ga0182030, IMG submission 121299) | Permafrost microbial communities from Stordalen Mire, Sweden - 812S3M metaG (Illumina Assembly) | ecosystem: Environmental > Terrestrial > Soil > Wetlands > Permafrost | place: Sweden...
AAGTCCACGTTCGCGGGCGCTCGCCGCTGCGGGGCATCAGGTCCAACCGCCTTCGACGACGAGTGGCCTCTCGCCGGAGTGGTGCCATGGAATGCCAGGAGAGTGGGTCGCCTTCTCGCTCGAGCAACGGAGCGTCGGGCCCCATTGGAACGGGTGAGGATCCCTTCTGGCGGAAGGTCACAATTATGGTGGCGTCGGTCGCCCACCCTGCACACATGTCCGCCGATGCGTCTACATGCCGCTCGTACGCACGTGAGGCCGACTCGTTGAGCGCTCTGGCGCTCGTTCCGCCGCGCAGGAGGGCGTAGCCGGATACCAGGGTGGCACCGGGTAGGTCGTCGAGGAGTGCGTGAAGGAGCGACTGGCGGGCAACGTGGTCGGGAAGGACCTCTGACATGCGAGCACGGAAACCGGGCCCGACCAGTGAGCCCAGCAGTTGGGTCAGGCGCGGCTCGGGCGGGTCAGATTCGACGGCAATGAGTTCACGGTTCGGAGCGATCCGGGCCCGGATACTCTGGTCGCGCTGGTACGTCGCGTCTCCAGAAGGACCTGTGACCAGATCGCGGGCACGGGCATCGACGACGCTGTTCTCCTGGGGCCCGTTCGGCCTGCTTGTGTCGATGCTCGTGGTGCGCCGGGCCGACCCGTTTCGGCGCTCCGGGGAGCTGCCCATGGGATCTGCGGGTCCGGCGCGCTCGGGGAGCACGAGCATCAGGCGTCTTCAAGGGTCGAGAAGGCGCGATCCCTCTTTGGCCCCATCATTCGACGAGCACGGTCAAATTCGGCTTCGATGAGGGGCGCCAGAGGTGTTGGATCCGGAAGATCGAGCCAACGATCCATCGCGGTACGTAGGACGGCGAAGCCGACGACCGCGGCGAGTCGGGCTTCAGGATCGGGCTCGTCCAAATGTCGCCGATCCGCCAGTGCCCGTGCCATGGCCTGTACGCCGAGGTTTCGCTGATCGAAGTCACGTCCGCGCAGGGCTGCCGACGAAGAGAGTGCCTCGCGCAGCATACGTATCCGACCGACCGCTGGTTCGTTCGCCGGGGCGGTGGAGATCAGCGCAGCTCGTAGGGCTTCGATGTCGTTCAACGAAGGTGGTTGGCTTCTGATGGCAGAGGCTGCAGTCAGAGGTTCGTCCAATGGCAAAAGGACGTCTTCTTTAGAGCCGAAATGGCGGAAGAAGGTACGAGGTGAAACACCAGCCAGCGTGGCGATGTGCTCGACCGTGGTCGCCCCGTACCCTTGGCTGGCGAACAGTTCCATCGCCGCTTCCGCCAGTGCCTGGCGGGTCCGATCTCGGTTCCGCGCCCGTCGGTCGGGCCGGCCCTGTTCGGTGCGTGGTATGGCAAAAATGGGCGAGGCTTCGACCTTCATAGCGCTCCCGATCATGCGTGCCTGAGCGATCTGGCAGTTCAGTGTCACTTGACACTCTACTGCCACAAGTCTAACTTGCCGCGTCGGAGGTCGTGTATGTCGCACAACGCGGAGCCGTCGACTCGCATGCTCGACGAGAAGATCGAATCGATGGATCGAGTTGATCTGCGCTCTTACCAGGAGAATCGGCTGTTGGAGTCCCTCGCCTACGTCGAGCGGCATTCGCCGCTGTTCGACGAGGTGTGGGGTTCGGCCGGGCTCCGGGCAGCCGATATCTCCTCGCTCGCCGAGTTCGAAGCCCGGATTCCGTTCGTCGACAAGGACACCGTGCGGGCATACCGGACCACGCACGGCGACCCGCTGGGCGGGCTTCGTCGAATGGCTGATGCCAGCGCTCTCTCCTCGACGACCGGAACGACCGGAGACCCGGTGGTACTCCCGGTTGGTCATGGAGAGGGTGTCGGGTTGGCTCGCGACTGGTGGGAGATCGGAGTCCGTCCCGGTGACGCTGTCGCATTCATGTTGTTCACGTTCCGTGGACCTGCATGGCTGACACCACATGCGCTTGGTGCCTCGTGCGTGCTCTTTGACCACCATCCATCGGAGTTCGACCGGTGGTGTCGTGCCTCACTCGAACTGGAGCCGACTCTCCTCTACCTCCTGAGCGGTCCGCTCATCATGGCCATGGCGCATATGGAACAAACCGGAGTTCTGCCGTACGTACTGGCGGAGGTGTTCTCCAGTTACAAAGGAGTGGTCATAGGCGGTGACCATCTCGGGATCCAGGCACGTGACGATCTCGAACGCTGGGGTGGCGAGCCCTTTCTCCATACGGCTGTAGGCGATGTCGGGAGTGCCACCGAATGCAGGGAGCACGATGGGCTTCACGCCGGCGAAGACAGCGTGCTCATCGAGATCCTCGACCCCGAGGGTTCCTCCCCCGTGCCAGACGGAGAAGTCGGGGAGCTCGTCGCGACCAATCTTGCACCCCAAAGTGGCAACCCACTCGTTCGCTACCGTTCGGAGGATCTCGTACGGGCGAGCACCGCCCCTTGCGGCTGCGGCCGCACCGGGATGCGCCTGTGGCCCGTGGGCCGAAAGGGCGACGAAGTGGTGATCCACGGCCATTCGATTCTGCCGATGGACATTTGGAGAGCGGTGGAGTCAGTTCCCGAATCTGCCGCCGGATATTTCCAACTGATCAGAACCGGACGCGAAATGGACGCCCTCAAGGTCCGGGTCGGCCATACTGCAAAACTCGGAGGGCGTTCTCCGATATCGGTGCGCGACGACCTGATCGGTGCGATTGAAGCGTCTGTTGGGATCGCACCCGAGATCGACCTCGTCGACAACGAGGTGCTGCTGCGCCTGGGCCCGCCCCACAAGATCCCAAGGGTGGCGTCGTCGTGAGTGACGTGCATCACTGGAGGGTGGCCAGGCCATCCGGGGATGACGTGTGGGGGTATGGCCGCTACGGCGATGACCAGCTCCTTCCACTCAGCTTTGACGACATGCGGCGCGACACCGCGGCCGCCACGGCGGCGGTACTCTCCCTGGGCCTTCCCGATCGCTCGGTCGTTGTCCTGACGTCCACAGTGAGCGATGTGGGGTACTTTCACCCCCTCCAGAGTGCGGCGAAAGACATGGGCATGTTGGTGTGCAATGCCGACGCGTCGATCATGGATGTCGACCGGGTGGAGATGTTCATACGGCTTCTCGACGTGTCCGCAGTCATCGGTGTCAACGACGCGCTGGTCGACGGAATCGTCGAACGAGGTTACGATCCAAAGTCTTTCTTCTCGAGCGTACCGATGGTGATCGCCAGCGGTCGAGCCAAGGAGCGCCTGGCCTCGACCGGGGTGGACGCGTTGCCATTCGAGCTCATAGGCCCCGCCCTGGCACTCTCCTGTCGCCATCGAAATCTGCACTTTGATGGACGCCAATGGGACATGGTTGGCGACCACGGCACACTCCTCGTGTCGAGCCGAGCACGGCGCGCCCTCCCGTTCAGCCACTTCGATACACGTAGAGGCGGGACCGTCTCCAACGCCGTCTGTCCCTGTGGGCGTCGCGACCCCGTGGTCGAGATCGACCCCACAGCGCAAGGGCGGAGAGCATCATGACGATGCCAACGGGGGGGACCGAGGCAACGCTGCCCGCACTCCTCGAGGAGCACGCGCGCAGCCGCCCTGGAGAATTGGCGGTTGCGTGCGGCGACCGCCGACTCTCGTGGTCCGAGCTTCGCCGCGAGGTTTTGCAATTGGCGCGTGCCCTCCACGACGCAGGAATCGGTCCGGGTGATCGCGTCCTTTGGATGGGTCAGAACTGTCACCGTGTGCTCGAGGCCCTGGCCGCATGTGCGCACCTCGGTGCCACCCTGTGCCCCGTCAATTGGCGGCAGTCGAGCGTGGAGCTCGCCTTTGTTCTCAGTGACGCCGAGCCCAAGCTGGTCTTTTGGCAAGATGAAGAGGTGGGCGACGTGATGCTCGCCGCTCGGGGCTCTGTATCGACGTCAGCCCGATGGATCCAACTCGACGGGACGGGATCGACAGGGGACGAGGAATCGTTCGCCGCATTCGTCGAGGCACCCGACGTGCTCCCGCAAGGCTCGTGTGCCGTCCCGGAAGCGGCCGCACTCATGCTCTATACCGCAGCGTTCGGTGGTCATCCTCACGGTGCGCTTCTCAGTAATCGCGCGCTGGTGACGGTAGGCCTGGCGAATGCGATGGTGCGGGGACTGCAATCCGACGACGTGTTTCTCAATTCAGGCCCGTTGTTCCATCTCGGGACGTGGATGTGCACGCTCGCCACGTACGTGATCGGCGCAACGAATGTGTTCGTCCCCCGGGTCGATACCGACCTCCTCTTGAGGGTCATCGCGGACAACCGCTGCACGGGTGCCTTTCTCATGCCAACGACAATCACCGATTTGGTAGCCCTCAATCGATCTGTGCGTGCCGATCTCAAGAGCCTGCGATGGCCGAGGTCGATACCCGAATGGGACGCCATGGTCTCATCTGACGACAGCCCGTGGGCCCGCCGCCCGGGGGGCACGGGACAGACCGAAGTGGGTGGCCTCGCCACGTTCGCCGCGCTCGGAGGCGAGGGGCTCCACGGGCGACCGTTCCCTTTGATTGAGCTTCGGGTGGTCGATGCCGAAGGGATCGACGTGCCGGCCGATGAGGTGGGGGAGATGATTGTGAGGGGTCCTGTCGTGATGAACGGCTATCACAACCGCCCGAGCCTCAATGCGGAGAAATTCCGGGGCGGCTGGTATCACACAGGTGATCTGGCGCGACGACACGGCGATGGATCGGTCACCTTTATCGCTCCGATGTCGCGGATGATCAAATCAGCGGCCGAGAATATCTACCCGGCCGAAGTGGAGGCCTGCCTGCGGCAACATCCAATGGTACGCACCGCCGCGGTGATCGGCGTTCCCGATGAACGCTGGGCGCAGTCGGTCAAGGCCATCGTGGTCCTCGAGGAGGGTGCATCGGTCGATGTCACGGAACTGATCGAATTCTGTAGAGCTTCGATCGCGTCCTACAAAAAGCCTCGCTTCGTCACGTTCGTCGACGAATTGCCCATGCAGGGTTTTACTATCGACTATGACTCCCTGGATGCCATGCACGGTGGTGGGGGTTATCCCGGAGGGGGAAATCGGAGTGCCTGACATGGATGCACGAACACTGCGTGATCACACGGCGATCGTTGGTGTCGGGGCGACGCCGTATTACCGGCGTGGCGCTTCGGCACCTCAAACCGTCCTTGAACTGGCCGGCAAGGCAATTTTGGCGGCATTGGCGGATGCCGGCTTGAGTTGTGACGACGTCGACGGATTTGCCCTGTACTCCGGTGGCGGCATCGACGTCGCCCTTTTGTCGCAGACTCTGGGAATACCCGATGTGCGCTTCACGGCCACACTCACCGGAGGCGGGGGTGGGGCAGCAGGCGCCGTTGGTTTGGCTTCTTCTGCCATCGTGTCAGGGCATGCTGACGTCGTCGTCAGCGTGATGGCGATGCAACAGGCTGCAGCGGGCCGTTTCGGATCGGCCTTCGCACGCCGAGCGCCCGGGGCCTATTCGGCGCCACCCACCCCGGAATCCGACTTCATCACACACTCCGGGCTGATGGGACCCGGCCAGATGTTTGCCATCCTGACCCAGCGGCACATGTACAAGTACGGCACCACTCGCGATCACCTGGCCGAAGTGGCTATAAGCACGAGAGAGAACGCGCGCAACCGTCCTTCTGCGCTCATGCGCTCGCCCATGACGAAGGAGGACTATTTCGCGGCTCGGATGATCTCGGAGCCCTTTTGCCTTTTTGACTACTGCCTCGAATGCGACGGCGCTGTCGCGGTGGTCACCACTTCGTCGGCGAGGGCCCGCGACCTTCGTCAACCGCCGGTGTACGTCACCGCGAGTGCCCAGGGTGGCGCAGGAAATTGGGGGCAGTCCATCACGTGGATGGGCATGCCCGACGAGATCTTTGCGTCATCGGGTCATCGTCCGGTTGCCCAGGATCTCTACCGCAGAGCGGGACTCGGGCCGGCTGACGTCGACGTTGCCCTCATCTACGACCACTTCACAGGGATGGTCCTGATGCAGCTCGAGGACTACGGATTCTGCCCGATAGGGGAATCGGGTCCTTTCGTGGCCGATGGGAATATCCGCTACCTCGGAGGGAAGATTCCCGTCAATACCCACGGAGGAAACCTGTCTGATGCCTACATCATCGGCTTCACGCACGTCGTCGAAGCCGTCGAACAGTTACGCGGCACTGCGATCAACCAGGTGGCGAACGCCGAGGTTGCTCTCGTGACCGGTGGTCCCGCTCCACTCCCGGTGAGCGGACTGATCCTGAAAAGGGAGGCGAGCGGTGGTTGAGATGGACGCACCAAGATCACGAGATGTGGCTGTAGCGGCGCCGATCGGCATGGTGTCGTTGGCACCAAATTCATGGACTGAACCCTTTTGGATTGCGGCCGGGCAACACCAACTCGTCGTGCAGCGTTGTGTCAGCTGCGGTGCCGTCCGTCATCCTCCCGGCCCGTTCTGCCCCACATGCCGCACCCAGGAGTCGGAATGGATGGATCTGAGCGGGCGGGCGACGCTCTACAGCTTCACCGTCATCCGCCACGCGCTGGCCCCGCATCTGCGGGATTACCTGCCCATGGTGATCGCGGTGGTCGAGCCAGAGGAAGCACCCAGTGCCCGGCTCGTGGCGAATCTTGTCGAGGTCGAGATTGAAGATGTCGTCATCGGAATGCCGCTCGAGGTGGTCTGGGAAGACGCCGGCGATGGGGTCGCCGTCTATCGATTCCGCCCGGCCGATGAAACCGCACGAGTATGACACAGCGAAGGAGCTCGACATGACAACCGATTCCTATCGTGGAGCGACGTTCATCTCCACGGATGCCCATGTGACCGAACCAATCGAGTTGTATTCGGAACGTCTCGATGCCGACCTGCGCCACCGGGCACCGCGCATTGACACGAGGGACGGGTGGCGGATCCTCGTCGTCGAAGGGCTCTCGTCTCGAAAACTGATGTCGGCGGGCGAGCGCGAGGTTGCGGTGGTCGGAGATTGGGACGTCGCCAAGCGCCTCAAGGATCAGGAGGGCGATGGCGTGAGCGCGGAGGTTGTGTTCCCGACATTCGCTCTGCAGGCGTGCTTTTCATCCGACGATCCGAAATTGCAGCTGGCACTCTGCAGGGCCTACAACGGTTGGGCCACCGAGGTCCTCGGGGGCCATCACCGCATCCTTCCGGTGGGACTCGTTCCCGCTGTCGATATCGAAGAAGCGATCCGCGAAGTGCAGCATGTGGCTGAGTCCGGATTCCGCGCCCTCTTCCTTCCGGCGCGCGTCCCCTCCAGGCCCTATAACGATGCCGCGTACGATCCCCTGTGGGCCGCCATTACCGAGACGGGTCTTCCGGTCACGTTCCACTCCGGGACCGGTTACGAGCCGCGGGTTGTGCGCGGACCGGGTGGGGCGGTGATCAATTACATATTGGGTGCCCAACTCGATGGACCGATGGTTCTGCTCAGCCTGGCGGCCGGGGGGGCGATGGATCGCTTTCCCGAGCTCGAAGTGGTCACCGTGGAAACCGGTGCGTCGTGGTTGGGCTGGATCATGACCCAAGCTGATCGCATCTACGAGGATCACTCGATGTACGCCCAACCAAAATTGTCGCTGAAGCCGAGCGAGCTCATCCAGCGTCAGGCGCATGCAACGTTCATGTTCGATCCCGTCGCCGTCAACAATCGCGCCGTCACCGGTATCAGCACACTCATGTGGGGTAATGACTATCCACATCCGGAAGGTACATGGCCCGAATCCCGGTCGGCTTGTGAGGAGCAATTCGCCGGAGTCAGTGACCAGGACTTCAACGCGATCGTCAATGGCAATGCGGCGGCGGTCTTTGGCTTTGATCTGGCTGCGTTACAGGCACGACCCGCTCACACCACGAGTTCAATCTGATGAGTCTGGATCCGGCCTTCGGCCAGGCGTAGCCGGCCGAATGTCCGATGCGGCTGCGAGCGCCGCTGCGTCGCCGAGCCAGGATTGAACAGAACTTGACGTTGTACGCCGACCTCGTTTGTCGGCACGTGGCTGTGCCCGAAGACGACGATGTCGGCGTCTGGGAACCGACGATGCATGCGTGCGGGGCGACCCTTCGTGCGGCCGCTGTCATGGACGAGAGCGACACGGACGCCTTCGAGGTCGAGAATGCGGCTTTCAGGAAGGGTCCCCACCAGGTAGTGGTCGTTGTTGCCGAGAACGGCATAGGTCTCCGCCATGGCCTCCAACTCCTCGAGCGCCCGCTGCGAGGTGATGTCGCCGGCATGGAGGACGACATCCGCCGTGGCCACTGCCCCGAGCACCTGTTCGCCGATCTGGCCGATGCCCCCCGCCAGGTGGCTGTCGGCAAGGACGATCACCTCCATACGGAGCAGGATGCCCAATCTTCCCGACGCCGTCAACCATGCGCCTGCGGAGTACCCGATCAGTCCGGTGTGCCTAATGTGTCCGTATGGGCACTGATTCGAGGTTCGACCTGGTGGTACGCGGCGGCCGTGTGGTCGACGGCACCGGTGTGCCCGCATACCTCGCCGACGTGGGCGTGCGGGCGGGCCGCATTGCGCGGGTGGGGCGCATCTCGTCCGCCGAAGTGGTCGCTGCTCGTCATGTGCTCGACGTGGAGGGTCACACGGTCATGCCGGGCTTTGTCGACATTCATACGCACTACGACGCCCAACTCCATTTCGAACCGACGGCCTCGCCCTCCTCCTGGCATGGTGTCACGACTGTCGTGATCGGCAACTGCGGATTTTCCATCGCTCCGGCACACGATGATGATGCCGGATGGCTCCTCGAGATGCTGTCGCGAGTGGAAGGAATGTCTGCACCGGCTCTCCGCGAAGGCGTGACATTTCGGGGTGGCACCTTTGGCGACTTCCTGGACGGGCTCGAGGACCGGATCGGGGTAAACGCGGCGGCGTACGTTGGCCATTCGGCCATTCGTCGCTATGTCATGGGGGACGAGGCCTCAGAGCGTGCGGCCACCCACGCTGAGATCGCGGCCATGCAGCAGGTGTTGCGCGAGGCGATGCGTGCCGGCGCACACGGATTCAGCACGTCCCAGATCGATCTCCACCAGGCCCACGACGGTCGGCCTGTGCCGTCGAATCTGGCGAGCGACGAAGAGATCATCGCCCTGACTTCGGTGCTGGCCGAATTCGATCATGGTGCGATCGAGATCATCCCACGGTCGTTCCCCGAGGGGTATGACGAGCGCGACCGCCTCCTCCTACGGCGGATGTCCGAGGTGTCGGGCAAGCCGATCGATCTCAACCCGGTGGTGTGGTTCCCGAACATGCCTCAAGGCTGGGTCCGATCCATGGAGTTCATCGAGGAACAGGCCGCACTGGGGCTCCGGCTCTATCCGATGTACGGAACGCAACAGGGGGGAGCGTATTTCTCGCTCGACACGACCTTCCTCTTCGATGACATGCCGGCCTTCAGGGAGCCGTTGACTCTTCCCGAACCAGAGAGGAGCACCGCGTTGCGCGACGTGCGGCAGCGCGAGCGCATGCGGGCCGAATTGGTCGGGCCACCGATGCCCTCATTCCCACTCAACTTTGACATCACGACGGTGTACGCCGTCAGCGATCCCACCCTCTCGGCTTGGGTCGGTCGTTCGGTCGCCGAGCTGGTCAATGAGCGGGGCGGGGATCCATTAGACACCTTCTTGGACCTCTGTCTTGCAGACAACCTCAAGACGACGTTCTTCGTCACGCCTCTGTCAGAGCGCGGGGGTCGGATGGTCACGGAGGCTCTGGTGCGCAATCCCCTCGCCATGGCGGGAAGCAGTGATGGCGGCGCGCATTTGGCTTCATTCGTCGGGGCGGACTACACGACCCGGTTGCTGACGGAATGGGTTCCGGACCCGTTCTCGCTCGAAGAGGCTGTTCGACGGATCACGTCAATCCCGGCCGCGGTACACGGACTGTCGGACCGCGGCGTCGTACGTCCCGGGGCGTGGGCCGACCTCGTCGTCGTGGACCTTGATCGACTCCACGTGGGACCGACCCATTGGGTCGAGGACATGCCGGCGTCGTCGGGTCGATTTGTGGTCGACGCCGAGGGGTATCGTGCCGTGATCGTGAACGGCGAATTGCTTCTCGATAACGGTGTGGCTACCGGGGCCGTGCCCGGTCACGTCATCCGGGGCTGACACGCCGCCGGTTCGGCCTGTTCCTCCGTTGAGGGGGTTGCGGGCCCGGAGCGACTCACCGAAGCCGTGGAACGGTGCAATACTGAAACCCTTCTACTGGAAGGGCGAAAGATGCGTGTCGCCATTGCCGGTGCCTCTGGTTTCGTAGGGCGAGCCCTCACGGCGAGACTCCTCAACGACGGCAACGACGTGATCGCGCTGTCCCGATCGGTGATGTCGTCGACGTCGATGTCGGCCACGTACGTTGCCGTCGACGTCGGTGATGAGTCGGCCACCGCAGTTGCCCTGGCAAATGTCCAATGTGCGTACTACCTGGTTCATTCGATGGCAGCGGGCGCCGAATTCCGTCAGATGGACCTTCGACTGGCCACGACGTTTGGCCGGGCTGCGGCGCAGGCGGGCGTGGCCCGGATCGTGTACCTCGGAGCACTCGGGAGTGCACCGAGCTCCGCTCATCTTTCCAGCAGGCAAGAGGTAGGTGCGGCCCTTGGCGCGGCGGGGGTAGGAGTCGTCGAGCTGCGCGCTGCGGTGGTGTTCGGGTCGGGCAGCATCTCATTCGAGATGCTGCGTTGCTTGACGGAGCGCCTTCCCGCAATGGTCTGTCCCAGGTGGGTGAGGACCCGGATCCAACCCATCGGGCTCGATGACCTCCTTGAGTACCTTGAACAGTCGCTGTCCGTTCCTTCGGGCGTCTACGAGATCGGCGGTGCCGACGTGACGACCTACCGCCAGATGATCTCCGCGTACGCCCGTGTACGGGGTCTTCGTCCCCGCCGCATCATCGACATTCCATGGCTCACTCCACATCTTTCGTCGTATTGGGTGGACTTCGTGACTCCGGTTGACCGGGCCGTCAGTCATGCGTTGATCGAGAGTCTGGTGACCGAGGTGATCGTGGTGGACCCAGAGCCCGCGCGCCGGGCCTTTTCGGTGCACCCGGTGGGAGTCGAGCAAGCTCTCGCCCAGGCGCTCGACGACCAGGACAAGCAAGTCAGCAGTGCACTGCTTTCTCGATGTCAGGGACTCCACGACGGTGTGCACACCGTCGTGGTAGATGTCCGTATTCCTTCG
>Ga0182030_10024147_pt1 | contig 11195 bp, 7 predicted proteins | sample 812S3MmetaG_FD_121299 | JGI IMG/M metagenome (GOLD analysis project Ga0182030, IMG submission 121299) | Permafrost microbial communities from Stordalen Mire, Sweden - 812S3M metaG (Illumina Assembly) | ecosystem: Environmental > Terrestrial > Soil > Wetlands > Permafrost | place: Sweden...
CTCGCCCCCCAGGCCCTCGGCGCCGTGGTCCGCCGATACGGGCGCTTCGCCGATGCCGAGGACGCCGTGCAGGAGGCGCTCGCCGCCGCCGCCGCCCAATGGCCGGCCGACGGCGTCCCGGACAACCCGCTCGGCTGGCTGCTGCGGGTGGCGTCGCGCCGCATGGCCGACCTCGCCCGCAGCGCCGGATCACGCCGCCGACGCGAGAATCTGGCGGCCTCGTCGTCGCGCGAGCCGTCCGATCCGGCGACCGGCCGCGACGACACGCTGGCCCTCTTCTTCATGTGCTGCCACCCGGCGCTGTCCCCGGTGTCCGCCGTGGCCCTCACGCTGCGGGCCCTGGGCGGGCTGACCACCCGCGAGATCGCGGCCGCGTTCCTCGTCCCCGAGGCGACCATGGCCCAGCGCATCAGCCGGGCCAAGCGCACCGTGGCCGAGTCCGGAGCGCGGTTCGCAGTCCCCGACGAAGGCACCTACGCCGAGCGCCTCGCACTCGTGCTCCGGGTGGTCTACCTCGTCTTCAACGAGGGCTACGCCACGAGCGCCGGTCCCGACCTGGACCGCACCGACCTGGCGGCCGAGGCCATCCGCCTGGGCCGCCTGCTGCACGAGCTGCTGCCTGACCAACCCGAGGCATCCGGGCTGCTGGCGCTGATGCTCCTGACCGAGGCGCGCCGCCCGGCGCGCACCGCAGCCGACGGCGCACTGGTCCCCCTCGCCGGCCAGGACCGCGCCCGTTGGGACCGCTCACTCATCACGGAAGGCACCGGGCTGGTCACCACCGCGCTGGAAGGAGAGCCCGTCGGCGAGTACGCCTTGCAGGCCGCGGTCGCCGCACTGCACGATGCGGCACCACGCGAGGAGGACACCGACTGGGAGCGGATCCTCGCGCTGTACTCGGTGCTGGACGGCATGACCGACAACCCGGTGATGCGGCTGAACCGCGCCGTCGCCGTGTCGATGGTCGAAGGCCCCGACGCCGGGCTGGCACTGCTCGACGATCTGTCCGCCTCCGGGCAGCTGCGCTCGCATCGCGTGCACGCGGTGCGAGCCCACCTCCTGGAGCGCACCGGCGACACCGACGGCGCCCGTGCCGAGTACGCCGCCGCCGCGGCCGGCACCGACAACCTGCGGGAGCGGGACTACCTCACGGCCAAGGCGGCGGCGCTCGCGCACGCCGAGAACAGCTGACAGTCGAATTCGGCTCGAACGTCGCGTCGAAGTTGCCATCTGGTTGCCGGGCGCGCACCCTCCGATGCAATCCCGCATGGACGCACAATTCCCGTCAAAGAACCGGCACCCGTGGTTAGTGCGTTGGGCAAGAACGACGACAGAATTATGTGTCCACAGACCAGACGACCGGAGCGAATCGTCACCGCCGCAGCAATGCGCTCATCGGTGCCGCGCTCCTCGCTCCGTGGCTCGTCCTGGGGGGCTTCGCCGCTCATGCCGCCGAGGGCGCGTCGGCAGCTCCGCTGAGCCAGTCATCGACCTGGGCGGCGACCGCGAGTCCGGTCACCGCTCCGACCACGACCGTGGCGCCCGCCGCCGCGGCGGTGACGGCCTCGAGCATCTCGGCCGGTCCGGCCGGTTCGGGGCAGCAGACCATCGGGGTGTCGGTGCTCCCCGGTGCCACCTCCGTGTCGCCCGCCGGTGCAGCCGGGAGCTCCTCGGGCATCTCCGCCGGCCCGGCCAGCTCGGTGCAACAGACCATCGGCGTCTCGGTGCTCCCCGGGGTGATGACCGTCTCACCGGCCACCGAGGCGGTCATGCTGTCGCAGGTCGGCCTCCTGGGTCAGAACGCGCCCGTCTACCGGGGTGACCTCTCCCCGGTCACCGTCAACGACGCCCGGGGGTCGCTCGCCGGCTGGCACGCCACCATCTCGCTCCAGGGAGTGGACGGCGTGAGCGCGGCCGCGCTCGCCGGTGTCCAGCTGTGCGCGTCGGCTCCCGCTCCCACCATGGTGGCGGGCAACCCGGCGGACGTCGTGCGCGGCGTGACGCGCTCGTGCGCGGGAGTGGGCAAGCCGGTCTCGGTGTTCTTCGCCGCCCCGGGTGGAGGCGGGGGGGCCTACAGCGATACCGCCAGCCTGACGCTCGCGCTTCCGGGGGTCACGTTGCCGGCACAGGTGACGGCCACCCTCGCCGTCTCGGTCGGCTGACCGGCGCCCGAAGCCGAAGGGCGGTTCTCGCAACTCGGAACCAAGGACCGCGCGAGTCGTGGCGTCGAAGAGTGTGCCCGACCATCCCGGCGCACAGGCACAGGGGCACTCCGGACGATCTACGCCATGACCGGAAGGACCTTTGCCAGACGGCCTGTCGCCGTTGCTCTTCCGGTGGCGAGGTCGATCCACTGCCCGATCGGGAGCGCGCCTGCTTCCGCCACCATCTCTGGCGCCGAGACACAGAGGGTGTCGAGAAGGGCTTTCGAGGTGATGGATTGTGCGGCGGGATCTGGTGCCACAGGCGGAACGAGATCGCCCCCGTGCACGACGGCCTCGACACACCTGGTGATGAGATAGTCCGAGACCGAGATCGACCCTTGCAGCGTCGTGATCGTGGCGCCCAGGTCTGCCGCCAGGACGAGCGGGCGAACCACGTGCAACTGGTCGCCCAGCGCGACCTTGTTCAAGGCTGCACCTTCGCGGGCTGAAGCGTCGATCAGCTCGCTGTAAGACCGTGTACCTGACAGATTTGTTGCGACCCCCAACGCAGCCTCGTGGGTGCTTGCAGCTCGAAGGAATCTCGCCACCAGGTGTGGTTGGACGTAAAGATGGGCGAGGACTTCACGATTCGTCCACCCAGCGCATCGGCTCGCCGTCGAGAGGTCGATCCCGTCGACGACGTCCGCTATCAGCTCCCACTGTCGAATGAGGGACGCACGAACTTCGGCGACGACTGGGTTCACCACTCTGCATTGTGTCTGGTTCCGACTTCCTCCGTGGCGCACGCCCGAACTCGAGCCTTTGGGAAGCACCACCGAGCCGGCAGACCGGAGCACCCCAGACGAAGGGTGTCCCTTGGCGCGCAGAAGGGGCCCGTGGGCCCCTTCGCACGACTGCATCCTTCCGACTCCTCGCCAGGATACCAGTCGTCTCTCGATTGCGAAGACCGTTCTCCGATGGGCCCGGATCTGAGTGGCTGCGCCCCTTCCGACAAAGGGATCGCACTGGGTTCGATTCCCAGCCGGGGCGCCTCGCCCGAGGGTCGGGCTGCTGATGGGCTGGTCGCCATCGATTCGGCAGCCCGACTCAGCGGGCCTCAACAGCGACTCAGGTCCGGGGCCCTGTGGTCTCCGAGCGACAAGACTCACACCATGACGGGGCCGGAGAAGAAGGTCGTTCGGGAGGGCTACGACCGGGTCGCCACCTCCTACCTCCGGGCTCGGCCCCACGACGGAGAAGACGTCGCTCTGCTCGCGGAGGTGCTGCACGACCTCCCGAGCCACAGTCGGGTCCTCGACGCAGGATGTGGATCAGGTATCCCGGTGGCCAGGCGGCTCCTCGAAGGGGGACACGATGTCGTCGGCCTCGATTTTTCGTCAGCCCAGCTGTCCCTGGCTCGATCGAAACTCGCCACGTGCCAGCTCGTCCAAGGGGACCTGACCAATTTGCCCCTCTCGAACGGCTCGTTCGATGCGGTTGTCTCGTACTACGCAATCATCCATGTGCCGAGAGAAGAGCATGAGGCCCTGTTCAGAGAGATTCATCGGGTTCTTCGACGCGATGGACGAGCCTTGTTGTGCCTCGGATGGGGCGATCTTCCCGAGGACCGCGATCCCGACAACTGGCTCGGTGTTCCGATGTTCTGGAGCCACTTCGATGAGAAGGCGAATCTGGCCCTGCTCTCAAAGGTGGGCTTCACTCCACAATGGAGCACACAGGTCGCCGACCCAATGGGGCACGCTTCCCATCAGTTCGTGCTGTCGATACGCCGCTGACTCACTGCACGGAGGCAGTACTTCCAGGATCCGTCCGGGAGAAATGTCTCCGGGTTAGTCCATAGGGGGAGCTGCAGGGTGACACCCGGCCCAGCGATGGGGCAGTCACACACTCTGACCGCCAACGAGATGTGTTTTTGCGACTTGTTACAATTGGGTGGTGATTGCAGCCGATATTTTCAGGCCTGGGCAGTGGACGAATTTTTTTCCTTCTGGTCGGAACAGGCGCAGTCACGCTGACCGGCCTGGTTTTTGTGGCGATGTCGCTCAACGTCAAAGCGATCGCCATCGATGCAACCCATCGTCATCGAGCCATCAACACTCTGACGGGCCTGGCCCTGGTTTTCATGCGCTGTGCGCTTGTGCTCATGGGAGGTCAGAACCATCGGGCAATAGGCGCAGAACTGTTCGTAGTCTGTGGCATTTCGGCGGCGGTTTTCGTCAGAGGCTACGTGAACGCCATCAGGATGAGTGATGGTCTGAGAGTCTCTCGGATAGTTGGCGGAAGCCTCGTACACCTGACTGAGATGATCGGTGCGGCCCTCTTTTTCTTCGGTTACTTGGCCGGTCTCTATATTGCAGCGATTGCCATCGTGACCAACACTTGTTACATGGTCACGGCAGCTTGGTTGCTCGTCATCGGGGTTTTCGATGATCAGAGGGCGACGTAGTCCTGGACTCTCGGAAGAGAACGAGGCCCGGACACCGGGCCGGCGAAAACGCAGCCGTCCCGAAAGCGAATGCGTCATCAATCTCCCTAGCGGAAGTCCCGGCTCGCCGGCACCGCCGTCCCGACCACCAGCGACTCCACCCGCTCGGCGTCCAGACTGACCGCGCCCTGCCCCTTGCGCACGCGCCCGCGGATCACGAGCACGGGCGCGTGGCGGGCCACGTGCTTCCAGCGGGCCCAGGCACCACGGGAGAAGACGACGTTGACGTGGCCCGTCTCGTCCTCGAGGTTGACGAAGACGGCACCACGCGCCGTCTCGGGGTGCTGGCGGTGGGTCACCACGCCGGCCACCGTGACCCGGTCGCCGTCGGCGCACCCCTCCAGCCCGGCCGCCACCGTCACGCCCATCGCCTCGAGCCGCTCGCGGGCGAGATGCATGGCCGTGCGCTCCGGCGCCAGCCCGAGCGCCCACAGGTCGTCGCCCACCGCGTCGTAGAGGCTGGGCTCGGGCAGCGGCGGGGCCTCGGCCCCCACCACGATCCCGGGCAGGCGGTCGGGCGTCCCCTGCGCCGCCGCCCCCGCCGCCCACAGCAGGCGGCGCCGGCCGGCCGTCGTCCCCCTGACCTCACCGTCCCCGTCCACGTGCTCGGGGCCCTCGGGGTCGAGCGCGCCGGCGGCCGCCAGCGTCTCGAGCTGGGCCTGGGTGGCACCGGCGCGGCGCGCCAGGTCCTCGCCCCCGCGCCAGGGCCGACCGGCCACGATCCGGCCGGCCGTCGCCTCCCCCACCCCGCGCACCGACCCGAGCCCGAGGCGCAGCACGGCCTCGCCCGGCGCCCCGGCCTCGAGCGACGCCCCCACCTCGGAGTGGTTCACGTGGGGCCGGCGCACGCGCACCCCGTGCCGGCGGGCGTCGGCCACCAGCGACTGGGGCGACCAGAAGCCCATGGGCTGTGAGTTCAGCAGCCCCGCGGTGAAGGCCGCCGGGTAGTGCAGCTTCAACCACGCCGAGGAGTACACCAGGTGCGCGAACGACACCGAGTGCGACTCGGGGAAGCCGAAGTTGGCGAAGGCGGCGAGCGCCTCGAAGACCTGGTCGGCCACCGGGCCCGTCACACCGCGCGCCGCCATCCCGTCGTAGAGGCGCGCCCGCATCTTCTCCATGCGCGCCGCGGAGCGCTTGGCCGCCATGGCCTGGCGCAGCTCGTCGGCGTCGGCCGCGCTGAACCCCGCGATGGCCACGGCCTTCTCCATCAGCTGCTCCTGGAAGAGCGGGACGCCGAGTGTGCGCTTGAGGATCGGCTCGAGCAGGGGGTGGAGGTAGGTGACGGGCTCCTCGCCGCGACGGCGGCGGATGTAGGGGTTCACCGCGTGGCCCTGAATGGGGCCGGGCCGGATGAGCGCGACCTCAATGGCGATGTCGTAGAAGGTGCGCGGTGCGACCCGGGGCAGCGTCCCCATCTGGGCCCGGCTCTCGACCTGGAAGACGCCGACGGTGTCGGCCCGGCACAGCAGGTCGTAGACCCCGGGCTCCTGGGGCAGCTGCCCCAGGTCGATGTCGGTGCCGTGGAAGTCGCGCACCAGGTCGACCATGCGGTGCAGCGCCTCGAGCATGCCGAGGCCGAGCAGGTCGAACTTCACCAGCCCGATGGCGGCGCAGTCGTCCTTGTCCCACTGCAGCACGCTGCGCCCCGGCATGCGCCCCCACTCCACCGGGCAGACCTCGACCACCGGCCGGTCGCACAGCACCATGCCGGCCGAGTGGATGCCGAGGTGGCGCGGCCGGTCGAGCACCTCGGCCGCCAGCTCGGCCACCAGCGGTGGCACGCCACCACCCCCGGACTCGGCCGACCCCGCCACCTCCGCCACGGCGGCCGCCGACGACGGGCCGCGGCCGTACCCGGCGTCGATGCCGGCGGCCCAGGCGTCCACCTGCTCGGGGGTGAAGCCGAACGCCTTGCCGACGTCGCGCACGGCCGAGCGCGGCCGGTAGGTGATGACGTTGGCCACCTGCGCGGCGTGGCGGCGGCCGTAGCGCTCGTACACGTACTGAATCACCTCCTCGCGCCGCCCCGACTCAATGTCCACGTCGATGTCCGGCGGCCCGTCCCGCGCCGGCGAGAGGAAGCGCTCGAAGAGCAGCCCGAGGTCCACCGCGTCGACGTTGGTGACGCCGAGCGCGTAGCAGACGGCCGAATTGGCCGCCGAGCCGCGCCCCTGGCAGTAGATGTCCAACCGCTTGCAGACCTGCGCGATGTCCCACACGACGAGGAAGTAGCCGGCGAAGCCGAGCGTGCCGATCACCTCGAGCTCGTGGGCGATCTGCCGCCACGCGCCGGGCACCCGCTCGGCGCCGGGCGGCCCGTAGCGCGCCGTCGCCCCCTCGGTCACCAGCTGGCGCAGGTAGCCCTGCTCGTCCATGCCCTCGGGCACGGGGAAGTCCGGCAGCCGCGGCGCGACGAGGCGCAGGTCGAACGCGCAGGCCCGCCCGAGCTCGGCGGCGCGCTCGACCACGCCGGGCCAGCGGGCGAAGCGCCGGGACTGCTCGGCGGCGGAGCGCAGGCAGGCCGCCGGGGCCGACGGCAGCCAACCCTCGAGCTCGGCCAGGGGGCGGCGCGCCCGCACCGCGGCGAGCGTGGTGGCGAGCCGGAACCCGGCCGGCGTCGCGTAGTGCACGTTGTTGGTCGCCACGGCGTCGACGCCCCAGGTGACGGCGAGATGCGCCAGCGCGTCGTTCCGCGCCGTGTCGAGCGGGTCCCCGTGGTCCCACAGCTCCAGCGCGACGTTGGCGCGCCCGAACGCGTCGACGAGGCGCCCCACCTCCCGGGAGGCGGCCCGGGGGCCGGCATCCATCAGCGCGGCGGGGACCGCCCCCTTCCGGCAGCCGCTCAGCACCAGCCAGTGCCCGCCGGCGGCGCGGGCCAGCGCATCGAGCGTGAAGACCGGCCGCCCCTTCTCCCCGCCCCCGAGGTGCGCGTCGGCCAGCACCGTCGAGAGGCGGGCGTAGCCGTCGGGGTCGCGGGCGAGCACGACGAGATGCGTCCCGGTCGGGTCGGTCTCGCCGGTGCGCGGGCTCGCCGGGGCCAGCGTCACCTCGGTCCCGAAGACCGTCGGCAGCCCGCACACCCGCGCCGCCTCGGCGAAGCGCACCACCCCGTAGAAGCCGTGATGGTCGGTCAGCGCCAGCGCGGCGAGCCCGAGCCGGTCCGCCTCGGCCACCAGCTCCTCGGGATCGCTGCTGCCGTCGAGGAAGCTGAACCCCGAGTGGGCGTGGAGCTCGGCGTAGGCCTCAGTCATCCGGCGCAGCGTCAGTCATAGAGCGCCTCGACCCACCACTGGCCCCGCTCGGTGGACAGCAGGCGCGCCACCCCGTCCGCGGTGACCACCTGCAGGCGGGCGCGGCGCCGGCGCACCGACCACCAGCGCTCGGTCACCGGCCAGGGCCCGGCCCACCCGACGACCGGCTGCCAGGGACCACCGTCGACCGACAGCTGGGCAATGGGCGCGGTGAGCAGCCCCCGCCCGCTGACCTCGACGGCGCGGCCGCCCGCGTCGGCCACCTCGGCGCGGCGCGGGGTCCGCAACACGTCGCTCGGCGCAGGTGGCGGCACCCGCCCCGGCCACGGCGCGGCGCCCGCCGCGCCCGCGTCGGTGTCAGGGCTCCCCCAGGGCACCAGCACCGACTGGCCGGCCGGATCGCGTCCGCCCTGCACCCGGCCGATCAGCACGGCGTCGATGCCCAGGCGCTCCTGCACCCGGGCGAAGGAGTGGGCGGCCCGGGCGTCGGCCTCCGATGCGCCGCCGAAGAAGCCGGGCTGGGAGGGTCGGGGGGGCGCGTCGGCCCCGCGGTCGGGGTCCTCGCCCCGGGCCACGCGCAACCGGCGCTCGATGGCGCGGTCGCGCAGCCCCACGAGCTCCCCGCTCTCCCCCCGGGCCACCGCATGGCAGGCGGCCGCGTCCGCCCCGAAGCGGTCCGAGATGCTCGCGGCGGGCAGTGCGGCGAACTGCCCCAGGGTGGTGATCCCCAGCCGCTGCAGGGTGACGGCCAGGTCGGGCCGGGCCAGCGTGGCCACCGACCAGGGCCCGAGGAAGTCCGCCGTCCCTCCCGCCGGGACGATCAGCCCGGAGCGGGCGGCCAGCAGCGCGGCGAAGAGGCCGTCGGCCACGCCGATCCCCGCCTGCTCGTCCACGGCCTCGGCCAGGCGGGACACGACCGACGCCTCGCCGCCGAAGAAGCGGGCCGGCCCGCGCGCCGGCAGCGCGCCGACCCCGAGCCGGACCGGATGGACCCACGGGCAGAGCTCTCCGGCCCGCGCCAGCACGCGGGCGAAGCGCCGGGCCTCCTCCCCCCTCGCCCCTTCCTCGAGGAGCTCCGGGCACCAGATGACGACCAACCGTTCCACGTCTTCTTCTCCATCGTTCTGCTCAGGCCGCCTCCGGCCCGTCGCCGCGACCGGCCACAGGCGACCCGTCGCGCACCTCCATCTCGGTCCCCACGCCGTCGGTCCCCACGACTCCGATCCCTCCACCCTCGGCACCGGCCAGCGCACCCGAGCCGGCGGGGAGCCACAGGGAGCACTCGGCGACCCGGCCGGCGGCGCGCCGCCCGCTGACACGCACCTCGGCGCGGCGACCCTGCAGGTGCCCGTGACCCCGGCCCACGCCCTCCCACTCGACCGCGCCGACCGAGAGCGCGAGGTCGCCGCCCTCGGGCCAGCCGCCGGGGCCCTCGAGCAGCACCACCAGTGCCGCCTGGCGCTCGCGGGCCCGGGCGGTCAGGTGGCGCGCCGCGGTCAGGCGGGCCCGGCCGGGCGGGCGGACGAGGACGGCGTCGACGCCGGAGAGGAGGTCACCGGCCGCCTCGGCCCAGCCGCTGCCGGGGTGGGGGACGAAGACGACCCGGCGCAGGTCGAGCCCGAGCCCGGCGGCCGCCACCACCCCCGGGTCGGGCAGGCCGACGGCGGCACACCAGCTCCCGGCCGTCGACGCCGCGGCGAGGAGCGCCAGCGCCAGCGTCGTCGCGCCGTGGCCGGGCTGCCCCACCACGGTGGTGGTCGTGCCGCGGCGCAGGGAGCCGCCGGGGAAGAGCGGGGCCAGCGGCGGGGGCACCGGCAGGGTCCGCCCGGCCACGGGCGTGGCGGGGCGGACGCGGGCGGCCAGCCCGGCGGGGAGCTCCCGGGATCGGGGAGACGGCGGGTCTCCTGCATGGAAGGCGAACATATGTTCGCACCTTAGCCAGGCCCTGTGCCGGCCGCTCGGGGAGGCAGAGTCCCAGGTCAGGGGCGGGACCGCTCCCGGCAGGTCCGGTGGGTCACAATGCTGCCCGCATGTGCGGCCGCTTCGCCCTCTTCACTCCCCCGGCCCGGATGGCCCGCTACTTCGGGGCCGCCCTGGCCGAGGGCGTCGACCCCGAGCACCGCCCCAGCTGGAACGTCGCGCCGACCGACGAGGTCCTCGGCGTCCGGGACCGCCCGGCACGGCGGCCGCCCGGGGGCGCCGGCGAGGGTGGAGACGGGGGCGAGAGCGAGCGGGGGGAGGCGCCCGAGCGGCTGCTCATGTCGTTCCGCTGGGGCCTCATCCCCTGGTGGTCCAAGGACACGTCGTCGGGCGGCCGCCTCTTCAACGCGCGCGCCGAGACGGTGGCCACCAAGGCCTCCTTCCGCGAGGCGTTCCGCGAGCGGCGCATCATCGTCCCCGCCGACGGCTTCTACGAGTGGCACAAGGCGGCGACCGGTGCGAGGCAGCCGCACTACTTCAGCCGGGCCGACGGCACGCCGCTGGCCTTCGCCGGGCTGGCCGAGCGCTGGCGGCCCAAGGACTCGCCCCAGGGCACGCCCTACATCCTCAGCTGCACCCTCATCACCACGGGGGCCGGCGCGGACATGGACGACATCCACGACCGCATGCCGGTGATCCTCGACCCCGCCACGTTCGACCTGTGGCTCGACCCGGCCAACGAGGACACCGAGGAATTGCGCGCCCTGCTCCTCCCACCGCCCGCGGGCACCGTCGTGCACCACCCGGTCGGGCGCCAGGTCGGCAACGTCCGCAACAACGACCCCGCGCTCATAGAGCCCGCGTGAGCTCCCGCGGGAGCGGCGACGTCCCGCCTACCGCCAACCCCCCATGACGTGCTCGAACCACCACCCGGGTGCCGAGCTCACGAGCAGCGCCATGTCCCAGTAGTCCGTCCAACGGGTGATCCTCCCGTCGCGCAGCTCGTGCACGGAGGCCACGGGCAGCGCCATCGTCTCGCCCGTCGGCCACTCCCAGATCTCGACGTGCTCGGTCATCACCGCGTCGGCGCCGGCCACGAGGTGTCGCCGCTCGTCGCGCATCCCCGACAGCGGGCCCCAGCCGAGCGTCAGGCGGCGCACGATCTCCTCGGGCCCGCGGGCGACGTCGTCCGCGGGCGTCGTGACGTCGGTGTACTCGCCGTCGGCCGTGAAGCGCCCGGCGGCGGCCCCGAGGTCCTGGCGGTAGAGGTCCTCCCAGAACCCCTCGATCACCCTGCGGTTCTCGTCGGCTGTGGTCACTCGGCACCCCCGGTCCCGCCGCCGTCCCGCGGCACTCGTCGGACGCCGGAAC
>Ga0182030_10024148_pt1 | contig 11194 bp, 8 predicted proteins | sample 812S3MmetaG_FD_121299 | JGI IMG/M metagenome (GOLD analysis project Ga0182030, IMG submission 121299) | Permafrost microbial communities from Stordalen Mire, Sweden - 812S3M metaG (Illumina Assembly) | ecosystem: Environmental > Terrestrial > Soil > Wetlands > Permafrost | place: Sweden...
CCTCTCCTCGGTTCGCTCCACAACAATCGCGTACTACGAGGTCGAGAGTTTGACTGTGATCCGCGTCACAGTACGAAAAGAGCGCCGGCGGCCCAACCATGGAGCGCGGTCATTTGCCGAGAGCGCTTCGGCCCAAGGCGCGAGATTATTGGCATTGTATGTCCGGGTCGAAAGCCGTAGCCTCAAGGTCGATTGGGCCAATGGGCCGCCGGGATAAGCGAGGAGGGCAGCATGGATCGGCGTCATATCCTTATCGGCACGGCGACAGCCGCAGTGGGTTTGTCGCTGCCGGCCCAAAGCCAAGCGCAGACAAAATCACTGCAAGACAGACTTGTCGGCGCCTGGAGTCTTGTCGACATTTACGACGAGGGCAAAGACGGAGAAAAACATTACGTTTGGGGTGACGGCGTCAAAGGCCTTGTCATCTACACACCGGGAGGCCATTTCTCCGCGCAAACTATCGCTGCTGACCGCGACAAGGGCGCCTCGAAGAACCCGCGCATGCCGGTTGGACAATCGATCGGCTATTTCGGAACATACACGGTCGACGAGGCGGCAATGACGATCAAAGTAAAAATAGATCGCTGCTCGTTTCCCGCTTGGGACGGCGTCGAGCGGGTCAGCAAGATCGCGTCGCTCACAGATGACGAATTGGCAACCGAAATCGCGTTGGTCCATGATCCCGTCAACGGAGACGTCGTCCCGAAAGGGCGCTACAAGCGAGTCGGCTAGTCGCTTGTGAGGGGATCACGATCCCGCCCAGCCGGTCGTCGCGAAATACTGAGACGTCCGCCCCTCGCGATCACGTGTTTGGCGCCGCTCGACTAGAGCCAGCTACTCATCAATGATGGGCGCCGCTCGCCAAAGTGGTCATCTTCTCCAGCGCATCGCCGAGAGTGAACGTCGCCGCGTGCTGAGCGGGCGGAAAGTCCTTGAACGTTGCGATGAACTGGGCAGCCAGATCCTGTGCCGGATAGACCATGAAAACGTTCTCGATGACCCACTCCCAATAGGTGTTCGACGTAGTGTCGGCGAACTCGTAAGGGTCGGTGCGAAGGTTGAATAACTTGGGAAGACGCAGGGGAACGAACGGCTCCGCCCAGACTTGAAGTGTGCCTGGGCAGCGCTGCTCCATGAAGACGACCTTCCAGTTGTCGTAGCGGAGGCCAAGAATATCGCCGTCGTCACTGAAATAGAAAAAGATCTGCCTCGGGCTGTCGGGGGTCTGGCCCGTCAGATAGGGCACCAGATTGTAGCCATCGATATGGTTCTTGAAGGCCCTGCCATTGGCCTGATAATCCCCCTTCTTCAGCTTTTCGACGATGTCGGGTTCGCCGGCCATGGCTAGGAATGTCGGCAGCCAGTCGTGATGCTGCACGATGCCGTTGGCGTAGGAACCGGCTTTTATTTTGCCCGGCCAGCGCGCGATCATGGGCACGCGGAACGCACCCTCCCAGTTGGTGTTCTTCTCACTCCGGAACGGCGTCGTGCCGCCATCGGGCCAGGAGTTTGAGTGCGGGCCGTTGTCGGTCGAATACTGGACGAACGTATTGTCGGCGATTCCGAGTTCATCGAGATAATCGAGAATCTCTCCGACGTTCTTGTCGTGGTCGACCATGGTGTCGTGATACGGCGACTGCCAGCGTCCGGCCTGCCCGAGGCTTGCCGGCTTGGTATGCGTGTAAAGGTGCATGTGGGTGAAGTTGAGCCATACGAAAAACGGCTTATCCGCATCCGTTTGCCGCTTGATGAAATCCTTGGTCGCGGCGACGAATTCGTCATCGCAGGTTTCCATCCGCTTCTTGGTGAGCGGTCCGGTGTCGACGATCTTTTGCTTACCGACGCGGCCCCAACGCGGTTCGTCGGTGGGGTCGTCAACGTCCGTCGCCCAGGAATGCAAAACGCCGCGCGGACCGAATTTTTCGCGGAAGTGCGGGAAATCTTTGGGGTTCGGATAGTTCGGCCGCTCGGGCTCCTCTTCGGCGTTGAGGTGGTAGAGGTTCCCGAAGAATTCGTCGAAGCCGTGAACGGTGGGCAAATATTTGTTGAGATCGCCGAGATGGTTCTTGCCGAACTGGCCGGTCGCGTAGCCCTGGTTCTTCATGAGTGCGGCAATGGTCACAATGTCGTCGGGCATGCCGACTGGCGCGGCGGGGATGCCGACTTTCGAAAGCCCGGTGCGATACACGCTTTGGCCTGTGATGAATGCCGAACGGCCCGCGGTGCAGGATTGTTCGCCGTAGCAGTCGGTGAAGATCATCCCTTCGTCAGCGAGGCGGTCGATGTTGCGCGTTCGGTAGCCCATCAGGCCGTGGGTGTAGCAACTCAGGTTCGACTGGCCGATGTCGTCGCCCCAGATGACGAGAATGTTCGGCTTCCTTTCGGCGGGCACCGGCGCGTCTCCCTGCGTTCGTTATCGTTAATCGAAGGATACACCCGCGAATCGGCCTGTCAAAAAGGCGGCCTACAACCTTATCCCGGGAGAACGCACGCAGCGGTCTCGGATCGCCGTTCCTAGGTCGCGATCTGTAGTGTCTGCGTAACGTCGACTCCGGCCGCGGATTGAAGCGTTCAGTTGTCTCATGGAATCCGCGCGAGTCCGAGCGTTCGGGTCGTTCCTTTTTGATAGTCCTTATTTTAGTAGAATTATCTTTCGGATAATCGGATTTCATGTTACTCTGCGCGTGTTGTGAGGAGAGCGGAATACTGCGCTGTCCCGCCAATGCCGCAAAGGAGGTCCGATTTGACGACATCGAAAAAATCGCTTCGCGAAACGCTTAAGCCTTTGAAAACCCTCAAAACCGCGAAATCCGACGTCTCGTAGGAGGAGACCTATCAAGGACTTAGCAAAACACACGATTTCGCTGGCGAAGCAATTTCGCTTCGTTTTGGACCGAAAGCGAAGGAAATCGCTTCGTTTTTCGTTTCGCGCGAAACGGCCGGGGCGGCCCTGCGTCGGGTATGCGAGGCTGAAAAATTTGGAAAAACGCCCCATCGTCGAAAAAGGCTTTTTTCTCTGCCTAACCCATTGAAAACAATCAAAACCGCCAAAGAAATGTTTGCGAAAATTTGGAGAAAACACGCTAAAATTTGCGAAAATTTGGAGAAAAGCTTGGAAAAGCTTGCGGCTAGCCGGTCGCCGGAGAGGCGAGCGCGCGCGCAACCGCGTCGCGCCAGCCGAGGTATCGCGAGTGGCGCTCCGCCGGCTCCATCGCGGGCGTGAAGCGGCGCGCGACGCGCCATGAACGGGCAAATTCCTCCGGGCCGGGATAGACGCCGGCGCGCCAGCCGGCCAGATACGCCGCGCCGAGCGCGGTCGTCTCCAGCACGGCCGGCCGGTCCACCGGCGCGTCCAGCATGTCGGCGAGGAATTGCATCGTCCAGTCGCTCGCGCTCATCCCGCCGTCGATGCGGATGACGGGGTTCGCCCCGGCGCTGGCGACGTCCTTCTGGTCGGCCTGCATCGCCTCGATCAGATCGCGCGTCTGATAGGCGACGCTCTCCAGCGCCGCGCGCACGATCTCCCTGCGCGTCGCGCCGCGCGTAAGGCCGGTGATCGCGCCGCGAACCTCGCTGTTCCAGTGCGGCGCGCCGAGGCCCGTAAACGCGGGGACGAAATAGACGCGCTGGGCGGGGTCCGCGCTCGCCGCGAGCGGGCCGGACTCCGCCGCGCTTGAGATAATTCCCAGCCCGTCGCGCAGCCATTGAACCGTCGCGCCCGCTGAGAAGATCGACCCTTCCAGTGCGTAGGCGCGCACGCCTTCGAATTGATAGGCGATCGTGGTGAGCAGGCGGTGCTTCGACGCGACCGGCTGCGCGCCGGTGTTCAGGAGAATGAACCCGCCGGTTCCGAACGTCGATTTGGCCATGCCGGGCTGAAAACACGCCTGGCCCACGAGCGCGGCCTGCTGGTCGCCGACGATCCCGAGAATGGGCACGGCGGCGCCGAAGTGCTCGGGCGCGGTGACGCCGAAATCGGCCGAGCAGTCGCGCACCTGCGGCAGCATCGAACGCGGCACGCGGAACAATGCGAGGAGATCGTCGTCCCAGGCGCCGGTCTCGATGTTGAAAAGAAGCGTCCGCGATGCGTTGGTGGCGTCGGTGACGTGGCTCGCGCCGTTGGTCAGCCGCCAGACGAGAAACGTGTCGATAGTGCCGAAGGCGAGTTCGCCGCGCTCGGCCGCCGCCCTCGCGCCGGGCACGTTGTCGAGGATCCAGGCGATTTTCGTCGCCGAGAAATAGGGATCGATGAGAAGCCCGGTGCGCTGCCGTATCAGCGCCTCGTGACCGGCTCTGCGGAGCTCGGCGCAGGCTGCGGCCGTGCGGCGATCCTGCCAGACGATGGCGTTGTAGAGCGGGCGACCCGTCGCACGGCTCCAGACAAGTGTCGTTTCGCGCTGATTGGCGATGCCGAGGCCGGCGAGCGCGCCGGGCGCGAGTTCGGATTTGGCCAGCGCTTCACGCGCGGTCGCCAGCGTCGACCGCCAGATATCCTCAGGATCGTGCTCGACATGGCCGGGCTGAGGAAAGATCTGCGGGAATTCCTGCTGACCGATGCCGATAGGCGCCGCGTCGGCGCCAAACACGATGGCCCGCGTCGAAGTGGTCCCTTGGTCGATGACGAGGATCGCGCTCATAGGCCGCCGGCTGGGATTTCCGTAAGGGTCGCCCCGCAATCTACGAGACGCCGAGCCTTGTGCCAATTTCCGCAGGCGGGGTCGAGCGCAGAGCGCCGTCTTGCGCTCGACCCCGGCGGTCGTTCATCAGCTTTCTTGCGTGTAGGACGCGGGCTAGCCGCGCCGCCGTTGCGTTGACAGCGCCTGTGCGCCGAGCGGCAAGGCAGTCATGCCTTACCGTTTAATGCACAACGCCAGTCGCGACAGTTGTCAGACTTGCCGCAGTCGTCGGATAGGCGCCGAGATTCATGGAACCTGTCCGCGGCGCCCCGGTAATATACGTGGACGGTGCGCCCGCCGTCACGCCCGTTCCGACTACCGGCGCTCCCGGCAACAGCCTCAGGTCGAACCCCAGCACCACGCCGCCGACGATATTGAGACCGTTGAACAGGGTCGGCGCCAGGGCGCTCGTGGGTAGAACGGAATTGCCCTGAGGATAGGCCCCGGGCTTATTGTCATAATAAACGCCGCCTCCGGAGACGTAATTCAGATTTCCGCCCAGGAAAACCGCATTGTTGTTCATGCTGATGTTGGTGGTCTTGGGATCGGGGGCAATTCCGGACGCGAGGTTGTTTTCGATCACGACATTTTCGGACTCGACGCCCGACTTGGATTTCGTGACGGTAATGGTTGGAACCGGTCCGGTATTGTTGAGGTCGTCGAAAATAAGATCGTTGTTCGCCACCACAAGCCCGTTGACGCCGTAAAACGAAATCCCCTGCTGCGTCTTCGTAACGACGACGTTGTTGGTGACTTTGACATTGACCCACCAGCCGTCGAAAGCGTCGATGCCGTTGATGCCCTCGGTAGAGGCCATGAGAGCCGCGAACGGGAGATTGGGATCGGTCTGCCGGATCGCAATATTGCTGTCGATCGTCACGTTGGTGATCGTGTCGCCTGGAGCGGGTTGGCCCTGCATGAAATCGGCGTGAATGGTCAGCCCATTTCCCGCGTTGACGTGATTGGTCAGGATGTTGTGCTGAATTGTGAGATCGTTGGATCCATAGTCCATGCCGTCGTCGACAAAATAATTTATCGTGTTGCCGCCAATCAGGACGAAATCCGCACGCTGGGTTTGGATCCCGTAAGATACGTTACTGATCGTGTTGTTTGTGATCGATATGCACTTCGTTTGATTGAAACCGGATCGGCCTTGCGAAATGCCGGTCGCGGCGTTGGCGAGCCAGTTGGCCTGGGTCCAGCTGGTTGCGCTTGTCGCGGACTCAATCGTGTTGCCGTCAAAGATAATGTCGTGGTCATCGCCCTGAATGGCGATGAGCGCGGAGTAATTATTGGCCGGTAGATTGGGCGCGATCTGTTTGACGGTGAGGCCCTGGAAGACCCAGCCGCCGGCGCCCATGATTCGGATGCTGGTAAAAACAGGGGTGGCCCCGGGCGCGGCCTTGATGGTCAGGAACTGCGACTTGTTGTCGTAACCCTCCTGCGAGCCATAGTAGCCCTGCAACAACAGGTCGCCGTAATTGCCGCTGGCGAGCAAAAAGGTGTCGCCGAGGTGCACAACCGGATTGGCGAGGCCTTTTACCCCCCCGCCGGCGGCCCACGCCTCACCGAGCGCCGTGCCAAGATCCCATGGCGAAGCCGACGTCCCCGTGTTGGTCGGTTTGCCCAGGACGGGGTCGACATAAAACATATTCCCCGCGGGCGACGGACTGCCGCAACTGGGAGGAACTTGAATTCCTGCCGTGGAAGGCCACGGGGCGGCAATCGCCGTTGCGGTAGTAACGGTAGCAGCGATGCTAGACGAAATCTCGCCAGCGCCGAAGATGATGATGGGTAGAGCCAACGCAAACGCCGACTTGATGTTACTGCTTCGGCTATGTGCGAAGCGATTTATAGTCTGTAAAGCCACGATTTCACCTGCCTATAACGATGTTTGGACACAATGCGCCGAATGTAATCTCGCAACACTCAACGCCTTTTCTTTATTGACCATCAGTGCTACATAGATCTGCAATCTTCGTCTGTTGCCCGCGCAACAGGTAGGAATAATACTTTTGATCGGGCGACCGCTGAAGCGCTTCGATCGTCATGCGGGCGTGGTTCTTGCTTTTGCCGGCGTGTGCGATCTCGAATTGCGGCAGCGCGGCGGGATCGCGGTTCCAGCGCGAATAAAACACTTTTGTTTAGCAAAATCCCCCGAAGTGCTCTACGATCGACGAAAATAAGCGAAATTTGGAGCAAATGGCATTTTCATTGTTAGCGTTATAACATTGTATTATTTGGTCGATAGAGGTCTGCGCGCCGTGGCAAGTTCGCGATTGGGTATGCGCTAAGGCGAATTTGCTTTTGCTGAGAGTTTTGATTTTTCGGATGCCGAAGGGAAGGCATCTCTTGGGCGAGACACCAAAATTGCTTTCTATCTCCATATTTGCCAAAAAAGATTTTAACTTGGTATGTCTACAATGGAATTAAATTGTATTTCAGTTAAATGTGCGCAATATTCTGGACCCAGACTTTCGTGATGCTCCTATTGCAACTAGACTAGGCCGCCCGGGGCCTGAATCGGGGCGGGATTTTCAAGCTTTTGGCGGGGCGGAGGGCACAGGGACGGCGAATCCGCATCCCCAGAACTTGCGCCACCGCGTGATCGATGCCGTGCAGAGCGCCAAACTGAGCCGCCGCGCTTTAAGCTCAGCCACTCCAAAGCAATCAAAGGGGTTTGGGAAGCCGGACGGCCCGCAACAGCGTGATGTGCACGGCGGTCATCGGCCGCCGAAGCCGGACGTCGCACCGCAGGCGCTTCGTGGACCTAGCCGCCCCTAGGTGCGTTCGCAAAGACACGGCGCGGCTTCGGCGGGCTTTGACTTAGCCGCTTAGGTCGGGCCGTCGCTGTCGTCGCGCCAATAGACGATATGAAACGGCTCGCCCTCGCCCTGCATGAGGATTACGACCTCGGCACGCGAGGTGCGCCCATTGTCGAGTCGCACTTGCACCTGGACTCGGGCCGCCGGCCCGGCTTTCGCGCTGCCGCCAGCGCGGGCGGACCCCAGCAGCTTCAATACGCCTTCGCCATCAAGCGGGTCGCGGGCGCGCAGCGTGAGAACCTCTTGAAGTTGCTCCGGCGTTACATTGGGCAATGCCGACAGGACGGTGGGCGGGGCGACGCGAACATCTATTTGCGCGCTGCCGCTGTAGACCGTCACAAACGGTAGAACCCGATCGACGACATAGGACGGGATTCCGAGCACAAGCGGCAGTTCGAGAACGTTTTGAAACGGCCCCTGTCGCGGCGCGTAGTCATGGCCGCCTTCTTTGTAGTCGTCAGCTTCCTTGTTCTGGCCAGCGTTGTCCACCCGGCTGCGCCAACCCACGACGCGCTCCGCGAAAAGCGAAGCATCGGACCAGCTAGCCCCGACGGCGGCAAAAAGTCCGGTCAACAACCCTTTGGGCGCCGTATTGAGATCGACACGCGCGCTTTCTGAGACAAAGGTCACGTCGATGGTGGAGTGCGCCAGCCGAACTTTGAAGGCGCCCTGCGGCGGTCGCGCTTCGACGGGCGCTGACAGGAGCTCATAGGCCGTGAGTTCGACGCCGCTCGAAATCGCCGTCCGTATCCGCAACTGATCGTCGTTGACTTCTGTGGCGAAGGCCGCGTTGCGGGTGTAAGCTGCATAGCTACCGGCGAGCGCGGCGAGCGCGGCGAGAATCCAGAGAACGGCAACAAGGATAAACCCTCTTCTCTCTTCGGGGTTATCCGGTCCGCGCCGGCTCTTGGCCTCATTGTCCAAGAGTTGTTGACCTAGACGGCAGCCCGGCGTGCCCAGGAAAATCCACGTGCAGAAGCGCCGCTGTCGAGAACGGGAGGACATCCCCTGTCCGAGCATCGCGAACGTCGATGCGCGCGACGGATGGCAAAAGCGCCTCGTTCTGCCAGGAGCTGCGCCAAAGCCGATCGGGTCCCGCGAATTCAAAGGAGACGCGGAAGGGGGCTCGGACGAGCACGACAGGATCCACGAAATAGATCTGAGATTCTAGCGACCGGCCCTCAGCCAGGGGTCTAAACGGCGCGTGCGACCGAACCATCGCGAAGCCGCGTTCATCGATCGTTTCAGTAAATCTTACAAATTCGAGGCGCTGCGCGGCTCCGGGCGCACTCGCAACGCGAACAAGCGTCACCGATTTCGCGTCCCCGAGAAAAACCGGCGCGTCAGACGCGTTGTTGGCGGTGATGAATTGGGCCGCCTCGAGATCGGAGATCAGGCGCAGGAGGCCGATGTCGAGCGATTCGACGCGTTGAACGCGACCAAAACCGCGATGCCAGTTGGGCAACCATTGGCCGGTGACGGCGGCGAGCGAGCCCACGATTGCGCTCATCAGAGCAACTGACACGAGCGCCTCAATTAGCGAGAAACCTGCAATTCCGTAGCTTCGGGGCGTCTCGCGCCGACGTCGCGTCCTCATTTTGCGCCTGTGCTGACGAGCCGTATCATATCGAAGCTCAACTTGGCGCCGCTTGGGCCCTCGACCGTAAGGACGATTGTTTCCGGCATCCATCGGGTTTGTGCCCGTGAAACGAAATCGGCGCGAAATGGCTTGGCATCGAGTCGCCAGACGTAACCCGCCATCTCGCCGGACTGGTTCAGGTTTGCGAGCGCGCCGCGCGAAGGCAGCGACGCCAGAATTTGCCTGGCTTTTTCGATTTCGGCTACGCGACGTTCGACAGATATGCCGGTGCGAAGCGACGACTCGCTCAATCCCGCGATCGCGGACAGCGCAATCATCAACACGGTCAGGGCAACCAAGGACTCCAGGAGCGTGAAACCCCGCGAGTCGCTATTTTCTTGCCGGTTCCAACGAGACAACCTCCGCTCCTCCAGTTAGCCAATTGACGCGAATTTGAAACCCCATGGATCCGCGCCGCAATTCAACCGTACCGCCGCAAGACATTCCGCTCGGGAAAAAGCTGATCGTTGACCCTGCGGGACGGCCATCGCAGGTGTCCGCAAGCAGCGCGTCCATGGCGACGTCCCGCGGCAATTGAAGATGAGCGGCGCCAGTTCCGGAGCGAATGGAGCGTTTGCCTCCGTCGAACACGGTTGCGACCTGCATGTGATGCCGAATGGCCGCGTTCCGGTCCATCATCAACAACGCCGCAACCTCCAGCGCATAGGCCTCGAGACGCGCGCTCGAGGTCGACCGCGGGATTGCCGGCAGGGCGAGGCCGGCGAGAATGGCGATGATCGCCAGAACGCAAACAACTTCTATGAGCGTGAATCCTGCGGAGCGCTTCATGGCGCGGCTATTGCGAGCCGCTCTTGATCTCGGCCACAGCGCCCGCACCACCCGGCTCGCCGCTCGGACCATACGAGTCGATTTCGTAGGGCGAATGTTCTGCAGGCGATCGGTAATGAAAGGGCCGGCCCCAAGGATCCATGGGAACCGATGACGCCTTGAGATAAGGCCCGTTCCAAGCCCCCAAATTCGCCGGCCGCTGGACCAGAGCCGGAAGTCCCTCAGCGGACGTCGGAAAACGACCGTTATCTAGATAGAAAAGGTCCAGTGCGGACGAAAGGCTTGCGATCTGGATTTTCGCCGCCTTGACTTTCGACTCGCTCAAATATGTCAACACACGAGGACCAACCAAACCCATGATTAGCCCGATGATTGTGATGACCACCAGCATTTCCACGAGGGTAAATCCGCCCTCGCCGCGTCGTCGGCTCCCGCGGCCGAGTGGGAATTGGTTCATATACGCATGTCCCTGTAACAAGTGGTTATTGGGCGATTTGATTGATAGACAAGAGCGCGGTCATGACCGAGACGATAAGTCCGCCGACGATCACGCTGATGAAGATGATCGAAGCCGGCCCGACAATCGCGACGAGCCGGTCGAGACTTCGTTGCAGCTTCGCGTCATAAAAATCGGCGACGCGCCCGGCAAGCATCGGCAATTGCCCGGCATCCTCGCCCAAACGCAGCGTGCGTACGGCCATCGATGGAAGCGCGTGCGTTTGCGCCAAGGCGTCTGACAGCTTGCCCCCTTGACGCACCTTGTCGCCAACTCCGCTCCAGATTGAAATGTCGGTCGACGCCGGCATCATCTCGGCGAGTACATGAAGGCTCGCGGGCAAAGTCACGCCGCTTGCCAGAAGGAGGCCGAGGTTGCGACAGAATAGCGTTGTTCGCCGATATTCGAGCATTGGGCGGACAAGAGGTAGTCTCGACAACGCGCCGATTACACGGGCGCGCACCGCCGCGCGGCGGGACAAAACGAAGCCGATCGACAAGAGCCCGAGCAAGACGATGAGGATCATATTCATGTCGGTCCGCAGGAAGTTGGAAATGCCCAGAAAGGCCAACAGGACCGGATCCAATTTTGCGTTGAAGTCATTAAAGACATTAGAGAATTGCGGTAGTACGACGAGGAGGAAGAACAACAGCACGCCGCAGGCCGCCAGCAACAGGAACGCCGGATATCGCAATGTATCGGAGAATCGTCGACGCAACGCCTCGGCGCGCTGGCGCTCCGCGCAGATCGCCTCGAGAATCTGGACCAG
>Ga0182030_10024149_pt1 | contig 11194 bp, 5 predicted proteins | sample 812S3MmetaG_FD_121299 | JGI IMG/M metagenome (GOLD analysis project Ga0182030, IMG submission 121299) | Permafrost microbial communities from Stordalen Mire, Sweden - 812S3M metaG (Illumina Assembly) | ecosystem: Environmental > Terrestrial > Soil > Wetlands > Permafrost | place: Sweden...
CATAGACGCCCCGCCTCAAAGGTCGCGGTCTACCGATGCGACACGGGTGCGCGCGGATTGGCTAACGCCTATGCCTCTCCCCTATCGATCGGAATCCAATACGGGGCCACCCGCAACTGCTACACGGCGACTTATGACCCCGCTGGCAACCCGCTCACGATGACCGACCCCTACGGCGGAACCGACTCGTACGTCTACGACGCGCTCAATCGCCTCACGAAGGTCACTCGCCAGGTTGAGGGAGTGACTGAGCACGTCGAGTCGTACTCCTACGACGCGGTCGGTGCCCTTGCGACGATCTTCGACCCGGTTGCAGGTGCCGAGCTCACGCTCGACTGCAAACGCCCCATGCTATCGGGCGGGGGCACAGCCGACGCCGTGATCCCCAACGCCTTCGGCGGGCATCCGGTGACTCTCGACGGCGGCGGACGCATCACCGCGCTTAGCGGCGCCACGCTGGTCTATCGTTTCGACAGCAGCATCGGGCCCGGGTCACCATGCCCGGTCAGCGGCTCGCGTTCCAGTCTGCACTCGCGACGCAGACCGTGGGAAAATCGCCGGCGGTGAATCTTCGGACACTACGGGATATGGAGGCGTCGACGAAGCTCCGCGGTCATCCCCTCCATTTGCCTTCGTAGTGATTCTAGAAGCGAACGGAAGAATGCCTCGTCGGTTAGCGCGCGTTCCGGCGCCGTGCTCGCGCGAGTCCCGCCGCGCACACGACGATGAGCGCCGCGGGACTTGCGTCTGCATCCGTGCCTTCGGCTCCCGCCGCCAGCGCGCACGTGCATCCGGTGCTATCAGTGGACGGGCCGGGCTCAGCGCCCACCTCGCCTGCCACCGCATTCGACACACCGTTCGCGTCCCCGGCTTCGGGCTCCTCTCGGATCTGGCCCGCCTCACGGCCCCCAGCGTCTCTGGCCGAGGCTTCCATTTCCGCGGTAGACCCGTCCACGGGTGCCACAGCATCCGCCACGCCGCTCGCGCTCCCGGCTTCGAGCTCCTCTCCGGTCTGGCCCGCCTCACGGCCCCCAGTGTCTCCGGCCGAGGCGTCCGATTCAGAGGCCGAACCGTCCACTAGGCCCCCGCCCTCCAGTCCTCCGTCCTCAAATCCGCCGTCGCTGGTAGGCGGTGATAGCGTTGGCGTTGGCGCGGGAGGATTGCCGCTCTTGCTGATGGACATCGCGTATGCGACCGCCGTGTACGGCTGAGTGCTCGGTAGCGTGACGTGCAAACCACTCGCGTCCTGCGTGAACGGCAGGCTGATCGCGTCGCCGCCAAGGGGGCCGATCAGGAACACCTTTCCCGATCCGACCGCGTAGCGACTGGGCGTTACAGAGGCGAGCGTCACCTGCTTGCCGTTGCCCGGCCATCCAAGCAGGATGGCGTACACGGTGCTCCCATCCTTCGACGCCGTGTAGCGCACATCTTGCGGAGTCCCGGCCGACGGCGCGCAGATCGAGCAGCCGCCCATCTTGGTCGGCCCTTCGCCATAGACCACCCAGGCACGCGTTTGGTATATGGCCGTCCCGAACTGCTTCAGAAACGCGCCCATCGCCATCAGGATGTTCTGTTGATCCTGTGGGATCGTGCCGTCGGCCATCGGGCAGATGTTGAGTAGGAGATTGCCGTTCTTGCTCACTCGGTCGATGAACTGATGAATGATCGCCGTGGAGTCGTAATACGTCATTCCCACGACGTAGCCCCAGGTGTTCGGACCGACTGTGTCGTCGGTTGCCCAGTAAGGATTCGAAATATCGGACGGGCCGCCGCGCTCGTAGTCGTAGACCTCCCCCTTGTTGTCGTAACCATCCTTGTAGGTGGCGACGACCTCCTTATTCCAGGTGAGCGCGGCGTTGTAGTAGTAAGCCGCAAACTGAAGCAGTGAGTCGTTCGTCAGGATAACCTGAGGGGTGAACGAATCCTGGTAAACCATATCTGGCTGAAACTCATCGACGACCTCTTTCAGCTCGGCTAGCCACAGCTGGTTTTCCGCGTCGCCGCTGAGCTGCCCATATAACTTTTGCAGGCTCGCGTCCGTCTGCTTGGGCACATTCTGCCAGTAGCCCTGAAAGTTGTAGGCGTGGTGAAACGCCGCCATAATCTTGAGCCCCCGCTTCCGGAAGGCATCGGCGTGCAGCTTGGCCAAGTTGAGCATGGGTCCCTTGGACAGCGAGTTCCATTCGTTGACCCTGCTGTCCCACAGCGCGAAGCCGTCGTGGTGCTCCATCTGCACCCCCGCAATCCAAGCTCCTGCATTGACGAAAAGCTGCGCCCAAGCGTCGGGGTCCCACTTTCCCCCCGCAGACACGAGCTTCGGTGCGAACTGGGTAAAGTGGCCGCTCTTGTCGTTGGCGCCGGTGATGAAATGGTCGTACGGCCAGTTCGAGAACGGGTCACCATAGGTCTTCATATGATAGCTGTAGGTATCGCTCGTAGTGTCGTACATGTAATGCGGGTACCACTCGCCATAGTACTCTGGAGTCGTAAATGCCCCCCAATGAAACCAGATGCCGAGCTTGGCATCCTGGAACCACTCGGGCGCAGGCGGGTGCTGATCGATGGAGGAAAAGGACGCTGTGTAGCTCGTAGGCTGAGTCTGCGCTGCGGCTGCACCGGAGAACGACACCATGGCGCACGCCATAATTGTGAAACGACGATTCATGAGTATTTCTCCCTTAACGCGGCATCAACTGACGTTGAGGCTGTAGAATAGGAGGGCACGGAACGGCAATGCGTGAGGGCCACATAGTAAGTAGTCATATGATCGTCCTTGGGAGGTCGTAGACTCAGACCGAAACGGTGGTTCATGTTGTCGACGAGCGCCTGGGCAGTCGCGGTCTCGGAGCGAGCGCATGGGTATATGCCGAGGACGCCGGGCTCGTACTGCGACGTCTGGATCGCAACCACTGAGCTCTAAGGTGTCCTGGCACACCGGAACCCATTGGCTTGCTCCCGATCGGTCGCGTATATTCCCTCGTTGCGGTAGGAGGACACCAAGTTGGGCGCAGCGGCGCTTTGGAAATCGCCGCCCCGGATGACTGGTCCTGCGGTTCCCGGAAGGTAGGCGCAATCGGTGCAGGGGTCTACGTAAGGCACGCTCACGTCGAGATTCCACTCGAACAGATTTCCCACCAGATCGAGCTGGCCCCAGAGCCCGGCACCGAGGGCTGCCGTGCCCACCGGAGCGATGTTGGTGACCCCAGTGCAGTTCCCCGCATCACTCCCGTAATTGCACCCGTAGATCGCATACTGATTGGCCGTCCCCGGTGACTTCGAGCCCCACGGGTACTCGCGCTGCTGGTTGCCCCCCGCAGACGCGTACTCGAACTCCGCCTCGCTCGGCAGGAAACCTCCGTCCCAAATGCAGAACGCGTACGCCTCGTACCAGTTGACGCAGTTCATCGGAAAGGTCTCCTGGCTGCCCGGAGCGACCGTCCATGTCGTATATTGCGCGTTGCAAGTAATGAGGTTTTGGTTCGTCGGCACGACATTGCTGTTGTATGACGCGAGCCACCCAGTTTCGTAGCTCCCTTGGGTTCCGCTGTTCGCGAGGCCATTGCCTCCGTTCAGGTGCGTATGCTTGCCGGATCCGGCGAGAGGCGTGTACCCCGAGCCGCCGTTCCATGCCGTCAGGAACTGACGGAATCGCCCGACCGTCACCAGGTACTTGTCCAGGCGGAAGCCGCTGATGGCAGCCGGGTTGGCCTCGCCCGTGGCACCGCTGCCGTCATTAGTGTATGTGCGATAATACGCGCCACACGGCACTTCGAGGCTCGTGCAGCAGCTCTCTTGGCTCGGCCCGCAGCCGGTTGAACCGGCGTCACTCGGAGCGCAGCTATGAGGCGTGGCGCAGCCGCCATCGGCGCACTCCGCCATCGACTCCGAGCAGACAATCGCCGCGTCCGGAAGGGGTGCAGCGTCCTGCGGAGCCGCCGCGTCGCCACTCGATCCACTGGAGCTACTGGACGATCCGCCGGAGCTACTGGACGATCCACGTGAGCTGCCGGAGTTTCCCGACGAGCTGCCTTCGGGCCCCGCGTCTGCGCTCGGTCCATTCTGGGAGTTTGATGTCCCACACGAGGCGGCAGCCACCACTGCAAAGGCCGCCGCAAAAATCGTTGGCGCGAAGTGTCGGCAGCCTCGATCCATCTTTGAGGGAGCCATCGGTCGAGCCAACATGTCAGTATACGCTGAATTCGGCGATCGCGGGGACACCCCGTGCCGAGTCGATAACGAGCCGGATGGCGTCGGCGGGCGTCTTATTGAGCTGCCAGAGCTGGCGTTCACCGATGACAGTGCCCTTGACCTGCGTGCCATAAATGTCCGAGGGGGTAGTCCAGTTGCCGCTCTGCTTGATCTCGACATGATACCCCGTCGAGCGCTCGCCAAGCTCAATGGGCTCGCGAATACTAATGATCGTGAAGGTGATCGCGGATGGGGGGTCCACCTCGAGCTGGCCCATGGTCTTGCCGCTTCCCGCCGCCCAGTACGTGCAGATGTCGCCGTCAATCCCTTTGGCCGCCTCGAAGCCCGCGGTCGCCCACGTCGAGTCTGCCGTCACCGGCTGCCCCTTGACGAGGTCGTCTTTGTACACCGATGAGTACCACGTACCGAACTGCGACAGCAGGGTAACGTCCTTCGGGTCGAATGCGCCCGTCTGGTCCGGAGGAACGTTGAAGATAAGCGACGAGTTCATGCCGATCGTGTCGAAGTAGATCGACTGCATCTGGCTCACCGAGATTGGAGTACCCGTAGGGTGCCAGAACCAGTCCGACTGGCGATCCGAGACGTCCGAGTTGGCTGCACACCAGCGGTTAGAGCCGCCGCCGCACAAATCCGTGTCGTCGAGGCTCGTGGTCGTGCGAGTCGCCTGTCCGTTCTCGTTGCCTACCCACTGAAGATCAGGATAGGAGGGAGGGTTCTCCGCACCAGACTGATTGGCGAGCTCCGGCCCTGCCCAAATGAGGACCTGGGGCTGCAACGTCCTGGCGAGGGCGTAGACATGTGCCCAGTCAACCGTTGCAGGAAAGCCGGGAGTCCCGGGTGCGCTGTGGCCGTCGAACTGGATCTCATAGACCGACCCGTAGAGAGTCAGAAGGTCGGTCACCTGTTTCTCGAAATAGGTCTGGTAGTCGCTCTTCGAGCTGGTGTGGTGCTGGTCCCATGGCGACAGGTACATGCCGACTTTCATGCCGGCCGCGTGCATGGCATCCGTCCACATCCGGACGAGGTCGCCGTTGCCGTTCATCCAGTTGCTTTGCTTGACCGAGAAGCTGTCGCAGTAGTTCGTAGACGCTGATGGCCATAGGCAAAAGCCCGTACTGTGCTTGGCGGTCAGCATCGCATGAGTGAAGCCAGCGGCTTGGAGCTGCTGCACCCATGCGTTCACGGTATCCTGGGTAAGGGCCGTCGGGGCGAAGGTTTTGGCCGTGTCCTTCGCCATGTCTCCCTGCTCGGTGCCGTCGAACGTATCCAGCCCGAAGTGGAGGAACGCCCCCATCCCGTCGTGCTGGAACGTGGCTTGCTCCGGGGTGGGAACCGCCACGAGCGGCGGCGGTCCACCGGTATTCGTGGCGAACAGATTGGGACAGGTTGGGAGCTGCACACCCCCTTCCGCAGACGAATCCATCGATGAATCAGAAGAGCTGTCGGAGTCTGCGTCGCTCGATCCCGACGACGTGCCGGAACTCGAGCTGCTCGATCCCGACGTAGAGCTCCCCCCCGAGGAGCCCGTCGACGACCCGGACGAGTTGCCGGAGCTCGAGCCGCTCGACCCAGACGTGGAGCCACCTGAGGAGCCCGTCGACGACCCAGAGGACCTACCCGACGAGGAGCCCGTCGACGACCCGGACGAGCTGCCGGAGCTCGAGCCGCTCGACCCAGAGGATGAGCTGCCGCCGGTCGAATAGGCGTCCTCGACCGACGCGTCGGAGGCTACCGTGTTGTCCGACGAACTGCACGCCCACAGAACACTTCCAAGGACGAGCGAGAATGTAAAGCGATAGCGCCGCCTATGCATGGATTTCTCTCCAACGTGAAAGTTCTCAAACTGCGTTATGGCTGGCCCGTATACGGCCGCGAGTCCGCGGGCGGCGTCTGCCCCTGGACGAACGCAGGGTTGCCCTGCGACGTAATGGTGACGTGGCTCGAGGTCAGACCGGGCGAAGTCGCAGTGATGACGCTGGTGCCCGAATAGTATGTCCGGAACTCGATCGCTGCCTGGCCGTCGATCATCGAAATATCGGTGGCCGCACCGCTTCCCAGTGAGGCGCTGCCAAGCGGGGTGAACGTGATGCTCGGTCCAGTCGGGAATTGGCCCCACCCAGACGTGACCGCGAGCGTCACCGGCACAGTGTTGTTGATTGGAGTGCCGCTAGAGTCGACGACGGTGACGTTCAACCAAGCGTCTTGGGTGCCGTCCACTGCCGTGAGCGTCGTCGTGCTCGAAGTAAGCTTTAGCCCGGCGGGCGTGCCCGAGGCCGGCCACGTCGGCGGCGCAACGTTCTCGTAGGTATTTCGATACCAGTACCACGCGCGCTTCGGAATACGGAAGTAATCGACCATACCCGTCGCAATGTACGTGGTGCCCATTTGGCTGCCGTAATCGAAGACGCACCATTTGGAAGCTCCGCTACGCCAGGCGTATTGGGTGGGCATGTTGTTCGTTACCGCCAAGTTCTCCCAGCCAGGATCGTACACGCCCGGCCGAGTCTGGCTCGGGGAGCCGTATTCCGATATTAGATTGGGCATGCCGGGGTCAGGGAACGCCAAGCCGTCGCCATTGAAACCGGCCACGTCTCCAAGCGTGGCGGGGTTCGTGTTGCCGATATTCGCCTGCGCGCCGCCTATGGCCGCGGGCCGTCCCGGACCCCACGTTGTCCCCGCCTGGAGCTGCGGATCGAGTTGGTGGGTCAAGGCGACTTCTTTCTGGAGCAGCGCGACCACGTTGGCCGCAGGGCCGGAGTACTGAGCGAAGAAGTCCTCGTTGCCCATGCTCCACGCGACGATGCTCGGGTGATTGCGATGGATGCGGATCATGTCCTTGAGGCTCGCGAGGACGTTTGCGTCAAACGGGGCCTGGTCGGTGGATGCGCTGGGATACCCGTCGTTGGATTGCCACGTTCCGCCGAGACCGCCCCAGAAGCAGTTCTCCGACCAGAACAGGGCTCCGAGCTGGTCGCAGGCGTCCGCGAAAGCGGGTGCCTTCGGGTAATGCGACCCACGGATGAAGTTCAGCCCCGCCTGTTTGACCAACTGCACATCGCGGTACAGGGCAGAGTCGGCCACGCCAGCGCCCCAGCCTGCATGGTCTTGATGCACGTTCCCGCCATTGATCCAGTAGTGCGAGCCGTTCATGAAGAAGCCTTGCTCTGCCGTCCAATTGAACCAGCGGAAGCCGAACGGGGTGGTGAAGTTATCCACGAGTCCCGTGCTGTCTGAGAGGGAAGAAACCGCCTGGTACATAGTTGGATGGTCGGGGTGCCACAGGGAGGGATTGTTGACGGCGGGAGTGGTTTGGTCGAACGTTACGGTCGCACCCGCAGCAATCTGCTGCTGAGACGAGACGGTGGCGACCACCTTTCCGCTGCTATCCACGATGGAGGTCGTCAACGTGGCGCTAACTGCGGCCGAACGGCTGTTCTGTACCTCCGTCTTGATCTCCACGGTGCTCGATGCACCCGAACTCGTCGCCAGAGTGGGTGTCGTGACCCAGGTGCCGTACCAGGTGATGTGGAGCGGATCGGTGACGACGACGTTCACGTCTCGATACAGGCCTCCCTGGAAGGTGTGATCGCCCGACAGCGGAGCGACCTGCGGACTCCAGTTGTTGTTCAATCGAACGGCCACGACATTGTCACCTGTCGCGATCGCGGAGCTGATGTCGTATGAGAATCCGTTGTAGCCACCTAGGTGCTCGCCGGTGCTGGTGCACGCCGCGGCCAAGCACGAGGTGGCCTGGGTGCCGTTGACGTAGACCTGCGTTTGATCGAATGCCCCTTGGAATTCAATAAATACACTCTTGCCTGACCATGATGACGGAACCGTGAAGTGTTTCCTGTACCAGCCGTAGCCGACGTAGAACTTCGGCGTCATGAAGTAGGGCACACTGAACGAATGCGGCAGGCCGATATTGCTCCACGAGGAATCGTCGAAGACGGCTTTCTGGGCGCCTGAGACGTCGGATCGAGTAAACTTCCATGACTGGTTGAAGTTCAGAATCTGTCTGTTTGTGGCGGGCCCTGCGTCGCCCATGCTGTCACTGCTGCTGCCCGAGCCGCTGCTGCTCGTGCCGCTGTCTGAGCTTCCGCCGCTCGACCCGCCGGTGCTGAAACCGCTGCTCGATGCCACGCCGGAGGCGCTGCCCGAACTCGAGGCTCCGCTGCTGGCGCCGCCACTGCTGCTTCCCGAACCGCTACTGCTGCTTCCCGAACCGCTACTGCTCGTGCCGGCGCCCGTCGAGCTATGTCCGCCGCTGGAGCTCCCACTGGAGGACGAGCCTCCGGAAGATGATGCGCCAGCGCCCGTCGAGCTACTCTCGCCGCTGGAGCTCGACACCGAGCCTTCTGCGCCCTGCGATCCGCCATCGCTCGGGCTGTTGTCGTCAGACTGCTTGCACGAGAAAGACAGCGATGCTCCGGCGACCAGGAGACCAACGAAGCCACTCAGAACCTTGCTGGGACTGGACACGTCAATTTCCTCCGTTTCTGCCGCTCGTGGAGCACAAGGCAGTGAGCAGGCCGGCCGAAGCGACAGCGCTAAGGCCCGCCACGGCGCGAGGACGGACCCCTAAGATGGGCGAGATCTAGGCACACCATTGCAGACTCGTGAGCGAGACTCGTTCTCGCACAAGGAGCCCGTTGCTTCGGCCCTCGAAACGAGTCAACATCGAGCATAGGAATCGGAATTCATCGGTCTCGGCGAGCAGGCCGCGGAAACGATCTCGGCGAAGCACGGCTGGCGATGGGCCGGCAACATATAGAGAATGGGTGCATAGCCAAGGAGGCCTGCTGGCTACTTTCACGGTCCGCCGCAGGATCGCGCAGGTTTTCGGAATTCTCAATCTTGTGCCGTCGCCGCAGACCAGGCACCTATGGGTGCGGGCTGAATCGACTGGTCGCACGTGTGTTGAAAGTCGCCAACCGCTCTCCGGAAAGGGTGGTCGGCGTCCCTCGCGAGGCCACTCGGCCGGCAGGTGCCGTCGCAGGCCTTGTCACGGACTTGGTGCGTCCACGACGGGCTCTGCTTGCTGAGAATGTCCTGTTGCGCCAGTAACTCTTGGTTCTTGGGCGACAAGCTCGACGTCCCGTGAAGACCACTCAGATCGACAGGCTCGTAATGTTGGGCGCGAGCGTGATTGCGGGCAGTCGAGGAATTCGATGTGGCTCGTGAAGCCCGAAATGCTGCTGCGGTGCCACCGTGACGCATTTCGGCTGTGGTGGCGGTGGAAGACACGCTGGCGTCAGCTGCATACACGTATTTCGGCAGAGACTGTCGCACTCATCCGGCGCTTGGCCCGAGACAACCGGCTCTGGGGCGCGGAGCGAATTCGCGGTGAGCTCCTCAAGCTCAATATCCACGCCGCGAATCGCACCATCCAGCGATATCTCGAATCTGGCGCGCGTCCGCGGTCTACCGGTCAGTGCTGGTCAACGTTTATCGATAACCACGCGAAGGAAACGTGGGCGTGTGATTTCCTGTAGACGTATGACATCTCGTTTCGACCTATGTTTGCATTTTTCGTTGTCAACCTCGGGACGCGCGAAGTGATTCATACCGGGGTGACCCGCTCGCCATCGCGTCAATGGACGGCGCTGCAGTTGCGAAACGCCATATCGTTTGGTGACGGGCCACGCTTCATCGTACGGGATCGCGACCACTAGTTCGGCCCTGAGCTCGACCACGCCGCCGAGGGAGTTGGCGCTCGCGTCATTAAGACCGCGGTTCGCACTCCCGACATGAACGCCGTGTGCGAACGTTCTTTTGGCAGTGTCCGCTGGGAGTGTCTCGATCATCTCATCGTGCTCAATGAACGCCACTTGGCCGCGGTCCTCTCCGAATACGTGGCCTATTTAAACAACAAGCGTCCTCACCAATCGATAGGCCAAAAGTGTCCGCGCGGATCCGGTCATCCAGCGACCACCGGCGCAATCATTGAGGCGCCCGTGCTCGGCGGGCTTCACCACGACCATCGACGCGCCGCGAGAGGGCTGTGCGGGCGACTCCCCGGGCTTGGATCGATGCAGTAGCCAACACGGACCCGCTTGGAGCCAGATCGCATCGAGCGACAGGCTGGTGCCGTTAGCCTTGAGTACGTTCAACAAGTCCGGGCGCGGCGAACACTTCGGACCCTTGCGGGGGGAGTACCCGTGGACCGTGACAGTGAAGGTATTGGGCGTATAGCGAGCGTACGACCGTCGCGGAGCGCAGCGGTCATCGCGCGCATGCAACCGTCCTCGATGCCGTTTAGGTCCGAGGTCGCGTCAACAACGTGAATAGCGATGGGACGACTCAGGGCAACTTCGCCATTCATGTTCCCCCCCCCCGCTATATCCTCGTGCCGAGGCGCTTCCAGTCCTCGACGTGCGACCAGGGGCCGTTAGCGCGCGCCAGACGGTGGCCCAGGCCGGGTGCGCCGCATCGCGTGGCTGCCTTGACGTCGTGCGGGTGGTTTCTCTCGATCCAACTGAATTATGGGATGGGTTGTCGGTGGATACGTTCGCCGTTAGGCCACGGCAGCCGCCAGGATTCGGATGGAATTGCTCACCCGCATGTGCGGGATCTCGCCGCGCTTGACCGCCGCGTAGATTGTCGCGGTCGATACCTACATCCGTTCGGCGACCTCGCGTACGGTCAACTTCGTTTCGGCGGTGGCGTGACGATCGCCAACGGTACCTGGGCTCTGTTCCGATCTTTCCCCACCCAGGGGGCAGTCCTAACGACCCGGTGTCGTCCGCGTCTGGGAGGACTCCCGAATTTCTACCATCGTCAGGCGGCGTGAAGCGCACGGATGCCCTTCGGGGCAGTACGCCATGCAAGCACAGGCATTCCCCAGTTTCACTAATACAGTGTCACGGCCGATTGCTGTCGCCGCTGGATCTCCACCTGTTCGCTATCCCAAGTTGGAGACGTTTCTATCCTGCGAAGAGAGCACGGGTCGATTTCTCTGACGGAATCTCGTACCGGCCGCCAG
>Ga0182030_10024150_pt1 | contig 11194 bp, 8 predicted proteins | sample 812S3MmetaG_FD_121299 | JGI IMG/M metagenome (GOLD analysis project Ga0182030, IMG submission 121299) | Permafrost microbial communities from Stordalen Mire, Sweden - 812S3M metaG (Illumina Assembly) | ecosystem: Environmental > Terrestrial > Soil > Wetlands > Permafrost | place: Sweden...
CAAGTGTTGCCCGCCGCGAAGTGCGCGATCGCCGCGGAGGCCTGCGGATTACCGGCGAGGGCCGCCGGGTTCGAGATGATAGGCAGGGAAGAGAACGCGTTATTCCCAATGAACCGGAAAGCCGTCGCCGCGACATTGGTGTTCGATACGCAATCGATGGTTCCCATTTGACCGGTAAGCGCGGGAAATAAGTAGCCCGCCCAATGGCCCAGGGGATTAAGCGCGGAGAGCGAAATGGCGTTCGGAATGACGGCGCCCGTTGTGCTGCGCGCGGTACAGGTCACGTTCGCCATGGTGGCCGTATCCAGATTGGCGATCGCAAAACCGGTATAGAAGGGTTGATTGTTCGCCGCGAACGTGGTTGCATCGAACGGCAAGAGAAATTCCTTGCTGCCTGTGGTGGAGGGAACCGCGGCTTCGTAATACGTGCCGGCCACGTTGTTCCTGAAGACCGCCTGCACCACCACCGAGGGATCCGCGGTGATGGATCCCCAGCCTGAAACAAGGTTCCCCTGCGGATTGGACGCTTCAAAGTACAGCGATCCATTCGCGGGCACAGATCCCGCAAGAGTATTCGCCGAGCCCGTGCTAAACGGAAGCGAAGCCGCCGCGCCCGCGTCATTGTAGAACGAAATCGAATAATTCGCGGCTTGAGCGCCGGTATTGACCACGAAAATACCCGTGGTCCAGGTACCTCCCGCGGCGAAATGCGCCAGCGCGCCGTTCCCCCCACCCGATATCGCGAAACCCGGCGTCGCCGTCACCATCGCGAGGTACGGGCCGTTGGAATTCGAGCCCGGGCCATCCACGTTGAACACATACTCGCCGGGTACGCCGGTACCGGAATTATTGGCAGAGTAAGCCATTTGCGCGACACTCCCGTTGGATGTGGAAACGTAAATCCAATAGCGCGTGTTGGGCGCGAGCGGGTAAGGCGTGCTCTGAGGAAAATCGTATGACACGATGCTGTCGTTGAGCGACGTATCGTTCAATGTGCCGAGCACGGTGAGCAATGAGCCCGGGCGCGGGCCCGATACATTGTTGGAATAAAGCGCCACGGTGATGGAAGCGGAAGTGAACAGAGGCTTTCCCGGCAATGCTACGGAGGGAGACGCGTGCCCCGCTTTTGCGATCTTGGCTGTGGCCGCTTGATCCTCGACCTGGTTGAGAGCGAGTGTGGTGAGGGCGATCATCACGTCGGAAAGATTCGACGCCACGGCGGTGGTTGAAAAAGAAAAGGCGATGGGCCCGAAGGAGTTCACCGGATCTGTACCCGCCGCAACGTCCGCCGTAGAATCAAACAGCACGATCTGGCCGAATCCGGGAATCGCCAGCAAAGAACCAAACAGCAGCGCGGTGCGCAGTCTCATCAATTTGCCCCCAGTTTTTGGAAAGGATGTCCCACAAGTCTATCCGAATCGGACTGGGTGTGGAGGAAAGTCGACGCGGGAACTGAGATTCTTTGGGTGCGCCCTGGGGTTTCTGAGCAGCCGGATACAACGGCGCTTGCATTTGACCGGATCCAGAGCAAGAGTGGCTGTCAACGCGGCGGATAACGCGCCGGGATCGACGATAGCCGCCTGAGTGGGAGCCATAGCAGCCAGAACAACGCGAGCGTCACAGCGCCGGCGATCACGAGGTAAACCGGCCACGGGCCCATCAGATCGAGAAATGACGGGTTCACGGGTTTGCGGCACAGGTACACGTAGTTCGAACCGAACACCGCGTTGAACAGTCCGATCACGCACGCGTACGCCAGCAAAATTCCGAATGCTCTCCAGGGAGCGCCCGGCCGCAACCGGACGATTCTTCCGAACACCAGAACGACGCTTGCGATCAAAATACCGCCGTGAACAATAAAGAAATAGATCGCGGGGTAAGAAGGCCACGGAGTCCACAAATCCGGCGTGAGGATGGAAAAGAGCGCGGCCCAGATCCCAGCGAAATACGCGAATTCGACCGCCCATGGGGCGAGGGTGAGGCACGCGATGACGGTCACCCAGACCGTCAGATCGCAAAGCTGCAGCGGGAGATTGACGGGGAATCGCAATCCCTCCTGAGAGTAGCGGAACACCCACCAGATCAGTTCGTTCACCGCGAGCGCCCAGCCCAGCGCCCATCGCAGCGGCCGGGCAGGGACGATTCCCCGGCGGCAAGCGAACGCTCCAGCCCAAGCTAGGATCGCGATCGCGGCGATCAGGGCGAGGTGAGCGAAGCCGAGGAGGGGCACCGGTCCGATTTTAACTACTCTTCGAGCCCTGTTGATCTATACTGGCTGCGACCGGCCCAGAGATAGAGCGAATGACCCGCGTTGACGACCCTGAGCGCAAAGGAATCTGATGGGAACACGATGGAGACCGTTGTGGATCGCTTTTCTGCTGGTCGCCTCGGGTGGGCTCACAGGGGTAATCTACGCGTGGACGGAAGGACACTCTTATGTCCACACCATCGCGTCGGAAGCGTTTTATGAGCTATGGATCGGGCTGCCGTTTGGTATCCTGGCGGCCGCGCTGTGGGCGCGCCCGAAGGTGCGCCAGCCCGCCGTGGTCGTATTGATCTGCGGATCATGGGCGGCGGCGCATTGGACCGCGTTGTATCTTTCCGCACAGCGGGGTAGTTACGTCGCAATGTGTTCGGCCGGCTTTATCGGCGCACTTGCCGTGACAATATCGCTGAGCGTAGCGTGTGATCGGGTTCGCTCCGCGCGGTGTCTGATTGGATCGCCGCTCGCTGGCGCCATAGCTGCGATTCCTTTCGCGCTGGCCTTCTCCTCGGGGACGACGAATTCCGTGGAGGGGCTGGTGGTGGATCCTTGGCGCCTGGTGCTGCCCTTCGCCGTGTGGCAATTGGTTGTGGGCATGTGGATTTACGCTTGTGTGAAAGCGCAAGCCGGCACGCGTTTCGGGATCAAGCCGGTGGCGGATTCAGATCGCGGAGACTCAGCCCATCTACGGGCGCGCTAAACTCTAGAAATCGGTTTTCGGCAGCCCTTGGGAATGCATGCATGTAGCCAATTCTCGGCGTAGTCAATTCACGACAGGATAAAGGAATATGAATCGAATTCAAAAAACAAGCGCAGTTGGAATGATCTTGGCGGTAGTCGCGGCGGTCGGGCTTTATGGCCAGGCGAAACGTACGATCGTTTACAGGGCGGACGTGTCGGTTCCGAATCACGAGGCGGTGATCACGCATGTGGAGATCGGCGCGGGCCAGTCGGCGGGCCGGCACACGCATCCAGGTGAGGAGATCTCCTACGTCCTCGAAGGCGAGGCGGACATCATCGTGGACGGGGTGGGAACCCGTCACGTGAAAGCGGGCGACGGGTTCGTGATTCCGGCCAACACGATTCACGACGCGCACGCCACGAATGGGGAGCTGAAGCTGGTTGGGGTGTATTACGTCGAGAAGGGCAAACCCCTGGCGACGCCCGCGAAGTAGGTTGCGGTCCGCCGCGCGGAGATCCGAGTCAAATCCGGGTAACCGTGGATTACCGGTCGCGGCGACGCTATTTCTCCGCGGAGGCCTGGCAGAGACAGCCGCTGGTCAAAGCCGCTCCTTAATAAGCGGGCCAGGCTTGAGAAAGCGGCTGCCGAGCGGTATACACTTTGTCCTGCATCTCGGATATGCTATTGTTTTCCAGTACGATCTGGCCAACCTGGCCGGTGAAGAAGCGTTCGATTACAATACGTAGTTGAGATCCGAAGACGATGGCCGCAGGCGGAAGAGCCGGGCCGCATGGAGGTACCAAGATGGGACTCGTTGAATGGGCAAAAAGCCCGTGGGGACAGGATGTTCCGATCCATATCGCCTGGTTTTTGATCTGGGTTTCGGCGATCGCAGGCATGGCGTTTTTAGTGGTCCATGTGATTTATATGCGATATTTCACCCCCGCTGAAAACTACGAGGAATCGAAGGCTTCGCCGCAGCTTATCGCCCGGGTACCCGAAAAGGTGGCGCGGCACGGATTTGCGGCGCGCATGTTCCATTGGGTGATGGCCGCCTCGATGCTCACGCTTCTGGTTACGGCGTTTCTGCCGAAGGTCGGCGTCCGGTTCGCGTGGGTGGAATGGCACTGGATTGCAGGCGTAGTCCTCACGGTCTCCGTTATCTGGCACATCATTCACGCTTCGTTCTTCCTGGATTTCTGGTCCATCTGGCCGGATAAGACCGATCTTGAAGACGGAAAGCGCAAGCTGAACATGATGCTCGGAAAGGGCGGGCCTGCGCCCCACAAGTCGGCGAAGTATCCGCTGGAGAACAAGGCGTACCACGGCGTAATTGTATTGACCGGTCTCGCCGTGATTCTGACCGGTGTCTTCATGATTTTCCGCGTCAGGACCAATATCTTCCCGCGCAATCCATATCTCTTTAGCGACATGACGTGGGGCATGATGTATGTGCTTCATGGGCTGGCGGGAATCGGGTTGATCGCCCTGATCACGGTCCACATCTATTTCGCGCTGCGGCCGGACAAGTTGTTCATCACCAAAGGCATGGTATTCGGCAGCATGGATCGCGAGCACTATCTGGAACATCATGATCCGGAGAGATGGGATCCCGCCAACGGTGATGGAAAACCTTCCAAGGTCACGGTTTAGTTCATGTTTGAAAACCTGGAGCAGCGCTGCAACGCGATCGAGGAATGTTACGAGTTCATGCTGGCGTACGCCGCGCAGGGACTCCCCGGCGATCGCGGTAGCTCGAGCGGCGGGACGCTTCGCGATTTTCTTACGAAAGCGACCGACGCGATCCGGGACCTGGCCGACGCCTACGAAGCGGCGGTGATTGAAGAGTCCCTGGAGCCGGTGGAGCGCTATCGGGCTTTCCTGGACGTACTTGCCAGGGATGCAAAAGATTCGCTGGCGGCGATCGATCTGGTGACGGCTCAGCCGTCCATCAGTTCACAGTTGATCGACAATTTGAACGCTTCGATTCACCTGCGGGCGCTGCTCACGGATTTGTTCCTGATTGACGAGGTAGTCAAACTGCGCCGCCGGACGCCCGATGCAGTATCGAGCAATTGACTTCCCCTCCGTCTGATTCACCCGGATTGCTTCCCTTTTTGGCAAACGTAATGGCCTCCCTGAAGTCCTCGGGGAGGCCGTTGTGTTTCTGGAATCGAAATAACGCGAGCGGAGTCGCCCGGGCCGGAAGCTCACCCGCGAAATCCGCGGCAGGCTATTTCGCCGACTTGCGCCGCTGCGCCCAATACTTCTTCATCCGCTCAGATTGCGCTTTGCGCTGAGCGGCGCTGCGGGCCGGACGGCGGCGGATGGGGGACGACGCCTGTGGGGCGGCCGCAGTTCCAGTCCCGGGCGGTCTACCACGTCGTTTCGCGGGTCCTTCCAGTGCTTCAATGGCGCGGTTCATTCGATCGCGTTCCGCAATCAGCAGCGTTAAGATGTGATCAGTCGGCATAGTAAGTGATTCTAGCATGTATACAGTTGATACAACAATCGCCATTGTATATATCGTCGCGTCCGGGAGCAAAGTCACAGGACCGAGGTAAAATTCTTAATTATCCTTATGCAGCAATTGCACACTCGATGGTCCAAATTCCAGCGGCTCAAGAGATGACGAATCACTATATTCGAGCCGAGGCTCTTGTGTTGATATCAACAGATTCGTCTATCCGGCTTGGAGGCTCTGATCGGCGATAGAGAGAGCCCGGTCGAGCGCCGCCACTCCGAAGTCAATTTCACTTTTTTCAATAATTAGCGGGGGTGCGACAACGAAGTGGCTGACCCATACCTGGATGGAGACGCCTTCTTTCATCATGGCGGCGGCCACCTGATCGACCACCAGTGGTTTGCCCTGAATCTTATCCGTATATGTATTCAGCGGTTTTTTGGTCTCGTGGTCTTTTACCAGTTCGACCGCCCAGAACAGGCCAAGTCCGCGGACGTCGCCGATGGAAGGATGTTTCGCGGAGAGCTCGCGGAGCTTCTCGCCCAGATAGACGCCCAGATCGGCGGACCGTTTGACGAGATCAAGACGCTGCATCTCCTGGATGGTCGCAATCGCGGGAGCGAGCGTCATGGGATGGGCCTCATAAGTGTGGCCGTGGGCGAACAGGTGATCTTCAAAGAAGTCGGCGATCTTGCGCGTGGTCGCGGTGAGCCCCAGCGGGACGTACGCCGACGTGATGCCCTTCGCGGTAACCAGAATGTCGGGCGTTACGCCCCAGTGATCCACCGCGAACCATTTCCCGGTACGGCCCCATCCACTCATCACCTCATCTGCGATGAGAAGCACGTTGTGACGATCGCAGATCGCGCGCAGATGAGGGAAGTACTCGGGCGGGGGGACGAGAACACCGTTTGTTCCCACGACCGGTTCGACCAGAACGGCCGCGACGTCGCTTTCGTTCTCAATCATGTGTTCCAGATAGTCGGCGCAGGCGATATCGCAGCCGGGATAGGTGTGCTTGATCGGACAGTCATAGCAATTGACTTCCGGACTGAAGATGATGCCGTTGCCTTTCCAGGCAGGTTCCATCGGCCAGCGGCGATAATCCCCCGTTGCCGCGACAGATCCGGCGGTTGAGCCGTGATAGGAACGATAGCGGGCGATGATCTTGGTTTTTCCCGTATACATGCGGGCGATTTTGAAGGCCGCCTCATTGGCTTCGGTTCCGGATGTAGAGAAGAAGAATTTATCGAGTCCCTTAGGCAAGACTTCGAGCAACAGCCGGCTCAAATTCGCGCGTGCATCGGTCGCGTAGCCGGGCGCGATATACGGCAACGTGCGCGCCTGTTCCGCGATCGATTCGATGACGGCGGGATTCTTATGGCCCAGGTTCACGCACATGAGCTGGGCGGAGAAATCGAGATAGCGCTTCCCCGCGCCGTCGATAAAGTAGCAGCCTTCGGCGTCGACGATGTGAAGCGGCGACCAGGATTTCTGAAATCTCCAGGTCCCATAATTCAAACGGCGGGTAGTCTCGGACACCTCTTGGGATGTGAGCGGGGAAATGGGCGTCGACATGATCTAACAAGGGTATCAAGACATGCGGAAAAGAGAGATTGGGCTGCATGGAGTTCAACGGGGTAAATCGAGCGATGCGGCGCGCCGGAGCAAATCTTTCTGGTAATGTGGCAGTTTAGGTTCCGCGTGATTGCGCAGCGGATACTCGAAATCACTATGATGCCAACCCGAAAAAGAACCGAGCCTGCCGCCAGAAACAGCAAGCAAGATGCGGCGCCGTCTGTGTATCCCCATCAGGCGCGATCGGTCGTCGTGAATCGCGGAGGGATTGTCGCGGCCAGTCAGACGCTTGCTTCGCAGGCCGGCGCGATGATTTTGGCGCAAGGCGGCAGCGCTGCCGACGCCGCGATTGCGGCCAACGCTGTTATGAGCGTGACCGAGCCGATGTCGAACGGAATCGGCGGGGATCTGTTTGCGATCGTGTACTCGGCGAAAACCGGGAAGTTGTCGGGGCTGAATGCCAGCGGATGGGCTCCGGAAGGACTGAGTGTGGAAGTGCTGCGCGCGAGAGGCGTGGTAGGAATGCCGGAGGGTAAGCACGCGATTCACCTGGTGACCGTTCCGGGCGCCGTCGCGGGGTGGGATGCGCTGCATCGCAAGTTCGGCAAGTTGCCGTTTTCGGATTTGTTTCAGACCGCGATTTTGCTGGCACAAAATGGCGTGCCGATCGCAGAACGCTCGGCGGCCCGGTGGGCGCTGGCAGCGCCACAATTCGCCGATCGTTCGGGTTTCGCTACGACCTTTCTCACGCGCGGCAAGGCTCCGAAGGCGGGCGATGTGTTCGTGGATCGGGATCTCGCGAAGTCACTCCGGCGGATTGCCGAGGAAGGGCGCGACGGATTTTACAAAGGCCCGATTGCACGGGCGATTTTGGCGACCTCACGCGCCGAGGGCGGTACGCTCTCCCGCGCAGATATGGAGGCGTTCGAGCCCGAGTGGGTGGATCCCATTTCCACTACGTATCACGGCTGGCGCGTTTGGGAGCTGCCGCCCAACGGCCAGGGGCTGGCTGCTTTGCAGATGCTCAACATCATGGAACATTTCCCGCTGCGGGAATATGGGCAGAACAGCGCGCGCGCGATGCATTTGATGATTGAAGCAAAGAAGCTCGCGTATGCCGATCTCGCCGAGCATGTGGGCGATCCGCGTTTTTCGACGATTCCGACTGCGCGACTGATTTCAAAGCGCCTCGGGAAACTGCGCGCGGTAGAGATCGATGCGCAACGCGCGCAGGCGCGGGTGCTGCCGTCGAGCGTGGCGCGAAGGCTGAATGCACAGGGACGCGACACCACGTATCTGACAGTGATCGACAAGGACGGGAACATCGTCTCCCTGATCCAGAGTATCTACGGGGAATTCGGCGTGGGTCTTGTGCCGCCGGGCACGGGATTCGTTCTGCATAATCGGGGGGCTCTATTCGGATTCGAGCCGGGGAAAGTGAATACGGTTGCGCCCCGGAAGAGACCGTTCCACACCATCATTCCGGGATTCATGGAAAAAGGCCCGGTGAAAATCGGATTCGGGATTATGGGCGGCTTCAATCAGGCGCAGGCGCACGCGCAATTTGTTTCGAACGTCGTCGATTTCGGGATGAACATTCAGGCGGCGCTGGAAGCTCCGCGATTCACCAAGGCGACGTTTGACGGATGCGACGTAATGATGGAGCAGGGGATCGCAGAAAGGGTACGCGGCGAACTCACCGAACGCGGCCACGCGATCGAGGTGATCGAGCCGTTCAATTACCTGATGGGACGAGGCAATGCGGTGATGTCGGACGGGCGAGGGGTGCACTACGGAGGGTCTGATCCCCGGGCCGACGGGGCGGCGATTCCGGAACCCATCGCGAATCCTTCGCACAAAATAAAAGGGACCGCCGCGAAAGGACGGTCCCGCCGGTCCTAGATTGTTTCCGCCCGTTTGTTCGGCGGTATTCCGGTAGAACGGCTACTTCGCGTCCAGCCGGAGATTGTTGGTCACTCCAAAAACGCCGCTGACCTGCTTTGCCGCCATTTCGGCGAGCTGCTTGTCCATTTGATTCGCGACCACGCCTTCGAGGGTGACGTTACCGTTCTTCACGATGATATGAATCGGAGGAACGGCTCCTTCCGCGTATCTGGATAAGTCGCCGCGGCCGTAGATCGCGCGGAACAATACGTGGCGCAATTGGTCGTCATTGATGGAGGTTGGTAAAACCTCGATTTCGTTATCCACGCCGGTCACACCCTCGATTTTCTGCACGGACCTTTGAGCGTCACTCTTCAGCTCCGGCGTGTGCACCTGGCCAAATAGCGTGACGCGGCCGCCATCGACACGATAAGCCAAGTTGTCAAATACGCTGTAGAACGGAAGCGTAATCAATTCGTGCCGGACCTCTTTGGTCACCCGATCTTCCGGCGTGGCACCCTTATCCTTGTCCTTCGCGGCCGGGGAAGCGGCCACAAGCCCTGCAATCACCATTAACGACCCTAGAATTCGCACCATCGTTACTCTCCTGTTAGTTAGATGTAGCCTAGGCCGATCCGTAACAGGATTTGTATCTCTTTTTAACTCAGAGGCGTGGAGCGGGCGCTTCATGAGAGGTACATTGAAGTAGAGGCGCTATGAGCTCACCTTCCACCGTCGAAAACCACTTAAAGCAACTGAGTAAACTTGGGCAGTCGGTTTGGCTCGACTACATCCGCCGTGATTTGATCACCAGTGGTGACCTCAAACGCCTGATCGAAAACGACGGTTTGGCTGGGATGACGTCGAATCCCGCTATCTTCGAGAAGGCGTTCAGCACCAGTTCGGACTACGCGAGCCTGCTCGCGGATCTGCAGAAGCAGAAGCTCGATCCGAAATCGATTTACGAACGCATGGCGGTGCCGGATATCCAGGATGCAGCCGACGCCCTGCGCGTGGTATACGATCGCACGAAGCGGTGCGACGGCTATGTGAGTCTTGAGGTTTCGCCGTTCCTCGCCAACGACACCAAGGGCACGATCGAGGAAGCGCGGCGGCTATGGAAGACGGTGGATCGCGAAAACGTGATGATCAAGGTGCCGGGAACGGCGGCGGGTCTACCGGCCATTGAGACGCTGATCGGCGAAGGAATCAACGTCAACGTGACGCTGCTGTTCTCGGCGGAAGTCTACGAGAAAGTCGCATACGCCTACATCCGCGGTTTGGAAACAAGGGCGAAGACTTCAAAAGATCTGAGCCACATCGCCAGTGTCGCGAGCTTCTTCGTCAGCCGCATCGATTCGCTGATCGACGGAAAAATCGACGCGCGTCTGGGTAAGGCAACGGGCGCAGACCGCGACCTATTAACCTCGGTTCGCAGCAAAGTGGCGATCGCCAACGCGAAGCTCGCGTATCAGCGGTACAAGCGGATTTTCTCGGGCCCGAGGTGGGAAGCGCTTGCAAAGCTCGGAGCGCAAACGCAGCGCGTGCTTTGGGCCAGCACGTCGACCAAGGACAAAAACCTGCGTGACGTTCTGTATGTCGAGGAACTGGTTGGCCGCGATACGGTGAATACCATCCCGCCGGCGACGCTGGATGCGTTCCGCGATCATGGCGTGGCGCGGGCGTCGCTCGAAGAGAAAATCGACGAGGCGGAGCAGGTGATGACCAACCTCGCGCGCGCGGGGATCTCGATCGAGGAGGTCACCGCGACCCTGGTGGTGCAGGGAGTAAAACTCTTCGCCGATGCATTCGACAAACTTCTGAACGCAGTGGATGTGACGTGCAAGCGACCGGTGGGCGCGGTCAATCCCATGTTCTACGTAGTGACCCCCGAAGCGGGAAAGGCGATCGCGGCCGAGATTGACGATTGGGAAACCGCGGGGAAAGTTCGCAAGCTGTGGACCGGAGACGCGTCGCTGTGGACCGGCTCGGACGAAGGCAAATGGTTGGGATGGTTGAATATCGTCGACCAGGAACTGACGAACCGCGGTAAATTCGCGAAACTTGCGGCGGATGTGAAGGCCGGTGGATTTAGACACGCTCTTCTGCTGGGGATGGGCGGATCGAGCTTGTGCCCGGAAGTGATGCGGCTTTCTTTCGGGAAGATTGATGGATTCCCGGAGATGCATGTGCTCGATTCCACCGATCCCGAGCAGATTCGCGCGATCGAGAGCCGGATCGATGTGTCGAAAACGTTGTTCATCGTTTCGAGTAAATCCGGCACGACGCTCGAACCGAATATCTACAAGCAATATTTCTTTGA
>Ga0182030_10024151_pt1 | contig 11193 bp, 9 predicted proteins | sample 812S3MmetaG_FD_121299 | JGI IMG/M metagenome (GOLD analysis project Ga0182030, IMG submission 121299) | Permafrost microbial communities from Stordalen Mire, Sweden - 812S3M metaG (Illumina Assembly) | ecosystem: Environmental > Terrestrial > Soil > Wetlands > Permafrost | place: Sweden...
CCGCGACACGCGCCGACATCATCGGCGGCCTGAAAAAGCAGGCGTTCCTGACGATCGACGGCAAGCACATCGTGCCGACTGAAACCGGCCTGTCATTGTTCACCGTCTTGGAGAAAGCCGATCCCACGCTTGTCGATCCAGGCGCGACGGCGCAACTTGAGTATCTGCTGGACGACGTCGTCGGCGGCAAACAGGAAATGGTTGGCGCGATTGACGCAGTTTGCGATGTCGCGCTGCGTATCATCGGCAAGCTTACGGAGGGCGGAGGGGGCGGAGGGACGCTGCTTCCTGGTGGGTCAAATGGCGCTGGTTCGAATACGTATCCGCCCACTCCAGCGATGAAGCGGTATGCCGAAACCCTCGCTAGGCAGAAGGGGCTTCGCCCGCCGACAGGGTATGACAATTCGATATCGATCTGCCGCGCGTTTCTCGACGAGCACGCGGCCAAGAAGGCGGACGGCGAAAAGAGGAAACCCGAAGTGCGGGCGCGAACTCGAAGTGCATCTCAGGCGAGAGAGGAAATGGACGTCGCCGGCAATGCCGAGGTCACTTCAATCGCCAAACTGTCGCCATCAGAATCGAAGCGGGCGCCGCGGCGCGCAAAGAGCGGTCGTGAACGCACACAAGAAATTTCAGATATTCCCGCTGCAACGAAGAAACGTCGGACGATCACACACAAGCGTCAGAGCCGCTCTTCCGCAGACGCGATAGCAAAATCGAATTCCGAGTCCGCAAGGCCCTTACGGATTCCATACGGCAACAAGGAAATCGCGATGAAGCTCGGCGCGCGTTATGGATCGAGCGGATGGTATGCGCCGCCCGGAATCGATCTCTCCGCGTTTCGCGAACGCGGTTGGACCTGAAACGAAGTCCGATGCGGGACATTTTCGAAGATGCTTTGTTTGCATGAGATTTCTCGGGTTTTCCGAGAACGCCCTCTGGTCCGCGCCGGCAGCGCTCGCAGAGAACCCGGATTTTCGGGGGCACGTCGTGTTCCTGCACAATCGAGATTGAGATGGCAAAAGGAGTTCTGGACGTCTGGGCTGCCGCGCTGCGGCGTCACGATAGCCAACTGGGAGGGCGCGCCGCAGCGCGGCCAGTCAAGGCCGCGGCAACGCAGTCAGCTAGGCTTCCGAAACGAATGACTCGACCGTGCAGGCCCGGGCCGTAGTGGGCATATTTGCAGGAGTTCGTCATCACGGTTTTCGCGCTCGGCGGAAATACGGGCTCCGAGATCGAGCACCAGCAGAGGTCGGGCAGGATCTGTACGCCGCTCGCTTGCAACCGCGCAGCGACGCCGTCGCGCTGCGCCGAGGACATCACGTCCTTCCCGACGGTCGCGATGACGAAGGTGGCATGATGACGGCGGCGTCCGCCCAGCGCGTCCGCCAGGGCGCGAAGCTCGTCGAGCGAAGCATGCGGGCTGCCGACGGCGACGAGGTCGATTTCCTCCGGGCCTGCGTTCAGCGACGCCCAGCCCGCCGCGAGATCGGCGCGGGTGATCGCTGTGTGTTCGGCGACCGTCACCATCGCTTCGCCGGCTTCGGGCGTCACGCCCTCGATGTGAAGCATGGCCGCCGCCGAAGTGGTGCCGAAGGCGGCGCAAAGCGCCTTCAGGTCGTCGCGCGACGGCGCCGTTTCGGCCAGACCGCGCAAGATCGGAATGCGGTCGGGCGAGGCCCGTCCGGCGAGATAACCGACGAGCGGCCAGAAGGACTCGTCGGCGTCTGCGGGCCGCTCGACCTCGATGGCGAGTTGCGACTTGCGGAACTCGTCGAGATAGACGCCTGCAAGCGGCGCACGTCCGGTCAACGCGATGCAGAGATCGAGAAAGTCGGGATGCTTCCCGGTCCGCGCGCCGAGCACGGTATTGGCGAAGATCACGGCGTTGGACTCGGCCCAGGCGACGAATTCCCGTGCCTTAGGCGCGCTATCCAGCAGATAGGGCGAGCAGGTGAAAGTCGGGCGGCAACCCATGCGGACATACGCGTCGGCCAGTCGCGCCGCCGGTTCGCCGAAGGATGTGGGTGTGCCTTGCTCCCGCCAACGGGCGTAGTCGACGGATATGGCGTTCATCGTCGTGGGAACACGGACCGTCGCGCTGAGGTCGACCATCCGCTCGGCGAAAGTCAGGTTGGCGGGGCTTGCGTAGATGCAGCCGTCGATGTGGACTTGGCGGACGTCGACGAGCGCGGTCGCGCCCTGCTGCGCGGCCATGGCGCAAATGACGCGCATCGCTTGCGCGACGGCCATTCCGTGCGCGCCATCGAACATCGCGCGGTCGGTGGCGCTGAGAGCGAGATCGCCGGCGACAAAAGGCGAAATCGGAATGGCGGCTCCGTCCGCTTCGAGGTCCGTTTCCGTGATCCGAACCGACTTCGCTTGCGAGAGCCTGCGAAAAACATCCGGAGATAGCCGCAGAACGGGCAGCGGCTTGCCGAACATTTCCGCCGCGACCAACGCGCCCAAGGTGAGCACGTCCTCGGTCTCGCGAAACAGCAGCGCGGCGGGCGCGCGTCCGCTTAACGCCATATCTAGCCATACGCCCGATCCGGAACAGGAGCCGCGACTCGTCGGCAACATCAGGACGCTGCCGGCAAGCGAAACGCCATGCAGCGGATGGCGAACGTCGACGACTTTGCCGGTAGCCGGATCGACTCCACCCCAGAAGCTGAGCGCCACAGCCGCCGCGATCACTGGCCCGTGCGCGATTCCGCCGAGAACCATGCGGGCGGCAGGGAGGTCGCGGTCCGGCAAAGCGAGTTCCTCTTTTGCGTGTGCAAGCGATTACTGACTGGGTCGCCGCATTGGCGTCTCAGGTCTTTGAGATGATTTATGCAGGCGGGGTCAAGCCGCCGGACCGAATGACTTCCGACCTGCGCTTGCGGGCGAATCGCGTTGGTGGCCGGCCAATGCGAGACGGGTTGGCGAGCGAGCGATGCAGCTTGACGGGCGTGCTCGTCCATCGCACGCTCGCTCCAAGAGGGCCGTTCGAGCCCAAAAGAGGGAGGAGCGCCATGGCGTTCGCCTACACGGACAAGGAGCGGCGGGATCTCGACGCGCGTGCGGCGAAATGGCTCGCCGAATGTCCCGACGTCGGGAGCTTCATCCGTCGTGGCCAGTCCCTGAACCCCGACGCCGAGACAATTGTTTATCTACGCACCGCGCGCGATCCGATGCCCGCCATCACGGGCGCGGGCGAGTTCCTGGGCCTGATGAATGCCGCGGGGCGATGGCTGCGCCGCCAGGGCGTCGGACCCGGCGACGTCGTCTCCCTGCTCGCGCCGAACTGTACCGCGACTTCCGTGCTCTACTGGGGCGCAATGTCTTGCGCGGCTTTGCAGCCGCTCAATCTGCTGTTCAGCCGTGACGCGATTGTCGCGCAACTTAATGCGGTCCGGGCGAAGCTGTTGTTCGTGCCGCCGCCAGGCCCAAGCGGGCTGTTCGAGAAAGCCGAGGGGTTGCCGTCAGTGGTCCCGACCCTGCAACGCGTCGTGGTGCTGCCAATGGATGGCCGCGTCGCCTTCGACGACGAGGTCCTGAGCCCGACCGACGAACGCGACGACGCCAACATCGGCGACCCCGACCGGGTCGTCGCACTGCTGCCGACCGGCGGCACGACGGGCATTCCAAAGGTCGTGCCGCTCTCCAACCGTAATGTCGTCTCCTCCGCGATCGGCTCGGTGCTCGCGATCGACATCGGGCCCGGCGACCGCATCGTGATCGCGCTGCCGATGTTCCACGTCGGCGGGGCCTTCTGTTCGAGCCTGCCCGCGCTCGGCGTGGGCGCGACGATGGTGCTGCCGACCGCCGCCGGCTTCCGCAATCCCGACGTCGTCGCCAACTACTGGCGTATCATCGAGGCGCAACGCGTCACCCATGGCGCGCTGGTGCCGACTGGCCTCGGCGCCGTCGCCGCCGTGCCGCTCGACGGCGCCGATGTTTCGAGCCTGCGCTTCTTCGGCACCGGCGCCTCAGTCTGCCCGCCCGAAATCGAGCGCCGCTTCCTCTCGGTCTGGCCCAGCGATTGCGTGCGCCAGATCTACGGCATGACGGAGTTCGCCGGCGCGATCACGCAGACGCCGACGACGCTTTCGCAGCAGTTCGGCTCGGTCGGCGTGCCCGTCGCGGGCGCAGAGGTCGCGGTGCTGGCAGGCGGCGAGATCCACCGGGGCCCGTCGCCGTCGGGCGAGATTCTCGCCCGCGGGCCGCAGATGTTCAGAGGCTATCACGACCCCAACCAGATCGGCGCGACGTTTCACGACGGTTGGATTCGCAGCGGCGACCTCGGCCATATCGGCGAGGACGGCGAGGTCTATGTGACCGGACGCGCGAAAGACGTCATCATTCGCAGCGGCCACAACATCGACCCCGCGTCGATCGAAGACGCTGCGCTGACCTATCCAGGCGTCGGTCTCGCCGCCGCGGTCGGGCGTCCCGACCCCTACGCCGGCGAAACGCCAGTGCTCTACGTCTCGGCAATGCCGGGCGCCGCCATCGACGAGGCCGCGCTAGCCGCCCATGTGCGCGAAGGCGTCGTCGATGGCCCCGCTAGGCCAAGGGCCATACATGTGATCGCGGACATGCCGGTGACGCCCGTCGGCAAGATCTTCAAGCCGCGCCTGCGCGAGCTTGCCGCCGAAGAGGCCGCGCGCGAAATGCTCGCGACCGCAGCGCCGGGCGCCGAGATTGTGGCCTCGCACGACCATCGCGGGCTGAGGATCGCAGCGCGCGTCGCGGCGGGCCAGGAAGCCGCGGCGCGTGCGGAACTCGGCAAACTGCCGGTGGCGTTTGACGTGCGGAGTTGACATGGAAGTGCGGCAATGGCGCACGGGCGTTGATTGAAATCGGGCGGCGCCGAGCGCGTGTTCGGCGACGCCCCTAGCGTCCGACGCCAGTCCGGCAATGCCGCTGATGGCGGGGAGAGATCATTCCGCAATGATGGCCGCAATTTCGATCTCGACCCGAGCCGCGCTCGGCGTCAGCGCGGCCAACTGAACGAGAGTACGAAGTGCGACATAATGTCGAACGTTGCCGTAGACGAACGTCGGTGAGCCGCCTGCAACATGGCCCATCACTTCAGCGCGGAGGCTTATTGCTTGTCTCGGCCACGCTGATCGATGCCCCGGCAGGCATAATGCCCCGAATCCCCTGAAAATTTTACTTGTTCGAGCAACCCTTCCGCATAATCTGCTTGTTAATGCGAAGATTGTAGCTCGATATCGATCGTTTCGCATATTGTGCTGGATTTCGAGGATGGATCGGATCGCAATTTGCGCCGCTGTTTGTCTCCTCCTGTCAGGAATGAGTGCGCAAGCCAGCGCAGCTTCACAGAACTTGAACGCGGCGGCAGGGACGTTGGCGCGGCTGGTTGAGTTGCCGGATGCCAACGCGCTGCCGAATTGGAGCGCCAACCCTAAAGTGAAATTGGTGCGAACATGGCAAAACGCTATCGATACAACAAAATTGGAATCCCCGAGCCTTGCAAATATTGGGTTGTAGATATCGTGAAAGATGACAAACTTCATGTCGCCTTCTACGACCCGGGGAGCAACAATGGCCCGAGTGTTTCAAACAATATGGACGACATCATCAGGGACTATCATTCCAGATTCCTAAAAGAGAAATTTGCCGATATAAGATGGTTTGAAATCTCCGGATGGAACCCGAAGGCGTTCGAGGAGATCGCAGAATACAGGATTGATCATCCGGGTCACCCGTGGAGCGTGCTTCTTGAGTCGCCTTTGAGCAACGCGATAAAGGCTGCGCTCCAGCTATTGCTTGCTGAAGGACGCGAAAAGACATTTAGACGCCCGGACGTGACGTGACGGGCGTGTGCGCCTATAGAATTGTCGCGGCCCGTCCCACTCCGCGACCCGCTGGTCCTGCCAAAGGCGGAGGCGGTGCATGGCGCCGAAGACCTGCTCGGGCTCCGGGCGCCGTAGCCTGCTGAGCGTCAAGGTAGCGGGCGCTTCCAGTCGAGGCTGTGTGAAAACTCGGAGATGCCGCGATTTCGGTCGGTCTGAGGCGAGCCAATGGTTGATTCTGCGCACTCTGAAGCCCCATAGGCCTCGATATCCGCTATGCGCGCGCAGAGCGCCCGAGTTTTCACGCAGCCTCGGTCGGATGCGGTCGTTGCCTATGGGCTGCAATGCACCGCGCCAAGCGCTCCGACCAAAGCGAATCAGCGGGCCGTATCTCCGAGAGGACCGAACTCCAGTGTGTTGATCGCCGCGTTTCTTTTTTCCTCCGTCTGCTTTTGCGAAAGTTCCAACTCCCTGGTGCTGCCTACGTTACTCCCCATCAGGACCAGCCCGCCAATCCCCATGGTCATTCCGACGATCATCCGAACCGGCGTTACACTGACTAGACCGAGCAAAAGGCCGAAAAAGCAATGCTGCCCCGGCAGCGGCACGCGCCCATCCTACTACGACGAGCTTGCGGCTGCGCCGGATTGCCGCCTGCATCTCGTCGATCTGCGACTCAAGTCGCTCGATCTGCTCAGCTGGCGTCGCGTCCGCTTCAAGCATCGCACTCTCTGGCGGCGTTGCGAGTCGGAGCGATCAGGAACTTGCAGCGGTTCACCTCGCTTGTCGACGTTGCAACTTGCCAGCTTCGCCTTCCCGTCCATCCGAATTTCGCTCGTCCGCTCCCGTCCGTTCCGACGTTGGCGATTGGACGACGCCCAGGCGCTCACGCCTCGCCCGTATCGCGACCGCAATGATGGGTGGCGCACAGTCATTCATTCCGAGAACTTCGCTTCGGAGCGTGAATTTGGCAAGGCGCGCCTTGCATCAGCGTGAACGTCCAATGCCGCGGAACACCGGCAGTTCCCGCCAGATCACCCGGCGACTTGGCATTGATGATCTGGGGTCGCGTTAAGGAAGGCAAGCGTTTCAAATGCCAAAGACGCGGTGACGATGCTATAATAGACCGGCATCCGAGGTTTCGAATGTTCCGGATAAGTTGCGTTCTGTGCCATTGGCTTCGACGCCTGGTCGGGCGGGATGACCCGACGTGGCTAAGGGCGGCGGATCAACTGAGGTCGGAAATCCTGTTCGGCGAATGGAACACCGACACCGTTTTCGAGGCCGATGCCGATCCTGCGCGCCTGCGCGAACTCGCGACGCTGTGGGACAAAAATCCAGGCGAAGCCTTCCCGCAGTTCCTTGCGCTGGCCGAGGCGGGCTCCGTGTGGAGCATGATCCGGGTCGGTTTCGGCTACCGCATCGGCTTGGGAGTCGCGCGAGACAAAAATCGCGCGGAGCGCTGGTTCACCGCGGCCTTCGAGGCAGGCTCCGACTACGGTCTCATCTGGAGCGCGAGGCTCGCGCGCGACCGCGGCGACATCGCCAAGGCCAGGCTCATCTTGGACGCCGGCGTCGCGCGCGGCCTCGTCCGGGCGACGGTAGATCTCGCGGGCATCATCCTGGACGGCGCGAAGACGGACGGGGATCGCAATCGCGCGCGGAGCCTCTATGAGGCAGCGATCGCCGCCGACTACTTGTCCGCCCGCGAGGAACTGGCGCTGGCCATGGCTTTCGGCGGCTTCGGGTGGAGAGCCATCCCGGGAGGTGTCCGTCGTCTGCGAGAATACGTGAAAACGTCGGGCGACCTCATCGAAACCAGGAAACGGCGTCTGTTCGCCGGCGCCGAAATCCGACAGTTACAGGATGACGTTTCCGCGCGCGCAACTCCGGCGCATCTGCGCCCGACGGGGGCGACCGATGCGTAGGGTGTTCGCTTTGGCCTCGGCGCTCGTCCTCATCGCCGGGCTCGGCGTCTACGTCGCGGCGAGCGCCTCGGAGACGTTCGGATGGAGCGGCTTCAAGACCGACCTGCTGGGACTCGGCGCCGGGGCTTTTGTCGTCCTGTACGTGATCGGCGGCACCGCCGATCTTTTTCTGCGATCCCCGTCGGGAAGCGGTCCAAGGCGGAAGCGCGCGCCGCGCGACGCCAGCGAACAGCGAAACACGACCTGACGCCGAATGAACCCGATAGCGAATGCCGGTGAAACCATGACTTTGCCGAACACGTTGGGGCTGGACGACGACCTGGACAGCGTCGAGCTATTGCTGGATCTGGAGACCGCGTTCGGCGTGAAGTTTCCCAGCGATGAGGCCGAAGCCTGTTGGACGGTAGGCGACGTCTTCAAGCTGGCGCATCGGCATGTGCAGCGCCCCGACGATCTCGGCGCCGGCTGCGCGACCGCAATGGCGTTCTACAGGCTCCGCCGCGCTCTCGCGCAGGACGACGCCCGTCCCCGCCCCGCGCCGACGACCGCGTTGGAAGATATTCTTTCTCCTTCGCCGAATGCTACGTATCGTCGAATTCGCGAGGCCTATCCGGATATGCGGCTGCCGCGCCTGTCGCTCTCCGCGGCAGGGCAAGTTGGGCTCACTTTGTTGTTGGTCGGCGCGCTTTGTCTCATCATCACGGGCGCAGCGGCACCGCGCTGGTGGGTATTGCCGGCGCTCGCAATGACCGTTGGCGCGGTTTTGACGCATTTGGACCGAGGAAGATTTTCGCCGGGGTGCCGGACGCTTGGCGACTTGGCGCGAAAAGTCGCCGGGCTGAACTTCGCCGCGCTGACGGCGGCGGGAGCGCGCTATCGCGACGCGGACGTCCGTAGCGCGCTGGTCGAAGTCATAACCGAACACTCGTCGCTCCCGAAATCCGAAATCCAGGATGGGACGCTGCTGCTTCAAAGCCAAATGCGCGCGCGGTGAACGCCCACGAAACAACGCTCAGCGGCGAGGTTCCAACACATACATTCGACTCGTTGCGGACTCTACGAACCAAAGCTCCATGATGGGCCGGCATGCAACACTAATGCGACAATACTAGACAACATCGACAAGTTGAGACCAGCGCCCGGCAGCGAACGAATGGCATCCGCTCATCAAGCCTCGACGCTTGCTGATACAATATATAACTCCTTAAGCAGGGAGCGGTAAGTTTCAAACTTAAGTCAACCCGAGGCGAGCCTTTGTTCAGCCGACATTTCATCCCACTGTTGATCGGTTTTGCCCTGCACAACTCAGGTCCGGATTCCGCAGCTGACCAAACCGAGATCGAATCGGCCCGTGCCTGTTTACAAGGAAGCGGGGAGGCGCAAATTTCCGCCTGTGACCGCCTGATAAAACTGGAGACCGCCGCCCCGATGCTCTCAATTGCCTTTGAAACACGCGGGCGCGCCTACTTCGCCCTCGGCGATATGGAGCACGCCCTGCTGGATTTCAACGACGCCATCCGCATGGAGCCTCAATCCGCGACGGCTTATTGCAATCGCGGCGACGTATACTTCAAGATGAAGCAGATAGACCTAGCGATTGCCGACTATCAAAAGGCAATCAAGCTCGATCCAAAATTCGCCTGCGCTTACGCAAAACTGGGCGACGCCTACGCAAACAAAGGCGAATTTGATCACGCCACCGAAAGCTATGACGAGGCGATTGCAAGCTATAACGAGGCGATCCGCTTGAATCCCAAGCTCGCCGGCGCCTTCGCTGGACGCGGCAACGTCTATCTTGATAAGGACGACGTCGATCACGCGCTGGCCGATTTCGACCAGGCTGTGCGACTGGAGCCGAAAAGCGTCTACGCGCTTCACGGTCGAGGTTACGCTCACCGCCTGATGGGCGACTACGACGGCGCCATTGCCGATTTCAGCGAGGCCCTGCGGCTCGACCCGAAATTCGTCTACGCCTATATCAATCGTGGCGTCGCACATCAGAACAAGTCCGAGTTCGTTAGCGCCGTCGCGGATGCAAACTCCGCGATCAAGCTCGAACCAACCAATGCCGGCATTTATCTCAACCGCGGCCTTGCAAAAGAGTTCAAACACGACTTCAGCGCGGCGATGACCGACTTTGAAAAAACTGTCGAGTTAGACCCAAAGTCCGCCGCTGGATACTACAGCCAAGCGATCCTGTTCATGCGCGCGAAGAATTTTCAGAAAGCCGAATCGGCAATTGGTCGCGCGGTTGAGCTTCTGCCCCATGACGCTGAAACCGCGCTCCTGGCTAGCATCGTCGCTCAATACACCGGAAAAGCTGACCCATTGTCGGAAACCGCAGAGACGCTCGATCCGGGCGCGTGGCCCGCACCCGTGGTAGCGATGTTTCTGGGAAAGGCGTCTCCCGAAGCTGTCGCGACGGCGGCCTCAGCCTACTCGCCCCGCGGTAGCCAGGGCAAGGTATGCCAAGCGAATTTCTACCTCGGGGAATTCGCATTGAGGAACGGCAGGGCTGATGAGGCCAGGCGGTTCCTTTCGCTCGCTTTAGCAATTTGTCCAAAGGATTATGACATTAGGACCGTAGTCGAAGGCGAAATAGAAAGCTTCCCAGCGCTCAAATAGTGTACACTACTTGCGCAAGAATCATTCCGCTTAATTTAGGCGCCAAAGTTCCCAATCCGCCCGTTGGCGTCTTCGTCGGTTGGGTAGCAAGAGTTTGGTTTGCACCGCAGGATTGCGAATGGGCGCGCCGAATTCATCAACGCAATTCGCGGTAGCGCAGGGGCTCGACGAGCAGTGTGAACGCTGCGGACGACTGTCATCGGCTCGGGTAGTAGAGGCGATGGCCGGGGAACGAAGGGCGCCAGTCCTTCAGCACGCGGACGAGTCGCCCATCGACGACCTCGCGCCGGTATGGTTTTCAAGCACGCCGGCGAGGTCGAAGCCCCCGACCGCGGCGCGCATGATCGTCGGCATGTTGTTGAACGCTAGCTGGCCGTTTGGGTTGTCAGAGTCGACCCAATGCGCGCGCGAGGGATGGCGTCAAGGGGCCAGGCCGGCGGTCGTCCTGGCGCGTAGGAGTCGCGGCAGACGCCCGTCGATGGAGGCGAGGCCGGCGCCGATCAGCGCCATGCCGCCCCAGGCCCGAGCGGGGATGCTCTCACCGAGGACGAGCCAGCCAAGCAGCAAGGCGCTCGCGGGTAGCAGGAAGGTGACGAGCAGCAGGTTGGTGGCGCCGGCGGCGGCCAGGATGCGGAAATAGAGCACGTAGGCCGCCACGGTGCAGAGCACCGCGATGCCGACCATAGCAGCCCAGATTTCCGCGCCGGGCATTTGCAGGGTCCTGGGACGGTCGACGAACGCGACGAGCGGGATGAGGACGAGGGTGCTGGCGGTGATCTGGCCGGTCGCCACCTTGATCGGGTCCAAGACCTTGAAGCGCCGCCCGTACACGC
>Ga0182030_10024154_pt1 | contig 11192 bp, 8 predicted proteins | sample 812S3MmetaG_FD_121299 | JGI IMG/M metagenome (GOLD analysis project Ga0182030, IMG submission 121299) | Permafrost microbial communities from Stordalen Mire, Sweden - 812S3M metaG (Illumina Assembly) | ecosystem: Environmental > Terrestrial > Soil > Wetlands > Permafrost | place: Sweden...
TACCCCATCCTGTTCCGGCTGGAGGACCGCGGTCTGATTGCCGGCCGCTGGCTGGAGAAAGACGGCGAGCGCCGCCGCCGCTGTTACCGGCTCACTCCCGCCGGGCGCAAGTTCTTGCAAGCCCAGCGGAGTTCCTGGGAGGAGTTTGTCGCCACCGTCAACCGAATTGTGCGGCCCAGCCATGCCTGACTGGTTCGATTACGTGCGGCGGAACTTGCGCCTGCGGGGCTTTCGTCCCGAACGGGAAGCCGAAATTGTGGAAGAGGTCGCCCGCCAGCTGGAGGACGCCTACGCGGAAGCGTTGCGTTTGGGCGCGAGCCGGCAGCAGGCGCGCGAAACGGTGGAAGGCCACATCGTCGATTGGAACACGCTGGCGTGCGAGTTGCAAGAATCGCACCGCGGGAGGGAATCGAGTATGACCACTATGCAAAACGCCGCCGAGGACCGCGATTTACGCAGGCGGGGAACATTGTCCGCATTGACCGACCTACGCCAGGATATCTTCTACGGATTGCGTGTCCTGAGGAAGAGTCCGGGATTTACCGCCGTGGCGGTGCTCACGCTGGCTCTGTGCATCGGCGCCAATACCTCGATTTTCAGCGTCATGAATGCCGTCTTGCTGAAATCGCTGCCAGTGCGTGATCCGCAGCATTTGCTGGTGTTCCAATGGAGCGCGCGCCATTCACTCAAAGCTCATAGTTCCAGTTCCTACGGAGACTGCGAGACCAACTTTGGCGAGGTGAATCCACGCGGCTGTTCTCTCTCCAAGCCCTTCCTGGAAGACGTGCGCAAGCTGGGATTGTTTTCCGGCCTGGCGGAATTCGCCGGCGCCATGCCGATCACGGTAAGCGGCAACGGCGAAGCGCACCACGCCAACGCACAATACGTCAACGGCGATTATTTTCAGACGCTCGGCGTGGGAGCGGCGCTGGGACGCGTGCTCACTCCCAACGACGACCTGCCCAGTGCGCCCGCCGTGGTGGAGCTTCAGCACGCATATTGGATGCGAGAATTCGGCGGCGCTCCTTCGGCCGTGGGAAAAACCATCCATCTCAATGGACTGCCGTTCACTATCGTCGGCGTGGCGGAACAGCGTTTCGCCTACCTCACGCCCGGCACGGTGCGCGATATCTCCATCCCGATGAGCCAGCGCCGCTACTTGTCGCGCCGATGGAGCGCCGCGGACGAAGATGCCGGCTCTTGGTGGATCGTGACGGTGGGCCGGTTGAAGCCCGGAGTTTCGCCGCAGTCCGCGCAGAGCCAGGTGAGCGCGCTGTTCGCCAATGAGTTAGTGCACGCGGACAAGCCCATGGCCAAACTTGAGGACGCACCGGCAATCGCCCTGCTTCCCGCGCAGACCGCTTTGTCCGGAATCCGCCGGCGGATGTCTACCATGTTGTATGTCCTGATGCTGGCGGTGGCCATCGTGCTAGCCATCGGCTGCGCCAACGTGGCGGGACTGCAATTGGCGCGGGCCGGCGCGCGGCGGCGCGAGATCGCCATCCGGCAGGCGGTGGGGGCGGCGCGCAGCCGGCTCATGCGCCAATTGCTCACCGAGAACATCACGCTGGCGCTGGCAGGCGGCGTGCTCGGAATTCTGCTGGCCGTGTGGAGTTCGCATGCCTTAGTGGCCTTCGCCGACACCAGCGGTGGGCAGCCCACGGGGATTTCGGCCGACCTCGATTTACGTGTGCTGGCGTTCACTATCGGCGCTGCACTGCTGACGGGCGTCCTCTTCGGGCTGGCTCCGGCGCTCGGCTCCATGCGCGTGGATCTCACGCCCGCGCTCCGCTCTGGTCCGAACCACGGGCATGGGCGAGCCAGCCGTTTCAAACTCGGCAATCTGCTGGTGGTGGCGCAGGTGGCGCTGACCATGGTTGTCCTGGTGGGCGCGGGGCTGCTGGTCCACACCCTGCAGAATTTGCGCAACGTCGATCCCGGATTCGCCACCCAAAAACTGCTGACCTTCGGCGTGGATGCCACACTGACCGGGTACAAGGGCGAGCGACGTGCACAGTTCTACGACGATTTACAGCAGCGCTTCAGCGCCCTTCCCGGCGTGCTCTCCTCTTGCTATTCGGGGTTCGCTTTGCTGAACGGGAGCCTTATGACAACAGACTTTCACTTGCCGGGCACGGCCCCTAAAGCACGAACGGAGGCCGATATTCTGCCGATCGGTCCGGGATTCTTCGACACCATGAAAATCCCCATGGTCAAAGACCGCATGTTCAGCCCGGCGGAGTTCGCGCTGATAGACAAAGTCGAAGACGACCCGAAAGCGGGGGCGAAAATCGTGACGCCGGTGGTAGTCAACGAATCGTTCGTCAAGGCGTATTTCCCCAAAGTGGATCCCATCGGCCAGCCCTTTGGAGCGAACAGCCCGGCGATGTCGGGCGACCCGGACACGGAGGAGGATGCAGGGTCGATGATCGTGGGTGTGGTGCGCGACGCCAAATACGCCGACCTGCGGCGCGAGGTCCACCCGACCATGTATGTGCCCAGCGGAGACGCCGGCACGTTCGAACTGCGGACCGCGGGCGATCCGGAATCGTTGGTACGGGCGGTGCGCAATGTAGTGCGGCAAGCCGGCCCCGATCTGCCCATTGTTGACATTGAAACGCAGACGCAACAAATCGATACCATGCTATTCCAGGAGCGCCTGATCGCGCGCCTTGCGAGCCTGTTCGGATTGCTCTCCCTGCTGCTGGCTTCTATCGGGCTGTACGGACTGCTGGCGTACGAAGTGACCAACGCCACGCGCGAAATCGGCATCCGCGTGGCGCTGGGCGCGCCGTTGGCGGAAGTTCTGCGCGGCGTGGTTCGACACGGCGTAGTGCTCACCGCGATTGGCGCGGCCGTGGGCATCGCGGCGTCGCTGGCGGTAACGCGATTGCTCGGTAGCATGCTTTTCGGTGTGAAGCCGAGCGATCCGGTCACCCTCATCGGCGTCAGCTGCCTTCTGCTGACGGTGGCGCTGGCGGCCTGCTACTTCCCCGCCCGGCGCGCCACGCGTGTCGATCCGCTGGTGGCGCTTCGGCACGAACAATAGCGGCCGCAGCTCTCTGCAATCCGTTCGCGATAGGGACTCCGCCGAAGCGGAGTGTCCACCAGTTTGAGCGGATCGTCGCCTACCCGGACCGAGCGGGCGGCCCGCATGGCAGGCGGTTCGCGCCCCGCGAACTCCATTCTGGGAAGCGTCCCCCCAGGTAGCCCGCGTCTGTGCTAATGGGACAACACCGCGACCGGTTGTGGATCCTGGCCATCGATCGCGTTTGACCGCATGATTCCCCGCCCAGAACGGGCGGCACGCCGAGATCGTCGCAGCCTCGATGACGAGGTCCACGGGTGTAGGGCAGGCGGCTGCGGCGATACGCTCCCGGTTGAAATCAGTCCAGATAAGGTTCACGTTCTCTGGAAAGTTGCGGCCAGTCATTGTCATGGCGTGGTAGTCCATTGCCTGCAGGTTCTCGATGACCGGCGCCGGTCGCCCAAACCCAGTTGCCCCGCGTCCCGCCCTTGCGGTATCCTAAAGGCTCGATCACTCTGTAAGGAATCAAGTTAGTCAAAGATGGCAAATACTATTTCCGCGATCAAGCGGGTGCGTCAAACCGAACGGCGCACTGAAGTGAACCGCAAGAACAAGACTCGCCTCCGCCACTCGATCCGCGCCATGCGGCGCGCGCTCGCCGGCAAAGACGCCAAGACCGCCGCTCCGGCTCTGCTGCCCAAGACGTTCTCTGAGATCGACCGCTCGGCGAAACTCGGCATCATCAAGAAGAACACTGCGGCGCGGTACAAGTCCAAGCTGCATCTGAAAGTCAAAGCGCTGGCCGCCTAGGCTGGCGCGCTTCAGGCCGTCAATTTCAAAAGGAACTGCTCCATGACGATGCGGTCATCCGGCCGCGCGTCACGGAGTCCCCTGTCCGCTTCCGAAATCAGCTTCATGGCGCGCTCCAGCTGCGGCTTGCTGAATTTAGCCACCGTTTGCCATACCTGATCGGCGCGCGATCCCCACATCGGCACTCCCATGCGCGTGAAGTGCGCCTGCACCTGTTGCGCGCTCTTCAATCCAGCTTCGCGCGCCGCCATGGCGAAGCGGAATCGCGTCGACAGGAACGTCAGCGCGAGTGGCAAATAGATGCCTTCGCTGGTCAGCGTGTCGAGCAGTTCGAGGGCGCGCGTGCGGTCGCGGCGTCCGAGTGCGTTGACCAACGCGAAGATGGTGGTGGCGCGCGCGTCAGGCACCAGTTCGGCGATATCGTCGGCGGAGATGGTGCGGTTGCCGGCGTAGAGCGCGAGCTTTTCGATTTCCACGGCGATGCGGGCGATGTCCGCACCCAGCGCTTCCACCAGCAGGTCAAGACCGTCGGGCTGAAGCGACAACCCGGCGCGCCGCGCCAGCGATTCGGCTTCGGCACGCGCTTCGTGCGCGGCAAAGCGCCGCAATTCCACCACGTCGCGCAGGGCCGAGTAGAATTTCTTTACGCGATCGAGCTTGCGCTTGTCGTCGCCCTCGAAATCGAAGCGGCTGGCCTCGAATACCACCACTACGCCCGGAGTCGGATTCTTCAAATATGCCACCAGCGTGGCGGCATCGCCACTGCCGGTGCCCGATTCGCCGTCCGGGTCCTCCTCCTCGGCTGCCTTCGCGGTCTTCGGCAGGGCGGCCTCGGCGTTAACCACCCAGATCAGGCGGTCGGACGCGAAGAGGGACAGAGCGCGCGCATCGTCCACGATGGCGGCCAGCGACACCTCCGCGAGATCGAGCTGCGCCACAGCGCCTTCCGCGAAGGCGGTCGTCATCGCTTCCTTGATGCGGCGGCGCTCGTACGCTTCCGGCCCAAGCAGCAGAACGGCCGGCGGAAATTCGCGTTTCTTGGCGCGCGCGAGCAATTGCAAGGACGTCAAAACGCCTCCAGAATGGAGGTGACGACGGCCTTGGCGGCATCGCGGGTCACACGTTTCATGGCGGGGCTGCTTTCGTCGAAGTAAGTCTGTAGGTTGGTGGAGATTTCGTATCGCTCGCGGAATTCGTACCCGCTGCGCTGGTAGATGACCTTGCCGGTATGGCGATCGGTCAGGGTGAACTGTACGGTGAGGACGACTTGCGAACTAGTGGCGCGGCCCCCCTGATTCGATGGGGCGGTGGTAATGCCGCCCAGCACGGAGAAATTCACCACGGCGCCGGCGAGGACGGCGTCGGCCTTACCCGGGTCGGTGACGACGGTGTAGTGGGTGCGCGAATGAAACTCACGGACCACGTCGGCGGTGAGTAAGGGGGCAACCTGGTATTGCACAGTGCCGTTGGAGAACTCGGGAATGGCGATGGTCTTGACGGTCTTGGGGATGAGATCGCCCTGGCCGCCTATGTGATAGCCGCAAGCGGAGGAGAGCAGCGCCGCCGCCAGGAGCAGTGGGAGCTGAAATCGCCTGAGCCCATCCCGCGCCGCGGCAAGAACATGATTGGCCGCCGATGAACGCCGATAAACGCCGATAAAAAGACTCTTGTCCGATCGGCGTTCATCGGCGTTCATCGGCGGCTCAAATGCCTTTTGAGGCGTCACGACGCGATGTGTCGAGCGCCGTCCGTCGACACGAAACAGGTTGGAATAACGCCCATTCCACAATCCTTTCATAGCAGTTGCCTCGCCACGGCGACTCCGTTCTCCGCGGTGAGGCGGAGGTTGTCGGCGGCGATCCAGAACCAGCAGGCCTCGGGGTGATTGCGGTCGGGCACGATGGCGCCCACTGCGATTCCGTTCTGCCCGGCTTGCCCAACGTTGGTGGGCGCCTCGAAGTCGCTGCCACGCACCTCGATGGAGCCGGTCACCAGGCCGCTCTCCAGAGTCTCCATGCTGGGGTCCGATTCGAATTCCACCCAGACGCCGAAGCTGTAGCCGTGGAACACCGGCGCCTGAATTAATCGCAACGACGGCATCGGCACTCCCTCGCCCTCGCCCGGCAGTGCCAGCAAGCTCGCCAGGTGGCGCTCGATTCGCAATTCGGTTTCCTCCAGGGCGACTTTGGCCCCCTCGCCGTACTTGGCCAGCATGCTGAAGCTCAATTGCGTGTCGAAGATGGCATGAGGAAGCTTCTTGAAAGAGAGCAGGCTCACGGTTTGGCCCTGCAGTTCTTCCACTCCGGCAGTTCCATACTCGCTGGCTGGCGCGAAAATCTGGATCACCGACGTGCGCACCGGTTCCAGAAAGTGCAGGCGGCGCAGGAACAGCGCCAGCGCGATAGCCGCCGGATGGGCGATCACCTGTACGGGCGAATCGTACTCGCCTTCTTCGGAATCCTCGGCCGACTCCACCAGCGGAGCGCGCAGGCGCGCGTCGGGCCGATCCTCGGCGGCGCCGGTGAGGTCGATGATGGTGGCGTCAGGCTCTTCCGCCAGGAGTACGAGCGCTTTGTGGCTGGCGTCCGCGGAACCGGCCAGGAATACCGCGCGCGCGCCGTGGAAACTCTCGGCGCTCAGGCCGCCGACAACCGCCGGCTCATCGCCCACCCGCGTGAGCGCCCCCTCCACCTCGGCGATATCAGCCACCAGACGCAAAGTGATGTCAGGTTCCGAAGTGGCCACTATATCGCGGATTTCGCGCCCCAATAAAGTGTCCGAGCCGACCAGCGCGACCGTGCTCATATCGCCGCTCCGGTAGCGGGAGTGGGCGGAGGTGGGGGCTGGCGCAAGCGGCGGCGGATCACTCCGCCGATACGGATGAGGATACCGCTGGCTACATAGGCGGAAGCCATTGCCAGCAGGACGGGTTGAGGCCAGTTCCAGGTGAGGTAAATAAAGGCTCCTACGAGAATGATGATAAGCGGTGTGTACGGCTTGCTCAGGCTGATGCCCTTGAAGCTGTAATAGCGCCACGTGCTGACCATGAGCAGTCCGATGATCGCCAGCAACACCAGCCAGGCCGCGGAAAGCGCCCAATAACCGAGCGGCTCGCCATCGAAAGCGAACACCACGCCGGCAACCAAAGCAGCGCCGGCGGGTATCGGAAGACCGACGAAATACTTGCGGTCGGGCCGGCCGGGATTCTTAGGGATGGGATTTTTCTGGATGTTGAAACGCGCGAGGCGTGCCGCGCCGCAGAGCAGGAATAGAAACGCGGCGAAGGTGCCGAAGCGAGAGATTTGGTCGCGGATGTTGGGTCCGAGGGTGGTATCGATGAATTGCACGCCCCAGGCGTACGCCAGCACCGCGGGCGCAATGCCGAAGCTGATCACGTCGGCAAGGGAATCCATTTCGCGGCCGAAATCGCTGGTGGTGTTGGTCATGCGGGCGATGCGGCCGTCGAGGCCGTCGAGGAAAACCGCCGCGCCGATGGCCTTCGCGGCTATGGCGAAATGCTCCGGCGCCGAGGCCACGCCCGTAGCCGCCGCCATGGAGCCGCGGAACGATCGCAAGATGGAAAGGAATCCGAGGAAGATGTTGCCGGCGGTGAACAGCGTCGGCAACGCGTACGCGGCCCGCCGGGGACGGTGATCGGGCGACTTCGGATCGATGAGCCGTTCTTTGATCCCCATATGGTTATTGTGACCGATCGCGGCGGCGGGCCAGAATGCTGGAGCCGGCGGCCACACGCACCCCCGGCTGTACCACGATTTCCCATTCGGGGCCGAGCAGCACGTCCACGCGCGAACCGAACTTGATGAGGCCCACGCGCTCACCCGCGGCGAGTTTGTCGCCCACCTTCGTACGGCAAACGATGCGGCGGGCGATGAGACCGGCGATCTGTTTGAAGACTACGGTAGAGCCGTCGCCTTCCACGGTGATGACGTTCTGCTCGTTGGCCTCGGAGCACTCCTCGCGGCTGGCCACGTGAAATTTCCCTTCCTGGTAACGGACGGCGCGCACGACGCCGGGAATAGGCGTCCGGTTGACGTGCACGTCGAAAATATTCAGGAAGATGCTGATGCGATTGAGGGTGGGGCTTTCGGCCTTGACCGCGACCACTTTGCCGTCGGCGGGGGATACGGCGACCGGTCCGGCGGGGATTTCACGGTCGGGGTCGCGGAAGAAATTGAGGCAGAAAAGCGCGAGGATCCAGGCCGGGAGCGCGAACCACGGGCCAGCCAGCCAGAAGACCACGCCGCCCGCCGCAGCCAGCGCCGCCGCGTAGTAGATACCGTCCTTTACTATCACTGTGCTTTCATTTTCCCATAGGTGCGTGGTTGGGTTGCGAATTACAGTGTGCCGTTGTGGACGTGTGGCAGGCAATCTTGCCTGCAGGCGGCCTTTCAGGCCGCCGTTTTCGATACGCGATGAATTTTTCGGGCTTTAGCACCGCCCGCTGTCTGTATACGAAGCCGAAGAAAGTCGGGCTGAAGCCCTCCGCAGGCTAAAGCCGGCCACGTCGCGGTCCACCGAGCGCCGAGAATGGCACATAAGTCCGGGGTCGGGCCGAAAGCCCACCTGCAGCCACGATTGGCTGCCACACAAAGGGACATCAAGTGCGCAGCCTTCCCCGTCCCAGTAGCGGACACGGCGATCCGAAAACCGAACGCCTTGGCGGCGCGATCCGCCGGAGAATCCGCGACTTAGCTTCGGCATCCCGGGTGCATACTGAAGGGAGAATATGATGCGCAGCTTCTTTGGGGATCTGCGCTATGCCATCCGCGCTCTACGGGGCAGCCCAGGGTTCACGGCGGCAGCCGTGCTCACGCTGGCGCTGGGTATAGCGACCAATGCAACGGTTTTCGGCTGGATCGACAGCTTGTTGGTGCATCCGTATCCGGGTGTGGCCGACGGCGGAAAGTTGGCGGCGCTGGAGACGGTTTCGCCGCGCGGCGAATACACCAACACGTCGTACCGCGACTACCGCGATTATCGCGACCGCCTGAAGTCGTTCTCCGGCCTGGAAGCGTCGCTGTTCAACGCGTTCAATGTAGGGCCGGTAAACAATCCCCGGCGGGTCTTCGGCGAGTACGTCTCCGGCAACTATTTCGCGGTGCTCGGGGTGAAGCCGGTGCGCGGACGCGCGTTCCTGCCGTCGGAATATGGCGACCATACGGGCGCTTCTCCGGTGGTAGTGATCGGCTACCGGCTGTGGACGGATCTCTTCCACGGCGATCCGGGTATAGTCGGCAAGACGGTTCGCGTGAATCGAAACATGCTGACCGTGGCGGGTATCGCGCCTGAGGATTTTCGCGGCACCATGCCCGGCATGACGATGGAAATGTGGATCCCCATGAACATGGCGCCGCCGCTGAATGGCCAGGGCGATTGGCTGCTGGAAGAACGGACACAGCGGCAAATGTGGGTGACCGGCCGCCTGAAGCCCGGCGTGCAACTGGAGCAGGCGAGTGCCGAAGTGGAAGCGTGCGCGCGGCATTTGGCGGAGGAATCGCCGCGGGACAACACGGGGTTCCGGGCCAGCTTGACGCCCGTGTGGAAGGCCCACATGGGAGTGCAGAGCGTACTGCTGGAGCCGCTGCGGATTCTGATGGCGGTGTGCTGCGTACTGTTCCTGATTGTGGGAGCGAACGTCGCCAACCTGCAGCTAGCGCGCGCCACGGCGCGTCGCAAAGAACTGAGCGTGCGCATGGCGTTGGGTGCGAACCGCTGGCGTTTGGGCCGTCAACTCTTGACCGAGAGCCTGGTATTAGCGGCCGTCGGCGCGCTGGCGGCGATTCCATTGGCGTCGTGGCTGGCTAGCTCGCTGCTTTGGATCTTGCCGCCCATCGGACTTCCGGTGCAGTTCGATTTCAACATCAACGCGGACATGGTCGGCTTCACGCTGCTGCTGTGCTTCGCCGGCGCTTTGCTGACCGGCCTCGCGCCTGCGTTCCACACGGTAAGCGGCAATGTGATGGAGGCGTTGAAAGAAGGCGGGCGCGGCGGATCGTCTGGCGCCGGACAGAATCGGACACGTAATCTACTGGTGGTGTCCGAGGTGGCTCTGGCGCTGGTGGCGCTGGTGGGGACGGCCCTTTTCGCGCGCAGCTTTCAGAACGCGCGGGCCATCCATCCAGGCCTTGATGCGCGCAACGTCCTGTTCGCGAAATATCACCTCGATACCTTTTGTACGAATGCGGAGGAGCGCGCCCAGTTCTGCCTGCGTCTGCGCGACCGCATCGCCAATCTGCCCGGCATCGCCAATGTGAGTTTCGCGAATACCGTGCCTCTGGAGATCGGCACGGGTCAGATATCGAGCCTGGAAGTGGAAGGCTACACGCCCGGTCCGAGTGAGGAAATGAGCACGATGAGCGCGCAAATCGCGCCGCGCTTCTTCGACACCTTGCACGTGCCGGTGCTCCGCGGGCGCGACTTCACCGAGCAGGATGACCGCGGTACCGCGCCGGTGGCGATGGTCAACGAGACCTTCGCGCAGCGCTATTTCGGCGGCGGCAATCCGCTGCAGCGCCGGGTGAAGGTGGACGGAACGTGGTCCACCGTCACGGGCGAAGTGAAGGACAGCAAATATCATAGGGTGACGGAGCCTCACGCCCCTTACCTTTATCTGCCGTATCGGCAGAGGCACGGGGGCGAATTCTGGACCGGCTTCTTCATTCGGACCGTGGGGCCGCCACAAGCTTCGGCCGCAGCGATTCGGCGAGAGGCGGCGGCGCTCGATGCCAACGCCGGCGCCGCGGAAGTAGTGGCGTACGAGGATGTGGTCGCCGGGTCGCTCTACGCGCAGAGGGTCGCGGCCGCGCTGCTGGGGGTGTTAGGCGGTGTGTCGTTGCTGCTTGCGGCAGTGGGAATGTACAGCGTGCTGGCATTCGCCGTGAGCCAGCGTCAGCATGAGTTTGGAATTCGTCTGGCATTGGGCGCCGAGCCATCGCGGGTAGTGGGACTGGTGCTGCGGCGGGGTCTGGCTCTGACCGCGGCAGGCATCGCTGTGGGAGTGGTACTGTCGGTCGCGATAATGCGGTTGGCGGGCCCGCTGCTGGTGGGTGTGACGCCCGGCGATCCGGTGGCGATCGCGGGGTCGGCGGTGTTCCTTTGCGTGATTGCGTTGGCGGCCGGTTATTTGCCGGCGCGGCGGGCGACGAAGGTCGACCCCATGGTGACTTTGCGGGAGTCGTGAGGGGCGGAACTCACCGTTACGGGCATGCTAAATATCCAGAAATACTACGTGCAACCGGATGGTGCCAGTTCAGGCTGCCCAGCTAGCGAGCCACCAGGTCTTTAGCAACTCTAAGCCCTTTTTCCGTTAGATAATAGGTTCTGAGTTCCGAGA
>Ga0182030_10024155_pt1 | contig 11191 bp, 10 predicted proteins | sample 812S3MmetaG_FD_121299 | JGI IMG/M metagenome (GOLD analysis project Ga0182030, IMG submission 121299) | Permafrost microbial communities from Stordalen Mire, Sweden - 812S3M metaG (Illumina Assembly) | ecosystem: Environmental > Terrestrial > Soil > Wetlands > Permafrost | place: Sweden...
ACGTGCTCCTGGACGGGGACGGCCCCCAGATCCAACTGGTGACGGGACCCAACATGGGAGGCAAGAGCACGTACCTGCGCATGACGGGACTTGCCGTGGTGATGGCCCACGCCGGTTGCCCGGTGGCCGCCGACCGCGCCAGGGTGCCGCTGGTGGACAAGGTCTTCACCCGGGTGGGTGCGGCCGACCGCCTGTCCAGGGGCCAATCCACCTTCCTGGTGGAGATGAGTGAGACCGCCAATATCCTCAACAACGCCACCGAGCGCAGTCTCATCATCCTGGACGAGATCGGGCGCGGCACATCGACCTTCGACGGACTTTCCATCGCCTGGAGCATCGCCGAGTTCCTCCACGACCGCACAAAAGCCCGCACGCTCTTTGCCACCCATTACCACGAGTTGACGGAACTCGAGATGACTCGCCCCGGCGTCAAGAACTACAACGTCGCCGTCCGCGAGTGGAACGACCAGATCATCTTCCTCCGCAAGATCATCCGCGGCGGCGCCGACAAGAGCTACGGCATCCAGGTCGCGCGCCTCGCCGGCCTCCCCCCCGAGGTCATCGCCCGCGCCAAGGAAGTCCTGAGCAACCTCGAACTCGCTGAACTAAACGCCGACGGCAAGCCCAAGCTCGCCGAAAAGCCCGCCGTCTATCCCGCCCGCAAGCGAAAGAAAAAAACCGACTTCCCCGAGCCCGCCGAGCGCCCGCAGATGTCGCTGTTTTGACATTGCCGCGGAGGACTTCCTGGAGGACTCTGTTCGCATGTCAGCTTTGAAGAAAACTGCGAGCCACCGTCGAGCCAGCGGCGCCGGGGCGGCGAAGAAGTTCTTTTCGGCGGCCGCTTCCGGACCAGCCAGCGCCGAGAAGGCCCCGCGCAAGGTTTCCAAGCGGGCTGGCGCCCGGGACCGCGTCCCTGAAGGGCAAGCCCGGCTCTTTGCGGAAGTAATGCGCGCGACCGCTCGAAGCCTCGCATCATGAAGCAGTGGGAAATCTTCGATTTCCCTTATCCTTCGGCTGATCAGCCGCACGCGTTCGTTGTTATTTCGAACGCCGAGGTGTGCGGCAGGGAGAAATTTCCGGCTGTGAACGGGCTGATATGTACCACTCTGCAAGGAAATCGAAGTTCCTTGGATTATGAAGTCGTGGTCGATGAAGCGGACGGCATGGACCGGCGTACGGCTGTCGCGTGCAATGTCGTTTTTCAACCTGCGAAAAAGGATGCCCTCCGCAAAACCGCTCGCGGGATCGTTACGATTGAACGGCGGCGCGCCATTATCAAGACGTTCAACTTCGCATTCCACTGGGCCGGAATCTAAACCTCGACTTTCCTCCCGCCGTTTTCCCTTTCCATCCCCCGCCTCTTTGAGTTTCATCACCCCCTGAGATGTCGCTGCCCCTTCCCAAATACAAACGCATCATCTTGAAGCTCAGCGGCGAGGCTTTGCGCGAGCCCGGCAGCCGCGACAATATCTCTCCCCAGATCGTCCACGGCATCGCCGAGCAGATTGGCGAAATCCAGGCTCTCGGCGTCGAGATCGGCCTCGTCGTCGGCGGCGGCAATATCTGGCGCGGTCAGGCCGCCAGCCAGCGCGGCATGGACCGGGCCACCGCCGATTACATGGGCATGCTCGCCACCGTCATGAACGGCCTCGCCCTCCAAAGCGAACTCGAGGCCCTCAACGTCCCCACCCGCGTCCAGACCGCCATCGAAATGAAGAACGTGGCCGAATCCTTCATCCGCCGCCGCGCCATGAACCACCTGAAACTTGGCCGGGTCGTGATTTTCGTGGCTGGAACCGGCAACCCCTTTTTCTCCACCGACACGACGGCTGCCCTCCGCGCCAGCGAGATGGGCGCCCAGGTTATCCTCAAGGCGACCAAGGTGGACGGCGTCTACGACAGCGACCCGAAGAAGAATCCCGACGCGAAACGCTATACAACGCTCACTTTTGGCGAAGCATTGACCAAGCGCCTGCAAGTCATGGACGCGACGGCTTTCTCGCTTTGCATGGACAACAAAGTGCCCATCATCGTGTTTGACATGATGCACCGGGGAAATATCCGCGACGTCGTAATGGGCAAACCCGTAGGCACCATCGTCACCGGCGACTGATTTCCCCTTCCCTCTCCCCCCTTCAGCCTTCAGCCTTAGATTTATGACTCCTGACGAAATCCTCTTCGAGACGGAAGCGGCCATGGAAAAAGCCGTCGATTACATGACCCACGAATTCTCCGGCGTCCGCACCGGCAAGGCCTCCCCGGCCCTGGTGGAAAACATCGACGTCGAGGCGTACGGCGCGCAGATGAAGCTTAAGCAACTCGCCGTGATCTCAGCCCCTGAGCCCCGCATGCTCGTTATCCAGCCCTTCGACGCCCAGACGACCAAGGACATCGAGCGCGCCATCAAGGAATCGAAGCTCGGCATCAATCCGCACACCGAAGGCAAAGTGATTCGCCTCCCAATGCCGGAACTTTCCGAGGAGCGCCGCCGCGACCTGGTAAAGACAATCAAGCAAATGGCCGAGGAAGCCCGCGTCCGAATCCGCGCACACCGCCGCGACGGCATCGACCAGGTAAAGAAGGCGCAAAAAGGCGGCACCGTCACCGAGGACGAATTGCGGACCACGGAAAAGGAAGTCCAGGAGCTGACAGACAAGTACGTCAAGAAGATCGACGATGCCGTGACTTCAAAGGAAGCGGAGATCATGAAGGTATGAAGACCCTCGCGCGCATTGGGTTCCTCCTTGCCGTTTGCGCCACCGCCCAGGCTGCGGTCGTGCGCCCCGCCCCGAATTTCGGTCTCGTGGACGTCGCCAGGTCGACCAGCCTGCGAAGCTTTCGCGGCCAGGCCGTGGTGCTCGTCATCGGGCGAAGCGCTCGCGACAAGGAATTCCGCCGCCAGGTCTACCGCCTCAAGGATTTGTACGGCCAATTCGCGACTGAAAAAGTTGTATTCGTAGCCGCCATCGAGAACGGCCCCCAGGACGTCCCGTCCAACATCCCCTTCGTCACCGCCGCCAACCCCTCGCAAGTGGCCGCCGACTACGGAGTCACCGGCCATTTTGCCATCGCCGTGATCGGCGTGGACGGAAACCTCGATATGATCACCACAAAAGTGATCCCCGCCGCCCGCGTAAAAGACGTAATCTTCAACAACTTCGAGACCCAGACCAACGCCCGAAAAGAACTGGGCGGCTAACCTCTTCTCGAAAAGGCCCCTACGCCATCACCAAAACCACATTCGGCAGCTTTCGCTGGATTCGTTCTGTGAGCGGGAGCTGCAGCCCGAGGCTGAAGCGCGGCCGCGCCGAGCGCCCGGTGACGAAGTAGTCGATGCTCATTTTCCTGGCGAATGAGACCAGCGTTTTCAACAGGTCCCCGTTCTCCACGATCACCCGGCCCCCGAGCTGCCGCGCGTAATCCAGGTCCGCTTCAGGCACGGGATTCTCGGTGGCAGGCATCCGGTAGTGGAGCACCATCGGCTGGCGAACGTGGACAACGAACCATGTGGCGTGGATTTGCGCGGCTAGCTTCGCGGCGGCGTCGATCAACGCCCGGGCTCGCGGGCTGCTACTGCTGATCGCGAGCATGAGTTTTGGTCTTGAAGATGGCAACATAGGCAAACTTCTATCCAACCTCGTGAGCGTTCATCGTGCCACGCGATTTTTTTCCGATGTATCTCACTCGGACCGTGTGGTTTGAGAATATAGTTAAACAGATGCGACACACACCGGGTCATGCACTTTGCACGACTCCTCTTGATCCCAGCCGCAAAATGCAACCGTTGATACCGGCACCTACCGGTCTCAGTCTCGCAATCCGGGTGGTCGCCCGTAGCCGATAAACAGGATGCGATTCGGTTTGGCGTCGGTTTGGCGGGACCCGCCGCCCGGCGCAAAGTCAAACACGCTCACGCCCCACCGCGATTTGCCGTGGTAAGTGCGCCCATCGGTGGAGCCAACCATGATCCGGTGTTTCGTTCCCTTTTCCGTCCCTAGATAAATCATCGTGTGGGTGATCGGCGGGTCGTGATCCGTGGCATAGGTGCCTATCCAGAACAGCAGGTCTCCCGGGCGCAGGTCATCCAGTTCGAACGTCTCTGCGTTTTGGCTCAGAACGGCGCGGAAGGTTTCGGCTTTTCGCAGCCACACGTATTGCCCGCTGGCGTCGCGAGGCACATCGGGATAGCCATTTTTCCGTAGGACATAGGCCGTAAAGCCGGAGCAATCCATCCCGCCATTCCCTGGATCATCGGAATCGTAAGTGTAATTCAAATTCTCGGTCGTCAATTCCAACGCGCTATCGATCAACTTACGGACACGCGACAATTCCCCCTTGTATTCGGCGATTTGCTCCGGAGCGATGGTTGCATCCGGAGCAGCATTGGATTTCCCCGGTTGCGATGGGGTAGGGGAGGGCGATTCGGCATCCGGTGCGGGGGCGTCCTCCTCGATGACATGGTGTTTCTTCTTCCTTGGGGCCGTCTGGGCGACGAGCCCGTTCGTAAAAAAGCAGGCCGCCAGCAAGTACAGGATCCACCGTGAGAGCTTGGACGAAAGAAGCACGCCCTCTTAATCGGCCCTGCCCGGGGATATGACCGGCAGCGAGCCTTTACGGAGTGCCCGCCGGACGATCGGGATGGAGCTCCCGCACATCGCGCGCCCCATGCGCTGCGATATCGAAATCATAAACGCGGTAATTGAATTCCCGCATAAGCGGCAGGTACCACACGTGCCAGCCCCTGGCGTTGAGCCGGTCCAGTTCCCCCTGCGTGACGAGGTAGAGGAACTTCGCGTCGCGCGGCGGCGCATCCGCTGTCAGGACGGCGATGGGCGGTTCCCAACTCCCCACGATGTATGCGTTGCTGCCGCTGACCATGCTTGAGAAATGGAGGAACCCTTCGATTTGCCCATCCATCGCAACGCGCTGGCGATGGTCCTGGATGATCAGTCCCGCGCCATTCCGCGAGACGAAAGGGCTCACGATGACGAGGACGCAGCAGGTCTGGAAGGCCCATCGCGGCGCCAGCCACCAGGCGAGCAGCAGCGCAAACGGGACCGCCGGGATGAGGTACGCCGCCTCATCCGGCAGGCAGAGAAAGGCGACGGCGTAGATGACCAGCATACTGGCCCAGGCGACCAATTGCCGCCGCGAAACAGCCGGTCGCGATTTCGCCGTATTCGCAATTTTCGTTATAGCTGCTGCAAGGAGCGCGATGCAAAGGCCTCCAGCGCCCAGGATGCCCCAGACTTCGATGGTCATGCGCGCCGCGATTTGCAACGGCCCAGGGAAGGCGTGTTCCGCGTAGAAATTAAAAAAGTCGGTCCCGTACCGCGTGTACACCGGCAGGTATGCCGCCACCACGATAACGGCTGAAATCATCCCGGTGGTCACCACGCGCCGAATGGCCACCCGGTTCTCCGCCTCCTCGATGAGAATGAGTGCCAGCGGTAGCGCCGCCGCGCCGGAGGTAATCCGCACGCCCATCGCCATGCCGAGGAGAACGCCCGTGAGCACCGGCTTTTTGCGCAGGGCGCACCACCAGCTTGCCAGCAGCAAGGCGAGCGCCCATGGAAAATCCTTCGTCGAGACACTATTGACGTAGAGCACTGGGACACACGCCAGCCCCAGCCCGGCCAGCCACCAGTCCGCGACCCCGTACTCGATGCAAACAAGCGCGAAGAAAAGCACCGCGGCAGTGCAAAACAGCGCGTCCAGCAGATTCAGCCCGAGCGGACCGGTCTTCCAAAACCACGAGCAGACATACTCCTGGATCGGGTATCCGGGAAACCGCGATGCCTCGTAAACCCCCCTCTCCGCGATGTGCCGCGCCGCCAGCGCGATGCGCCAATTGTCCGCGTGCTCGCCATACCCCGCGCCGAGAAAAGGCAGCCGCGTGGCGAGGACAGCCACGCACAGGAGCGCGAGGCCCACGGGGCGGGAAGGGGAGGGAATGCGCATCAGTTTTACTTCTCTCCCAGCCATCGCCTCACCACCTCGACCATCGCCGCCGCTCCCTCGCTGCCGATTCCATAGACCTCGATCACCACAGGCACATTTCCCAGGAAATATTTTCCAAACCACGCATCCTCCCGGAACGGCCGATTGTTATCCCGCAGCCCGTCATTATCGCTGAGGTGGATCGCGCCGATCCATTCCGCCAATTCCTCAAAATACCTTCCCGGCTCAATCCCCAGCGCTGCCGCAGTGACCTTTGCATGTCCCACGTCGAGCAGCAGCCCCACATTCTCGTCATCCAGCTCCCGCAGAAACCCCGCGATCTCCAATGGCTCCGTCATCAGCAGCGGGCTCTCCCCGCCGGCCTGCTCGCGCGTGAGCACGTTATTCTCGATCAGCAGCCGCACCCCGCGGGCCTTCGCATAAGCCGACAACTGCCGCACCGACTCGCGAAAAATCCGATACGCATGCGCATATGGCGCCTTCGTCATTTGCGCCTGCGCCTCCGGTTTGCCCAGGTCCTCCGGATTCAGGTCCAGCGCAAACCCGCTGTGCACCGAGTAAAACGGCGCCCCGCACCGGGCGCTCAGGTCGATTGCCGTCTGCACGTGCTTCCAGCTCCTTACGAGTGTCCCCCGGTTTATAGCCGCCAAGTTCAGCACAAACGGCTTCTCCGGCGGTGGAAAGTAATTATGTACCAGCAGCTTTCCCGTGCGCCCGGCGATCTCCTCGATCTCCACCTCCAACCCCCCATGCCACCGCACCCCCGAGCTCAGTTCCAGCCCCACTCCCAGCCCATCACACGCCTCCGCCATCTCCATCAGCCGTCCGCCTCGGAATGCCCCAGTGGAGATATAAATCCCGCTCATTCGCTCACTCGCTTCGTCATGATGATCTTCTTCGCATCGCCCCCGCTCGCAACGAATCCCGCCGCCTCATAGACCCGCACCGCCGCCGTATTCTCCGGGTAAACCGTGAGCATCATCTCCTTCACGCCCTTCTCCCCGCACCATTTCGTCGCCTCGGCCAGGGCCAGCCGCGCCAGCCCGCGCCCCGCGAATTGCTCCGCGATAAACACCCCGAACGCCGGCCTTTCATACCCCTCGTCAAATCCCCGCAGCATGAAAAACCCCGCCAGCTTCCCCCCGCATCTCATACCCCAGTACCGGTCTTTCCGCGCCTTCTCCCATTCGGGTCGCACGCTTTCTTCCTCGAACCCGAACGGGTTAAAATGCGCAACGTACCCCGGCCTCGATCCCTTCAGGAGCGCCGACAGCTCCGCGCACTCCGCCGCCGTCAGCGGAGCGATCACCGGGTCAGCTTCTCCATGGAGGAAATTCAGCGGTTCATCCGGCGCGATCTCCCGCGGCGCCGTCCGCCCCACGATCGAGTCCCAATACCGCGGCGCCAGCCCCGTTCCCGGCCGCTTGAGCGTCAGCGCGTCCGCCGCGATCACTTCTCCCCGTGCGATCCGCCGCCGCGCCACGATGCTCCGGCGCATGGCCGGCGCATTCGCCGCTTCCGCCGCCGAGGGCTCCTTGCGCCCGCTGCCCAGCGCCCGTTCCGTCTCCCGAATGCTCGCGACCAACTCTGCAAACTCTTCCGGCCCCGCCGCCGACGAGTGATCCGGCCCCGGCAGCCGCGTATCCAGCGTAAAATGCTTCTCGATCATCACCGCCCCCAGCGCCACCGCCGCCACGCAGCACGTCTTGCTCTGCGTATGGTCCGAGTATCCCACCGGCAGCCCCAGCGCCTCCCGCATCGTCGCCATCGCCCGCAGGTTCGCATCCTCCGCCGGCGACGGGTAATTGGTCGTGCATTGCAGTAGGATCACCGGCACATCCGACACCTCCCGGATCGCTGCCACCGCCTCCCGCACATCCTCCAGCGTGCCCATCCCCGTCGATACGATGAGTGTCTTCCCCCGGCGCGCCACATATTGCAGGAAAGGCCGCTCCACCAGGTGGATCGATGCCAGCTTGAACGCCCTCACCCCCAGCCCGTCCAGGAAATCGACATCCTCGAAACTGTACGGCGTCGAAAGAAACTCAATCCCCGTGCGCCCGCATAATTGCGCCAGCTCCACCTGCGTCTCGTGCGGCAGCTCCAGCCGGCGCAGCATCTCGAACTGCGATTCCCCCGGATCGGTCGTCCGGAGCTGGTATTGCGCCTTCGCCGCATCCCGCACCACGAGCGCCTCCGCGCGAAACGTCTGAAACTTCACCGCGTCCGCCCCCGCGCCTCGTGCCGCCCTGACCAATTCCCGCGCCATCTCCGCGTCCCCATTGTGGTTCACCCCCGCCTCGGCGATGATATAGCAGCGGTCGGATGTCAGGAAGGACATGGGGAATTGCTAATTGCCAAAGTCTGATTGCTAATTGAAGAGCGCGCGGAGCACATTCGTCGCGTAAATTGGAGGGTCTGCCTCTTCAATTAGCAATCTCACATTAGCAATTAGCAATTTCTTTCCATGCTCGTCGGCATCGATCTCGGCACCACCAATTCCCTTATCGGCGTCATGGAGGCCGGCTTTCCCATCCTCCTGGCAAATCGCGACGGCGAGCGCCTTACCCCTTCTGTCGTCCACTTCCCCGCAGCGGGCGATCCTCTGGTCGGCGCGCCTGCCCGCCGCATCCGCGCCCTCGACCCGGAGAACACGGTCTATTCCATCAAGCGTTTCATGGGCCGCCGGGCCGGAGAAGAGCCCGCCGACGTCCCCTACCGGCTCACCGGCCGGCCAGGCGCCCCGGTCCGCGTTTCCGTTCGCGGCCAGGAATACTCCCCCGAGCAAATCTCCGCCCTCATCCTCGCCCACCTCAAGCACCAGGCCGAGGCCGTCATGGAAGCGCCCGTCACCCGCGCCGTCATTACCGTCCCCGCCTATTTCAACGACGCCCAGCGCTCCGCCACCAAGGCCGCGGGGGAGCTTGCCGGCCTCATCGTCGAGCGCATCATCAACGAGCCCACCGCCGCCGCCCTCGCCTACGGCATGGATCGCCTGGGCGAGAAATCGAAGATCGCCGTCTACGACTTCGGCGGAGGCACGTTCGACATCTCCATCCTCGAGCTGAGTGGCGGCGTCTTCCAGGTTCTCTCCACCAATGGCAATACCCGCCTCGGCGGCGACGATATCGACCAGGCCATCATTGCCCACTGCCGGCTCCCCGTCGCCGATTACCGCCTGCGCGAGGTCGCCATCGAGGCCAAGCACCGCCTCTCCACCGAGGACCAGGTCCGCATCGATCTCCCTTTCGTCGAAGGCGCCGCCAGCCAGGTCTTCACCCTCACCCGTGCCGAGCTCGACCGCATCGCCTCGCCCATCGTCGAGCGCACCCGCGACCACTGCCGCCGCTCGCTGGCCGATGCCCGCCTCACCCCCGCGGACCTCGATGCCGTCATCCTCGTCGGCGGCCAGACCCGCATGCCGCTCATCCGCCGCTTCGTCGCCGAGGTCTTCCAGCGCGAGCCCGATTTCTCCCGCAACCCGGACGAGGCCGTCGCCCTCGGCGCGACCATCCAGGCAGGCATCCTCTCCGGCGCCGTCCAGAATATCGTCCTCCTCGACGTCACCCCGCTCTCCCTCGGCATCGAGACCTTTGGCGGTCTCATGAATGTCATCATCCCCCGCAACACCACCATCCCCGCAAAGGCCGGCGAGATGTTCACCAACGCCATGGCTGGCCAGCAATCGATGCTCATCCGCGTCCTCCAGGGCGAGCGAGAGATGGCCCGCGACAACTGGGAGCTCGGCGGCTTCGACCTCGCCTTCGACCCCGCCCCCAAAGGCCAGGCCCGCGTCGGCGTCCAGTTCGAGATCGACGCAAACGGCATCCTCCACGTCCTGGCCCGCGACGTAAAAACCGGCGTCGAAAAAATCGTGGAGATCAAGAGCGCCGTCGATGTCTCCGACGAGGCAGTCGAAGAAATGATCGCCTCCAGCGTCGAGCACGCCTTCGACGACATGAGCGAGCGCATCTTCACTGAGGCCCGCCTCAAAGCCGCCGAAATGCTCCCCGCCGTCAGCGCCGCCCTCGATCAACTCGGCGACACCGTGGACGCCCCCTCGCGCGATTCGATCGCCCGCCTCATGGCCGAGGTCCAGTCCGCCCTCGACTCCCGCGAAGTCCAGCGCCTCAAAAAGGCCAACGCCGCCCTCGACGAAGGCACCCAGCACATCGCCACCCTCCTCGTCGAGCGCGCCATGGAAGACTCCCTAAAGCGCAAAGGCGTCCTCTAAGAAACCACTGATTAGGCCGCGACCCATAGATAAGTTCTCCACGTTATTTCTGCCCATTCCGCAATCCGCAATCCGAAATCCGCAATACCCCCGCGGCCCCCAGCACCCCCGCCGCCTTCCACATCGTCTCCTCCCACTCCTTCCGCGGCACAGAATCCGCCACGATTCCCGCTCCCACATGGAAATGCGCTTCCCCATCCCGCTCCAGCACCACGGTCCGGATCGCGATATTGAACGCACTCCTCCCGTCAAACCCCAGGTACCCCATCGCACCCGTATAAACCCCGCGCCTCCCCCTCTCCAATTCCCTGATGATCTCCCGCGCCCGCTTCTTCGGCGCACCCGTCACCGATCCCCCGGGGAAACACGCCCGCAACGCCTCGATATGGTCCACCCCCTCCCGCAGCCGTCCCGTCACCGTCGAGACCAGGTGATGCACCTGCGCATACCCCTCCAGCTTCAACAGCTCCCTCGCCTCCACACTCCCATACTCACACACCTGCCCCAGGTCATTCCGTTCCAGGTCGGTGATCATCACCAACTCCGCCCGTTCCTTCGCCGATTCTCGCAACTCCGCCGCCGCCTCTGCGTCCGCCTTCGCATCTCCTCCCCGCGCCCGTGTCCCCTTTATCGGCCGCGTCACCATCTCCCGCCCCTCCATTTGCAAAAAAAGCTCCGGCGACGACGACGCGACCACCCGTTCCGCGCCACACATCAGCCCCGCATACGGCCCCGGAGAGCATTCCCTCAGCCGTCCATAGAATCCCAGCGCCTCCTCCAGCCCGCCGCTCCACCTCCCGGTCAACCGGTGCGCCAGGTTCACCTGGTAAATATCCCCCGCCGCTATGTACTCCTGCGCCCGCCTCACCATCCCCTCATAGTCCGCCGCCCCCATCTCCGGCAGAAACTCAATCCCCCCCTCCCCCCTCCCCCCTGCCCCCCCCCTCCTCTCAACCTGCCCCCCCTCCTCCCCCCCGCGCCCCCCCTCCGGTGAGA
>Ga0182030_10024157_pt1 | contig 11190 bp, 10 predicted proteins | sample 812S3MmetaG_FD_121299 | JGI IMG/M metagenome (GOLD analysis project Ga0182030, IMG submission 121299) | Permafrost microbial communities from Stordalen Mire, Sweden - 812S3M metaG (Illumina Assembly) | ecosystem: Environmental > Terrestrial > Soil > Wetlands > Permafrost | place: Sweden...
GCTATTGGGAAGTAAGGCCTATTAAAAAAGCTGAACGACTTTTCTGCAAAGAAAGTGCCTTACACGGGCAATTGTCTATATTTACTCTCGGACTTGTCTCAAGCAACATTTACGCGACGTACAAACAATAATATTACGCCTTAAGGCTGGGGCACCTGATTTGTAATCGGACGCGCCGATCAAGAGTTATGTTGAGCGAAAGGCAAGGCTGCAAAGGCTTTCAGCGCAATTAGATTTGACAGCTTTTTACAACTTGCAGTCTAACCTACAATGATTGCCGCTACGATAGTGCCTAAAGAGACTCTTATGTGTTTTTTTGTGCCTGACTAAACATCCGGGAGTTCTCAATATTTGTTATGTAGCTTTGTATTGCACCGCATCCAGATGATACTCCAATAGCCTCATCAATGGTTACAAAATCTAAAATGATGGTATATGCTTGTTTTTAAAGACACGAAGTTTATCAAATCCCCTTTTGATAGTGAAGCGGAACTGGAGAAGGTAGTAGTCGATAATTACGAATATTTATTTGGACCGGATTCTTTTTATCTTCCTAAGACCTTAATAAAAACGGCAGATGGTGCCGGTACAGTTCCTGATGGCTTTGCAATAGACTTGGGTGAAAAAAAGTGGTATGTAGTTGAAGCCGAATTGGGGCATCATGACGTATGGAATCATATTGCAAAGCAGGTATCGAAGCAAATAGTGGCATCACTTCAATTGACAACTAAGCAGAAACTTGAAGATATTTCGGCTGACATGTACGAAAGGGATGACTATACAAAAGAAAAATTTACTGCCCTTGGGATAAAGTCTGTTGATGTCCGAAAAGTGATACGCGATATTCTGCAGGAAGACCCAATAATTGGCATCCCGATAGACAGCATCCCAAATGATTTAAAAGATTGGGCAAGACAGCAGAGGCATAAAGTGAAATTATGGATAGTGAATAAGTTTGTGGAACTAAACAACAAAGGAAATGTTGTTTTTGAATTCCCAGAGGAGTTTAAACCAGCGCTTGATACAGAAGAAGAAAGTAAGCCTCAAAAACCTAATACTGAAATTGCGCAGTACGATGTTGAACTCTTTGACCTCATTTCTGCGAACCTGATTAAGGCTTCAGACAGACTATATATGACGTATAAACCTCGCAATGGACAACAGAAAAAATATGAAGCTTTTGTATTGCAGGACGGGTCATTGGAATTATTGGGGCAAACATTTAGTAGTCCAAGTTATGCAGCCCTGGTGGGTATTCAAAATGCCGGCAGCGACAGAAAAACCATTAACGGTTGGACTTCTTGGAAAACTGCAACAGGACAAACAATAGCAGACCTGAGAGACAAATTATTAAACACCGCACAATCCGAAAATTCTCAACCTTCTTTCTAAACTCAGAACGGGCCGCCATTGTCGTAGAAATAAAAACAAAAGATATTATTCATTCTTGTTGTTCAGGCGGGTAAGCCGCATAGAAATCTCGCATGAATATTTCAATGCACAGCTCGTAAATATCCTCGCCAACGCTTTCACAAACATCAAAAGCCTGAGTTAATAACTCGTCACGCAACCTTACTTCTGCATCAGTATAGGTTGGTTCTTTCGTCTCATATTTTATATAATCTGAAAAAGGTGTGTCCGGGTGGAAGTTCAACTCTTCCGCCAACAACTCATTAAAAAATGTACGCACATCTGCGGTTGTTATTATTTCCGGTATCATAATTTTAGATCATTAAAATTTAGAAGGGTGTTACTTATTTCACGTGCTGTAGACGATGGAAGGCTTTTTAAATAGTGTTCGGTAGTTTTTTGCGAGGAGTGGCCTAAGGATGATGATATATGGCTCACGGGTATTTGTGAAATAAGTAAATGGGTAGCGAATGAATGCCTTGCCAGATTTAAGACAAGCTTTTCTTCAAAGCCTAACTTTTTACCAATGCCCTTCAGCTTGTCGTTCATCTGCCTTTGCATCTTCATCCTTCTCTTTTCTTTATCCGCGGGGCTTTTCATACCATTTAATATCGGGAATATGTAGTCGTCCGGATTACCAGGTTTATTACCCCATATGTCTATGATGGTTCTCATCTCGTCATGTATGTAGACCGAGATTTGTTTATTTGCAACCGGGTTAGTCCGCTTTGTTTTTTCGCGCACAAATGTTAGGGTATCGCCCTTTAAGTCTTTAAACTTTAGGTAACACAGGTCCTTATAATTAAGACCCGAACTGAGGTAACTGAACAGCCAATACGCATGCGCTCTTTTTTCTCTCAATGTTGTTCCTTTGTACTCCCATAATTTTTTCAAATCGGGAGCATACAGTACAGACTTGCTTTTAGCCGAAGTACCGATCACAAAATTTTTGAAGGGATAATGTTTTTCACTTATCAACCCAGACTTAATTGCCCTGTTAAATATTGTACGCAAATTCCGTAAGTATATCTGCACGGTTGTTGCCGAGCGACCATTTTTCAGCATGAAGTATTTGTATCCGTTCAGAAATGAATGGTCTATGTCTTCTAAAAATAATTTAGACCTAAAGCTCTTCAATGACTTTAACGTCCATTCCATATTTTGTCCCGTTTTTATTCTCCCATCTTCCTGGCATTCATTTATATAGTCTTGAAATAAACAAGACGCATCCGTTTTGTTTGATACAAAGAGGTCTGTCTCCGAACGGAACATGCGAAGGAATGTATCCTTGGTTGGATTAGGCAAGCGTTCAAGTAATTTTTCAGCTTTATCTTTATAGTCACTTATCTGCCTTCTGAGCTCCTTAGTGTCCAAGCTTCCACCCCTGCCGCTTATTGCCTTGGTGAACTCTTCTTGCGCGGCATACATTTTAAGCCCTACTTTGAACTGTTCTCCATTAACCGACAAGCCGAGTTGAATCGGGCAAAGCTGAGTTCCCTTCTTGGGGAATCGCTTATCAAAGTGTACGTTTACTGAGTAATTTTTTTCCTTCATTGCTGTGTTTCTATAAGTAATTGGATTTATTATTTTGTGTGAATTTTATTTTACCGAAGATGCAAGAAATAGGGATACACAGGGCACCTGATCTGTGCTAAGGATTCGCTATTGTTACAGTATAAGAAATGCCATGGCAAATATGATACTGTAACTAAGCGCACCTCTGTAAGGTCCATATAGACCCGTTTTATTGATACTACAAAAGGTTGATAACCGCACGTGTGGTAAGTGCCGCCATCAGAGCTGGTGATACAATGTTACCGTGCATTCCATTTTAATTTCGCCCTGAGTTCATTCACGTAAGGCGAATCGTCACAGGCCAAGTAGTCCAGCAGATCACGCCCATACAAGTCGCCATCAATCACATCTTTGAAAACAATCCAAAAATCTCCTGGGTTTTCTGTTTCTTCAAATTCCGCAGGCAGTGATTGTGTTTCGCTCGTAAATATGGAGTATAGCGCAGGTTTTACATGATAGTTGAACAAACCGAATGCCGTCCACTCATTCATTCTTAGTTTGAGCCCGACATCATCAGGACCAAATACCTGTAGGTACTTGCCCAGTTCCTCTGCTTGCCCGGATGTCATCGTGGGAATACCGTACCTGTTCCACTGTACATTAGTGTCAAAAGGCATCCACTCTGTGGTTGTTCCCTCGTCGCCCCACCAGTATTTGACCTGTAAGCTCCATTCAGTGTAATCGTCTGATTGTGCTACCCGCATATCGTCAACGCACCAATCGCCAACGTGGTTGAACTTATCACCTATGAGCCAGGTGTATTGGCTGAGTAACTGCTCAGCTTCTTGTTTTGTAGAAATCATTATTTATCCAGCTCGCGCCGGGTTTTAAAACGTAAAAAAAATGTAAAAAATTATTGTCCTCGCAATTCAAACAGGTTCATCCGAACCCTTGCTATCCGTACTTCAAAAAATTAATAGTGGCATGCTCCGTAAGTGCAGCCATAAGGGAGGAAGATACCATGTTTCCAAGGCCCGTATTCTGCTCAGTTTTTGTCAGGCCTGTCAAAATTTGACCTTCGGTTTCAGTCATCACCTGCTTCTCTATCAGGTGTAATTTTCGCTTTACCCCGTTTTCATATCCCCATTCACTGGCACCAGCCGTTATGGTCAGAAACATCCTGTTTTCCGTTCGGTAGATTATGTCTTTGCCCTGTCCCGATGAGAAGTGCTGTAAGTGCGGCAATAGTATATGCGCCGAAACTTTGCTCATATCAGGTTCCTTGGGCTCAGGAAAACTGGGCATTACGCCAAGGTCCTTTCGCACCAGGTAGAATATCCTACGTTTACGGCTCTGCCTGCCACCGTAGTTCATAGCATTCAGGACTTTGTGGTTCCAGTGGTAGTCTGTCATACTATCAAGTATGATCCTTAGCTTGTTCCAGAACGGCATTATGGCAGGGCTTCTAACCTGCGGCACCTGCTCTATGATTACCACTTTGGGCTTTATCTCTCTTGCCAGTCTCAACATGTGAAAAATCAATAATGCCCTCTCATCGAACGCATTACGTTTGAGGTTGTTAATGGAAAACGGTGGGCATGGTGGTCCGCCAAACAGGAAATCAATCTGCCCAGGTACATAATTTAGCTTAAGCGTTTTATTGATGTAATCCAAAACATCTAAACCATTCATACGCTTAATGTTTCCATATTTATCACCTGATAGGAAGCCTCCTTCAGTCCAGAGTTCATCTTTGACATTAGCTTTGTTATTTTCATGTACAATGCCCGTGAATAATTCCCAATCAGCGCCCAGGAGGAGCTGGCCACCGGCTCTTTTGAAGCCGATGTCCATACCTCCTATGCCCGTGAATACACTTATACCAACTGGTGTGATTCTATATGTGATCTTCTTCATTTTCTGAACATTTTTTTAGGCTGATCAAACATGATCTGGAAAGAACAATCACCCATGTTACCTATGGTGAATGTAGTCGTGTAGTACTCCGTATTACTACCAGTGCCATCATCAGGTAGGTATGTGTAGGTTGCAATGACCTTTTTACCATCTACACTCAGTTCTTTACCAGCGGGGGTAGTTGTGATATTAATTACCCTGCCGTCCATCATTGTTAGTGTGGCCTCAGAAAACTCATATGAAGCAATGTCCGATGTTACAGTAACGCTATCGCCTTCCACCTCCACAACCGGAGCGGCGGGCTCATCGCTTTCTTTATAGCTATACCCATCATCACCTTCATCCTGGGAGTCATCTCCGTCCACGTTCAACTCCACCGCGACTTCCGGCATATTGGTTTCTTCCACATCATCAATCTTGGCAGTTGCCACCGTTGGCACTGGTGCTTTGACCAAAACCTTTGCTGCCAAGACTTTCGACTTAATCTGAGTGTCTTTCCTACACATTTCCATAAGTTCATCCCACGTCATGTTTCCCTCCTGCACCAAACTGAGGCTATCGCGGTGGTGTTTGGCTACACTTAGAAACCGTTTGATTGCGGAAGCGTTTGTACCAAATATGTATGCCAGTTTTTCCTCCTTATCACCCTTGATGCTGTCAGCCCATATCTTGCCGGCACCTGTTTTGAAGTATTCCAGCAGGTAGTCAATTGCAATTGACACCGCAACATGTTGCTTCTGTTGTAACAGGTTACCGAACATCAGGTACTGTGGGATGACTTCTTCATCAATATCAACCCATTGGACTTCAATGTGGGTCTCTCCTAATGCCCGTGCCGCCATAACAGCAGCATAGTGGGTCAGCACTTTCTTCTGTCTTGTAACACGGGGCACATCAATATGGCCAAAGCCCTTAATGCCATCCAGGTAGAACTGGTGGCTTGTAGTCACTCCTACCAAACGCTCATGCAGTTCATGCAGTTCCAAGCTGCTTACAGGGACCATTTCCCTGATTGGTTCTGATTTGTATTCCATTGTTTTACTGTTTACTGTGTTTATATCGGATACCGCCTCACACGCTGCCGTGTTGTTTTTGGGCTCCATGGTTACTATTACTTCGTTTATCTGGTTATGCACTACATCTACACTGACCACTGATTCTGACTGAATCACTATTGGATTATGACTTGAAGGGAATTGTCGGACCTTCAGCGACTCTGGAAATTCATCAATATCTCCGCCATGCCGGTCCTTCAGCCCCATTTCCTTCGACAGGTAGGTTCCCAACTGCTTCATGAATACCGGAACTTTTGCCTCAGCACATTGATTTATGATCTTATCGTACCAAGCTATTTCAGCTGGTCGGTAACGATAATTTCCAGTATCATTCCCGGATTCACCGCCCAAAATCACCCAGTCCAGATTTGATATTGCGGTTTGCTCCCCACCCGGTAACATTGCGAATAAATCCACTTCTCCTATCATAGGTTCAATGCTCGCGAACCTGATGCCAGGCAGATCAGTTAGGTACTTCAGCCGGTCAATGTACTTCTGGCTTTCTATTGAAACACCAATCCACACGTTATCCGGTAGTCCACCTTCCGGTAGGCACGCCTTTATTCTCTCAGGGCGCTTGGTTAGTATCTGCCATATCAACTCAGGATGGGACAGTATCCTATCCCAGGCTTTCTGCCGCCACTGGTCAGCCTCTTCAATAAAGAAGTCCGACCAACTGCATGTGAATATCTTATCACCAGGCTTTGCCTGTTTTAACACCTTGTCGATAGTAGTTTGCGAAACCTGAATCACATCTGTAGGATCTGCGCCGTAGCGCTCCTTATCACGGTACATATAGCAGAATTTGCACCCATCGGATACCTTTTTGCACCCGGCCCATTCATTGAGCGTATGGTCACACCATTGGATTTTACTGTTAGTTGCCATTATTGGTTACTATTAAGTTTTACAGGAATAGAAGCCTGGGTTAAAATTTTTAATAAAAAAGTTTGTAAACAGTTACGTGTTATGTCCCGGTGGGTTACGTAAATGCTGGCGTAATGTTGAAAAATGTAGTGGTACTATGTAGTGATACTATGTAGTGGTACTATGTAGTGGTACTATGTAGTGGTAATATGTAGTGGTAATATGTAGTGGTAATATGTAGTGGTACTATGTTGTGGTAATATGCTATGGTACTTATTAGTGGCAGTGACCTGATCAGGGTCAGGGGAGGTGGGTGATCAATCCGATTCTCAAGAACTAACTATACAAATTTATGATTGCAATAATGATTTATAAAGTAATCCGGAGTTTACTTTTTTACATTCCCAGTAGACATTAAACATACACTAACGGTATGTAATAAAGTTGGGCTCGGCGACATGTTGAGTTGCTTTATAAATAGATGCGCATGTATATGCACTTTGGGAGCTTATCTATTTTTTCCACCTGGAGTTCCAAACATGGCGGCTTGCGCCGAACTTGCGCCTGATGTATTTGCATACAGTATAGTATTTCATTTCTATACCAAATTTATCTTTGAGCCAGCTTTGAATTTCCGCACGATCCTTAAATCCCGTTTTACTATAAAAGCGATCACTTAATTTTTTATGAATTTCAGGTGTGATTTTGCCTATCTTGTTCCCTCCGCGGTTTTCTTTCAGCAAGTATAATGCACCTCCGACTTGGTATTTAGTCCGCCATACATGAACAGACTTATTGCTTACCCCTAACTCAAAGGCCAACGCGTCTTTGGAAGTTATCGTACCTTCTTTAATAAGAATAAGCATCTGGATGCGCTTGGAACACTTAGGCGTGCTTTTCTGTAACAATTTGAGTTCCTGGAGGCTCTCTTTAACATGTACGATTAGTAGCTTAGCCATGTTGGAATGATTCCTGGGTTGTAAACAGCGCCAAGCTACATAATTTATGAGTAAGTAAAAGAGGTCCGTTTGGACCTCCGGCAAACATCTCGCTGCACTATTTAAAATATAAACATAACGAATGCGAGAAAAGATAATTTTGGATATTAAAAGCGATGAATACCCGTATACTCCGCAATACATTAAAGACATCATGCTACAGAACGAAATTGATAAGCTCCTCAGAAGGCCGTGGCTCCCTGAAGAGGAAAAATACTCACTTGAACCAAGGTCTAAGCGGCAGAACGAAAGTAACGGTTCCCACAAGCGAAAGCTTACGACTCAGACCCAGTCCTTAAGAAATGAACCTGTGAAAACCAGTATTGCAGAAGTTGACAAGAATACGAAAGCAAAGACACTTGCCGAGCTTTATGTGGCCGGAATACTGCTGAAGACCGGCGCCGAAGTATCGCTGATGCACACGGGGGTAGGATATGATATGTTGGTCCTGACCGCAGAGAACCGGATAGAAAGGCTTAACGTAATCGCCGATCGCGACGTAAATAGTCGTTACGTTGGTATTGAAACCATGCGTACAGTCAATGGCGAAACTGTCATGGACATAGACAATACTTTGGCTGATCATTATTTGATAAAGATATGCGGCACGCCGGGCGTTTACCAGGTAACAACGAACAAACTCAAACAAATTTTAAAGGCACATGGCCAAAAGAAAATTACGGTACCATGTGAAGCCGGTCACTATGAGGTAATACCCATTGATAGAAAAATATTGCTGGCGAACTGTGCTGGCTTGAACCTGTAACAGCATAAGCAATTTGTAATTTACGACCCGAAAAATCAGAATTTTTTTATCCAGCCATTTACCAATGCATTCCATTATAGAAATAGCCCTTAATTGCGTCACAGTGCTTGCCTGCGCCATCCAAATCGTCTTGTGGTATTATCCACTTAAATCAAGCCGGATCGTCACAAACGGAGAAGAAACAAAAGAGGTTCAAATGAACCCTTTTACCGAAACATAAAGAAGTAACTACCGCCATACTACCGCCATATTTGTGCATTCAGCACCAAAAAAGCACACTTCACACAAAGGACAGCTATTTAAAAATATATAGGTAAGTAAGTTATTTTCATCGCACGACGTAACCGAAAAAGACATTTCACGTAAAGTGAGTGATACCCTGCCGGAAGTGCGATTTCTGGCGGGGTTTTTCATTTTTAATGCCACGTAAAAAAACAACTCAAAAGCTGGTACAATATTATTTGCCGGCGGGAACGAAAGAAAAAATAGATTTTATTGTAAATGGCTCCCCGTTCTATAAAAACAAGACAGTCTGGCAACAGAAGTTCTATTACCTCGGCGATTACATAGCCACACAAAACATAAACAACGAACATGATCCCGATAAGGACCACGTAAACATCCACCAGGAAACTATGGCTGCAGTTTTAGGCGTGAATAATAAACAAATAGCTACTATGCTTAAAGACGCGGTAAGCGAAGGCCTTTTTAAAACCGATGGTATTTGGAAAGCTGCTGTTATATCGCGGCGAGGGAAAGAAGTTATCTACATCGAGGAAGGTAAATCTTACGGCTATCAATTCAAAGAATGGAGCGAACTGGCAGAAATAAGTATAACTGATGTTCGCGGCATGAACAAAAAAATAATAGACAACACATGGGAAAAATCCGGTAAGTACATTTCAGGGTTACGAGAATACCGGGATGTGCTATCGCTTATAAAAATAGACGAAACCAGGATCAATGAAACTTTAAGCGAAATTTTAAGCAACAAAAAAAAGAAAAAGAACCAAAAAGAAAAATACCGAGAATTCATAAGCGAAACTGAGTTACACTTTGAGGAAAGAAATAAAATAAAACAACAGTATATACCATTTGACGGTGTGATCGTACCTACAGAAATCAGTACCAATTCCAAGGCGGTGTGTTCGTACCTGGATAGTTTGCAAGACGGTGTGTTCGTACCCTGTCAGCAATGCAAATTTGAAATTGCCACTTTACACAAAAGAAACAGGCCGGCTAAAGAACTGTATGAAGAACCGGTTCAAACCACGATAGCACGTTGTCGCAAAGCACTGTACATCATCAACAACGGCTACATGATACCTGCCAGGCCCGATAAACATTCACGCGTCTATTGCGAAGTCACTAACCTAAACAGGGAACTCAGAAAGTCAGTAAAACTGAATGGCAAAAAAATCGTAGGACTGGACATTGCGAATTCACAGCCGTTGATTGCCTCTATCCTGATAAGAAAGTACTGGCTGGATAAACCCGGTGGCATACCGGACGACGTAACACAATACCAGCAGGATTGCGAAGCCGGCATGTTCTATAATTACTTCATGGCAGACATCAACCTGCCAGAAGAACTACGGTCACAGTTCAAAGAAGATTTTTTCAGTAAGGTCTTTTTTTCAATGGTCATCGAAAAGAATAACATGCTGAAAGACTTATTTATCCGAAAGTACCCAAGTTGCTGGGAAGCGATATGCGAAATAAAGGGTGGTTTGTATTCAGATGATTACAACTACTTCGCCAAGCTGTTACAGGCAGTTGAGGCTAACATAATTTTTGATGATGTGAATATGGGATTGATAAGGGCAGGTGTAAAGGCGTTCAACATCTTTGATTCAATTTACGTGAATAACCGGCATGACCTTGAAGTGGCTAAAGTACTGATGGTAGAAGCATTCAATAAATTCGGTGTACATCCCACTATAAAAACAGAGTACGAAAAACACCTATTGGATAACGAACAACTGGAAGTGATTAAAAATGCGCACAGCGGAGTTCTGGGTACTCAAATTCAACATGAAACTGAAATCGTGATAGAACATAAGCGAGTGCCGGAATTGACGGAAGAAGAGCAGAAATATATTGACGAGTTAGAAGCAATGCGAATGAAAGGTGAGGCAAGAAGTAAGGAACAGGAACTGATAAGACAATCATATCTGGACAGGACGGTCAAAGGCAGCCGGTGGTGATAATTCACTTCAAATTCCTTTCCTCTGCTGCAACATCCAGCAACTCAAACAAAGCTTCCATGTCATTGAGTATCCCATCAAACTCAGCAGGCAAACCTTCTCTTTGGTTTCTCAAATAATCAAAGAATACTGTGCGCAAATTCTGACTCACGCGCGCTAGTGACGTATCCTGAATAAAGTACCGCATTTTATAAGTCAGTTCTTTTGATAGCTTATTTTTGTTTTTGCCCATTGAAGAAATATTTCGTTGAAGATATGCGCGCATAAAAAGAGGATCGCCATGTGAACGCCACATTCGCATAAGATTAGCGCGCGGGCTATTCCGCAGGTAAAACTTATCTGCTATACTGCGTTAAAATACGCGCGCAATGATTGATGCTAACGAATCTCTGAGAGAACATAATTGTACGGACAATTATTACAAATACAATTTCGGGCTAACAATAACCGATGGA
>Ga0182030_10024159_pt1 | contig 11189 bp, 12 predicted proteins | sample 812S3MmetaG_FD_121299 | JGI IMG/M metagenome (GOLD analysis project Ga0182030, IMG submission 121299) | Permafrost microbial communities from Stordalen Mire, Sweden - 812S3M metaG (Illumina Assembly) | ecosystem: Environmental > Terrestrial > Soil > Wetlands > Permafrost | place: Sweden...
CACTCGCTACCGGCCTGCACGCTACTGCTTTGACCGGGCTGGACTTGCACCAGCTGGATTTCAATAAAGAGTTTCACTGTCTCATCACAGATTCCCCCTTTCCACGCTTTTCCCAGCGCGATCCCTACCTGGCCGACTTTTGACCGTCAGGCCTCGCTAATAGCAACGGCTCTTATGTGATTATAAAGAGACCGTGAATTTTGTGTCGGCACTTCGTCGTCACGGAGCCCTTAAGCCTAGGACTATTTCTCCAACTCCAAAATTACGTAAAATTACGGTTCCTGCAGTTTCTTTTTGCAGAGTAAGCTTAGTGGACACACGTCACATAGTCCTTGTTCGTGTCGTTGATCCCGTATACATCGCCGACGTTTAGGTCTACGTTGTAGTGGCTGCCGTTGCCAGAGGGCGTTGACGACCAAGTGCCGCTCAATGTCCACCCCTGTCCGTTCATCGCCCTTGACGCATACAAAATATTCAGTTCGTCTTTTGTCGGCAAACGCCAGCCGATTGCGATGTTGGTGCAATATGCATTTGCATCTGCCCAGGTCTTGCGTGAATTACTTATCTGCATCCAAGCCAGACCTCCCTGAGATATCTTTGGAAAACTTCCTGGCTCCTTGAGCGGTTCAGCAGCTTGGGGCTTGGAAGTGTCGGTGACAGGAACCGGAGCCTGGATTTCTGGTGTAGCCTGAAGCGTTGATGGCGCAGGTTGAGCAACCGTCTCGACCGGAACGGGATTTGCCTGAGGCACAACCACTTCCGGCTTCGGTGACCCTGCTGGCAAGTTCAATGTAGGAGGAGAAAGATGAAGCTTAGGTATGATAATAGCCGCAGCTATTCCGATCACGATGGCACCCACGAACATAATCACGAATGGCATCACAAACCAAGTTCCTGAAGAAAATCTTGGGTTGAAAGCAACCACTTTTGTTTTGGCAATATGATCATGTATACACCGCCTGTCCGACTTAAAAACAAATAAATCATCAACAAGCCCTAGAAAAGGCCCGATTATCGGCACAATTTGGGCAATAAAGATTGGCGCGTAACGGCGGCCAAGCAAAGTCCATAGGCCGGGTACATTCTCATCAAGGTCAACGATTCGTATGCCGACGATTTTCTTTCCTATTGTTTGGCCATTCTTTTTCAAAAAATACCCTTGGATCAGTATGAATGACGCGAAAGTCAAAATGCCTATTTCTACGTTAAACATGATAGTTTGCCCCTGTCCTAATTTCGCGAAGTCGAATATCCCGATTGCGAAAGCGCAGGGTAATACAACAAACATTTCGATAAATCCATCTATCGTTGCAGCGCCGAACCTATGTCCTCGCCCAGCCAGTTCAAGTCCGCCAATTTCGGGTACGTCGGCCACGCTGGACGAAGGTGCGCGGAATGGATTTTCGTTGTTCATATGTTGCCTCCCGGGATTAAATTATCATTAAAGATGCAGAGATACTTCAGCTACAGTACAAATAGAAATTGCATTTTCTAACAGTTTCATGAGACAAGAAAACTAACGCTCGCCAAGAAGATAGTTGGCGATCTTAAATAATCGCGACTTGGCCTGTCCGGGCAACAAGCCGCGTGTTAGCGGTTCAGCGGCAATGGCCAACTCGTTCGCTCGCTCCTCTGTAAGGCTTCCGGCGCGGTTGCGAAATTCGATTAGTGCTCTTTGTTCGTCCAAAGTAAGAGGGAAAGGCGGCGTTTCGGCACCTTCGTAATTTTTTGGGGCAGTCGCGCGTTCTTTTTTATCGATGTAGGCCACGATGGTTCCCGCAACCAGATCTCCCAGCCGTTTGCCGTCCCGGTTGAGCATCATTGTCACGAACCCGACTGCATACATCAAAGGTGCAAAATCCACAAAGCGCAAGGTATTGCGAATAAAGGAGGCATTCCAGTTCACCGGTGTTCCATCATCAAGAATGACGGCAATCCCGCACATATTTTTGCCCGGTGTTTGTCCGTGCCATAGCACTTCAAAAAGCACCGGATAAAACCATTCCAGCAGAAATGCGCTGATGAAAAAGAATCCCGTTCCAAAATCGCCCAGATATTTCAATACGCCGCCAATGCCGATCCAGATGGCCACGCGTATAAGGAAGTCTATAAGCCAGGCCCACGCCCGAATAACCGGCCCCGATACCCGCAGGCTGATTTCGCATCCTTCAGGAATGGCGATATGGCGAACTGTATCAAGGTTATTAAATTCAGTCATGGATGTTGGCAGTAAAATGTAAATTAATTAAACAGTATCATGACAGTCCCGCGCGTTTTCTTTCCCAATAATGGTTAATCAGTGCAATCGGCAAGTTTTTCGGGGTTACATCCAATATTTGTATTCCGTTATGGCGCAATGCAATCACTTGGCGTCTGCGGTCGTTAGAGTAGTCCATGGCGGCGGCATATGTAAGCGCTTCATCGAAATCGGTCAAGGCATCATTTTCCAATTGATCAAATACGGGTTCCCTTAGGCTGGCTATTGTCACCGCATGGTTCTTGCGTAAATGGCGCATGGCTGGTTCAAGCGTGTCGTCATCTTCATCCCTGATGTTGGTCACTAAAACCACCAACGCTCTTTTGGTCAAACGTTGACTGAGATATTGCGCGGCCAGTAGGTAGTCCGGTGTTTGCCATGACGGTTGCAAATCGTATACAACATTGAGCAGGGTATTTACCGCCGCGACTGATTTTCTTGGGGCCAAATACCGTGGCTTGTCGTGGCCGAACGTGCATAACCCGACAGCATCTCCCTGCCGCAACGCAACATAGCCCAACAGCAGCGCAGCGTTAAGCGTGTGATCGAAGTGTGACAGGTCATCGTCCTTGGCACGCATGCGCTCTCCGCAATCCATCAGAAAAACAATTTGCTGGTCACGTTCATCCTGATATTCCCGGGAAATAAGCCGATGTGCCCGCGCACTTGCTTTCCAGTCTATTTGGCGCAGCGAATCGTCCTGCCGGTAGTCGCGTAATTGATGGAACTCAAGCCCCAAGCCCCGGCGTTGGTGCCGCAACAACCCCGCTTGAGACAGGCGGTTGTCTGTAGCCAACAATGTGTAATGCATTATGCTCATAAAGTCAGGATAAACTCGCACCTCGTTTGTGACAGGAATTGTTTCAGCCACCAGCCAAAGCCCAAAAGGCGAACGCAATCTCAATCCCAAGCATTCAAATACGTGCAGACCTCTTTCCAGAATCAACAGTTGATAGGAGGCGTGTAGCCATCGACCGGGGAAGACCTCGAATGATAACGGCAAGCCTTCGCTGCGAAACGCGACCGGGTGGCTGTCATACAGCCAGCCAACCAGCGGGTGATCACAGCTCTCATTACAGGTCATGCGCAAACCCACGCTTTGTTTGGTGCCTACTGCCAGTGCATGGGGCAGTTCTCGGGCCACAACCAGCATCCCCCGCTGCCGCAAGCCCGCCATAGCATCGGCCATCGCCAAAGCCAAAAAAAGCAGCCCGCTTCCCTGCCACCAGGGCAGAATCTGATCTCCGATTATCAATACCGCAATACCTGTAGCCAGCCAGATAGTGGCAAGCCAGAGGAGCGTGCGGTTTGGAATGATCATGGTTAAATTCGGGGCGCGGGCGTTTTATCCAGTAGCCCTTTGAGCAGCACATCAACCGAGAGCCCCTCGATTTCGGCATCCGCCGAGATTGCAACCCGATGGCGAAGAGCAGGCAGGGCTATCGCCTTGATATCGTCCGGCACAACATGGGAACGTCCCTGCATCAACGCTTTTGCGCGACCTGCCCGCACCAGGGCAATGCTGCCGCGCGGGCCCGCCCCCCTGATCAATCCCGGTGTGTCGCGAGTATTGCGGACGATATTGACGGCATATTCAATTACGCGCTCATCCACAGTTACGTGCGAGGTATATTGTTGCAACGCAATGATGGTGGACGGCTGAATCAATGTTTTAACATCATCTATGCTCAGGTTCGCACCGGTTTTTCGTTCTGTGACTTGGCGGGTCAAGGAAATTTCATGCGCAATTTCCGGGTAGTCAATGCGAATCTTGAGAAGAAAACGGTCGAGTTGAGCTTCGGGAAGCGGATAGGTGCCCTCTTGCTCGATCGGGTTCTGCGTCGCCAAGACCATGAACGGTTGTGGCAACGGCATGGTTTCCCCTTCAAGCGTCACCTGTTGTTCCTGCATTGCCTCCAGTAATGCCGCTTGGGTTTTTGCCGGGGCGCGATTAATTTCATCCGCCAGCAGTAATTGCGTAAACACGGGGCCGTGCCGGGTAATGAATTTATTCGTTGCCGCATCGAAGAAGGTATGACCCACCACATCCGAGGGCATTAGGTCCGGCGTGAACTGGATCCGTTTGTATTGTCCATCAATTATTTTGCCCAAGGTCTTGACCAGCAGCGTTTTACCCAGCCCCGGCACCCCCTCCAGCAGGACATGCGCGTTGCAAAGCAGTCCAATCAGGACGTGGTCTATCACCTCATCCTGTCCTATCAACTTACTGGATAGTTCTGTACGCAATGCATTAAGGACTTGTGCTGCTTGTTGCAATCGTTCTTCTGACAGGCTCATATCATTCTCACAGGTCGTGTTTAAGGTTTTTTATGGTGCGCAACATAATGGTGAATTCGTGTGCGTTGTTCGTCGTGCCAACCAATGCCGACAGAATCAATTGTCTGGGCCGGGAAGTGAGCCTGGATAATGCTTCTGCCTGATCTGGCGGTGACATTGCCGCGATGGATGGGTGGCAAATCGCCAAACGCTCACGAAAAGAGATTCGGGCGACTTCGAGCCAGCGCGTAAAACCTTCGGAGCGCCAAACGAAGCGGCCCACCGCATTGAGATGCTCACGCAATTCGCGCCTGGAAGGGGGCGCATCTGGCAAGGTTGGGCCGAAGCGTGGAACCGCCTGCCACAACCACAATGAGATCAGTACCGCCGCGCTGATCGAGGCGGCCCAAGCTTTGTCCATCAGCCAGTCGAACAGACTTGGAACGGGCAGGCGCGTCATCAAAGTTATCGCGCCGCTAGGCTGATAACGCTTCAAAAGTGTCCAGAAGAATTCGGCATGATCGTATTGGTCGATCATCCGATTCGAAATGATTGTATCGAGATTGGCGATCAGAGAGATATTGCCCGTCCCGTATCGATAATGCAGCAGCCAGTCGCTATGCTCGTTGAGTACGGACAGCCACTCCGGCGCAATGTCGCCAGCCTTGAATCCGTTGCCCTGTTGGGCGATGGTCAGCGTTCTTTCCGTGTCGGGTATGTGTACGACTATTTGTTGTTGTACGGGGGGGGATGGCAGCTTGTTCTGTATAGGCGCATTAATTCCGGTCGTAAAGCAAACATCCACCCCGGTTTTTTCATCGCCGCAATTTTGGACATGCAGGCGCGCCTGAAGGGGATCGGAAGTATTTGTCCATTCAGGCACTACGATCAAATAACCTCCTTTGCCGACCCAGTTGAACAGGGTGTCGAGCCGTTCATTCGTCATCACGGCACTCCTGTTGCGATCGAGTATCAGCACGCCGCCCGGCGGCAGCTTATCCAGCTTAAAAATGTCGCTGCTAACGGTGACGGAGCGGCCCATTTTAGCCATGAAGCGCTCCAAGGCAAGATAGGGGTTGCGTATGGCTTCCGCTTCCATGGGTTGAGGTTTCTTTACTGATATTTTTTCAAAGTGCGAGGTGAACCACCATCCCCCCAATATCATGGCGGATACGATAAGAAGAATCACAATCCAGATTACGCGCCTGTTCATGAGGATTTCCCATCAAGTGAGAAATACGATTGCCAGCGATGGCACAGCGCTTCCAGCACCGGCGTTGGCGGATACTCATGTGCGTAGGCAGTCAGTTTCCAAGCTTCCAGCAGTTCCGCAAAATAGCCACTGCAGTCCGCATCAACCTCCTTTCGCACCAAGCGCAGGCAATCGTCCTCGGTATGCCCGGCGCGGAACTCCAATTGGTTTCGGTGTATCAAGGAGACCAAAGCCGCCCGATAGAGCAGGCTTAATGTTCCGGGGATATTTCCTTTTGCAAGTTCTTGCAGCGCAGCCGACACCACATCGTCCAGTAATGATGCCGGTCGCACGTCAAGCCCAAAGAGGAAATTCGGCGTCTTCGCACGATCTTTTGCAGAGCCCTTCCACAAATGCCGGTAACGGTAGCAAAGATAAATGAGTGTTGCCAGGAAGACCGCAACCGCAACCCATACCAGCACCCGCAATGTCTTGCTCAGAAATTCGATACCTTCCATCAGGCTGTGGAGCCAGGATGGCGGGGTAACGGGATTGGCAGCGTCGGCCTGAGCAGCATTGAGGTAGCGCCACTCGGTTTCTTCTTTCTCGCCGCCAAATACAGGATCGGACTTAACCTCGCGTATGATGGACTTTTCCTTACTTTCCGCCTGATTCTGGACTGGTAATTCTTCCGCTTGGGACACCCGAAACTGAGTTGCCATCATCAATGCAAAGGCAACCAGACTGCAAAGGAAAATTGGCCGGACCATTTGGGCCATTGCAGTAGGCGCTTTCATCTATTCACCGGCCTTGCGTACAGACATTTGCCGGAACGCCAGTTCGATGTCCCACCCCTCGATTTCACTGCGCCGGTTGAGGTAAAGCGCAAAGCCACTGGCGAGATAAAACGGTTCCACTATAGATTCGGCAACCATATATATTGAACCCAGCACGAAATGATTTCCCGGAGACAGCGTCCCCGCCACTAAATCGTTTATATTGAATATTCCCTCATGCCCCTGCGGCACCAGCAAGTTAATAAAAATGATCAACGAAACCATAAGAAAAAGTGACATGTTCGCGCAGAAGGTGGTTAGCCAGACAGCCGGATTATGGATGCGGGCTGCAAGCACATTGCAACGTTGGCTTGCCGTCCGTCCGGTTTGGCCTTCGAGTTGCCACACGGGAATAAGAAGTGAGCGCCTCATGCTGAAACGCCGAAAGGTCAGCGCGGAAATCAGCCCGGTATTTCGGAACAGACCGGGCAATGAACGCCACACGTCACCGAAAGTGGTGGGTGTGCCAAAAAGAGAACGGCTCATAGCAAACAACAATGCACGATCACTGAACGGCTTGAGCCACCAGATCAGGGTGAGCGCAATGGCTTGGTGTTTCCAGAGCACTAATAATAGGAAAATGCCGAAAGCAAGATAGGTTATGCTCCATGCTTTCCACACATCCTTATGCCAGGCAATCATCATGATGCGCCCCAGATCAATCGCTTCCCAGGGCGTGCGGGGCCGCAACAGAATATTGATGTGCTCAAGCTTCATTGCGCGTCCGCCCGGCAAGTGTCAGGTAAGCCAGCGTAATAGCCCAGAACACAGCGCCGACACTGTATTTCAAGTCGACGGGAAGAGACCGCTCTGCCGACCAGAAAGCTTCAATAAAGGCTGCCAAAAAAGTCAGTGCTGCCGCGCCTGTTAACAATTTTATTGCTACAAGTGCATTTTGCCTGAGAGCAGCCGAGCGGGTCAGCAATCCGGGTGCAATAAGCGCTTGCCCAAGCTTCAGGCCTGCCGCCCCGGATAGTGTCATCCCGATAAGTTCAAAGGCGCTATGGCCGACAACAAAGCTCCAGAAAGTTTGAACATAGCCAATCTGTGTCAGATGCCCGGCTACGGAACCAAAAAACAGTCCGTTATAAACCAAAAACATAACTGCTCCCAACCCGAAAACGACTCCCCCGGAAAAACACTGGAAATCAAGTTTGATATTATGGCCTATGTAGTAGCCCCACATCTTCCATTCACCGGAAATTTCCCGCCCTTGCCCCAAGCGCTTGGCGGTTGGCGAATACATCTCTTCGAAATGGTTCATATCATCCGGGGAAATAATCAAAGAAGCGCCCTCGGGATAAACTTGCAGAGAGAGCAGCATGATTGCCAGCGGAACCAGAAACAGCAGGGCGGAAAGCGCCACTAGCAGCCACTCTTTTCGCACCAAGGCAGGGAATCCGTGCAGGACAAACTTCATGACCGATATGCCATCTTTCTTGCGCGCACCATAAATTCGCTGGTGCGCGGCAAAAACCAGAATGCGCAACCTGTCTTGCACTAGGCTTGAGTATTGCCTGTCACGCGACAAGGCGAGGTCGTGACAAAGAAGCCGGAATGCATGGGGCAAATTGTCAAGAATTTGGCTTTGGACATCTTCATTCTTCTGTGGCGTATATTTGCCGGATGAAGTTGTCGCGCTCAGCCAGCGGTCCCATGTTGCCCATTCCGCCTCGCGTCGACTAACAAACTGTAGTTCTTTCATTTGACTCAGTCATTCCCACTTTTCAATACACATTCGTTGCCTATTGAATGACCAATTACCGAGAGAAGCTCAAACAACAAATTTTCATCGCAAGTCGTCTTGAGAATTTCAGGTACTCAATCGTTATCAATGGAGCTACTAGAAAACTTAACGGATTAAATTTCCAAGCAGATGAAAAGTCGCCACCTCCAAGGCAAATAATCGCCCTAGTCATCCCGCATCCCCAGCAATAATCAAAATGAAAAAAATGTTTGAATATGCAAACAGGGGAAAAACGTTCAACAAATGCCGGATAAAAAAGAGCACCACATGCAAATATAGTGATTGTTGAAAATAATATGAGATCTATCACTAAATTATTTCTTGAGGGGGAGATCGTTAGCATCTTTGAACGAGCCAGTCGCAATCATGATGATATCAATCAGAGTCCAAATACCACATCCACCCAAAGTTAAGAGCATAGCAATCGCCGTCCCAGTTTTACCAGTATAAAAACGGTGTATACCAAATGCACCTAGAAATATGCAAAGCATCAGGGTCATCAACCATTCTTTGTCAGAAACAGGACCAATTTGATTGCTAACAGTTTTGTTATTTACGGCAACTCCACACTTTACACATACGACTGCATTCTCATTAACTTCGTTACCACATGAAGGACAAAATGCCATGATAATTATTCCCTTTCATAAATTCATAAAATTGACCGATGGATTTGGTTTCTTGCCGACTGTCCCATAAGGTGCTTCCGAATCCTGCCACATAAAACCATCTTAGTGTTAATGTTTTTGGCCTAGATATTCTGCCTTGATACTAGATCGTTTGGCATATTGACAAGTGGTCGAACCGATGCCAGCAACAACATTATCAGCATCAGATAATTTGATGATCGGTGAAAGGCACAGACATTTATAGTTCTTGTGCATAATTGACATCTTCGAACGATGACATGCACTACAAGAATGTGAACTACCCTCGCCTAAAGGCGAGGGCTTCGTATTACGGCTCAAGCCGGTTTTGTCGGCACAAGGACGATTGAAGTCAAAATCACAAACGAGCTCACTTATCATAACCTCGTGATGATGGAACGAAGATCAAACCCTACCGCCTGAAGGCGGGGGATTTACAGATCACTTAAAAGCGACGTTAAATCCTACTATCCCAAATATTTTTTTGGTTGCAGAGTAGAGTTATTCAAGTTAAATGAACTCCGGCAAAGCCGGAGGCTTATTGGGTGAGCGCCTCAAAGGCGCCGAAAAAAAACCGTGAGCCGCCCGAGACGGCTAATCCAAAGCTAAGGAGGCGGTTTGGCTGTTGACATCGCATTGACCGGAATGCTGCGGTCATGGATACTTCAACTTATGCGGTTAAACTTTCCATCCTTGTGACGACCTTCTGGACATGGGCCTCTATCGTCGGGCTGTCGATGACCCCCAACCTAGTGCTGGGGCCATCTGTGGCGGTCGGTGTGGGCATCGCGGCGCACTACAAACCGTGGATACTCCTGCCGGTGGTCGCAGCGGCGGGCTACTTAGAAGGGCTCGGCGTCGCTTGGCTCGCTGGACAGAGCACGCGGATCGGTTTCATCGACCGGTGGGTCGCACGGATGCGCACTCCGAAGAGCGTGAAGTTGGCCAACAGGTGGGGAGTCTGGGGCGGCCTTACCCTCGGCTGCGCCGTGGTAGGTCAGGAGCCAATCCTAGTTGCGCTCCGCTGGCTAGGCGTTGACATGCGCCGAATCTGGTTGCCGCTGGCGGTAAGCAACGCGGTCTTCGCGGTCATCTACTACGTGATTCTATGGGGCGGCCTCGACCTGATTGCGAACTAAGTACCAAAACTGGAGAACGAGGCACCTTAATAGAGGCTTTTCGTATCGCTGGCGGACTTTACTCCTCGACCCTATTCACAGCGCATCCGGTAAACTCAATAAGCAGAGCGAAAATTAGACCCAGTTTGCCGAGTGCATTCCGCATTTGAGAGGGCAAACACAAAACAATTTGTTTCATACTGCCCCTTTTTCAGTGCTGAAACTCATAATTGGAAGCTACCCATGAGTGGCTGGTCATGGCCGGGTCACGTCAGATTGCACCCGCAAATTTGAGCGGCAGCTATTTGGTTTACACCGGACATATCTTACTCTATTTGCTCTTCGTCGTTACGTAACCCACAAGCGACATAGCGACTTCCCATTAATGGAAGTTCTAAAGATCAACGATTAGGCGTTCCGCATGAAAGATGGGTTGGCGGAATAACTGGCTGGATTTACTTGATGCTTTCCCAAATAGAAAACTAGAGCTAGTACCAACAGTGTTACGGTTATTGAAAACCCAATCCTCATGACCTTTCTGGAGTTTAGGTGCTTCATGAAAAGCCAATAAACGGGCGCCCAAAACACAAGCACTGATGTGCCAAGTATAAATTGGCCTTGAGAAAGCTGATATACAGCCCAGCCACCAATAAATGCAGATGCGCAAATGATTGCTAAAAAGATAGAAGAAAAATACTTGTTGCCAAAGAAAATTGAGAACCATTGATTGCTTCGATAAAAAGTCTCAGCTTCGGAAAGCTGAACCGGCGGGATTTTGTCTTCTGGTTTGTTTGATTCTGGAGGCATGTGTCAGCCCAGAATAATCCATGCGATTTGTTTCATACAGCCCCTATTTCAGTGTTGAAACTCAAAATTGGAAGTCACTGGCATCAGTCCGGTTGTGGCCGGGTGCCGCCGACTCGGTATATTACACGTGATGTCCGATGTACAATCAATTACAGCCATTTTACGAAACTTCTCATTTTGCCATTTTTAGCAGCCCGATAAGCTTAATACTAATCCCCGAACGGGTTTAATAGCGGCACGTTGAAGCGTTCAAAATCACAAGTGTTTCTTGTAACAACCGTGAGTTTATGAACAATTGCTGTGGCTGC
>Ga0182030_10024160_pt1 | contig 11188 bp, 9 predicted proteins | sample 812S3MmetaG_FD_121299 | JGI IMG/M metagenome (GOLD analysis project Ga0182030, IMG submission 121299) | Permafrost microbial communities from Stordalen Mire, Sweden - 812S3M metaG (Illumina Assembly) | ecosystem: Environmental > Terrestrial > Soil > Wetlands > Permafrost | place: Sweden...
ATGCTTCCCTGGCTGTATTTGAAAGGCATATCGACTGGTGATTTTGGTGAGGCATTGGCGGCATTGCTCGGAAAGAATGCTCCAGGGCTCTCATCATCGACAATTTCAAGGCTCAAGGAAGTAGCTAAAAACATGGCAGCAGCGGTCTTTGAAAGGCAAGGAGTACGTTTATTTCTGGGCCGACGATGTGCACTTTGAAGCGCGCATGGAAGACGCCAGTCAGTGCATGTTGGTCGTGATCGGGGCAACGAAGAACGGTACCAAAGAACTGGTGGCGCTTGTTGATGGTTATCGAGAAAGCGAACAATCGTGGCTGGAGGCTTTAAACGATTTGAAACGGCTCGAACTGGCAGTTGCACCAAGAGTCGCAGTCGGAGATGGAGCATTGGGCTTCTGGAAGGCTTTGCCCCAGGTGTTTGGGCAGACGCGCGTGCAAAGATGTTGGATGCACAAAGCCGGCAACGTTCTAGACAAACTGCCGAAGAGCATACAGCCTCGGGCAAAAGACAACTTGCACCAAATCTGGATGTCGGAGACGAAAGAGGGCGCCGAAAAAGCCTTTGACCACTTCATTGGCAGCTATGAGGCAAAATATCCGAAAGCCGCTAAGTGTCTCGCAAAAGATCGCGATGCGCTGCTGACATTCTATGATTTTCCAGCCGAGCACTGGACTCATCTGCGGACGACAAATCCGATTGAGTCCACGTTTGCGACAGTTCGACTGCGTACATCAAAGACGCGCGGAATGCTAACTCGTGACACCATGCTGACCATGGTTTTTAAACTATCACTCAGCGCACAAAAACGCTTGCGCCGACTGAATCGACCAGAACGGCTTGGTGAACTGATCGAAGGAATCAAATTTGTCGATGGTATCAAACAAGAGAAAGAGGCCGCCTAAACAATGTCAAAACACAACTTTTGACAAAAACTCATTCGCGATCGCGGCCGCCGTTATTCAAGGGCGCTCCTTTATGAATCGAAAGAGCGAGTAGGCTAGTAGCGCCAGACTTTGAAAACGGGAGCGGTCAACTACAACCCTAAAGAGACTAGAAGGAGACTGGGGAAGCTTGCGGTCACTCGCGTATGGCACTAGAACGCATTTAAGACAACAGCTAATTCCATTTTCGTGTCCAAAAAGGCGAACGATCGGATATACCCTATTGTGCATCATCTGGGGAGGTTCGATGTCAATTGGAGCGCAACTTCACCAGCCTATAAAAGACCAGTTCTCTTATCACTGATAATACGGGCCGCATGGAACTACTCAACGCTGGGGAACGACAGTATGAAAACACAAGAAATAGTGGCAAAAGTTGATGCTGCAAAAGACCAATTTGGCGTGGTTACGCACGACGCAGTACATAGTCAGCTCAATAATTTTACGGCTGATGATTGGAAACAAGCATCTCAAATCTTCTCGAAGAACGCAGCTGCAAACAACGATGGATTTTACATCGACGACGGTGTAGACGGAAAGGTGACTATCCATAACGACATGAAATATGCGCACCAGATCGCCGACAATAGCGTTATGCAAACAACCATGGACGACGCGAAGAAGGTCATTGGCACCGCAGCTGGAGTTACTGCTCTCATCGCGACAAGTTGGGCCGCGACAATCGGTTCCGATCTCTCGGCTGAAACGGGAGTGGCCACATTCGGGCCTGAGGTAATGGCCGCAAGTGCAGCTGCGCTAGGAACATCTGCTCTCTATGTTGGTGCATTTACAGGTGCTGTGGGTGCTGTAGTACTCGCCGGTGATGCTGTGAGCAACTACTATCGCAAACAAGAAGCAGCCCAAGACATTCTGGACAACACCGACGTGAAATTCTAATGGGTAACGGTAACTCTGAATGACTTCAGCCCAGGCGCACATTAGTGATCAACCTTAAGTTTAGAAAATGCTGCCAATTTCAGAAGACAATTTCAGTAGACGACGGAGCTAGAGATGGATTCAGATTGGGCGATAAGCGAGCGAGGTTTGCTCACTCTCTCAAAGAAAGCTTGGGCAAAAGCGATGCATCGAGCGGATGGTGCTTAGCCCGCTTGCAGCATAGGAAGAAGTAAGCCTGCCCCTGAGAGCTTTGATCAGTCTCACCTGCACTAATCGTGTTTGAAAAGAGTCTTTAACTTAACTGAAATGCGACTATGCACTACTGTCTTTTCAACCCGCAGCAGGCGCGAATTTACTGCTCAACTTTTATCGGCGATGCTCGTTTCGATCACAGTTCAACGGGACAATTGCGGCGTTACAGGCTTCAATGGCAATGTAAGCTCCAGATCCGTTCTTCTTGAGACGTTATCGGCCCCGCTCGAAATCGCCGTGAATTCAAAAATGTTAAGCATCCCGCGCAAACCACGAATTTCATTTTTCGGCAGTGGTTGCCTGAATATTTTTTCGGAGGGTTAATTGTCGGCTCGCGACGTAGCAGGAAAACCGCTGCTAACAAAGTACAACTTCGCAAGAAAAGTCAAAAACGTTTCGGACCTTCGTTGTATTCTTGAAATCGGAGAGCAGATGGATTACACCGAACGCATACAAGCTGCAATTGACTTCATTGAAAGTCATCTAGAAACAGAAATAACACCATCTAAAGTGGCGTCAGTGGCTGGTTTTTCAGAATACCATTTTCACAGAATTTTCCAAACGATGCTTGGTGAATCTGTGGCCGACTACATGCGCAAGAGACGTTTGTCGGAAGCAGCCAGGATGCTAAAGCAAACAGCCGCTAATATTCGCGAAATCGCATTTAAAAGTCAGTTTGAGACTCAAGAATCATTCACGCGATCATTCAAGAAAATGTTTGGTGTAAGCCCTCTTCAGTACCGCAAGGGTGGAAATCTAATTTCCAGTTATCACAAAAAGAAGGTAGACCAAGACATGATGAAGCATTTGCAAGAAGGGTTGACACTGCAGCCGCGTTTTGAGCATAAGGAAAAAGATCTGGCAATTGGTATGGCGGACTCCGATGCTGAAGGGAGTTTTAAGCAATTTGAGCAGCTATGGAATATTTTTCAAGACCGCATGCATGAGATTGAAAACGTAAAACCTGGATATGCTCTGGGGATTTGTATGGCGTCCCATCCCGATATAATCATAAAGTCCGACACCACTTTTGTATACGCAGCTGCTCTGCCAGTGAGCAAGATAGAGCGTGTGCCACCAGATATGGTGGTCATTGAAATTCCTAGTGGCGACTATGCCGTTTTCACTCACAAGGGCTCTTTAGATAATCTTCCGCACACAGTCAACTACGTTTGGGGCACCTGGATTCCAAAGAATATGGAGAAGTATCAACACGCAGACGGTCCAGACTTCGAGCTTTATGACAGTCGATTTGAGCCTCAAACCAGATCCGGTGAGATCGATATATACATCCCGGTGACCCGATCAGATACAAAGATTTAATTAACAGTATTCAGCAGAGAATATTGAGTGGTACGCTTCAATTATGTATGTCATTGAGCCTTTTAAGAAGAACGATCCAGTACTGCGATGGGGATTGCCAGATCGGGTATTTTTTGCCTGCGGTGCCTGCCACATTCTTGCTTATGCTTTCCTGGAGAAATACAATGTGCCTTCGTTTCGACCGATTTGGCTGAAGCCATCTCATGGATTCGCTGGCAATCATATTTTCGCTGCCACAGATGATTGGGTGTTTGACTATCACGGCTATTCCAGGCGCGAAAATTTTCTGGCGCACACCTACGCTAAAGCAAATCGCTTATGGCCGGGGTGGCAGGCCACCCAGATTGAATTACCGCGTGAGGTGCTTATCTCTGAAGAAAAATCAAAAACTTATGAAGGACTTTGGCTGAGGGAACCTAATCAGTTTCTTCACGATGCTATGCCGCGTGCCCTTGCTTTCCTTGAACGATTCCCAAGTCCTTTTGTCTAACTAACTTCGACTCTAATTGAATTCTGCATCGGCCGAACATCGCGGTGCCTCATGATTGATCCAGCATCATGCAGATTTTGTAGAAGAGGTCGCGGCAGTCGTCCTCGTCTGAGGCTGGAAGCATCTCGAGACCAAGTCGCTTTCGCAAGACGAAATCATACAGAACGTTCATTCTTCGCACAAGAAAGTCTTTTGGAAAGTGCGAATTGAGGCGATCTGAGTCATTGAGTCTTATAAAAAGATCTTCTCTTTTATGACAAGCGAAATCACTTCTGAAAATATCACTGATCTGTCCTGCAATACATTTGTAATTGTCTCTCAAGAACGCTTCCGTTTTTACGTCTCCATCGAGGTCAATGAACGAATCAAACCAGTGCATCTTGATTTGCTTCATCGAAACGTAACTTAGAACCTGAAAAATAACATCGTTTTCTTGACAGTTGGCTATGTACTTAGTCTCCTCCTCATCGCTGAATCGAGATGTGCGAATTAGTCTGGCCTGGTATTTTTTTTGGAGATACGTGTCTATGTTATCGAACACTTTGTGCAGATCTTTAAAGAAGTCCGCGCTCGGCGAGTCCGGTTTCTTAGTGACGATTGTGTCGATATCGTGATCGATGTTACAAGACCCGATTGTTCCGTACGTCAAGATGTGACTTGTGTCTTGCAGTTCCACAGTCAATTGCAGTCTTAACTCATCCCAGGTAAAAGGCTTTGTCATTGCTAGAATTGCTCTTTATCGAAAGACGCCAATGATAACATGAAGTGATGTTCCCGACGCTTGCAGTAACGTTGATTCGTACCCACACATCAAAAATTGTGTCTTTTTTTTTCCTGTGCTGGGAGGCAATTTTACAACAGAGCCGCGATTTTCGTATTCTCCCCCCTAATTCCCGTAGGATCACCATTTGAATATCGGTTCGAGGGCACTACATTAGAGAAACTCAGTCTGAACTGTTCCTGGGTTTCTTGGAGATCAGATATGGCCTTTGATTCACCGCCACCTGTTTCGGTGGAAGCAGAAAAAAAAGTGAACCACACACCGTATGCTCTGGGCGGACAGACTGGTCACACTTCTAAAAGCAGGCAAGACAGGCTTGGTGCCGCTAATGAAGAGAGACACTATAAATTTAAAAATGGTGACACATATTGGGATGTTGCAAAAGAGAAATACAATGCCCACGGCGAAAAATTAATTGATAGTGTGCTGGCAATTTTGCAGAAAAATGAGATTGACGCCAAGCTGGGAAAGGGACCTCACGGGCGGAAAGAATGGATTGTAGATCGATACAAAGCCGGCACAAATGGGATTCTCCCAGCAGAGTCTGAAGTCCTGGCCTTAGCTAAAGAATTTCGTGAGAGCCACGGCATCAACTTGCCAGCACATCTTGCGCCCATCCGGCAATCTCTACCCGAGCGCCCTAATGGTGTTGGTCTGACGGCTGAGCCGCACTTGCCAGTATGGGGTTTTGCTCCCAAGCCCATGGCGCCTGTAGCGGAAGCGACTTTGGCGCCGCCGACGGGGAAAAACACTGCTGCCGAAAATGCTGTTGCGAACAGACCAACTGATGTCCAACCAGATCCCAGAGAGCTTGCAGTGAAGGCGTTGGAACAAGAACACGAAAATAATTTTGTTAAGTTTCAACGAGAGCAAGACAAGCAAGGTTGGCTTGGTACAGTTTGGGACGGGGTTAAGAATCTAGCCGATACCAATTCGTCTTCCCGGCAGATTAAGCAGAGATTGGATCAAGAGTATCAGCAGCTTGATGCATTGCGTAGGCTTGATCATCAGTGGCTCTCAAATCCAGATGCTCTATCCCGGTACAATGATCTCTTCCTCAAACTGACCGGATCGCAATTTGATGCCAACAAGCCGCAAGATGCTCACGTCAAGTCGACATCGGATGTTCAAAATTACCGTTCCTCCCAGAAGCTAGGCGTTGATTCCATTGCCACGCTTGGAGCGCTGGCTATTGCCGTCGGCACCCGGGGAAAGATTGGCCCAATGGCATCGGGCGTCCAGGATTTTGCAGGGCTTGGAAAAACCATGGCCCTCGATGCGGCTAAAACTGCAGCAGCAAAGTGGATAATTAAAGCCAGCGATTATACTTATTTGGATACGCCATACGATGTCTTGTCCGGCCTGGCTGTGGGAGCAGGGCTGGTGCCGGCCGAATTGGCCGGAACTGGTGTAGCTGCCGCGGCAGCAAAGTACTTTGGCAAGCCCATGGCTGGTAGTTTGCTGACCGGACAAATTGACAGCGAAGGGGCTGGACTGGCTGGGCGAGCTTTAAGTGTTTTAACCAAACACCCTGTTACCGGTGCTGTTTTTGGTGGAGTGTCCCCGTTTACAACTGAATTAGCTAACTCCCTATCTCATCAAACGGACTATGATTTTAAATCAGCCGCAGAGCGTGCCAAGTTTGGCGTAGCATTAGGCGCTGGTATGGCCACCGCCGGTGGTGTATTGGCTGAAGTGGCATCATCAAACCCGTCCTTGTTGGGGCTTAGAGATGGGATAAATAGTGATAAGACAGCTGCGACCAAGGCCCTGGAGATGATGAATAATGAGGCTGATAAGGCTGTTGCCTTGATGGACCCCGTCCAATTGCGCCAAGAACTTGTTTTGCTGCAGAAAGAGATGGATTTGCGAGGAGATGTTGAGCTAAGTGCCCTCGATCGGCGTTTTCTCGATCTCGCTCAAGCGCGCTTGAAGGCTTTAGACAAGAAGTCGACAGCTGGGATAAACGAAAGTCAAGCAAGTAAAGAGCCAATTGATCAGTCCTCTGCGGCAATGGCCGAGAGGGTCTGGAGAGCCAGTAATGAGAAAAGTGTCTCCAACATGAGGATAGATGAGTTGCGAGACTTGGTAGACATGGTCAAGACCGACATAAAAACCAGTAACGTTGAGGAGTTGCAGCCGCTCGACCAACATTTCCTTGACCTTGCTCAAAGACGTTTAGAGCTTCTTGCTGCAGCCGGAGGCAAGCAGGCATTCGTTTATACGAGCGGAGACGGGCGCGAAAATAACGGGCGCAAAGATTGATAAGAGCAGAGAAGAAACGGGCAGAAACGTTACTTCCTGCCCGTTTAAATATCTTACTAATAAGATGAGCAACCAGAGCCATGATCATCAAATTGCAAATACGATAGAGACATCCCTACGCTATTGCCAGAGATGATGTGAGCTACTTGGGATGTGAGTTACAATGGAAAAGTAGCGCTATGAAATTTGAGCAGTGGGGTGACCCAACAAGTTAATTCCGACGTGTGCGGGCTACCCAATTAATTCTGGTGCATACATGAATCTACTCAACCAGTTTGAAGCACTTTGCCTGATATTGGCTTATGGATTGACATTGGTCTCTCTTGTGTGGCTGATCACGCGCACAGAGGGGCGACCAGAGGGCTTTCTGGCAGCCAATAGAAACGTCGGGGTGCTGAGAGGTGCGCTCAGTGTGGCTGTCAGTTGGGTCTGGGCACCGGCCATATTCATTTGCTCGATGCAAGCATTCACTAAAGGGCTGCCAGGAATATTTTGGTTCACGGCGCCGAACATTATCTGCTTCTTTGTATTTACACCACTGGGCATACGATTGAGAAAGTTGGTGCCATTCGGTTATACGTTGCCCGAGTTCATCCATAGCCGGTTTAAGGGAAGTCGCCCAGCGCACATAGCATTCCTCTTAGTTTTTTTCGGGTATCAGCTTGGTGCCATCATCATCAATACGCTTGCTGGCGGAAGTCTCTTGCATACGATTAGTGGTATCAATGTGCACGTTGCTATCATTACGATGGCTGTAATTGCCCTTTCTTATACGCTCATAAGTGGACTACGTGCCTCGATCCTCACCGACTCCATACAGATGGTCATGCTGCTTGGAATCGCCTTTGTTCTCGTGCCCTGGTGCGTCGTCAAAGCGGGCGGAGTATCGTCCATTGTTGCTGGCTTGGGCGGAGTTGACGGTTCGCACAGGTCTCTCTTTGATCCGTGGATAGCGTTTACTATGGGAATTCCGATGACGCTTGGTCTAATTGCCGGACCGATTGGCGATCAAGTTTTCTTTCAACGAGCTATGGCGGTGAAACAAGAAAACATAGCGAAAACATTTATCTATGCCGGTCTGCTATTTGGAATCGTTCCAATTACTCTGTCTTTGCTCGGCTTTATCGGTGCCACAGAAGTTAATCGTGGCCTTATTTCTGTGCCCGACCCGCAGGTCGTTGGACCGGTCGTTATTGCCGCCTTGCTGCCTAAAGCTGCGCTCTACGCCTTTACGCTGATGGCCTTTGCCGGACTTTGTTCCACGCTTGATTCGTCACTATGCGCTATCAGTTCGCTCGGCAGTGTCGACATTTATGGAAGATACATCAATCGCCAGCCATCTGATGGCGGTACGGTAAGAGCGGCAAGAATTTGCATGATCGGTATGACTGTTATTGGTACAGCCGTTGCGCTCTGCCAGCCCAAACTGCTCTGGTGTTTCCTGGCCTATGGTGCGTTAGCATCATCGGCCCTTTTTCCGACGGTGTTTGCGCTTTATTGGAAGAGGTTGCCAGCCAATGGAGCATTTTTGGCGGTGATACTCTCACTGGGGATAGGCACTCCGCTTTCTATATACGCAAACGTGATCGACAACCCATATCTCATAGTCGCAGCAGCTGTGTTGAGTGTCGTAATTGGTCTTGTTGTTTGCCTGATATCTGGCTTCATGCATCGCGGCGAGGACTTTGATTATGCTGCATTGGGACAGCAAAACGCTCTCGATCACGGTCACTTGACTTGACAGGACAGAGCGAAGCATGCGCCAGACGGAGCAAGATCCAGAATTTATCACTTAAGCAGCTTCCATTATTGGCTTGTATTTGGCGCCATCAGAAAATGCAATCGTAGTCGTGCCGCTGAGTGTTAGCCGGTAACGTGATTTAACCGCTAGAATTTCTCCCAGCCACTTTCGTGCCGTTGTTTGCCGTCTTTGTCGAAATCTGTGCATTCATATGTGATTTTGCGCTGCTGTGGATCAAAACTCTCATAGAATAATACTGTGTCAAAAAAAGTACCTTTTTGATCTACTTGTAGCTTCGAGTCGACGTCAGGCCCTGGTAGTGATTTGTGTGGTTGCCACCCGTGAATACCCTTTTGGGGGTTATCGGCATTCATGATCGCGGCAACCTGATCTTGTAAGCTTCTGCCTATCATTTCATGCGCAATCGTACAGCCTTGTTTGGCAAGAGCACCTTCAGCGACCCTCTTATCTAAGTTAAGATCAGACATATTTTCACCTTTTGTTCTCGTGGGTGATTGCAGCTTGCATCCGTGTTGTTAGGAGGAAAGCGTGCTCATTATCTATACTGAGACAGATGGTTTTTGGACAAGGTGACCGAAATTGTTTTTCTGGCATTGTGAAGAGTCCCATTACTTTCCTTCTTCCGCCAATGTCGTAAATTCTTCGACTATATGCGCACTGCGAGAGCTCAACCGGTCGACTCAATTTACATCTAACTGGCCCAACGTTACAATCAGCGTTACTTGGTTTTACCTATTCTCTGGCATTTTCAGCCTCGTACAAAATCGCAACTTGACACATCCGCTTGATATCCCCAAAGTGCAATCAGCTCTATCTCGAGTAACGTGACTGCCCACGTAAATCAAGGGATTATTAACATGACACAGCCGCTCACCCAGCCAAAAATGCCAGTCGAAAACATTTCCTCCTTAAAAGAAAGTGGCAAAAAAGCCGAAGGAAATTCCAGATGGCATGTGCTGCTTGCTACCTGGTTGGGCGAATTATTCGATGGTATGGACGCCTCAATTTTTACCCTCGTTATGTTTCCCGCCATGTCTGAATTACTTGGCACCACTTCCCACAGCGTAGTCGGGCAGTACAGTTCTTTCATACTGGCCTTGTTTATGGTGGGTTGGGCTGTCGGTGCCATCACTTTTGGTGTACTCGCAGACAACATCGGTCGCACGAAGACAATGATCTACACGATTCTTCTCTATGCCATCTGCACCGGTCTATGCGCTATCAGTCACAACTGGTGGGAGCTTGCATTTTATCGTTTCTTAGTTGGCTGCGGCATCGGCGGAGAACTGAGCATCGGTGCTGTAATGGTGGCTGAAAACTTTAGAGGAAATGCGCGCTTACATGCAGCTGGTGTTCTCAGCAGCTCATTTGCATTTGGTTACTTGATTGCAGCTTTGCTCAATTTTGTACTTGGCGCAATTAGTTGGCGATTATTATTTTTGATTGGTTTAGCGCCTGCTGTGATTACTTTGTATATTCGCTCACGCCTTAAAGAACCAGAGCATTTTACGCTTGTGCGGGAGTTGAGAATAAAATTGCGCAGTATGCATAAATCAGATCTCAATGCCGCCCAACACAAGCTAATCAATTTCCAAATTTTCGAGCTGTTTTCTGCTGAACATCGATACAAAGTGCTTGCGGTAATGGCTCTGGCTAGTGCCAGCATAGTCGGTTATTGGGCCGTCTTATCTTGGATTCCGGCATGGATCAATCAATTAACTGGAACTGCTGCGGTTTCCGAACGCACTCAGGCTGCACTAGCGATGAACATTGGAGGAATTATCGCGGCACTATCCGGCGGCTGGGTTTTGAGCAAGCTGAAAATACGAACTGCCTTTTTGCTCGTCTTCGCTGGCGCACTCGCCAGCAGCCTAGGCATGTTCTTGATTGTAAGAGCATTCGGTCCAGCACTTCTCACCTGGGTATTTTTTGCAGGTGCGTTCGCCACCGCTCCATTTGTCTTCTTATTTGTCTATGTACCGGCGCTTTTTTCTGCCAACATTCGCAGCACCGCATTTGGTGTTAGTGTGCAAGTTGGCCGAATCGTGGCTGCATGCGCATGCTTAGCCGGAGGACAAATCATAGCCACCTGCCACGGTTCTTATGCCCTCGCCGGCGCTTCGGTAGCACTAGTCTACCTGGTCGGTATAGCAGCTGCATTATGTATGACTGAAGGAAACGACGAAGTTGAGCTTGGTATCAGTCCGACGGCACTCACAGCTAGCTAAACAAAATTAGCTAGTCATAAGGGAAGAAGCATGGCATCGTTTCTAAATCGTTATTTCAAACTAGAGGAACTCCAGACCAATGTGCGAACTGAAATTATCGCTGGACTCTCTACCTACCTAAGCCTTGCTTATATTCTTGTACTCAATCCAGCTATCCTCGGGCATGCCGGCATGGATACAAGTGCCATTTTGTTTGCCACGGCTATTGCTTCTGGTGCTGCGACGTTGGCGATGGGGCTGTGGGCAAAAC
>Ga0182030_10024161_pt1 | contig 11188 bp, 8 predicted proteins | sample 812S3MmetaG_FD_121299 | JGI IMG/M metagenome (GOLD analysis project Ga0182030, IMG submission 121299) | Permafrost microbial communities from Stordalen Mire, Sweden - 812S3M metaG (Illumina Assembly) | ecosystem: Environmental > Terrestrial > Soil > Wetlands > Permafrost | place: Sweden...
CGCTTCCTGACGCGCATCTGGGACGCGATTCCGGCTCTGCGAGCGACGGACACACTTCATACTTCACTTGTATGTGCCTGAAAGCGACTTTTTCAGGAACGACTAGGTATCCTTGGCAAGTTGCGCGGATGCAGATGAGGAGCTTGTTGAGGCTGTGCTCTGCTGAAGGGCCTGCAATGGTTGCTGGAGCTTTTGCAGTGGAACGACCTTACTCGACGAAGAGAGAGGCTGCAACAGGCTCGGAGTCAATAATGCCGAAAGGGTCATCATCCACCTCGCATAGAATCTGCGGTAGAGGCCGCCGGTTCTCGGTTACTTCCGTTATCGGCAGACTGACCGAAAACGCGAGGGCTCGTGCTAGGATCTCGAGACGTCATGGAATTGGTGCGGTCTGGTCTCATAGTCCGGCGAGTAACCCGGGGCTCTGATTCCCTCCCAACCTAAAGGCCGTAGAAGGTCTATTCGAAGGAGATCACAACAGTCAGGGGCCTTTTTGAGTACATTCCCGGCCAATTTTACTTTCGCGGGGGTTGTGCAATAACAGCCATCTTCTTCCTGTATCGCACTTCTCGCGGCAACGCAAACAGAAACAACTTGGTTTGGCCATCGAAACTGACTGTGAGCTATTTCTGGAAGAGCGGCTGACTCTTCTGGATCGCGATCTGGAAACGGTGGAACGGTTAGCCGCAGCCAATGAGTTGCCCGACGCGGCCATTACCAGTAGCAGCGGCCTCAATATCACACCGCTCGATAATGCGGTGCCCGATGAGGCTGAAGCACTCATACAGCAGACATACAGTCTGTTGCCCCATCTGAAGATCACCGAGTTACTACAGGAGGTGGATGGCTGGACGGGCTTTACCCGCCACTTCAAACACCTTAAGAATGGCGAGGCGGCCAAAGACCAAAACCTTTTACTGACGACGATTTTGGCCGACGCGATTAATCTGGGCTTAAGCAAGATGGCGGAGTCCTGCCCCGGCTCCACCTACGCAAAGCTGGCCTGGTTGCAAGCTTGGCATATCCGCGATGAAACCTATTCAGCCGCACTGGCAGAGCTAACAAACGCGCAGTTCCGTCAGCCTCTTGCCACTTATTGGGGCGACGGCACCACTTCTTCATCAGATGGTCAGAACTTCAAGGCGGGCGGAAGAGGCCAGTTCGCCGGTCAGGTAAACCTAAAATACGGCCAAGAACCTGGAGTACAGTTCTATACCCACATCTCTGACCAGTACGCGCCGTTCCACATCAAGGTCATCAACGCCACGGTACGCGATGCCACACATGTGCTGGACGGCCTGCTGTATCACGAGTCTGACTTGCGCATCAAGGAGCACTACACCGACACGGCTGGGTTCACCGATCACGTCTTTGCCTTGATGCCCCCGCTGGGCTTCCGCTTCGCTCCACGCATCCGCGATTTGGCCGACAAGCGCCTCTATATCAGAGGCAAAGCAAAGCAGTATCCGACGCTCGGCGCGCTGATCGGCGGCAACGTCAACGTGAAGCAGATTCGCGCCCAATGGAATGAATTCCTGCGTTTGGTAGCGTCGATCAAGCAGGGCACAGTGACGGCCTCGCTGATGCTGCGCAAGCTCGGAAGTTATCCGCGTCAGAACGGCCTGGCATTCGCACTACGCGAGTTGGGACGTATTGAGCGGACGCTGTTCGCACTTGACTGGATGCAGCACGTTGAACTGCGCCGAAGGGTACAGATCGGCTTGAATAAGGGTGATGCCAGGAATGCACTGGCCCGCGCCGTTTTCTTGAACCGGCTCGGCGAGCTGCGCGACCGAAGCTTTGAAAACCAGCGTTATCGTGCGAGCGGGTTGAACCTCGTGGTAGCAGCCATCGTGCTGTGGAACACGGTCTACTTGGAACGGGCACTACGGGGTTTGCGGGATTCGGGCAAAGACGTGGACGAAAAACTGCTGCCACATATGGCGCCGTTGGACTGGGAGCACATTAATCTGACCGGGGACTATATTTGGCCGCCAAACAAACAAGTCGGAAAGGGAAAGTTTCGACCCCTACGAACGCTCGGCGAACCTTAGCGTACGATTTTTTCCGTTTCGTGAGCTGGCTCCTTCTCAGGCGCCGGAGTTGCTGAAGGGGCAAGTCGGCATATTCAGCACTGTGGTCGAGTCGTTCACCGCCAAGGATGGATTAAGCGACGACATTGTCCGCTCTATTCTCCAGGACCGCGAAGGAAACATTTGGCTCGGAACTAACAACGGTCTGGATCGCTTCCACAAAACGAACCTTGTACCGGTCATTCTCCCCTTCAAAACCTATAATGCTGTTTTGGCTCCAGGAAATGAGGGAGACGTCTGGGTAGCAACACCGGAATCGAACGCCCCTACGGAACCATAGTCCGGGTTCACGGAGGGCGCGCTGAGCAGTTGGGATTGGCATACTTTGACGGGAACCGCTTCCGACGGATCGCCCCTGTAGATGCGGAAACATTCGATTCCGCTGTGGCAGTCGAGGAAACTTCCAACGGCAATTTGTGGTTAGCGGAGGATTTGCGCGTAATCGAAATCGCAGCTACGGAGACCCACCTGTTTCATGATCTGATTCGCCGTTGTGAGCGAAGCGTGGCTATGGTTTCGCGACAGGATTGGATAATGGGAGAACCATCCGAAAGATCGTTCCCGCAGACGGGATACTATCAACCTCCAGCTTGCTATTGTGCGCTGTTGCGATCCAATCAGCGATTGCCAAACCCAATCCGGTGCCTTCGACTCCAGAGTCTCGCGCATTCGAAGCTCGGTAGAATCGGTCGAAGATGTAGGGCAGATCCTCTTTTGCGATGCCGATGCCCGAGTCCTTCACTTCGAATATGGCTCGGGTTCCATTTGAAGTAAGTGAGACTCGCACTTCACCATTCGCAGGCGTGTACTTGACAGCGTTATCGATAAGAATCACCAGCAGCCGTTTGAGGGATTGCCTGTCAGCCGAAACAATGAAACTGCCTGGTTCGATCTGAGCCGTGAATGTAAGATCCCGACTGGCTGCAAGTGCTCGACTCCCAGCAATGACCTCGTCCACGATCTGACGAGCATCTATCGGTGCGAGTTCCAGCGATGCGGGATTCACGTCCGCTCTCGCGAGTGTCAAGAGATCTTCAATCAACTCGCTGGTGTACTCCGATTCGGAGCGGATCTGGCCGACCAACTCCTCGTATTCCTCGACGCTGCGAGGCCGATTCAGAATCACTTCAGCCGTTGTCCGGATTACACTGATAGGCGTTCTGAGTTCATGGGAGGCGTCCGATGTAAACCGTGTGACTCTAGCAAACGCGTTATCTAACCGTGCAAGCATCCCATTCAGCATCACTGAGAGATGGCGAAGTTCGTCGTTCGCGCCCGAAACGCTGAGACGCATGGAAAGATTTCGCTCAGAAATTCCTTGCGCTGCACTCGCAATGTCGTATACGGGCTTCATCGCACGTCCACTCAACCAGTACCCTCCCGCTCCCGCCACAATTAGCACGATAGGGAGCGTCCATAATGCCGCGAACCGAATGCCACGAAGGATGTCATACATGGGTTGAATAATTGCAGCGACTTGAACGAAATATTTCTGACCGGACACCTCGACCGTGGACGAGAGCACCCTGAGGTTGCCACGCCGTCGCGAAAGCGTTTCATAGTAGGGCTGTCGTTCGAGATCTGGAGACGAAGGAGTTATATGAAGTCTTTCCATCAGGGGCGCTTGGTATATCCACTTGCCGGAACTGTCGGCTACCTCAAAGAGTTCCTCGCTTGGCTGGACCTCTGAACTTCTGCGGAAATGCTCCGGCATGTCGGATTCATCCACTTGGCGGTGACGCGATAGAAACGCCTTCATCTCTTGAACCCGCTCTCCGAGAGAGTAATCAATCTGCCGCTGCATCGTATCGCGTATGCCCACATACATACCAACTGAAGAAACAAAGAGCACCACGCACACGACCGCTAAATACCAAGCGGTGAGGCGAACGCGGATAGGAAGTTGTTTCATTGAGCGTTCCCGCTCGATAGCTTGTATCCAAGACCGCGAACCGTCTGAATCAGCTTGTGATCGCGATCTTTATCGACCTTTGCCCTTAAGTTCCGAATGAATGCCTCCAGGGTATTCTCCTCAATATCGGCAGTGGCTCCCCAGACTCGGTCGATGATCGATGCGCGAGTCAACACTTGACCTGCCCGACGCATAAGGTATTCAAGTAAGAGAAATTCCGTACGAGTAAGTGTTAACAATGAACCGTCGCGCGTCACCTCGCCTGTCGAAGGATCGAGAACCAAGTCTGCTACTTCAAGACGTACATCTTGCGTCGCGGGTCCTCGCCGCACCACTGCACGTAAACGAGCCATAAACTCGGCAAGAGCGAAGGGCTTCGTCAAATAATCATCAACTCCGAGATCGAGGGTGGCAACCATGTCCGCGATGGTGTCGCGCGCTGTGAGTACAAGGACGGGGACGCGATTTCTCGCTCCACGCAGTCGACGCACGATCTCTGTTCCGTGAATCCCCGGCAACATCAGATCAAGCACGATCGCGTCGAACTCGCCACTCTCCGCACGAGTGAGGCCGGTCGTGCCATCGAATGCAACCACCGCCGAATGGTTCTTTTCCTCTAATGCCTTCTTGAGCATTCGAGCCAGATTCTTTTTATCTTCGACGATCAGGATATGCATATCGCGCCTTTCACTATACCAAGGGTACTGCATGCTCAGTAGTCGGAGCCGATGGGGTTCCTGCGTCTTCAGGAGATCTGCAGCTTGGACTCTTAGTCTCAGACTCAACAGTTGCTCACTTTTCGTTTTTGGACTGATTGAGGGAGGTTATGGCTTGAGAGTGTTAGGTTTTCGTTTAAGTGTCCATTCGGCTTTAGTAGGAATTGTGTATAGCATCGCGGCTGCTGGGCAGACTCGAACGCAAGTCGGTGGAACGGTCTCAGACCCGTCAGGCGCGGTCGTTCCACATGCACACGTAACTATCATCTCGACGCAGGGCCAGATGATCGCTCAAGGCGCTACAGATGATCGTGGCGCATTCCGATTCTCCGATCTCGGAATAGGCAGCTATATCCTCGATGTCGTTGAACCGGGTTTCCGAGAGACCAAACAGGCGATAAAGATGGACGGACATTCGCAATTGCTACTTCGCATTACTCTCTCAGTAGAAGCACGTGACGAAACAGTGACAGTTGAAGAAGAGGATTCATCTATCCATGTCAGTGGGGAGATTGCGCAGAACGAAAATGCGACATCTGTAGATCGGGATGCATTGAATCGGCTGCCCGTCTTCGATGAAGACTACATCACGACCCTTTCGAGGTTCTTGAACCCTGATGCGACCGGCACGAACGGCATTACGTTGGTCGTGAATGGTATCGAAGCAAATGGTCCGGGAGTTACTGCCTCTGCCATCAAGAGCGTCACAATCAACCGGAATCCCTATACCGCGCTGTACGCCCGGCCCGGTCGAGCGCGAATAGAGATTACGACCGAGGGGGGCACTCCGCAGTTCCATGGCTCAGCAACGTTTCTCTATCGTGACTCGCTCTTCGACGCACAGAATCCCTTCGCAGCCGTGAAAGCCGGAGAGCAACGCACATATTATGAAGGGTCGCTCACGGGGCCACTCTCTCACAGCAAGAAAACGAGCTTTCTGCTTTCTCTCGATCGGGACAACGACAATCAAGAAGCTTTTGTAAATGCCGAACTTCCTGCAGGGCGATTAGACGAAAATGTTCCCAATCCAACGCATCATTACTTTCTATCGGGCCGCGCTTTCCACGATTACGGTCAGGCGAACGAGTTCTGGATGGGCTATTCGTACGAACATGAAACGGTGTCCAATGCAGGTGTAGGGGGAACAATTCTCCCCGAAGCCGGTACCGACACGATGTTCTTCGAACATGAGGTGAATGTCCAGGACACTTACATGATCTCGCCGAGACTGCTCAACCAGTTGCACTTCCTTGTCGGCCATTTTGACAACCAGACGCATAGCCTGAGCTCAGCCCCGCAGATTGCGGTTTCCGGAGACTTCACCGGAGGCGGGGCACAGGCGGACGCACGAAAGACCGAATATCACTTTGACGGCACGGATCTCGTCACCTACACCACTGTTAAGCATGAAATGAAATTCGGCATCGACATCCCGGATATCAGCCGGCGTGCGTACGACAACTTCACTGATTGGACGGGCGTCTACTCATTCGCCGATCTGAACTCTTATGCGGTGAATACACCTTTCAGCTATGTTGTCCAAAGCGGTCAAGGCCGCGTCCCATTTGTTGAGAAGACAGTGGCGGGCATATTTGAAGACACAATCCGAGTATCGTCGAGGCTCGAGCTGTCCGCCGGAGTACGTTACTACTGGCAGAACTACTTCCGGGATATCGCGCACAATGTTGCACCTCGCCTCAGCTTTGCATACGCGCCTACGAAAAAAGGAACTACGGTGATTCGTGGTGGAGCGGGAATGTTCTTCGATCGCACGGGTCCTTCTCCTATCTCGGATTTGCTTCACTTCAATGGTGTGCTTTTGAAGCGCTTCATTGTGGAGGACCCAAGCCTTCCTGTAACAGCATCCGAGGTTGCGGCAGTTCCAACCAGCGTGGTCATACTCGATCCGCGCGTCCGGATTCCATATACGATTCAATACAGCGTTGGTATCGAGCGTCAGGTCACGGCGAACAGTACTGCTGCGATCAATTATGTCGGAATGCGGGGCATTAATCTATTTCGATCGATTGACGCAAATGCTCCGTTGCCGCTGAACTTTGCTGCGAGGCCGAACCCATCCGTCGGCCAAGAAAGAGAGATGCAGTCGGAGGGATATCTCAAGGGTAACGCGTTTGAGTTTACATTCCGCGGCAAGCCCTTCTCCTTCTTTAGCGGGCAGGCGCAGTACACACTAGGAAAGACCTACAACAATACAAGCGGCATAACGTATTTTCCAGCCAACAGCTTTGCTCCAAACCAGGACTGGTCGCGCTCTGACAACGACCGGCGCCACAAGTTCGACTTACTGGGGACCTTCTCTGCACGCGACTGGTTTGAGTTGGGAACCGCTGTTTCAATGTATTCGGGGTTTCCGGTTAACGTGACCACAGGCAACGACGAGAACAATGACGGGTTATCGTTGGATCGTCCTGCGGGCGTGTCCAGGAACTCGCTGCATGGCCCGGGTTATCTGGATCTCGATCTAAATCTGACTCACGACTTTCCTTTCAGCCATGACAAAGGCAAGGGGCCTGTCGCTACACTGTCGCTGAACGCTTTCAATGTTCTAAACCATCCCAACGACGGACCGTATGTGGGCGTTGTGACTTCAGCCTTCTTCGATCACGCTGCCTCCGCATTGCCGCAACGACGTTTACAACTCAACCTCGCCTTCAAATTTTAGAACTGTTCAGCTAAGTCTATAAACCTATTTGCGCAGTTCTACGGCGAAGACTTTCCCGTTAACCGTCTTATCAGATGACTCGGCATATTGGACACGAGCTTTGAATCCTTCGAACTCCGTGCATGGATTGACCGAGCCCTTGGGTGTGAACCCCAAGACGGTGAGATCGATCTTCGAGAAATCATTGTTATAAAGGCTGTACATTTTGCCTGCGACCTCAACTCGCATTTCGAGAACCGCTGGATACGCACAGGTCACGCCCCGAATGACACCCACTATCGAATGTTTCGGACCATTTGCATCGGCTGGATGCTTCGGAGCCTCGATCACTGGAACCACCTGAGCCACGGTTTGAGCGCTCGCCCGGGCCTGCATCGCTGCGTACTCTCTCTGTTGCTGTTCAAATTGGGCCCGGCGCTGTTGGATTTGATGTATCTGGTCGATCTGGCTTTGTGCTCGTGATACCTGTTCGGGATTACGGGCCAACTTAACTGCAGCTCCGGCTACAGCGATGGCGCTCTTATAGTCGCCCATTTCCGCAAGCACGTTAGCAGCATTCAAGCGAAAGTAATAGTTGCCCGGGTCAAGCTTGACCGCCGTTTTGATCAGCGACAATGCCTCATCCATGTTTTTGTGGCGAATACCAAGGTAAGTGGCAAGACGCTCATATGCGGGAGCGAAGTTAGGGTTGCTCTGAATGGCGGCTCGAAGGTTGGACTCGATCGAGTTATCGTCATTGTGCCCTAACTCCATGGAGATTGAAGCGTAGTAGTAGTTCGCGAGGTAACTCTTGGGGTCGAGCTTGGCTGCCTCTCCGTACCAATTGCGAGCCGCGTCAAGGTTGCCTGCGTGGTGCTCAATCTCTCCCATGGTCTGGCGAGCGGATACATTGTTCGGATCGATTTTGAGAATGGACGCGATTAAGTCACGCGCCTCTTTTTCACGCTGCACGTTGGCCAGGACCGCGGCACGCACCGCGTCAGCATTAATCGGCGTCATAGGGAGAGCAATATAAGAAGACTCGTCGATGGGCGCGGCAGCGCTGTTCAGCAAGAACTGCTTGTACTGTCCCAACTGGATGTAGTGCTCAAGGGCTGACTGGAGTTGCTTCAGGTCGCCGAAGGCCTTTTCCCCAGCGGCTAACGGATCTTCGTGGTGACTCACGAGCTGGAGATAGTCTTGAAGCTTGTGAGTTCCCTTCTCGCGGTCAGTTACTTGAAGATAGTGCGTGAGTGCCCACGATTCGGCGTAAAAAACAGATCCCTTTTCTTCCTCATGGTAGTAAGGCGAACTTGCATCAACCTTGAACAACGTTGCTAGGGGAATCAATCGCTGCTGGCGCAAATATAGAATGTTATTGGTATCAGGCTGACCGACGAGCACGTCCTTATCTCGAATTTGAGTATTCTGAAAGAACTCCGCTATACCCTCGTTCAGCCACAGCGGCATCCACTCCCCTGCGCTGCTGAATTGCAGATGAGTATATTCGTGATAGATTGTGGCGAATGGGTGTTGTTCTTGTTCGGCATCGAGGCGGAGAAGAACATAGTTGTGGTCTTGTGTGCGCAAAAAGTAGCCCGCCAAGTTCAGCTGCCCCTTTGCCAAATATGGGGCTGGCTCGAACGTCTGAAAAGTCTTGCCGTTCTTCGCCCCCAGAACGACGATCGGTTCGGCCGAATCCACATTTACTTTGGGAAAGAGCGTCTGGAAGACCCAACGCATGCGCTCAAGCTGATCGAGAATGTGGCGAGCTTGTTTCTCGTTTGCGTCGGACACGATAGTGAAATGCGGGCTACGAACTTCGACCCATTGAGGAGCACTGGCACAGGCCGTGCCAGCCACCATAGCGATAAGAATCAATACCGCAGCAGATCTGTTCATGGGGTGTGATTTAGTCTATCAAGAAGTTCAAGCCTGTAATTGGATTTTTCAGTATGCAGGTTAGATTCGCTCCATACGCGCCGCGAAGCGAACCACTACAACCACATTTGCCGGGAGCACTGCGCTTCCCTTTTGACAACTCTCTAGATATAGGAAGGCCTTCCGTCTTAAAGGAAGGCCTTCGCCGGCATGAACCATGCCTATCGGGTTCAGTCCGTGTGGCCCGTGCCCGGCGTAGCCGAATAGAGCGCCGTGAGGCTCGCTTGGCCCAGGATCTGCCCGCGCTCGCCAGCTGAGATCAAAGCGTGATAGAGCGTTTCCCCGTTGGCCGGGAAGTTCGTCGACCCCGGCAGATTGAGAGTGGTGCTCAGCGCGTAGACCGTGAAAACATAGTTGTGAATGTCAGGGGTCGCGCCCGCCGGTGGACAAGGTCCATCATATTGCTGGCCAAGATCAAAATCGTTCTCGACCTCGGTGCCATAAAGGCTGCCGGCTACTCCCGCATTCTGCGGCAATTCACTCACGTTCGCATGAATGTTGTAAATGCCCCAATGCGTAAAGCTGGCAGTGGTGTCATAGAGCACAACCACAAACGAGCGAGTCCCCTCGGGTGCATCAGTCCAGTAAAGTTGGGGAGACTGGTCGCCTCCGGCAGCCCCGCTGGCTGTGCAGGAATTCGTACCGTTGACCTGGTTGTTCAAAATCATCGAAAGTGGTGGCGTGCCGTCGTTCTCAAATTCAGGGCTGTGCAATTGGAAACCATACTGTGCGTTGGCACTTGCAGCCAGCGTGGCGCTGGCGGCGAAGAGTAGCAACATTCGCAATCCGGCAGAGTTCATCATGTGCTTCTTCTCCGTGAATGAGGTAAGTGACGTAGTTGACGTGCGTGGTAGGGACTGGTTCGGTGCCTCGCCACAATTCGACGCCATTAGGACAGCCGAAGCAATCCACAAAGATCGTACCTTATTGCCGACCATCATCGCCTGCTTCGATTTGATTTTCGATTACAGTCACGTTTTGCGCTTATCGAATCAGATCATCTCTCTGTAAGCCAGTGAATACCAAGCCTAACTCATCAAAGACTGGTATATGAACGCGCACATTTGATTGCAAGACCCGTGTTCACATATGAGAATCGCGGCCGTAAGTCATGTCTATAAGTTGCCTATTGAGAAACGTTATTCATAATTCATTCACTATTTATCAAGTTCTGAACGCAGGAGTGAAAGCTTAGCCCGCGTTCGAAGAATTTGACGCTCACAGTTACCGAATTACCATCGAACGCCGGTTGCGACCGGGGAAAGGAGCATTCCTGTGCCAAATACGATTCCAAGAATATCTGATGTTCGAATCACACCAGATAACGAAACAGTTCTAAAGCAGCTAGGACTCCTGCGAGATCTTGCCGGAACGTGGAAAGGCAGGGGTTTCAACCTCATCGCCAGGCCCGATTTTCACGATAAGACGGACCTTTACCTGCAACTCAACCAGACCAGGGAGACTCTGAAGTTCGATCCGATTGGATCAGCTATTCCTAATCGTGGTTTCGGACAAGATGACATCCAGTTATTCGGTTTGACCTATCTTCAGCAGATCTCAGACGCCGGCCATGATGGCGCCCTGCATATCGAGCCGGGACTTTGGGTCACGCAGCCTGCCACCACATTTCCGCCCGAAGATACTCCTGCTCCAGGCCAGCTTGTAGCTCGGATGGGCTCAATCCCGCACGGCAATGCACTGCTCGCCACTGGCGTTGCCACGCCTTTCAAAGGCAATCCGGTGCTGACAGTGCCGGGCTCCCAGTACAACTTCTCACTGTTTCCTTCATTTAACAGTACGCCCCTCGCGGTCCCGCCGAGCAATCTAACACCGGCGTTCAACGCTGCGGGCTCATCGGAAAAAC
>Ga0182030_10024162_pt1 | contig 11187 bp, 9 predicted proteins | sample 812S3MmetaG_FD_121299 | JGI IMG/M metagenome (GOLD analysis project Ga0182030, IMG submission 121299) | Permafrost microbial communities from Stordalen Mire, Sweden - 812S3M metaG (Illumina Assembly) | ecosystem: Environmental > Terrestrial > Soil > Wetlands > Permafrost | place: Sweden...
CAGGTCTCGCTAATCAATCCGCGCCCACCAGTGATAAGTTGCTTGAGGCTGTACTCATGACCATAAACGGAATCGCAGTCGGGCTGCAAAATACTGGCTAAATACTGGGAGATACGGCCTTACATTAATGATCGGGTTTGACTGCTGGCGCCTGTGATGGTGCTAGTATCGGCGTAGTCTTTATTGCTTTGGCAAAATTGGCAAAGTTGTTCATGCCAATATTCATGGCGCCAACAGTTCCTTTCGGAGTGACGTAAACGAACGTAGGTATTGGCCCTATGCTGCAGGCAGATATGAGAGAAGCGAATTTAGGGTCATCGATATCAACCTTGCATATTTGGATGTTATGCAGGGTGGACACATTCTGATCAGACAGCTTGTCGATGTCTTTGCATTGCTCTGCCCAAGGCGCATAAAAAGCTAAGATTGCAGGTTTACCACTAACACCCAGTGTGGATAAAATGGCTGGGTCTAAGATGATCTTTGACTGGGTCGTCTGGTCATTTTGGGACGACAGATCGGTATTTCCCTGCCCCAATTTCAACAGAAAAGCGTTAGCCTGTTTAGATGACTCGCTACCGCGTCCGAGTGCAACTGCTTTTGCATAATCAAGCTTGGCTTGGTCTGGTAGGTTTAGTTTGGAGTCCACAAGCCCGCGAAGAAAATATGCTTTAGCATCAGTTGGATCAAGTGCGATCGCATCATCAAGATCTTTTTTCGCACCAGCATAGTTGTTATTGATAATCTTCGACATCGCCCTGGTGTGGTCGATAGAACTCAGATTCTCGTTCCACTTATAGTTGGATGGCAAATGGGTCTGGAGCCAGGTCAAAACGACCCGAGAGACTCTTTCATCAAACTTTTGAGCGTGGTCTTGCTGCTCTTCAAAGATCAAGTGTTCACTCGGCACCACAAACATCATTTTGTCTATAACGGAGAGTTCGGTGAAGATTTCCCAGGTGCCTTCAGGCTTGACGAGTTTGTCCTCACTGCCTTGCAACATTAATACAGGAGTCTTTTCGATCAATTTTGCAGCATCATGGTTCTCGTTCATAAACTTTTGGAAATCCATCAATTGCTTTGCCGAAAAGTTCATGCGATCCATTGGGTTATCTTCCCAGTCCTTCCTCAGTTTCCCGTTCTCTGTAGCTTGATGAACTATGGCTTTTCCCATGTCGTGCTGCTTGTTTGGACCGGTGAGAAATTCGAGAGCGACTTTCAAATCAGTTTTCTTTTGCTTAAATCGCTCACCAGCCGGAACAGATGAAATCATTCCGTCGATCAGATCTGGGAAAAGTGCGGCAGCTTTTAAAGCAATTGCACCACCCATGGATTCACCAAGTATGTAAACAGGTAAACCAGGATTTGCCGCCCTTATCGATTTGATCGTTGTATTTATGTCGTTAAGGCAGGCTGGAAAATCTATATCTTTTTCGCCGGAGAGTTTCATCCATGAGCCGAAACCTCGAACGTCAATCGCGTAAGTTGCCACCCCTCGTCTAGCCATCCACTTGCCAAAATTGGTATAAGAACCGCTGTAAAGCCCCAGCCCATGAATGCATAAGAGGCAAATGCGAGGCTTGGCCATCTGGTCTACCCAGGAGATGCATGGCGCGCTGTGAGGGTCCGCCACGCTGTTGCTTATGGGTGCTTTTTCTTTGCCACCAAGCAACTTTTCCTCTTCCTTATTTTTCTTCTTTTCCTCTTTGAGTTCTTTTTTCTGTTCTTTCTCTTCTTCTTTCGTTTCTTCCGTCGTTGCCTTACTTTTTACGTCTGTCCGAGCCGTTTCAGCTGTCGACTGAGTCGAATTAGATGTCTCCGACAGCGGGGCATCTAAAGCTATCGCAGAACAGGGAAACCCACCAACCAGGTAAGACCCCAACATAGCTTTCACGAGGAAAGCTGTTTTATTGACTTGAACCACTTTCTGCCGACTCCTTACGAGTTTTCATGAACTGCAAAAACATGCTTCGAACATCCTTGCCCTGGTAAGCATCTTGAGGCTGGAAGGTCGCAACACGAGTCTCGTAGGAGAAGGATTTACCAAGCAAAAGCGGGTTTCCATTGGCATCGAACACTTTCGCAGAAGACTCTCGCCTTACGAGTCCATCTTGCTCAGGATAATAAGTTGTTAGCTGCTCGCCAGACTCTACGGCTCTAATTCGACCCGTCATTTTATCGACTCGGATTTGAGTGTCGAGACTGCGGCGAACAAAGACTTTGTCGTTTTCTTCAACTGGCTGACTCACGCGCACTAGTTGCACGACGAATTCACTGCCGCTGTCGACTGTGCTATTAAACGGGCAGGCATCGTATTGCCAGATAGTTCCATCATCGCTCAGTTGGGTACCCCAGCTGCCGTCTGAACGGGCTGGTCCTGTGCGGACGGTGATATCTGTTTGTTTCGTGAGGTAGCTGTATCTATAAAAATCCGTTTGAGATTCTTTGTGCCAGGTTCCTGCCAGCCACGGCGGGATCTTGAAAAATCTAGGAGGACCGTTGCCCTGACTCGGCAGATTGCTCAAGTCGAAAATTTGCCCTGGGGCCAGATTCTGCTCGATTGGTTGAAGAGACTCTGAGTGCTCGACACTGCCTAACAGCAATTTGGCCTGCATTGGCAAAGCCGACAGCAGGCATATCAGGGAAGCTACCAGGCAAATTTTTAGTTTCATCGCGGTCCAGAGAAGGGCTACTTGATCCAGAAGAAGATCTTACGCCACATCGACCGTTTTAGCTTTTCATTTTCAGCTAATGCAAGAGACAGGCTATGCTCTAATCCGGCAGCTCTGGCGGCTTGAGCCTGATAATGAGAAAGAATTTCCATTTGCTTATTTTGCAAGGAAACCAAAGCCGTCAAACTATTTAATCTGTCGTGAGCCTCTACTAGTCGCTGGCTCGTGTCTTTAACTAGCTCGCCGACTCGGTAAAGCTGTTCGAGGAGGCGGAGGATAACCTGGGTTTCTGTTTCTTCCCTTACAGGCTCTTCGGTAGCCGGTGATTCGAGAAAACTTTCCAATCCGCTCAGGTCAATCGATGCCTGGTGCAAATCGACTTCAAACTTAGGCAAGGAATTCATTCAGGACTCTTTCTAGTATTAGCTATGGTGGCATTATCAGTGGTATCAGATTTATATGCAACGCTTGACTTCTTGGCGCGAATCTGGGCACTACTTGTGGTGCTCTCTCAATACTCCAGGTAATCCTGGAGATGCCTATAGGGAAGCGTCAAAGAGACGCGATGTAAAAGTTCTACTGCTCTTTCTCTTTGCTCTTTGCGAAATAAAAGATCGTGACACCAATTAGAGTGAAAGCTAGAAAAACCAGAAGTGCAATGCACATCACCATCAATTTCACGCCATTCGGATCCATTGATTCAGAGTCGGTGACGACGCTTACGGCTTCGCCTACGGGCTTTGCGTAAGCAGCGAGTGGTGCGAGCATCAGCACCACTGGCGATAGCAGCGCAAATTTTGTATGCTCGAACGTCTCGCTATGCTTTTTGATATTCGACACTTTACTACTCCGGCAAGAATACGAGCTTGGAGAGACATCTTAGCATCCCAATTCAAACGATATCGGTTGGATATAGATTGTGTCACCTGGGCCGATTCAATGTATATGAAACGTGCGATAATCACTCATTGCACGCAGTCGTTTTCGAGCTGTTTTCGAGCTGTTCCTTGTGGCTATTCCATCCGCCCAGCCTTTGCGGCAGCTTCCGACTCTCTATCCTTCTTGACAGTTGCAGGCAAGCAAGTTTTAGGTCCGAACGCTAACACAAGAGGAAGTACAGATATGCTTTTTCAACGCAATGATCGAACCATTACTTTGTTCGGAACTGAGGTTCCTGAGCCTCGTCTGTTGCTTGACTTTTTAGGCTTCGAGACTCATACGAAACAGATTCGACTGAGGCGTGGAACCGACATTTGGCCAGGCTGGTACGACCATGCAACCTATTACATAATCGACTTGCCGCCCGAAAAACTATATGCGCCAGATCAGGAAGTCATTATTCCGGACTTCATCAAAGCGCCAGACTATGAATTCGAAATCGCCTGTCTTGTCACCAAAAAGGCTCTTTTGACAAATGAGCAAGAAGCTCTCGAGTTTTTTAAAGAGCACTGCTACCTGACTATTTTAAACGACTGGTCAGCTCGCGATATTCAGAAAAAAGATATGGAAGGCCTTGGACCGACAAACAGCAAATTCATAATCGGCAAATCAATTGGTCCGAGTATTGTTCCAGCGTCAAAATTCAAGATGGATGAGAACGGTGTGCTGGATATGAAGCTGCGACTGGTCTTTAACGGTGAAGAGAGGACCAGCACTAATTATCAAAGCATCTATCACACACATCCTGTTTCTGGAGAAAAGAAGGCCTGGAGCTTTCCTAGAATTATGACCTGGCTTGGACGGCAGAATATCGCAGTCCAGCCTGGATACATAATGGGTTCAGGAACGGTCGGCAATGGTTGCATTGCTGAATTTGCCGCGAAGGTCGATCCGAAGACTGGTGATGTTATTGATCCGGCCAAATATAAGTGGCTGCAAAACGGCGATGTAGTTCGTTTTGAAGCAGAAGGCATCGGAACTCTTGAAAATAAAGTCAAAATAGTAGTTTCCGAGACATCTAGTAAGGAACTAGCTGCTGCAAAGTAGAGCTGTTTCAGGAGCTAGTTGGCGCAATAAATCACATTTGCATTTCCGAGGCTTCCATATGGCAAGCTGCTCAGCAAGTGTGGATGCTAATTGATAAAGTTTGCCTTTGGAGGGATTCGAACCCTCAATCCCTTACGGGCATCGCATTTTAAGTGCGACTCGTATACCAGTTCCGACACAAAGGCGTGGACGGTATTTTATCAAAGTCGCCGCAAGAGCGTTGGAAATTGCATGAGGTTGATAAGCCTTGTTTACGCTCTAATTCTCTCGAGTTACGAGTGAATCAAGACGTTCTGGTGCTTCCAGGTCTATCTCCTGTTCCATGGTCATGACCCGTAGAACCCAGGCTAATGCTATTAACCACAGCACGCCGATGGTTCTTTCAAGCACTCTTTTGACGAATACTGGATCGTGAAAAAAGTTACCGCTAGCAGCAAAGAAAAATAAGGTAACTGGGTCTGGGTTTTGCAAAGACCCTGTTTTTATCCATGTTAATAAGTGGATCGCGACAAGGCTGAGCGTTGCAAAACCGATGAGCAATAGAGGTTTTATGCCCAGGGTGACAAGCTTAAATGAGAGCGACCCGTCAGCTTGCAAGCTAGCTACAATCGGTTTGCGTAAATAGAGACCAATTGCGCCGCAAAGGATAGATGACATCAATACTTGAACCGAATTCTGCGACCATGTTTCAATCAAATAGAAAATGGCAAGCGTTAGCCACAACCCAGAAAGTGACTTCTGAATCTTATCGCTGACTGTCTTGTGGACTTTGACAGCTCTATAGATTCCTATACCTATCATCACGAGCCAGAATAGTGCGGAGAGTAAGACCGGTACAGATTTTTTCGCTCTGTCAAACTCGTAGTTGGACAATAAGAGTGCTGACTCCTGATCGCGTCCGAAAGAATCGTAATAGTCAGCTCTAATCTGCTCGAACAATGGAGTTTTATGAAAAGCATGCAGCTGCTTGCGGACCACGTGCAAAATCTGATTTTCAGCGACTATTCGTGGACCAAATAACATGTTGTATACGAAACTGCCGAAGATGCTTGAGGGCACTTCGTACTGCTGTCCTATCTGCGTGGCGTAAAGGAATGTGGGATCCTTTTGGAACATATCCGTTCCCCATTCTCTCATCGCGATAAACACTGCACCGTTCTCGCGAGAGAACTCGCTGAATGTTAGAACCAGAGCCAGGTTATTTCCCCTAGAGATACGAGCAGCTAGTGGCAATTTGGCGGCATGTAGTGGCAAAACCGCATAGTCATCAGGCGGATCTGCTGATTCGACATCGAACGAGTGAGGTCTAACAAAGAAGGCCAGCACAAAACAAACCGCCAACAAGATAACGGTAGCAAGAGCGGTATATCGTAGTTTCTGTGACATCGGCTGGAATCTGCCTTGGTTAGTCAAGTATACGATCTATAGCCAGTTTCCGACGATCAGCGACTCATGATGTAGTGCGGCTTTACAATAAGCTGGCTGTCATAAAGTCACTCACTCGCGAGGGTGCCACAGTCTGCAAAGGTGTGGATGCGATTACGACTGCATAAAAATCGCCTAATTCATTGTTTTAGAAATATTCTATAGCTCTCAAGCATATGCGTGCCGATATCCAAAGCTGCATTCGGAGCAGGGGGGAACTAGGCTCGCATAGTCATCTTCAGTTGCTCGCATTTTACTTGTTCGGGGTTACGATTGCCACCATCTACGGTGCTTGTCCCTAGAGTATTCAAAAATTCTTGTGAAAGAAACCAACGATATTTGATTTGTACTAAGTTCAAATTCTAGCGTCCACTTTCCTTCTGAAAGTGATTAAGCAATAAGTAATACAAACTTTTGGAAATCCATCTCGTTCACTATTAGTAGTTAGCTCATGTTGAATGTTGCACTATTCAAAAATATCTAAGTTTCAATGGTTGAATTATCTAATTGTGTACTTATACTAGATTCGAAGAGTTGAACGTTTAAACTTTCGACAATACAACAATTCAAATTACATAATCGGAGGCAAAAGAGCTCATGTGAGTGGCTAGCCTGGTGTCGTTGCCCACGTCACTCTGCCGTAGAGTAAGCAGCGATAGCACATCTTGCAACGAAAGTTTGGAAATCATACAACTCGAACGTTGGTCAATTCGAATTGTCGACAATACGAAAGCAAGACGAGTCACCAACTGCTGAACTCGACGCAAGATGATACTCTAAAAGAGTTTCCTGCCTTGAACTGCTTCTGGGGTTACAAAAGAGTGTTCAGCTTATACGCCGTTTTCGGACTTGCGGAAAACTCATCGGATCAAGCGATCGAGCACTCTTATATTGTCCTAAAAAAAAAGCTGGAGACCGCCCCAACCGGTGGTGACACCTCCCAGGTAGAGAAACAAAGGACCAAGGTTTTGCTGGTTCTGGAGAAGGCTTATAAGATCCTCAAAAATCCAGCAGCCAAGAAGTCTTATCAAAATCAACGTGATACCGCGAGCAACGATGTGATTTCGGATACGCATCCCAGACTTGGACAACTTTGCGTGACGTCCGGAATTATTACGGTGGAGCAGCTTGCTGAGGCTGTGGACAGTCAGGTTCAATCTGGGATGGCCTTGGGTGAAGTGCTTCAGGACATGCAATTTATAACCCAGCATGAACTCGATGGATTGTTACTGGGGCAGCAGATGATTGATACTCCCAGTGGTGTTACCGACCCAATTGCTTTGCGCCTGGTCTCTCTTGGATTGATTACAGAAGACATGGCGTTGATAGCCCAAATGGAAAGCAAGAGCACCGGGTTGGCCATTAAAGAAGTTATGAGTCGACATGGTTGGGTCGAAGCCTCGATACTAAATGCGGTGCTCGGATAACTTCCGATAAATAAATCGCATGGCTTTATTTGTCTCTGGCGTAAAAACGTAGGAACAATTTTTTTGAAATGCCTCAAAATGCCGTAAAAATTGGGAGGCGAAAACAGCCAACTAGTTGGACTTTCGGGCTCTATCGCTGCGAAATGAAACATAATATACATTATCGGAAGTTCGAGATTATGCTAAGAGCGCCCAATACAATGCCGAACGCCTTATGAAATGGGCAAGTTAGCGAGCAGTAGGTTGGCATAATCTACTTGGGTTTTACCATCGTGGTCACACAAATTCTTCAGAAGATACGAGCTGAAATTGAGACCGTGAGCAATGGTGATCCTAGCTTGAAGTTTGCGCTCAGGCGGCGCATTTACAAACAACTCGAATACGATGAACAAAGCAATCCGTCAGCAAGGGAAAAACTCAAAAAGCTCATGTGGCTACGCCAAAATAGGGCTTGCGCGTTCTGTCCAGAGCCGTTGCAGTTGAAGGATTCCAGCCGTCATCTTTGGGCTATGAACTTGCTGTCATTTTGAGTTGCGTAGACAGGTAGCATGAAATCGGCTGTCTCGATCTTGCCTGCTCTCTCAGTTTCAATACATAGAGACCAAAAGTATTTTGTCTCAGAGGATAGGCGAGTCGATTGTCCGTGATCCGGGATTTTGAAGGAGAACTGAAGATCATTGCCTGCACGTAATACCTGCGGATCTAGCTTTACGCTCTGTCCGAAAAGTTGCGTTTGTTTATAGCCGCTTGTCCCGAACTCGTCGGCACTCCCTCTTTGCCAATACTGCTCGATATAGCGGAGGTGAATGAATAGCTTGTCGGTGTTCTGGTAGCGATTCGCGTTTCGCCAGGTGATTGTACATTGATCGCCGAGATCGATTGGAAACTTATTTAGAATTAGGTGCCTGTCACCCTCTTGTAGGAAGCGCCTGCAATAATGAAAAGAGAAACAAAGGGCTGATAGCCAGACCATATCAAAAAAGACAATCACCGCTTTAAGCGGGTCCGGAATGCTTGCCGGCTGTTGTATAAAAAGAGATGTCGGCGGCAAAAAAAGCAGTCCTAAGATTATCGCGGCGAAGGCTGAGTCTATTGCTCGAGAGCTTAAAACAAAAACGCACTCCGATTTCGGCCAGTTATAATCCCAACTCCAGGGACGGTCCGATCGGAGCATGCGGCCAAGAGTGCGAGACATAGCTTGTATTAGCAATTTAAGTCCACGCCAGCCACAAAACACTGCTGCGGTCAGAAGCAAGATTGAAAATAGCCAGGACCGTGAACAAAAATGCTGGACAAACAACAGCTCGGCCGCCAAAAGACAGCCGCTGACAATGAAAGGTAGACCGGAAGATGGGTTGCGATAATAGAGAAAGTTGAAGGGAAAGAGAATTGTAGGTCGTTGGCAGGTCCAGACTGCTTGCACCAGATTCTTTTGCGAGGTCAAATTGAAGCCAACAGTTGCAGCGGTGCTCTCAACCCTGCCATCCATTTTTTCCCAGCCTTCGACCGGAGCAAAGTCATATTCTCTGGTTTTCTTTAGTGAGGGTAAATTGGTCATCTTGCCACCAAATGCATTAAGCCCCTCTATGTAATGTACCCGTGCAGTCAGCGCGTTCACCTTTTGCCTATCCGGACCACAAAGTTTCAGGAATAATAATAAATGCGTTCGAGCCGTCTCGCCGCTCAAAATCTATAGTCATGGAGACCGGTGTTAAACATGATGCCCGGCTCGACGGCGTTGACATGCAGCCGCAGGTTTTTGCGCGCGAGCACCATAGCTGTGACGATGTTGCACTGCTTGGACGTGGCAAAAAGTGTAGGAAGCCTTATGGAACGAGCGATGCTGAGCTTCGTCCCGCTTTGTGCGGGAATTGACGTACAGCGGATGAGAACGCGCGGGTCCCAGATGGGTCATCGAGCTTATTCTTGGTTGTCGGACTCGTGGTATGCTTACGCGAGAAATGGTGTTGACAATGGTTTTTAAATTATCATGTCTGCACAGAAATATTGGCGATGTCTGAATCGGCCAGAGCGGCTCGGTGAGCTGATTCAGGGAGCCGGAATTATCCATGGTATCAAAAGAATTGGCCGCCTAACAATGACAGAAGACAACTTCTAAAATAACGCCCATGGTCCTCATTGTAAGGAAAAGTAGTATGGTCAACTTCATTCCAGAACGACTTTCTCTTCGAGATGTAACCTTAGCAGCAGTCGACAATGCGGCCCATCAGCTTACAAGAATGGCTTTTGAGGATTGCATGAAAGAAGTTGATTTTGGGGACTATGTAATCTTGTCTGATAGAGAAATTTTGTCTGGAGTCAGACACATCAAAATTCCGTCAGAGTTTGGGAGAAAGGAAGCAGTTCAATTGGTTTGGAATGAGTTGCCAATGCACGTCGAAACCAAATTCTTTCTTCGCATTGAATGGGACAGTTGGATCATTAATCGTGCGATGTGGTGCAATGAATTTCTGAGATACGATTATATTGGCGCTGTTTGGCCGCATTTGCATGGGCCTTACGCCGTTGGCAATGGAGGCTTTTCATTAAGAAGCGTCGATTTAATGCTCACCTTGGCTAAGTTAGAATTGCCGTTTATGGAACCTGAAGATGCCGTTTTATGTAGGGAATACAGACCCCAACTAGAAAATTACGGTTTGACTTGGGCTCCTCGGCTCATTGCCAGATGTTTTGCCTCAGAACAGACGTGGGAGGTATTTAAGAGTTTTGGTTTTCACGGCATGTTTAATTGGCCGTTTGTATTGACACGAGCAGAAATCGAACATCGTCTCTCCTTCACCTCAGAGTATGTTCGGAAATCGCCACAATATCTGGAATTGATGAAGACGTTGGCATGAATATATATTTTATGCTCTCCTGCAACTATTCTGAATAGCGTCATTTCGATTCAGTAAGTTTCTTGCGATGGCATTACTGGTGGTACCAGAGTTAGTATGTATCAGTTCCGTAGATTCTGGTAGCACCATTCAAGCTGTTCTTTAATCGCTTTCCCTACTGTCTCGAGGCTGTGATGCTGCTCGAGATAGTCTCGACCTGCACTTCCAATTCTCAAAGCCATCTCGTGGTCGCTGTATGTCTTTCGCATCAACCATGCTGCGTGTTCGACATCCGGTACACTCCATCTACACCTTGTTAATGGGTCTACGGGTCCAGAGATGTCGTAACTTACTAGGAAAGCGGTCTGGTCATTCGTAAAGTCTGTATTGCCTGAATAGCCCGTAACTATCGCCGGTTTGCCCAGCAACATAGTTTCAGCGATTGTATAGCCAAACCCCTCCGCCCGATGCAAAGAGAGATAAGCGTCACAGCATTCCTGCAGGGCTGTGGCTTTCCCTCGATCGAGGTCATCTGTGAGCAAGTAGATACGGTTGTCGTTACCGACCATATCGATTAGCTCCTGCCAGATTTCATGATCAAGCGGCTGTAGTCGAATGGTGGGATTCTTTGCCTTCAGCACGAGAGCAACATTCTTGTCACTGGCCTTGAAAGCCATCTCAAATGCCTGGATACAGGCCGTTGGATTTTTCCGCCACAAACTGGATGAGGCGTCGAACATGAAGAGAAAAAGAAACTTCCCATCTGGCAGGCCAAACTCAGCACGATTAGCGCGTTTGAACGGCGGTAGGGTGACGGCCAGCGGCACATAAATCAGTGGG
>Ga0182030_10024165_pt1 | contig 11187 bp, 15 predicted proteins | sample 812S3MmetaG_FD_121299 | JGI IMG/M metagenome (GOLD analysis project Ga0182030, IMG submission 121299) | Permafrost microbial communities from Stordalen Mire, Sweden - 812S3M metaG (Illumina Assembly) | ecosystem: Environmental > Terrestrial > Soil > Wetlands > Permafrost | place: Sweden...
AGTTCTTGCTTGGTCTGCACTAATATCATTACTTCCTTTTTGGAAAGCCATTGAACCACCACCGGTTAACCCAGATCTAGGTAATGGCGAACTAGCTGAACAAGGATTTAGGCTTGGTATTGGATCAACAATCGCGCTTGCTATCTCTTATATGGCTGGCTTTGCGAAACTAGGATGGGCCCCCAGTGCAGTTGGGAATGTAGTACGTTACGACGATAAGATATCTAAACTTCGTGCTTGGGCACGATTCTTTGGAACTATTGGCGGAGCAATCTTAGCTGCGATAGCGCTTGCCTTTATAACCAGCGTAACGGTACTTGTTTGGGTAGGAGCATTCTTTGCAGTTCTAAATGGGCTATTCAAAAAAACAAAGCTTGGTATGATTCCACTTTTTTATACTGCTACGATCTTAATACTTTACACAGCAAATGATCTGTCTTCTGGCAAAGCAAATATATTTATGAGGATATTCTATAACCTTGTAGGAATAACTATCGGCATGCTAGTGGTTATTTATCCATTCCCTCAATTAATGAAAAAAATTAATCCAAAATCAAAACTGATCTAGTATTATTTGTAATATTGTTGTATAATATTACTTGCTTTTTAATGGATCTTTTATTGTTCCAGTTAAATAAGTACCTTAGTAGGAATAGTATTTTTTGTATCAATTTGTCGCAATCCTAGTACATAGAAGGAGGTGATTAAATTGGCTCGTGACGTTACTTGTCCGAGATGTCGTGGTAAGGGAAATACGGGTGGTATCACCAGTTCGAACTGTCCTGCCTGCAAGGGTAAGGGTAGGCGTGAAGCCTGTCCGTCCTGCGGCGGCAGTGGAAACAAGGGTGGAGCCTTCGGCATGACATGCAGTCGTTGTCGTGGGACTGGCGCGCGCTAGTAAAGCGCCCAGTGGGGGTGTAGGTCTTATGACCTGGTCTATTACCTACACCCCCACCCCCTACCATTCTCATAAACCACAACTAATTAAATATCTATTCCTACTAAAAATCACTCTGTGAATGTGTTTTCATACTGATGAGTCCAAAAAGGACGAAAGTGAAAAATTTAGTTTATATTTTATCAAAATTATAGTAATTTGATTAAAGTATTAAGATTGCGGTTTGTGTGATAATTTTTAAAGTTAGTCTTAACTAATAGTTTAGAAAAAGGACTATTAACCGTCATTCCCTTAGGTACCATCCAATAAACTACGTTGTCTCCTAGATCTATTTTATCGATAACCGATCCTAAACTCTTACCTGATCCATAGAGCTTCTCAGCTAAACCTTCTTTTAAAAAAATAACGTAGAACTGAAATGAGTTATCGGTATTATCAAACGGATATTCATTAATAATTTTGTTAAGTCTTTCTTCCGTAACCATAAAAACCGGAACTGGAAATTCTAGCTTCTTAGATAATGTTTCTTCCAACTTGTTCGTTAATTCAGCAATACTAAGTTCAGCAGTTTTAAAACTTACATTTCCAGTCTGTAAGTAAGTTTTAATTTCCTTAAAACCTAATTCCGAATACGTATCAATCAAGTCGGTCTTATTAACATTATGGCCGCCGACATTAATTCCACGAAGTAATGATATATATCGAACCATATCAGTCATTATACAGTCAGTGTATGGCTAAAACTTTGTAAACAATATAGCAACCCAATACCTGGGATTAATCTTGATTACTTGGTATCGATGGAACTACCGGAATATTATCAGGTGAATCCATCATCTTACCCATATAGGGTGAATAAACCGTTACTACCATATTATAAGTAGCAGGTATACATATTGAACTACAGTTACGACGCCAATTAAACTGACTGGTATCGATTGTTAACACGCCCTGTTTAACTATAGTTTTTATATTATTTAAATCAGGATTATCGTAATAATTAAGGCTTACAAGGTTTTGATCAGATTGCACAAAATTTACATCTACACCATCTCCCCCTACAATATTGATACTAGAAAAAGTGGGGATATTTCTCACCACAGTATGTGTATTACTATTATATCGATCCCGGACGCCTGGATAGACATCTGCTGCCATAGCCCCACCAACTGACGCGCCAATCAATATCAGACCTACTAACATACCAGTTACCCATGTATGAATAGGCCATTTTCTTCTGAAAATAGCTAAACCGAAAAGCAACATAAATAATGCTACTAAACCAACTACTGCAGCAGCAATATATAAGACTAGATGTTCACGTATACCTATTGGAAAAATATTGTTCTGCACGTAGGCATGTCCATCAATAATAACGTATGACAAAGCTGCTATTAATCCAAAGACTACACTTAAACCGAACAGCATAAAACATATGCCAATTAGTTTAAGAATTAATTTAAAAATCCTATTTATTGGTCCAGCTAAAGTTTCATTTGCCCGACTAACTGCACCACGGACATCAGCACGGTCAACAGTATCTCGTAAACTATTAACGGTAACTGGCTTTCCTGCCATGAGCAGTCTGTCACTTGAAGTTTTAGCTTCTGGCATCAGGAGCCATAAAACTATATATAATAGTATTGTCCAACCCGCAGTAAAAATTGTGATAATAACGAACAGTATTCGTATTAATAAAACGTCAAGGCCAAAGTATTTAGCTAATCCGGATGATACGCCTGCAATAACAGCATTATCAGTGTCTCTGAACAATTTTCTGTTTTCATTAGAATTTTGTACATTTGCTGCTTGATCGACGTCATCTTCGCTAAAATCTTTAGGTGCACCAAGTTGAGCTTTTAAGTAGTCTATATCTGTAGGTAAAATAACTTTGTCTTTAGTAATCCCATGTTCTATTAGTAATTCCGCCATTCTTATTTCAATTTCGCGTGTGACTTCTTTTTCATTTACTTCTTTTTCAATAGCATTTAGGTAAGACCTAAGTTCGTGTTGTGCATCAACTGATATAGTGAACGCTTCTCTTCCCAAGTGTATTTTAGTTACTTCGTTCATGCTGTTTTCCTTTCTCTAGTGTCTTGATTGATGTATGTAGTCGACTATATGTTGCCCTTAGCTCTTCTAATAGCTTTTTCCCTTCATCAGTCATCCAGTAATACTTCCGTGGTGGCCCTAGTTCACTTTCTTGCCACTCGTACTTAAGGATTTGATCTTTTGCTAGCCGACTAAGTAATGGATAAAGAGTACCCTCTACAACAATTAACTCAGCCTCACGTAGTGATCTTATGATTTCGGAAGTATATACTTTGCCGTCTTTTAGTAGTAGCAATACACAGTACACAAGCATACCTTTTCGCATTTGTGTCTCTGATTGAGAGAAATTATTATCTTGTTCTTCATTACTCATTAACTACTATGCTATACAAGGTACTATAGATTGTCAAATACATTCTGTAAAGTCACTTTAATTAAACTCTTTATCTAGGATAGAGAGTATAATTTATTAAAATGACCGCTATAGATAACTATCTAAATAAAATAGAACCATTACAGCGCAAAGAATTAGAGCGCATTAGAAATATAGTTAAGGAAATATCACCTGATTCCGTTGAGGTAATCAGCTATGGTATACCAGCGTTTATGATTAATGATAAACCCTTGGTATACTTTGCGGTATTTAAAAACCATATGAGCTTGTTCCCTACTTCAAAACCTATTAACGTTCTTCAGGATAGACTCAAAGAATATAAAATATCCAAAGGAGCAATCCAATTCACACTGGAAAAGCCACTACCAAAACAACTAATACTCGATCTATTAAGTATTAGACTAAAAGATATAAAAGCTAGCTAGTTTTTCTTTATATATGCCTTTGATATTATTGAATCAATACATTAAGAATAGCTAATCTAGTAAGTATATTAGCTTATGCTTGCTATATTATATCCGTTAAATATAATGTCGTGTATGCCAGAAGACTATCCTAGGAGAAAAACACGAGGCAAAATTGCAGCAGCTGTTGCCGCAGTGGCAATGCTTACAGCATGTGGAAATGCTAGTGCTAGTCACACAACTACTTCTAAAAGTTTTAAAGGTGAGCTACCTGTCGAACAAGTTACTGGTTTAGCTGTAGGCGATAAAATATCTTTAATACATTCTTTCAATCCTGCCATTAATAAAACAACCGTACTTAGACCCAATGAAACCCAATCACCAGAAGATTTGTGCGTAATACTTGACCCTAATGAAAGTCAGATCATCATGCAACATACTAACGACACAAACAAAGAAGACGGAGTTGGCGTATTAGTCACCAACTACTCTGGTGGGGTATCCATATCGTTCGTGACATATGATACCCAAACACAATTAGTAACGGGGTTCAGTGCAGGTAAAGAAATATCAAAAGGCCTACAATTGCTATATAGCGTAGAGCCTAGTAATGGCAAAGAAGCATATTCTGTTTTTATTAATACAGTAGAAAATTCTCATCCACAAGTTGATCTATTTGTAATCCCCACTCCTAATTCACTACCTAGCGATTCCACCATTTAATAAAACTTATTGAATTTCCTTTAAGAAATAATTCATATAATATTAAGCTATGCACACAGAGATAGAGGGAAAGTGGTTAAACATAGACTTAGATGTTTTTCGTAAAAAACTAATTACAAACAAAGCTAAACTTGTTCAAGTCGAAACTTTAATGAAAAGAAAGATATTTGATTTTGACGACAAGGCACTCAGTAAAGTTGGCGGTTGGGTTAGAGTACGTGATGAAGGTAATAAAATTACCCTAAGCTATAAACAACTGAATGATAGAACTATCCATGGTACTAAAGAAGTTAATATTATAGTAAATGACTTTGACTCGACGTGCCAGTTCTTGGAAGCAATTGGAATGAAACAAAAATCATATCAAGAAACTAAACGAGAGAGCTGGAGGTTAGATGGGGCAGAAGTTGAATTAGATAGCTGGCCATGGATTCCAGGCTTTATTGAGATAGAAGGTACAAGTGTTCAGCAAGTTAAGAAAGTCGCAAGTAAATTATCACTAGAATGGGAAAAAGCTTTACATGGTAGTGTAGAGATCGCATATCAAGATATTTATGATGTTACAGAAGAAGAGATAGATCAGTGGGAAAGTATAGAATTTACAGCAATTCCTGAGTGGTTAGCAGCTAAGAAAATTAAGTAGTATTGTGTTAGCGCTTGCACGTAGTTCATAGTTAGGATTACTATTATTCATATATGGAAAACATAACTACAGAAGAGCTAGTGGACAGCCCTAGAAAAATAGCCTTAACATCCTTAGCTTTACTGGCTGGTTTAGCTATTGGAGAAGCATTTAATCGTGGTACTGGGAATAATATAGCGTGGTGAGCTTGTTCAGATTTAGTATTCATGAGAGCCACAATAGGGTTAGTCCCTCTTGCCGACAGGTTATTAGAAGGTGTGGATCCGCAAATTCAAAATAGCTAAGTTATTTAAGTTCTACTCCTTCACATAAATTAAAGACTAGAATATTTTTCTCCCCAATTAGCCATCTGCTTTAGGATTGGAACTAAATCAGTTCCCTTTTTAGTAAGTTTATATTCTATATGTGGTGGAACTTCAGCGAAACATTTTTTAGTAATAATGCCATAATCTTCTAATTCATCTAGCCTTTGCTTAGTGTTCTTGGATTAATTCCACCAACAGACTTTTCTAACTCATGGAAACGACAAGGTCCATTAGTTAAGTCTCTTAATATGAGTGCTGTCCATTTGTTACCAATAATTTCCATAGCACCAGCAATACAGCCAGATTTTGATTCGAGAGGTACTTTGATAGATGTTTTATTCATACTTTACAAAGTATAGTATTAACGCTATACTTCCATTACTATATAAAGTATATCATAAAGATTTAACAAGGGGAAAAAATGAAAGTACAAGTAATCGTAGGTAGTACAAGGCCAGGTAGAGTAAGTGACAAAGTAGCTAAATGGGTTTCGCTAGAAGCTAAAGAACAAAAAGATACTGAAGTAGAAATAGTTGATTTAATTGACTACGAGCTTCCTTATTTGGATGAGCCGATATCACCACAATATAATCCAGACCGAAAGCCAAATCCTAGTGCTACTAAATTATTAGCCAAACTTACAGAAGCAGATGCTTTCGTACTAGTAACTCCTGAATACAATCGCTCATATTCAGCAGTTCTAAAAAATGCTCTAGATTACATAGACTTTCAACTAAAAAGTAAGCCAGTCGCGTTAGTTGCACATGGAAGTACCGGAGGAGCTCAGGCGGTAAGTCATTTGCGAGGAGTAATCCCAGGACTTCAGTCAATAACAATACCTAGTGCAGTCTATCTAATAGGTCGCGCAGGTGAATTAATAGATGATAACGGCAATCTCGAGGCAGAACTTAAAGACAATCCTTATGGACCTCAGTCTGCACTTAAAAAACTTTTCGATGAACTAAAGTGGTATTCAGATGCCCTTAAAGCTGCACGATCTATAGAGTAGATTAACTATCACACCAATCTAAGGTTGCACTAGCTAACTTGAAGTTGTATTCTGAAGAATATTTAAAAGTTAGCTTATGCCGCACTGCGATAAATGTCCGCAAGCCAGTTGTAATGTTCAAAGGAATAGTCAAAAACCTAATTCTTATGCAGTCTTAGAAGATGATGGCTCTATTAGCTATACTTATCGGAATGCACAAAGACAAGAATTACGAGTAAAAATGCCGTGGTGTGCAGTGGTGGCTAAATATCCTGAACTTGCAGAACGTATCGAAGGATGTGATGGTCCACTAGTACTGGATGAACCAGTAAATAATCTTCTCGGTAGGATTGGGCTAATCAAATCTGTAGTAGCTATATGTATGCCACTCGACTTTGATCCAACTGACCTTGATGGAGTAGAAAAATATTTTATGGAATAGTTAATCATTAAATTAGTACCTTTCAGTAACTAGTTGTTATGATTATCAAATGAACCCTTGGCTAGATAATATTATTGATAAAGTCTTTAGAGACAAAAACCATAAATTAGTTATTGTTCAGTCACCAAATTTACCAATTATTAGTTTTTTACTTTTTTCGTTATTAAGTTTATTTTTTAGAAATGGTAATCCCGCTTACTTTGTCCGCGCATTATCTTTTGGCTCTCTATTCACATGGTGTTGGCTAGAGATTTTTCAAGGAGTTAACCTCTTCAGAAGAATGCTAGGTTTATTCGTATTAATTAGTAGTACTCTTTCAATAGTTGCCTACATAAGATTTGTCATTAAATAATTTTGCTTGCCAAAACCATAAATTAACAATAAGCTTTAGGTAATAATTAATAGAAGGTATAAAAATGAAAAACCGAAGTCCTATAAAAGTGTTTATATTTAGTTTTATTACATTAGGAATTTACTTATGGTATTGGTTAGTAAAAACTAAGACTGAAATGAATGGAAAGGGAGAAACTATCCCAACAGCATGGATATGGTTAATACCTTATGTAGGTTATATATGGTGGTTATGGAAATATTCAACAGCTGTAGGTAACGTATCTAATGAAAAAATGAGTAAAATACTAGCGTTTGTTTTGTTATTCTTGATCGGGAGTATTGGTGCTGCAATAATTCAAGACACCTATAATGATCTCTCTCCATCAGTAGCTACAGCAACACCACCTTCAACAACCCCCGAAAATGTAGCAGTTGCTTCACCTGGAGTTAGTCCAACTCCAGCAGTAACTACCCCTCCAGTCACTCCACAACAAACAACTCCTAGTCAGGATAGCTCAAGTCAACAGACACCTCCAACTACTCCTACAACTTTAGTACAGTAAGCTTACTTGCTTTTCTTTATTCTAGCGTCGCGCCATAACTTTGATGGCCACCAGTTCCAGTCGCCTAAAATTACTACTATAGATGGTACTAACAAAGTTCTAACAAACAAAGTATCAAGTAGTATACCAAATGCTATTCCGAAACCTATTTGCTTGATTTGATCACCAGCACTGTCGTTACCACCAGCCAATGCTAGTACAGTGAAAGTGCCAGCTAAGATTAGTCCTGCAGAGGTTACTGTAGTACCAGTAACTCCTATGGCTTTTGTAACTGCCTCTTTTAGTTTTACCTTACCGTGTGCCTCTTCCCTGATCCTACTCATCACTAAAATGTTATAGTCTTCCCCTAGTGCCATACAGAAAATAAACATTAAGAATGGCAAAATAAAGTTAAGTCCCTCGTCACCGCCATAATGAACAAAGATAATCATCGCAAAACCTAAGCTTGCAAAGTAAGACAAAGCGACTGTAGCAATTAGATAAAGCGGCGCTATCAAGCTTCTTAGTAATATAGCTAATAATATCCCGATGATAAGTAACACTATCGGAATAATATGTACAAGGTCAGACGTAGCGACATGATTTATGTCATAGGCAGAGGGATCAATTCCTTCAACTCCATTATCTGTAGCGTTAACATTATTCGCAACTGACTGTAATATATCGCGTACTTGTGGAGTAGCTTGCATTGCCCCGGTACTACCTACTTCTCCAGCCTTAAGAACTGCATAGTATTGTACCGTCATGCCATCCTTGCTTATAAATTGTGCTGTTGAACGATAAGCTTGGTATAGAGCAGGTGAAATATTTATATTAGTAGGTTGAATTGGCGGTAAGTCTGCTGCAGGAGGAAGTTTCGAATGTAATTCACTTAGTTCTTCTGTTGATAAGACTGAGTTTGCACCTAATACAGATTTAAACACATTAGTTTTTTGTGACAGTTCGTCCTGGGCGGTCTTTAGTGTACTTAAATTATCCCAAATAGGTTTATTAAATTTAAGAATTAAATTTTCAGGATTAATATTTGCTGCAGCGAAATGTTTAGTTATAACAGCAGCACCTTGGCCTGAATCCGTAGTAGTTGGCGCTGTAGCAGTACTCGCAAAGCCCGTAGTTCTGTAGCCAATTATTCCAGCCGCAAGACTACCGAAGATAATAATTCCGACTAGTAGTGTTAGATAGGGTTTACGAATTACTCTATCTGCAAGAGCACCCCAAAATCCGATTATTTTACCGCCCGATTTAACTTTAGATGGCCAAAATACGAGTCTGCCAAAAACTGCCAACAATGCCGGTAAAAGTGTTAATGAGGAAAGCAGCATAATACCAAGACCTATTGCTAAAGCTGGCCCAAGACCTTTGTATATACCAAAAGAGGCTAAAACTAAGCTAAGTAATGCGGCGGCAACCGTAAGAGCCGAAAAAGTAATCGAAACACCCACTTTTGATAAAGCCTTTATCACCGCTTCTTTCGGTTCTCTTCCGAGCTTAAGCTCTTCTTTAACCCGAAATACCAAGAATATTCCATAGTCAGTACCAGCTCCTAGGATAAGTACGATTAAAAGTATTTGTGTTATCGGTGAGACTTGAAGACCCGCCTTAGTTGTTTCGGCGATGATAGGTTGAGCAATAACTAAAGTTATAGCTGCTGGTATAAGTGTAATGAACGGTGCTAGTAGTGATTTGTATACGAAAAGAAGTAACACAATAATAAATATTATTGAAAACAATTGAGTATTATTTCTACTGCTATTAGATTTAGAATTCTGATCAACTTGTTGGGCAAATTCACCTGTTAGGTGAAAATTTAATCCCGGAATATTCGTAGTTTTTATTTGGGCCCTAATATTATCAACTAGATCTGTTGCGGCATTGCTAAAACTTGAACCTGGCGATATACCTATAACAGCTTCTCTTGCTTCTCCATCTTTAGAAGTTCCTTGATCTCTAATAAGCGAAACACCCTTGATATTTCCTATTTTCTGTTCTAGGGCTGTTATTGATTCATTCTCTTGCTGAGTCAGTTGCCCACTACTTGTAGACGCTACAAAAACTGCCTGTTCAGCAGATGACTTGCCGGTAAAGGGTCGTGCTAAAACTGCGGCTTTTGTAGTTGGACTACTACTTGGTAAGAACTGAATATTGTTAGACTCTGAGACACTAGCTAAGGAGGGGAAACTTTTAACTACTATGGGTATAGCGACTATCCATAAAATAATTATTATCCATCGGAACTTTACAACTAACCTAGCAAATTTTTCAAACATTTCTTGACTACCTAATCTGTTTTATCTTCTTTTACTTTATCTATCTCTGCTTTCCAGTCTGCCATATGTTCGGTTATTTCGGTAGTGATTTTTTCTATAGTCTCAGCTTTTGCCAGCATTAAACCTTCTCTCTTATCTGTAAAAACTAATAGTTTATCACCAGATTTTAAACCTAATTTGTTTCTCGCTTCGGAAGGAATAACAATTTGTCCTTTTTCGTTTATAGTTGAAACGCCTAGTAGTTCAGGTTTTGGTGGCAAAAATTAACCTTTCGTAAAAATAGTAATTATCTTACTTTTACTATAGTAGCGACTGAAGAGATATTAATCAATATGCTTATGATTTATCAATGTTTTTAGTACTTTTTTTCCTTATAGTACCGGCTCTCCATAGCCTACTTAGTACGGCAAGTAACAAAACTACGCCGATTAAAATCCAAAACTTTCTAAATACACCGTAGGTTAAATCTGCTCCTGTATAGAGTGCGTGGAAAAAAACAGCGAATAATATGAAATAGTTTATGTAGTGTAGTTTCTTCCATAATCCTCTCTTTGTATCTATCCAGCCAAGTGAGCTCGCTACAACTATGGCAATACCGTAAAACGCTAAAATACCTAATGCGACCGACAGGGAACCCACTGATATACCTAATATCTTTGAATGTTTATAAGAGGAGGCAAATGGTACTAGTACCTGCACAATATTAAATGGTACATAATGGTCAAATAACAGGAAACCAACATGAACTAAGACGCTAGCACATAATGCAAGCGCCAGCGCTCTGTGGATCAACCACGCCCTAGCAGGCTCGAACAACCTGTATGTATAGCCTGTAACCATGCCTATACCAGAAATCATCAGTAGAAATAGTAGTCCAGCCGCCACGAAACCGGCAGCCCTAATTACATACCAAGTCCAAGTCGACTCGACTCGTTGGGTTGCTATCTGAACAGCAGTAGTACTAAATAGGTGTATTAAGGCAATGTGCAATTTATATGTTCCTTTGTTTAATTATATCTTAACCAGTTTATTTAAAAACACCGCATATTTAGGAAACTGAAGTTACAGGATTGCTCTGAGTTGTCTGAGTTTGGGTAACCGAATTATTACTGGATGAACTTGAACTTGTTGATGAGCCTGACGTAGATGAACCACTTGTTGATGAGCCAGTAGTG
>Ga0182030_10024167_pt1 | contig 11186 bp, 10 predicted proteins | sample 812S3MmetaG_FD_121299 | JGI IMG/M metagenome (GOLD analysis project Ga0182030, IMG submission 121299) | Permafrost microbial communities from Stordalen Mire, Sweden - 812S3M metaG (Illumina Assembly) | ecosystem: Environmental > Terrestrial > Soil > Wetlands > Permafrost | place: Sweden...
AGCGCGGCTCCTCAGGATGAGGCTTCGAGAGCCGCGCAAAAGCGCGGCTCGCCGGGATGAGCCAGTCAGGCATTGTCCTGGCAATCGATCGTCTGCCTCAGCCATCCAGTGTCTTGCGCGCAAAATCCTCGATGTAGTCGATCAATCGGTCGGAGGCGGTGGCGGCGGCCTTGGCCTTTTTCTGCGCCACGGCTTGCGCGACCGCGGCGTGAAGCCGGGCGGCCAGCGGCAGGTCGGCGACCTGCTGGTAGTGCTGGTACCAGAACCGCCGCGACAGCGCGTTCATCAGCCCCATCGAGCGGCGTGCGAATTCGTTGCGGGCAGCCGTCGCGATCAGGATGTTGAAACGCTGGTCGAGCCGCATGAAGGCGATGTCGTCGGCCCTGGCGGCGGCGGCCAGCATCGCTGCCGCCAGCTCGGCGAATTCGCGGCGTTCCTCCGGCATGGCGCGCTCGGCGGCGAGGCTCGCCATCAGGCGCTCGAGTTCGCGCCGCACCTCGAGCAGCCGCAACTGCAGCCGCAGATTGATCTCGGAGACCATGATGCCGCGCCGCGGCATGATCACCACCAGGCCGTCCCGCGCCAGCCGCTGCAGCGCCTCCCGGATCGGGGTGCGGCCGATTCCGAGTCGGACCGCGAGCGCCTGTTCCGACAGCACGGTGCCCGGCGACAATTGCAGCGTGACAATCATCTCCTCGAGCTCGCGATAGGCGCGGTCGGTCAGCGTGCCGTCCTTGGGCGCGATCGCCCGGGACCGGCGCTTGACTGGCGTTTTCGATTTCAAGTCGTTCCTCGCGTCGGAAGGGAGCGCGCGGCGGCGGGCGCCTTTATCGCCATCCCACGGATATATTGGCGATATATCACGCCGGCGCGAGCGCGCCATCCAGAATGCGATCGAGACCGGCGGGGTCGGGCAGGTCCGAGGTGCCGACACCGACCAGCAGGATGCCGGCCTCCGTCGGCGCGCCGCTGTCGGGCGCGGCCGTCAGCGAAGCCGCGCCGCCGACCATCTGCAGCAGCGCGGGCCGGTCCTCGCCGGCAATACGGCAGTGGCCCTTGAGGCGCAGCAATTGCGGCGGCAGCGCAAGCAGCGCCTGCGCCAGGCCGGCGCGGTCGAAACAGCCTTCGCGCCGGTAGATCCAGCGCGCGAACGATTGCTCGTGGCTGACCGCTGCTGCGGTCGGCGCATCGGCGCGGAACGGCGAGGAGGTTTTCCCGGTGAGCCGCGCCAGGCCCGGCATGGTCTGCGCCGTGGTCTCGACGATCTGGATTTCCTCGCGCAACGACCCGATTGCGGCGCGCGCGGCCCGCATCGCCGGATTGTCGACAAGGTCGGCCTTGTTGAGCAGCACCAGGTCGCAGCGTGCGAACTGGTTGCGCACGGTATCGCCGATCCTGGCGTCCGTCAGCTGCGCCTCGATCCGCGACGCGTCCGCCACCACCACCACGGTGTTGAGCCGCAGCGCCGGCTCGACCAGCCCGATTTCGGCGATCCGCCAGGGGTCGCCGACCCCGCTGGCTTCGATGATGACGTGATCGAACGGAATTTTCTGGTCGAGAACCCAGCCCAGCGTGGTCAAGAGGCCGTCGCCGATGCTGCAGCAGACGCAGCCATTGCTCAGGGTCATGGTGGCGCCGTCGTGCCGCGCGATCAGGCCGGCATCGATGTTGACCGCGCCGAAATCGTTGACCAGCACCGCCGCCCGCGACCGGGTGGTGCTGAGCAGGTGGTTCAGCAAGGTGGTCTTGCCGGCGCCGAGAAAGCCGCCGATCACGGTCAGCGGGATTTTTGCTCGTGCCGGCAGGCTCATGCGCGCGGCGCCTTGCGGACATGGCCGCCGACTACCGTGCCCCAGATCGGAATATCCTTCAGCTTTTCGGGTTCGACCTCGAACGGATCGGAATCGAGCACCGCGAAATCGGCGAATTTTCCGGCCTCGATGCTGCCGACCAGGTGGTCGAGCTTGAGGGTGTAGGCCGCACCGAGCGTGATGGCGGCAAGCGCCTGTGCCACGCTGATGGCCTCGCTATCCTTGCCCAGCGCGCGGCCGCCTGAGGAGGTGCGGTTGACCGCGCACCAGGCGGTGAACAGCGGGTCGAGCGGGGTGATCGGCGCGTCGGAATGAATCGAATAGGGCACGCCGATGCGCTGGGCGGTGCCGGTCGCGTCGAGCCGGCCGGCGCGCTCCGGTCCCATGGTCAACTCGTAATGCGCATCGCCCCAATAAAAAATGTGGTTGGAAAACAGGTTGACGCAGACCCCGAGCGCGCGCATCCGCCGGAACAGCGCCGCGTCGGCCATCTGGCAATGCTGCAGGGTGTGGCGATGATCGGGCCGGGGTGCGGCGGTTTGGGCGGCTTCGATGGCATCGAGCGCCACCTCGGTGGCCTCGTCGCCATTGGTATGGATATGCAGCTGCAGGCCGGCGCGGTGGTAGGCCTCGACAATGACCGGCAGCTGCTCCGGGGCGATGTACCACAGGCCGTTGGGCGCGCCATTGTGATAGCCGGGCCAGCGCAGGCGGGCGGTAAACCCCTGGATCGAGCCGTCGACCACCAGCTTGACGATGCCGAAGTGAAGTTTTGCGTTGCTCAAGCTGCGAAGCGCGGTGAGCTTGGCGATCGCCTGCTCGGGCGTATGGGTCGCCGACGCCAGCGCCGGAACCAGCCGCACCGAAAAATCCGGCCGCAGGCTTGCCGCGCGGTAGACCTCGACGGTCGCTTCCGAAAGATCGTTGTGCAGGTCGGTAATCGTGGTCACGCCCTGGATGCAGGCCGACGCCGCATAGCGGTCGATATCCTGCGCGCTGAAATCGGCCCTGAAAGGGGCGGCTCCCAGCGCGCGTTCGATCCGGAAGCGCGCGGCCATGCCCTGGATTTCGCCGCTCGGCCCGCCATCCTCGCCGATCGCGACCCCGGAAATATCGTTGGCCTCGGTCAGGCCCGCGCGCTCCAGCACCGTGCTGTTGACGTTGCCGATATGGAAGCTGGCATGGACCACCATGATCGGTCGGGTGGTTGAAACCCGGTCGAGGTGCTGCCGGGTGAGCTTGTGGTTGCCGATATGCAGGGGATCGAAACCCCAGGCAAACAGCGGTGTTTCGGGGTCGGTCATGCCCGCCTCGGCCTCGCGCAGCCGGGCGATGATGGCATCGATGTCGGCAAGCCCCTTGACCAGCAGGCCTTCCGGCGACCGCCGGTCGAACGCGCCGACATAGGGCGCCGACCAGACCACGCCCTCCATGATATGGCTGTGGCCTTCGACAAAGCCGGGCAGCAGAACCTTGTCGGCGAAGCGGCGATCAACCTCGGCATCGATGCTGCCGCAGATCTCGTCCTGACTGCCGACCGCGACGATACGGCCGTCGCGCACCGCGACATGGGTCGCGGTCGGCCGCGACGGGTTCATGGTCAGGATCTTTCGGGCCGCGAAGATCGTCGTTTCCGGATTCACTTTGGTGTACCCCTCGATTGTCCTGGTCGAACGAGGCTGCGGTTTCGCACCCGTCCGCACCAGCACCAGACCGCCGCCACGCATGGGGCCAGTCCCGCCGCCGAACCTATCACATCGGCGCCGGCCGCGGCTTTTGCCTGCAGCAGTCTATCCTGGTCATTCCCCCGACGTGCAATTGCACGTCTGAGGATGCGGCTTCGGTCGGCGATAGCCGGCCGGAGGCGCAGGCCCGGAATCCATACTCCCGGTGGGGCTTATGGATTCCGGGCTCGCTGGTTCCGCGCTTTGCGCGTCACAAGCGCCCCGGAATGACAGTTGTTGTTGGCGGTCGCTACAAATCGAAATGGTTCGAACTTCGCAAACGCTGTACTAGACTATGGCAGGCCGCCGCCGGCGGCGATCCTGTTGCAGGCGCGGAACCCCGGGGGGCGATGGCAGAGCCGACACGACGATCTGACGATGCCGCGGCCCGCTCGGCGGCGGCGGGGATCAGCGATGCGCTGTTCTGGGAGGCGCTGTTTGCCGACCTCGACCGCTCGGGTCCCTTCCTGCAGCTGCAGATCCGGCAGTCGATCTTTACCGCGATCGAGGAGGGCCGCCTGGCGCTGGGCGCGCGGATGCCGTCGAGCCGCGAATTGGCAGCGCTGTTGAAGGTGTCGCGCAACACCGTGGTGATCGCCTATGAACAGCTGGTGGACCAGAGTTTTCTGGTCTCGCGCGAGCGCAGCGGATATTTCGTCGCCGGCCTGCCCAGTCATCTGGCCACCGGCCAGCAGCAGCCCGCCGCGCCGGATCTCGCCCATGCGGCGCGCTGGGCGGCGCGCTATGCGGTGCGGCCGTCGCTCTACCGCAACATCGCCAAGCCGCTGAACTGGCAGGATTACCCCTATCCCTTCATCTTCGGCCAGTTCGATCCCGGCCTGTTCCCGACCAACGACTGGCGCGAAAGCGCGCGCGCCGCGCTCAGCGTTCCCGAGATCAACAACTGGGCGCGCGACATGATCGACGAGGACGATCCGGCGCTGATCGAGCAGCTGCGGCTGCAGGTGCTGCCGCGCCGCGGCATCCGCGCCCGGCCCGACGAGATCATGATGACCATCGGCGCCCAGCACGCGCTGTATCTGACCGCGCGCCTGTTCATCAAGCCCGACACACGCGTCGGCATCGAGGATCCCGGCTATCCCGACGCCCGCAATATCTTCGCGATGCTGACCGGCAACATCGTGCCGCTGCGGATCGACCAAGACGGCCTGGTTCCGGACGCGGCGTTCGCCGCTTGCGATCTCGTCTTTGTCACCGCCGGTCACCAGTGCCCGACCACCGTGACCATGCCGCTGCAGCGCCGGCTCGAACTGCTCAAGACGGCCCATGCCAACGACGTGGTGCTGATCGAGGACGACTATGAGAGCGAATTGATCTTTCAGGAAAGCGAACTGCCGCCCTTGATGAGTCTCGATCGCAACGGCGGGGTGATCTATGTCGGCAGCCTGTCCAAGGTGCTCGCGCCCGGTCTGCGGCTCGGCTATGTGGTGGCGCCGGCGCCGGTGATCCGGGAATTGCGGGCGCTGCGCCGGCTGATGCTGCGCCATCCACCGCTCAACAACCAGCGGGTCGCGGCGCTGTTCATCGGGCTTGGGCACTATCGCGCGCATCTGCAGCGGGTCTCGCGCGTGCTGCTGGAGCGGGCGCGGATCCTCGACGCGCTGCTGCCGCTTCACCTTGATGGCTGCAGCTGGAGCCGCGGCGCCGGCAGCACCAGCTACTGGGTGAGCTGTCCTGAAGGCGTTGATTCCGGCGAACTCGCCGAGGCGGCGCGCAAGGAGGGCGTGGTGATCGAGCCGGGCGACGTGTTCTTCATGTCGGAAGGCGCCAACCGGCGCTGTTTCCGTCTCGGCTTTTCCTCGATCCGGACCGACCGGATCGAGGCCGGCATCGAACGACTGGGGCGCCTGATCGCCGGCCTCGCGCGGCGGCCTTCGGTCGAACCTGTTCGCTCAACACCCTGATCGCGCGCGCCCGGCGCGACCGCGCCGCGGCCGAAAACGTCTGGCCGCAGACATCAGCCGAACTGGCTCTAAACCGTTTCCGGAAGCGCTGCCATGTTCGGCCACGGCCGTCGGCCGTGGCGCCGGTGATTTTCAGTTTGCTCAGGGAGATCCGCATGTCCGAACTCCAGACCAGGCGGCAGGCGCTGCTCGTCCGCCTGTTCGAGGCCTTCAACCGCCATGACGGCGCGGCCGTGATGGATTGCATGACCGAGGACGTAGTGTTCGAAACCGCCGGCGGACCGGAGCCGTTCGGCCGCCGCATCTCCGGCACGGCGGAGGTCAGGGCCGCGTTCGAGCAGGTCTGGACCACGATGCCGGATGTCAGCTGGAGCTGCACCGGCCATCACGTGTTCGGCGATCGCGGCCTGTCGGAATGGATTTTCCGCGCCACCACCGCCGACGGAAGGCGGATCGAAGCCGAAGGCTGCGACCTGTTTGTGTTCCGCGGCGAAAAGCTCGCCCACAAGCGCGCCTTCCGCAAGGATCGCCCGCTGCAGCCCGCGCTCACCGTCCATGCCACAGCCTAGTTCAGGACTTTCGTCATTCCGGGGCGCGCTCTTGCGCGAGCCCGGAATCCATAACCCCCACCGGGAGTATGGATTCGGGTCCTGCGCCTCCAGTCGGCTTTCGCCGACTGAAGACGCATCCCGGAATGACAAGCGATGATCACGTCCGACGGGACGCTCAATCGATTGTCAACGCTATGATCCAGCCCGAAGATCATGCTCAAACAAAAAGTAACGCGCCATGAACCAACGAGCCAATCCGGTGACCGCAACGCCGATCGCGCCCTACGATCCGCATTACGATCCGCTGGTGTCCGCAGGTCCGGGGCAGAACCGCGATTATGCGCCGACCTACTGGGCGGCGACCGCCGGCGTGCCGCCCCTGGATGACGGGCCGATCGGCGGCGACGTCGATGCCGATGTCGCCATCATCGGCTCCGGCTATACCGGGCTGGCTTGCGCGATTTTCCTCGCCCGCGAATTCGGCATCAAGGCGGTGGTGCTGGAGGCCAACCGGGTGGCCTGGGGTTGCAGCACCCGTAACGGCGGGCAGGGGCAGAACGCCGCCGGCCGGCTGTCGCGCTCGCAATGGATCGCGCGATGGGGCCGCGACGTAGCGCTGCGGCTGCATGCCGAGGTTCAAGACGGCTTCGAGACCTTCGAGGAGCTGATAAGCAGCGGCGACATTGCCTGCGAGCCGCAGCGCGGCGGCCATCTCCACATCGCGCACCGGCCGCGGGCATTGGCGGCGATCGCCGCCGAATCGCGGCTGCAGAACGAGGTGTTCGGCTACGGATCGCGGGTGCTGCCACTCGACGAGCTGCGCCGCGACTATGTCCGGGAAGCCGAGGCGGTCGGCGCCGTGCATGAGCCGCTCGGCACCGGGGTGCATCCGGCCAAACTCGCCTTTGGCTACCAGCGCATGGCGCGCGGCCTCGGCGCCAAAATCCATACCGCCAGCCCGGTGCTGGAGATCGCTTCCGAGCGGGGTTTTTACCGGCTGCGCACGCCCGGCGGCAGTGTCCGCGTCCGCGCCGTCGGCATTGCCACCGGCGCCTATACCGCGCCCGGCCTCAGCCCGCTTTTGCGCGGAAGGTGCATGCCGATCCTGTCCAATTCGATGGTGACCCGCCCGCTCACGGCAGCAGAACTCGATGCGACAGGCTTTCGTACCACCGAAGTCATCACCGACACCCGTACGCTGCGATACTACTACCGCCTGCTGCCCGACCATCGCATCCAGATCGGCAGCCGCAGCGCGATCACCGGCGCGGATGCCAGCAACCCCTGCCATCTGCAGCTATTGACCGAAGGCCTCGCCAGAAAATTCCCGGCACTGCGCGGCATCGAGATCGACTATTCCTGGTGGGGCTGGGTCGACGTCAGCCACGACATGATGCCGCGCATCTTCCGTCCCGATCCGGCCCAGCGCTTGTTTTATGCGCTCGGCTATGGCGGCAACGGCGTGTCCTATTCGGCCCAGGCCGGCCGCCGCATGGCCGAGATGATCGCAGGCAAGTCGTTCAAGCACCAGGACCTGCCGATCTTCACCTCGCCGCTGCCGACCCATCCGTTCTCGCCGTTCCGCCGGATCGGCCAGCGCCTGCTGTACCGCTGGTACCAGATGCGCGACGAGGCGGCGTAGCGGAGAAAAATGTGGGCGCGGCTCGGGCGCTGCGCGCCGCGACGCCGTGAACGTGTGGCTGGCGTCCTTGCGAGCTTGGCCGTCATTGTATGTTGGCCGTCATTGCGAGCGAAGCGAAGCAATCCATTCTTGCTGCTATCTTTTGCTGCGCATGGATTGCTTCACCAGAGCTCGCAATGACGGACTTGGCTGTTTTACAAGTGAGTCTTTCGCGTTCGTCATTGCGAGGAGAGTCACCGACGAAGCAATCCGCTCATGCCGCGCGAAACCGCGCCGGACCGGCGCCGGTCGTGCGACCCGCGCTCTCACTTCATCGTTCGCAGTTTATCCAGGAATTGCGTGATGCTGGCTCGGATCGAGCCCTCATTGGCGCGCTTGAGCCGCACGGCGGCGACCACCGATTCGGAAAACTCGGCTGAGTAGGCAGCAGATATCGTTTCAAACAGAACAGGCTTGCCGCCGCCATCGTAGACCTTGTAATTGGCGTGCGACGTGACCTCCAGAGCGAGGCCGGCGGTCGGTTGAGACAGCCCGAGCAGATCGACGTCGACGAAATAGCGACAGACGCCTTGCGCTCCCAAAAGCCCGACGCCGCCCAGCGAATTGGTCAAAGCCTGGCTAAATCCCGCGTTGTCAACTTCCGATACCCACAGCGGGTTGGTGGATTGACCGCCGGTAACGTTCCTCACGCACATGGCATGTTGTAGCGTTTTTGGAAATCCCGCGCCTGGCGCAGGCGTGACGACCATCCGGTCCGGGTCCGCCGGTGTCGCACAAGCCGCAACCAGCAATAAGACCATGGCTGTGGCGACATAGCGCGCGATCGATAGAACAGCGGCAACTTTCGAATCTGCCGTCACGTCGCGCACTTCTTTCTGATTTTCAGCGAACCCAATGCTTCGTTCCGATCGGCAAGCGCCCGCATCTTGATTTGCTCTTCGTTGGAGAGATCTACGGTCAAGGCGAACCAGCCTGAGAGCATGACGGAAGCGACGACTTTCGCGGCATTGGCCTGATCGACCTCCTTGTTCCGCTGCAGCAGCTCGGCCGCGGCAGCTTGATTGCTCTTCATTTCCTGGTCGATTTCAGAACACGTCAGTCGATCGTCGGTGGGCTGCGTCATCGAGATCGGAGTGACCTGTCGGGCCGCACAGCCCGCCAAGGACAATGCAAGCCCAGCAATCGCCGCCAGCCGGACGACGACGCAATCGGAAACGGTATCTGAAAATAGCATCACCTTCCCCAAAAGGATGCTTGGATGGATCGATCCTTTTGCAGCCGCCCCGACCAACCCGGATCTGCGCCGGATCATATCGGCTTTGGTATGGTCCGTAATTACTGCGTGCATTCGGCGCGCAGGGTGGTTGGAGGCGAGGCTGTAACCCCGCCACTCCATAGAATGACGCGTCACGATTCGTCAATTTTTAGGGATGCATGATCTGTGGTCGGGAGATGGTGGGTTACGCCTTCGGCTCCAACCCACCCTGCAGGCTGCATCAACATCAATCGGTTGCTGCGAGCGCCGTTAAACTCGAATTTAACCTCGGCCATCGATGAGCGCGCTGGAAGCACCGGCACGCGTCCCCATTTCATGGTGACGACGAGCGAGATCGGAATCGAAGGCAAGCGGCTTGGCGAAGCTTGAATCCTTTCCGGTTCGCCGCGCAGCATTGAATCGTCAGCGGTTCGTGACCGGCGAATTTCGACATTCCTGATCCGGGTTGTCGTCATGCGCGGCCTGCCGGCGCTTCACGGACCACGCATAAAAGGAGCTTTCGCAATGAAACAGATGTCTGCAACCCGCCGCATCGCCAGCCTCGGCTTGACCTGCGCCCTGCTTTGGTCGGCCGGCACGGCCGTCGCTGTCGCGCAGCCCGCCACGCCGGCGGAGGCGCCGGCAAAACTCAGTGCCGTCGACTTCAATTTCGTCGGCCAGGCCAATCTGGGCGCGCCGTTCCAGGTCGACTCCGGCCGGCTGGCGGAAACCAAGGGCACCGGTGCTGCGATCCGCAGCTATGCCCATCTGATGGTCACCAGCCATATTCCGGTCGTCAACGCGCTGAACGCAATCCTCGAGAAGCAGGGCATCACCCCCTCGAACACGCTCTTACATGGCGCTTATGACGCGATGATCTTCACGCTCGAGGCGGACCGTGGCGAGGCGTTCGACCGCAACTATGTCGATGGCCAGGTCGAGTATCAAAAGGGCAATGCAGCGTTGTTCGAACAGGAGATCCAGAACGGGACCGATTCCGACCTGAAGGAGTTCGCGCGCCAGACCCTGCCGAAGATCGTCGACCATCTGCAGCGTGCCGAGAAGCTTGCCGCTGCGATCGGCGTGCACGTCGCCTCGAAATGAGGCGACGGCGACCCCCGACACCTCGGACCAGGGAAGGAACCATCATGCGCATCGCCATCGCGTGCAGCCTGGTACTCGGAGCGGTCGCATTGCTGCCGCCGGCGAGCGCCGCGCCGTTTTCAGAAAAGAAAGTGCTGACCCTGGAGATTGCGCGCAAGATCGTCGCGACCGCCGAGTCGGAGGCCGAGCGCCACCATCTGGCCGGCGTGGTAGCCGTGGTCGATGACGGCGGGTGGCCGATCCTGATTGAGCGAATGGACCATGCGGCCTATCTCGCCAGTGTGGAGCTTGCGCCCGGCAAGGCGCGGACAGCCGCGTTGTTCAAGAAGCCCAGTCAGGCGCTGGAAGATGCGATCAACCACGGTCGCATCGCTGCCGTCACGGCGCAAGGTTTTACGGAAATGCAGGGCGGGCTTCCCGTTGTCGTCGATGGCGAGGTGATCGGCGCCGTCGGCGCGAGCTTCGACACGCCGGAGCACGACGAACTGATCGCGCAAGCCGGACTGACCGCGGTGCCTCGTTGAACCAGGCCCGCGGCACCGGCTGGGCCCTTGAATTGAGATGTTCCCTGCGACTGTACGCCGTGCATGGGCCGCCGTCGACCGGCGGCGAACTGTGCGTCGTTGTCGCCGCGGACGCAGCGCTGGCCGCGCAGGGAGGGTCGGCTCCGCGGCGTAGCCCGGATGGCGCCAACGGGTCGGCGCGAAGCGCCGCCCGATGAAAGGCTCCGCGAAATCCGGGCCAGCATCAGTTTAGTTCCCGGATTTCGCAAGAGCTCCATCCGGGCTACGTTCACACAACCTTGCGTTCGCAGGGACGACCCGCCGAGGGTTTGTGCGAGGCCGCGACCGCATCCACACGCGGCTCAATTCAGTCATAGGCGATAGCGCTGCCCCGCAGGGGAGGGGCCGCGTCGGAAGGCTGCGCCCGAAAGGCCGATTCCGGTCGCAGTTGCAAAAAGATTCCGGCGCGGAATCAAGGTGGTTGGGCCTGACCAGCCGATTTCGCCAAAATATTCGTTTGACTCGCAACCCAAATCGGTTCATTATACGTTCCATCCTACCCCAACTACCAGGGGCGTTTCGCGAACGTCACGAACGCGGGGTGGGCTGCGGTGGACGTGGAGGGTGATCCTGACGACATCATCCTTGCGGACGACAAAAGCGTGTGGTCC
>Ga0182030_10024168_pt1 | contig 11186 bp, 7 predicted proteins | sample 812S3MmetaG_FD_121299 | JGI IMG/M metagenome (GOLD analysis project Ga0182030, IMG submission 121299) | Permafrost microbial communities from Stordalen Mire, Sweden - 812S3M metaG (Illumina Assembly) | ecosystem: Environmental > Terrestrial > Soil > Wetlands > Permafrost | place: Sweden...
TGCCGTCGCTGTCGAACAAGGTTTGGGGAGGATTTGCCACAAAAATAGTACAGCGAGTAGGCAAATCCGCCATAAGTGCTTTATTTTCAATTATTGGTGCCGAAGAAGGGACTCGAACCCCCACACCCTTGCGAGTACGTGGACCTGAACCACGCGCGTCTGCCAATTCCGCCACTTCGGCACGGTACACAAGTTCAGCTGAGTGCGCTGAACCGGCAGCAATTCCAAGTCTCGCAAATGCGGGCTGCTGTGTCAAATTCAGGTTTGGAAAGAGGACGGCAAAGGCTGAGACAAGCCATGCTGCAATGCCTCAGCCCCAATGCCTGTTTTATCGCTCAGACCAACTTGGCGTCGAGCAGGATTTCAGTGTTGTTTGCAAATAGCTTGGAGATGGGGCAACCAGCCTTGGCATCGGCGGCGGCTTTGTCAAAGACGTCCTTGGAGGCTCCGGGAACAGTGGCCGTGGTGGTGAGTGCAATCTTGGTGATGGCAAAGCCGCCTTCGACCTTGGCGAGCGTTACAGCAGCGCTGGTCTCGATTTTTTCTGGCGTGAGTCCTGCACCACCCAACTGCGCACCCAAGGCCATGGAGAAACAACTGGCGTGGGCGGCGGCAATTAATTCTTCAGGGGTGGTGCCGCTGCTAGCACCTTCAAAGCGTGTGGCGAAAGAATAGTTTGCATTGCTGAGAACGCCGGTTGCTGTTGAGATGGTTCCTTTGCCTTCTTTGAGAGAGCCTGTCCAGACTGCACTAGCCTTGCTTGCCATTGATTCCTCCTGGATTTGATTGTGGGTTGAATTGGATGTCTACAGATTGTGCTACAGAGCAGGCCGCGGCGGGGGGAAGTTTTTCAAGGGGAGACCCGGCTTCGCGGCAAAAATATGTACTCACTAGTTCGATGCGGCAGAGAGTGCATTGGATGCGAAGTGTGAAGAATTTTTTTAAGCGATCTCATGTTTGCTGCGATATGGGCCAGAGAATACAAGGAAATCTTGTGGCGATAAAATTCGAATATCCTGAAACGGGTCGAGTGCCAACAAATCTGCATCGCCGGTCAGAATCAGGTCAGCCCGACCGTGGATAGCTACATCAAGAAACTTGTCGTCCCGTGGGTCTCGGCAAGCCTGAATGGGAGAGGTGATATGGACTAACGGGCAACAGCATTATACTTTTCAATATATTCACGGCGAATTTCTACTGACAAAAACTTTGCGAACTTGGGTCGATACAAAACCTCAATCAACTCTTCCATCGCAGCGGTTGATGTCAGCAGTTGACAAGATTCTTCGGCCTTGGTCATGGCTTGGCCGGGAATAGAGTGCGCCAATAACAGCGAACTGATCAGTACATTGGTGTCTACCACGACGCGGGGCACAAACGCTGTCATTTAGCCAACAGGTCAGAGAGCATCTTCTCAGTGAAGCCGTTGGCGTTGGCGTCTGCTGCGGCGCGAAGACGAACCCGTTGCAAAGCGCGTATACGCTTTTTGTGGAGCAGACGTTGAGCTTCTTCGAACTCGGTGGCGGAGACGACAATTAAATCTTTACCTTCCTGTTGGATGCGAACAGGCTCCTGGGTTGCTGATTCAAGTACCGCAGCGAAGTCCTGCACAGCCTCGGATTTGGTGACGGTCCGCATTCCCCCATTCTACGGCAGAATAGAAAATACCGCTGAGTTATCTGGCGGCTGGCGGCGCGACGGGCAGCAGGTGAGCGCACTTGAGGACTTTGCGGGCAAGTCCGGTAAGAGCCATTGCTGCGGCCTGGTCAAGTGGAACCCAGCGGCGCTGGACAGCGGGGAGGGTCAGAGCCTCCACTTCGTCTTCAGTGACGGCACGGATGTGGACGAGATAGTTGATCTGCATGATGGCGTGACGGACGGTCATACGCAAGTCAGGTGCAGGAACGGCGGTCAGGCGAAGAGTGGGGAGCTCCCATAAACCGGGCATCACGGATAGATGTGTGGGACGCTGATTGAGCAGCACTTCCTCGTGGATTGAACCACGCCGCTGTTTGACGCGTGTCACGAGCGCATAGGCTGCTTCACGACTCTGCATCGGGGCGCGGGAAACGGTTTTGTGCTCGCCCTGCGTGATGCAGTGGACGGTCAACGGACAGGCGAGACACTGCGGATTGCGGGGTACACAGACGGTTGCGCCCAACTCCATCATCGCTTGATTGAAGTCGCCGGGATGGGCGGGACTGACCAGCTCGTTGGCGCGCGCAGTAATCTTGCGCTTGAGCTGAGCTTTGCCTGCGCGATCGTCTGCCTCCCAACCCTGCAAACGACAGATAACCCGCTCCACATTGCCATCGACGGCTGCTATCGGCTCGTCGTGGGCGATGCTGGCGATGGCTGCTGCGGTATAGGCTCCGATGCCGGGGAGCTGGCACAGTTCAGCAGAGGTGACGGGCAGCTTGCAGTTGAGATTCTGGACGACGAACTGCGCGGCTTTGTGTAGCATACGCGCGCGGCGATAGTAGCCAAGGCCGCTCCAAAGGGCCAGTACCTGCTGCTCCTCAGCCTGGGCCAGGGATGCGAGCGTAGGAAAGCGCGTGAGGAAGGCTTGATGACGGTCAATGACTACGGCGACACGGGTCTGCTGCAACATGATCTCCGAAACCCACACGGAATAGGGATCGATGTTGTGCCGCCAGGGCAGATCGCGCTGGTTGCGGGCGTACCAGGCAAGCAATTGGCGCCGCATACGGAGGGTCTGCTCGTGGTCACTTTTCAGCTTGCTCATGGGTCAAGATTACGGCATTGATTTGGGCACGACAATGCAGTTTAGACGAAGCCATTTCGGGAATTCGCCAGGGTCGGATCGTTTCTGGGATTGTTTTAACAATGCCGTGAGGGCTGACCTGCGCGACCGCACACGAACCGTAGTAGCTTGGCAGCAAGTGACCCGTTTCCGCCACGGCATGGCCGGACGCAACGAACACAGAGTGGCTCCCGAACTGCCGCAACCACGCACGAGAGCCGCGCACAAATTCGCACGGAATTCGCTCAAGCCGGGAGGCTTTTTCAATGTTTCGCAATGCAATCTTTGTCGCTGTTGCTCTGCTTTTTGGCACATCCACGCTAACCGCCCAATCCACATTCGCTTTTAACCAGTTCGCATCCAGCCAGATCGAAAAGCTCGTTGAGCAGGGGGCGAAAGGCGGCGGCAAGGCCGCGCAATTGCCTGTTGCTGCCAAGCCGTTATCGCGCTTTGCCATCGGCGGCGGGGTATCGCTGATGGGCATCAACTTGCAGGCAGCGACGAACCTGAACCAGCATATGAACCTGCGTGCCACGGGCAACCTATTCAGTTACACCGTGAATAACATCACGACTAATGGCTTTGAGTTGAATGGCCAGGTAAACATGGCTGCGGCAGGGGTTTCAGCGGACTATTACCCCTGGGCAAAACACGGATTTCGACTTAGCCCAGGAGTTATGTTGTATAACAAGAATCACGCTGGGGTGACGATTGTTGCCGCGCCGGGAACCTCATTCAAGCTGAATGACGAGGAGTACTATTCCTCGTCGAGCAATCCCGTGCAGGGATCGGCGAGCGTGGGCCTCCATGCGCAGAACCCGGCATTCACGATTACGACGGGCTGGGGGAATATGATTCCGCACAAGCGCGGTCACTGGTCGTTTCCATTTGAGCTGGGTGCGGCAATAACTGGAACTCCTGTCATCAACATGGCACTGACGGCGGGGCAGGTTTGCGATTCCGCCGGTCAGAATTGCGTGGATGTGGCAAATGACGCAACGGTGAACAGCAACCTGCAGGCGCAGATTGCCAAATACAGAAACGATCTGAACCCGGTGAAGGTCTATCCGATACTTTCTTTCGGGGTTGCATACAGTTTTCATTTACGCTAGCATTGGTAGCGTCTGGCGCTGGGTCGGAAAAAACCTGGGTCCAAAAAATTGGCATTCCCCCATTGAAACTGTGCGCAGTCGCGTGCATTTTCTTTCATTGCCAGAATTTGCATCCACAGATTCCTCAATACATTGAAGACATCTGCAACCATCGCCGATAGAAAGAGAATCAGGCCATCAGTCACCCGTTCGATCGGCCGCTTGATGATGAAGAAGCTGATCCCAGCGTTCGCAATTCTTTTCGGTTGGGCCACGGTTGCCTTGGCGGCCACTACGACTGCCAGTTCCGCTGCACCTGCGCCGATCAGGACGCTGCACGCCATCTGCAACCTCAGCAAGACCGAAGCCAGCAAGCATTTGCCGGTTGCGTTTGAGGCGACCGTGACATACTCCCTGAAAAAGACCTATGTGCTCTTTGTGCAGGATGGCGAGGATGCAATCTTCATAGCGCCTAAAACAGACAAACAATTTGTTCCTGGTGACCGCGTTCTGGTCGAAGGCACAACGCAGGATAGTTTTCGTACTTATGTTGACAGCACATCCATTACCGTTCTGCGGCCTGGAAATATGCCCAAGGCAGTGCCAGCAACCTTCGATGACTTGATACGCGCCCGGTATGACTCACAACTGGTTACAGTACGGGGCGTGATCCGCGCCGGCGATCTTACGGTGACGGACCCGGAAAAAGCGATGAGCATTCAGTTACTCACAGACGGAGGGTACATTGATGTACTGGTGAATGGCGAAGATCAGAGATCACTCGACAAACTGCTCGATGCAGAAGTCGATGTTACCGGAGTGGCCTGCGGGGAGTTTGACGGCAAGATGAATCTAACCGGCGCCAACATCGATGTTTCGTCACTCGCCGATATCAATGTGATTCATCTAGCCACTTCCGATCCATGGACACTTCCCGTCACTCCGATGGGCAGGATTATCTCGACCTATCATGTGCGGGATCTGACCACCAGAGAGCGCGTGCATGGAACCATCACGTATTACGAGCCGGGTTCCGCTGTTGTATTGCAGGATGGCGCAACCAGTGTTTGGATCGATTCCAATACGCGCCAGCCGATGCAGATTGGCGATGTGGTGGATGCCACCGGATTCCCTGGTGCTTTGGAGGGATTCTTGTCTCTGACGCACGGCCAGATCACGGATAGCCACATCCAAGCGAGTGTTGCTCCGCAGAATTTGACCTGGGAACAGCGGGTTGTAAACGAGCATATCCTGGTTTCGATTGAAGGTGAAGTTATCACAGAGGTTCAGGAGGACTCGCAGGACGAGTTTGTACTGCGCACCGGAGGCAAGCTCTTCTCAGCCTTCTTGCGGCATGGTTCAGGGTCGAACCGACCGGCGATGAGGCAGGTGGCGCTGGGTTCTCGGGTGCGAATCACAGGAATCTGCACGCTGGGCGGCTCAAATCACTATAACCAAGAGGTGCCATTCAATCTGCTGATGCGCAGCTTCGACGATATTGTCGTTGTTGCCAAACCATCGATGATAAACATCCGCAACCTGAGCATAGTTGTCGGCCTGCTGTTAATGATCGTGGCAATCGTTATCGTCCGCGGCTGGAGCCTGGAGCGCAAGGTGCACTGGCAATCGATTGCGACCACCTTGCTGGAGCAGCGACGGAGCCGCATTTTGGAGGAGATCAACGCGTCGACGCCGCTCAACGAGATTGTTCAGCACATCACCGAGATGGTTTCGCTCAAGTTGAACACGGGCTACTGCTGGTGTGAAATGGCCGATGGTCCGGAGTTGGGGCAGGCTCCGCCGCACAAGCACAAGCTGCGTATCATCAGTCAAGGCATTGTTGGCCGCAGCGACACTCCGCTGGGCGTGATCCATGCGGCTCTTCACCGGCGAATTATGCCTTCGGACGAAGAGCACGAGACACTGTCGCTGGGCGCACGCCTGACCTCGCTGGCCGTCGAGACCCGCAAGCTCTACACCGACCTGCGCCATCGCTCTGAATTTGATTTGCTCACAGACATCCACAATCGCTTTTCGTTGGACAAGGAACTCGATCTTCGCATTGCCGAAGCGCAGAAAAATGCCGAGACCATCGGCCTGATCTATATTGATTTGGACAAGTTCAAGCCGATCAACGACCGCTATGGACACCATGTGGGTGATGTCTATCTGCAGGAAGTGGCGGAGCGCATGAAGCGACAGTTGCGTCCACACGACACTCTGGCACGGCTGGGCGGCGATGAATTTGCCGCACTGGTTGCGGTGGTGCGCAGCCGTGCGGATGTGGAGGATATTGCTCATCGGCTGGTGCGTTGCTTTGACGATCCATTTGTGATCGAGGGCTATACAATCGAAGGCGCGGCGAGCCTGGGGATTGCGCTCTACCCCGACGATGCTGACAGCAAAGACAGTCTGCTCAGCGCTGCGGACACTGCGATGTACACGGCCAAGCGTGTCAAGAAGCTGCGCGAAGAGCGCGAAGACATAGATATGGTGACAAAGGCCTGACTGGACGGTTTGGTCTGAGAGTCCATCTTTCATCGGCACTTTGATGCAGCTTTTGACAACTTACCTTGTATAAAACTGAATCAATCCCTTCATTCTGCCGATAAGGTTTCTGACAGCCCTTTATATGATCGCGTCTGTACTTGGGATTGCGTAAACGGGACTTTGCCAGATGAAAAGATTGTTGACGGTATTCGTGATGATTTTGGGATGGGCAACGGCTGTCTGGGCCGCGACTCCTGCTCCATGGACCTCGCTGCGAGCAGTTAGCGAACTCAGTCATGCTCAAGCCGCTCAGCAACCAACTGCCAACTTCGAGGCCACGGTAACCTCCAGGGGAAAAGGATCCATGTTTGTTCAGGATGGCAATGCGGCCATCTGGGTGGGTGCGGATATCAAATACACGCCGTCTCTTGGAGATCGTGTTCTGATCCACGGAACCGTGCAGGACAGTTTCCGACCCATTGTGATGGCCGACTCTCTCACTGTGCTTCGGCATGGCAGAATGCCAAAGCCTGTCCCGGCTACCTATGACGAATTGAACCGTTCAGAGTATGACTGCCGGTTCGTCACCGTTCACGCCATTGTTCACAGCGCGGATATGTTCATCAACAGTGGAGTACCCAACTATCACCTGACCCTGCTCACCGATGGAGGTACAATCGACACGTGGATCGTCGGTGAAGATCCAGATAAATTCAAGAACCTGTTGGATGCCGAGGTAGAGGTCAGCGGAGTTGCAAGCCTCATTTATGACGGAAAAATGCAACAGATCGGAATTGCAATCGCCGTCCCCTCCCCTGATTATGTAAAGATTCTCCATCGCTCTTCAGCTGACCCTTGGTCACTCCCAGTTACTGATATGGATAAGATCATTACTGCGTTTCGAGTGAACAATCAGACTCCAAGGATTCGCATTCAAGGAACGCTCACTTACTATCAGCCGGGTACTGCTGTTGTTCTTCAGAGTGGCAGCAAGAGCCTGTGGATCAATACCGAGTTCGAGAAGCCTCTGCGCATCGGCGAACAGATCGATGCTACTGGATTTCCTGCGTTGCAAAATGGCTTCCTTAGCCTTAACGACAGCGAAATCAAAGAGGACTCGATCTATATGCCCATTGCACCCCGCAAGGTAACACGTCATGAACTCTCCTCGAGCAAGAATATTTTCGATCTTGTTTCGATTGAAGGACAAGTCGTGATGGAAGTGAGAGAGAGTGGACAAGATGAGTATGTGCTTGTCTCCGAGGGTCAACCCTTCTCCGCCATCTATCGCCACGTCGGACAAGAACACGGCGAGCTATCACCCTTCAAGCAAGTCCCTCTCGGTTCCAAGGTCCGCGTCAATGGCATCTGCATTCTCGAAGCATCGAACCCTTTCAAGGGTGAAGTCCCATTCAATTTACTGATGCGCTCTCCTGACGATATCGCAGTAATTGCCAGACCGACGCTCATGAATACACGGAATCTAATTCTGGTAGTCGTGTTGCTATTGATCCTTGTTGCTCTGATGGTGGTGCGTGGCTGGCTTCTGGAACGCAAGGTGCGACAGCAAAGCAATGCGACAGCCCGGCTGGAACAACGACGTAGCCGCATTCTTGAGGAGATCAACGCATCCGCGCCACTGGCTGAGGTCATTCGCCTCATCACAGAGATGCTCTCTCTGCAGCTGCGCACCGGGTACAGTTGGTGCGAAATTGCCGATAGGCCCATGTGGGGAACTGCACCGCCGAAAGGACACAAGCTGCGCGTGATTGGCAAGGATATCATTGGACGAAACAACATTGGGTTGGGAAAACTGTTTGTTGCGCGCCAGCGGCGAAGTATGGCCTCGGACGAAGAGCAGGAGTTGCTCACGATGGGTGCGCGTCTGGCTGCGCTGGCGATTGAGACGCGCAGGCTATACACCGATTTGCATCACCGCTCGGAGTTCGATCTGCTCACCGACATCCACAATCGCTTTTCGCTGGACAGGTATTTGGATGAGCGAATCGACAGATCACAGCAGATGGCCGGAATATTCGGATTGATCTACATCGACCTGGACAAGTTCAAGCCAATCAACGACCGCTATGGACACCATATAGGCGATCTCTACCTGCAAGAGGTTGCAGTTCGCATGAAGCGGCAGTTGCGTGACTCCGATATTCTGGCCCGATTGGGCGGGGACGAGTTTGCCGCTCTGGTTTCGGTGGTGCGCAGCCGCGCTGATGTGAAAGAAATAGCTCATCGGCTGGAACGCTGTTTTGATGCGCCGTTCGTGCTTGAGGGCTATACCATTCATGGCGAGGCCAGCCTTGGGATTGCACTCTTTCCTGAAGATGCCGATAACAAAGATGGCTTGCTCAACGCTGCCGACGCTGCCATGTATGCGGCCAAGAACAGAAAACGCCAAATCGAGGAGATGCTTGAGCTGCATCCGCTCACTGAGATGAAGCAAAATAGCAAAACATGAAAAGAGGCCCGACTTACGCCGGACCTCTTTTTTTTGTTAACCGATGATGCAGAGAACATCGTCTGGATGACTACAGCATTTTCGATTCTGCTCTGTACGGAAACCTCGATGCAGAGTGGATTTTTTCTCAAGAAAAAGCCACCCTGCACAATCTCCAAACGTCAACAAGTGAAGCGAAAACGCTCTAGTCCCGGTGAGTCCTACTCGGCGGCCATCTCTTCGGCTTCGCCTTCCTGACGCATCAGTTCCAGTTCGCGCTCGGCGGCTTCGATCTCTGCGGTAACCTCTTGCTGAACACGGGCGGCTGCTTCTTCCAACTCTGGGCTGAGCTGAACGTTGCGGTAGTACTCGAGTCCGGTTCCGGCAGGGATCAGGCGACCGACGATCACGTTCTCTTTCAAGCCGCGCAGGTTATCAATGGCACCGTTGATGCTGGCTTCGGTGAGCACACGGGTCGTCTCCTGGAAGCTGGCAGCAGAGATAAAGCTGTCAGTCGAGAGCGAGGCCTTGGTGATGCCGAGCAACAGCGGACGACCGATAGCCGGACGGCCTCCATTGTTGAGCACACGCTCGTTCTCTTCGCGGAAGCGGAAGCGGTCAACCTGCTGCTCGAGCAGGAAGTTGGTGTCACCCACTTCGTCGATCCGCACCCAACGCAACATCTGACGCACAATGACTTCGATGTGCTTGTCGCTGATGGCCACACCCTGCAGACGATAGACTTCCTGAATCTCGTTGACCAGGTAGCCTTGCAGAGCCTTCTCACCCAACACGGCAAGAATGTCGTGAGGGTTGAGCGGTCCGTCCATCAGGGGATCGCCGGCACTGAGACGTTCGCCTTCTTGCACGTTGACGTGGATGCCGCGCTGCACCGAGTATTCCTTCTCGTCGCCGTTGTCCGCAGTCACGTAAATCTTGCGCTGACCCTTGGCCACTTCGCCAAAACGAACCACGCCGTCAATCTCGCTGATGATGGCCGTCTCACGCGGCTTGCGTGCTTCAAACAACTCGACCACGCGAGGCAGACCACCGGTAATGTCCTTGGTGCGCGTGCTCTCCTTGGGAATTTTGGCAAGCACATCGCCCGGACCCACTTCGTCTCCATCCTGAATCATCAAGTGAGCGCCACGCGGCAACAGATAACGCTTGTTGGCCTTGGCGTTCTTGACCAGGAATGTTGGCTGGCGCTTTTCGTCTGGCGCATCGGCCACAACCCAACGCGAGAGTCCAGTAACTTCATCGACTTCTTCGTTAAGCGTGATGCCTTCCTGCAAGTCTTTGAACTGCACGGTACCGCCGATTTCAGTGAGGATCGAGTAGGTATACGGATCCCACTCGGCCAGCAACTGACCCAGCTTGACATGATCGCCGTCCTTGACCTTGAGGCGTGCGCCGTAAACAACCTGATAGCGTTCCTTCTCACGGCCACGATCATCGACGATTGCGATTGAACCGGAGCGGTTCATCGCCACCAGAGTGCCGTCCTTGCTTTCAACGTGATTCAGATTGATGAAGCGCACATAGCCGTTGTTCTTGGCATCGAGGCGCGACTTATCCGAGACGCGGCTGGCTGTTCCGCCTACGTGGAAGGTACGCATCGTCAACTGCGTTCCAGGCTCGCCGATGGACTGCGCAGCAATGACGCCGCAGGTTTCGCCAAGCTCGACCATGCGACCTGAGCCGAGGTTACGTCCATAGCAGAGTGCGCAAACGCCGCGCCGCGATTCGCAGGTAAGCACCGAGCGAATCTTGACCTTCTCAACGCCTGCACCCTGAATCGCCGAGGCAATATCTTCGTCGATACCCTGGTTCAGATCGACGACGATGTTGCCGTCGAAGTCCTTGATGCGTTCGAGTGAGACGCGACCGATGATGCGGTCACGCAATGGCTCGATGATCTCGCCCGACTCAACGATGGAACCGACATAAATGCCTTCGACCGTGCCGCAATCGTACTCGGTCACAATCACGTCCTGAGCAACGTCCACCAGACGACGAGTCAGGTAACCGGAATCGGCAGTCTTGAGTGCTGTATCGGCAAGGCCCTTACGTGCGCCGTGGGTCGAGATGAAGTACTCGAGCACGGTGAGACCTTCACGAAAGTTTGCCGTGATGGGCGTCTCGATGACTTCGCCTGAAGGCTTGGCCATCAATCCGCGCATGCCAGAGAGCTGGCGAATCTGCTGTTTCGATCCACGAGCGCCGGAGTCGGCCATGATGTAGATGGGGTTCATCGTCCCCTCGACATCGGCGCGCTTCATGTTGTTGAACATCTCGTCGGCCACACGCTCAGTAACCGCCGACCACATCTGAATGACCTTGTTGGAACGCTCGCCGTTGGTGATGGCGCCGTCCATGTACTGCTTCTGAA